>Ga0302114_10001614_pt1 | contig 14758 bp, 19 predicted proteins | sample AG5_Surface_MG_FD_203107 | JGI IMG/M metagenome (GOLD analysis project Ga0302114, IMG submission 203107) | Marine microbial communities from Western Arctic Ocean, Canada - AG5_Surface | ecosystem: Environmental > Aquatic > Marine > Oceanic | place: Canada: Western Arctic Ocean | collected...
GATCAGCCACAGAAAGATGAGTTGTATTGACACCAGATGCCAGCGATGCTTGTCCAGCCAAATCGGCCGCTGAAGTATGCGAACCGAGATTTAATTGATCACGCAATCTATCAATATATGATTGAGAGAGAAGCCTACGCACGGGAATATCAATCTGATCTGGATCACCTAGAAACTGATTACGATCTCGATAAGCAAGATTCATACTCTCCGTAAGCAAATGAATCGAGTCTGCACTGTTAGTTCCTAACGCTTCAAGATCAAAAGGATCAATCAACTTTAGGATTTGAAGAAGGGTAACACCACCACTACTTGGCGGTGGCATAGAAATAACAATATGCCCACGAAAGACTCCCTTCACGGGTTCCACCCAAGGAGCAGTAAAATCAGTCAAATCGCGATGATCAATAAGTCCCCCCTGAGACTTCATTAAAGCCACAATCTGATGAGCAATCGTTCCTTCGTAAAAAGCTGAGGTCCCCTCAACAGAAATGAGTTTTAGGGACTGAGCCAGCTCAGGCTGACGCAGCAGTTCACCCGATTGATAAGGAATCCACTGAGCTCCACCATCAGGGAGCTCAACTTGCCGATAAAAAAGTGAACGTGCTGTGGGATCTTGCCTCAGACGTGGGAATGCACTCTTCAGAGAGTCGGCCAATTGCGGATAAATCACAAAACCGTCGTCCGCAAGTTGGATCGAAGGGGCCATCACTTCTACCCGACTCAAACGACCAAAACGCTCCTGAGCTCTAAGAAGGCCGGCCACACTTCCGGGGACACCAGTGCTCAATAAACTAAAAAATTCCTTGCTCTTGCTCACTTCACCATCGTCATCAAGAAAAAGGTCTCGATGCGCTAGATGAGGAGCAATTTCACGAAAATTAAGCGCATAAGCCTTGCGCTCAGGCGCATGCCAGAACACAAGAAATCCACCTCCACCGAGATTTCCTGCCTGGGGCAACGTCACAGATAGGGCAAAGGCCGTTGCTACAGCAGCATCCATGGCATTACCACCCTTCCGAAGCATTAAGGCCCCCACCTCACTAGCCAGTCGCTCCTGACTACTAACAATTCCAAGTGATGAATGAACAGGGTGAAAGCGCTGACCAGACTCCTGCAAGAGATTTTCGGAGGTCGGCCTGGCCAAACGAACTTGATTGGCACAAACCAGAGAAGAACCGAAGAGCACAGCAATACCTGTACATAGATTGACGACTAAAAAAGTCGCGAATTTGTGCGTCACTGAGGAATCAAGAAGAGACTTCATGCGCTTCGGTCAGTATCAACAATGACCAGCATAAGAAATGCGGCAATGATTCCGTCAAAGAGGCTAAGGCCTATGGACATCATCTTAGGAGGACAAATTAATGACAGACAGATTCTTGTAAAAGCAGATAACCCGGTCTAACTTCCCTCAATGCGCAACAAAAAAATCAATTGATGTGCCTATTCAAGGGAGAAGAAAAATTCGCTTGAATGCAACCATCGTAGACGGAAATAATTTAAATATTTCTATCAAGACACCCAATACCAAGGAAAGCTTCCAAATACCCTACTTTTAAGAGTAGATGACTACTGCAAAGTTAAGGACAAGCAAGCTCAAAACCAATCTTATGCCAAACAACAAAACCATGGACAAAAGGTTAAAAATTAGCGGTAGTTTTCAAATTGAAGCGGAACATCTAATTCTTCCTCTTTGCTTTTCACAAGCTGAATCGCTACCTGAAGGTCGTCTTTACTTTTGCCAGTAATACGAAGACTTTCCCCTTGTATTGCAACCGTGACCTTCTTCAATTCATCGCGAACCATTTTGCTCAGCTTTTTCGCAAGCTCTTGGCTAAGGCCCTTTCGCAATTGAATAACCTGCTTAACGCGATTCCCACCCACAGCCTCAGGAGTTTGGAAGTCAAAAATCTTTAAAGAAAGATCTCGCTTCGTCGCTTTAGTCCTCAGGATATCTTCAACAGCCTGTAATGTCATGTCACTAGAAGTCGTGATAACCACTTCCGTTTCCGCTAGGTCAATCTCTGTGCCGGAGTCCTTAAGGTCATAGCGATTTCCAACATCCCGGCGGACTTGATCCAGAGTATTGACCAGCTCCTGGCGGTCAAAATCAGAAACCACATCAAATGAATATGACGCCATAGTGCTGTGCTGCTGTTCCGAACAGGTCTTTCCTCAACTTACTCACGTTGAGCGCTCATGGCAGGGTTAACAAAAAAACGCACAGCATCACTATTCCTTTTGGTGCTACAAAGCAGAATTTTTCAAACCCCCAAGCCCATAAACAGTTGCAACATCCATCCCACAACATCGCTCGCGATACCACGAGGTGATCCAACGCTAATCTAAAATATCAAATAAATATGGTTGAAACAAAAACTGGTGCATGATTATTAACAACACAGTCTCAAGCCTAGTTTATTATTAGGAAATACATACCAACTCAGGATTCCAGGCGTTTCATGACAACACCACTCGATCAGGCTCGGATCATTGCCGATGAGATGGAAAACCTTGCTAATCAACTGAAGCCTGACGTGATTCGAGCGGCTCGATCTGATGAGGAAGGGCGCAAGAATCTCGATCGTCTTGAATATGCCCTTGGAACGATTGGGAAAGCACTCATCCTTACTGACTACAGCGTGGATGAACAAATAGATCTCGATAAGCTCGAAGAGTTCAGGGAACTGCATAGAAAGCAGTGAACCCCTAAGACACCTTCCTCAAGCCATAGCCCACGCTATGCATTAGGCCCATCGGATGCAGCTTGCTCTAAATCCTTCCAAGTCAAGTCAATCAGGGGAAGCGCTTCATCAATTTCTCTTTTCAAGACTGAGGCCTCATCAGTCAGCCCCTGCTCGATCAGCTGCTGATATTTCTTGTATTGGTTGACCCAGATCAGGATCGTGGGGGTGCTGTTCGTCATGCTTCTAGTGTTGCGCGACATTCCAGAACATCCCATAAACAGAGGATGTCAGTAAAATGCCATTGAGCATCAAATCAGAGCCAAAGCTAATCGATTTATACGCTGGTAAGGCCTGGATGCCCGATACCTCGCGTATCAACTAGCGAGTCAATCCTGACATCGACGAGTACTGGAAACGGATTTCAGCTGTAATGACGTTCCGACAGCAAATGGAGTGCGACTAGCAAAGTGTTATCGAAGACACAATTCTGAACCCAAGTGTGCAAAACGTTGAAAGACAATCAAAAACATCAGAAAAATCTGATCAATCGTATGAACGAATCAAAAGCATGCAACGGCTTTCAAGCAATCCAACCATTCCTTCCAAAATGATTCTCACTCAACTGTATTGATTGAGTCAACAAACAACCCCAAGAAAAACACTAGAAATCATGTTTTTCGCCCTCAACCACCATCGCAACCAATAATGGCCAGTAGCGATAACTCGATCGAATCAAGAGGGCCCAAATGAACCAAAGAAGCCAAAAATTCACGCTCTCATCAGTGGCATGACGGCAGTCCTGTTGCAACCGCTTCGCCACAGCACCTGAAACTTGCTCTTGCAACGAACGATTCATCGCTGAACATACCCTCCCGGCTGGAAGGCGGAACAATTCTGCAGAGAGCCAGGCCGGAGCTAAGGCTACTGGGATCGCAACCAACCATCTACCGACAAATCGCTCTAAGGAACGACTCGGCAAGATGCGTCTCAGCTTGGGAGAGGGCATCAAACGCCAATCCAGACGTGCACTGCCCTGAAATTAGAAACAACTGGACAACAAGACCAGCGCATTGACATCAAGCGAAAGCTTTTCCGCCGATAACGCGTTGACAAACCACGCAGTACAAGACTCAAGGAGTCAATATCACACAGCTTGATTCGAGAAAGTCAGGATGTTGGCGTCGATAGGTGGCAGCATCCTCTGCCCAAAACTCACTCCAGCCGGCAGATCCAACGTAATTGGTGTAAAGCCATGCGCCGTTTCGGCCGAAGTTCATCCAAGGACTACCTGGCGTTTGTCGGGTAGGGCTAAAAAATGTCATCGATCCTCCACTAATAGTGCCTGGCCAACGTTGATCGCGATAAACAACAACCGCTTTTGTTGGATATGCCCTGGAACGATCCATACTCACCTCACCCAGTGCTCCACAGCGATACCTCACCTGCTCCAAGGCCATGGCAGGCAAAGGGAGCGTCCATACAACCGCAAGCAATGACCAACGGCCAATTTTGTTCCAAGACATCATTGTTAGTCGACCGGAAAGAAACATCATCACATGATCAAACGCCAGTAGATCTCAGAGTATTGAGGGAAAAACAGGCAACAGTCCAAATATTAGGACAAAATCTACAACTCAGAAAGCCACTTGAGACAAACAGAGGAAGTTAAACAAATAGATACTGCACAATCAGCTGATACGACTAAATGCGACGTAACTTTAATTGAAAAATTTATTCAACCCGAATCTTTTAGCAATCCATCATTATGTTTGACGCTTAAACGTATAGCAACCGCCGTGATACCCAGTGAAGGGTTGCGCATAGGTAATCAGTTCCCAACCTTGCTGTCCAAGCTCATTCATCAATCCCACTAAAGTGATCTCATGCTGTGGATTCCTTCGAGAAATTAACTGCTTTTCATCAAGCCAAAGCTCTTCTATTTCTCCAGTCCACGACTTTCCTTTCGGAACAAAACGCAATTGCGTGTATTCCCAAGTCATTGAGGTCAGCCGTCATCGTATTGACTGTAAAGCAAGAATCGAGCTGACTAACCGATGACAGCACAATCGAAATGCAATACGAAGACACAACCGCTACTGAAGCTCGAGCATCCTTAATCAAACGGGGGCTTTTGCGCAAGGCAACATCGCCAAACACGTTTGCCTCATGGCCGTTCAGACCAGAGATGGGCGATCAGGCCTGTGCTTCAGCGAACGACGACAATGGCCATGACAAAGACAGCAGAAATAGCTGATAGAAAGCTGCCGATACCGGCTGCTTGAATCAAGTTTGGGCTCATCGGAAGTCATCAATGCCCATGGTCTGGCTCAAGCCCAGCCCAAACATCAAGGTCTGTCGTGAAACGGAAACGAAATGCGTATTGAGAAGAAGAGAGGCCGCCCCTCCCGGATGGAAGAGACGGCCTAGCTCGCTCGTTTATGCATGGCGCTAACCAATATCCAGTGAATCTGTATCGGAGAAGCGTGAACCTCGAAACGACAACAGTGAACTGAAGAAAGAGTGCGAAGCGTCTGGCGTTTGGCGCCTGGTTCCTAAGTGGTGAGTGGTTGAACTTCTTAAGGGACCTGTTTAGGTGCAGATGGAGTGTCGATCGACGTGGCGTTCAAGAGATTGCCTACCGAAGGACGGAACTCGCCGTTGGGTGAAAAACACTGTTAGTGCAGGTGCCAAGTGGTCAGGCTGCTTCTTTGATTTGCTGAGGTGGAGTGTCGGCCGTCATGGCTCCTCCGATTTCGATACACAAAGTGTGACGCAGGCGAGCGAAACGCACATCAGTGCAATCGCGCATTGCCATCAGAACCGAATCCGACGACATTAGAAATGGCATGATTGTTGCTTTTGCTTGAATGGTGGGATGGCGTTAGGTAATGTCCCGACTCAAATCAAATGCACCGCGTGGCAATCGTTCTTTCCAAGGAGCTAACACACACAACAAGAGCAGAGATGGAACGGCCGCCGCCATCGTGAGAGCAAAGAAAGTACTCCAGCCCACCTGACCTGCAATCACTCCTCCAGGTGTGGACAACAGCGATCTGCTGAGAGCATAAACTCCAGATAAAAGTGCATATTGAGCGGCAGAAAAACGAGGGTTACACAAACTCATTAGAAGTGCCAAAAAGGCACTAACCATCATTCCGCTGCAGAAGTTTTCGACGCTCACGGCTATCAGAAGACCTTTAAATCCTCCCCCAAATTGAGCTAGTGCCCAGTAAGCGAGATTGCTTAAGGCTCCGATAACGCCATAGACCCACAGAGCACGATTTAGCCCCAACTTGGAAAAAAAGAGTCCACCAACTGCCGTACCTGCGATTGCAGCGCCAATGCCCCAGCCGCCCTGCACCGTGCCAATGGTTTCCGGTGAAAACCCGCTTTGGATCAGGAATGGAACGGCCATCAAACCCAGAAGCCCATCGGGCCAGCGGTACAGCATCACGAGGAGCAAAATCAGGACTCCCCGTTTTCGGCCTGTCCGAGTTATGAATTCACGGGCAGGTCCAAGAACGGCTCCCCTGAGTGTTGGAACTGGGTTCTGGATCGCAGGGAGTATTGGAGCAGCAAGGGTGATGGGAACGATGATCAACATGGCGGTGCCAGCCGTGATAAACGATGCTTGCCAGCCAAATTGGCCCGCGATCACAAAGCAGCCGGCGCCAATAAACAACATGGCACCTCGGTAACCGAGTGTTGCTGATGCCGCACCCCCGCCCCGTTCCGGTGGAGTAAGGAGGTCCGTCCGGTAAGCATCAACGACAACATCTTGAGACGCACTCAAAATGGCAATCACAAAAGCTGCGAAGCCGATTGCGACAATTTCATTCGTCGAAACTGTTGCCCCGAAACGAGCGAAACTCACCAAGCCAATGCCGATCATCAGCTGTAGAAGCGCCATCCAACCCCTGCGTCGGTCAGGCCATGGGATTGCCCAATGATCCATCAGGGGCGCCCAAAAAAGCTTGAGGGTGTAAGGCAGTTCTATGAGTCCTAGAAGTCCAATCGTCGCAATAGGAATCCCATTGGCGGTTAGCCACCCCTGAAGCAGCGTGCTGACTGACATCAGTGGAAGACCACTAGCAAAGCCCTCCACACCTACGGTGACAATCCGCTTCCAACTTGCAGTGATTCTGTTTTGCTCCCTCGAATTGAACATCTTGGCTGAGAGTTTTTCTGGAAAAAGTTAAGGAGATTATCTCGCCCATGCACGCTAAGGGCAACTTGTTGTTGAGTTGCTAATGTACTTATGCCTAATAATGAACGATGTTGAGTAAATAGTATTACTCAACCTGTTTTTATGATGACTTGTTCATAAGCAACACGAAAATTTGCCCTGAAAGTAATTCGTTGATTCAATGCCGTGACCTGCTCGTTGGCTTTTGGTTTTCATCTCCCAGGGTAAGTAGAGACTGGAAACTGGAAGCACAAAACTTGCCGGATACGTTAGTGGCTATTTATCGCTAGATTTTGATGCTTTTCGCCTCTTCTCCTGGATTTTTTTGGCTCGCTGTTGTACCTCGTAGTTGGAATTTCGAGTAAAGGAATAAAAAAAGACCACAAGAACAGCTGCCAGTCCTAGTGCTAAAAAAACAATATAATATCCAGGTAAAATATCTAGCATGTAGATTATGTTTTGCTTGAATCTAGCATGAAAGGCACTATGGCTTAGTGCTCCACTTGTTGTTGCTGTGGAAGCACTTGTCATGTCGAAGCTGCTTAATGCATAGGATCAATGACTAATTTTCTCGCTCTTTAGCTAATTTGATTAATGTTGGTGTTTAGTTCCTTGGCCAGCTTTGGTTGGTGTCGATGTCTCTCATTAGAGCAAGTTCGCTGGGGTTACTTGATTGAATTTCGAGGAAGTCTCTCGATTTGGAGGTCATCCTTTTGAGTGAAGGTCGAGAGGTTGATCTTCGGCCTCTACAACCGCTGGACGAGACTGCCTTGTCCAGAGTGATTCGGGCGGCACTTGTTGAATTTGGGGCTGATCGTCCCGGTTTTGCTTGGCAAGATCCTGAGCTAGATGCCATGAGCAAGACTTATGCAGCATCTGGATGGATTTATCTCGTGGCCGTGGAGGGTGGGAATATTCTTGGGGGAGCTGGAATTGGCCCCTTAAGTGGTGTGGAGGCTACTTGCGAATTGCAGAAGATGTACTTAGCTCCATCAGCGCGGGGGAAGGGTGTTGGTTGGCGGCTTATGGGCAGTCTGTTGAAAAAGGCTCGTCTGCTTGGCTATCGCCAGGTTTATCTCGAAACTCTTTCGGGAATGGTGGCTGCTCAACGGCTTTATTGGGCTTGGGGATTCTTAAAGATTGAACAGCCCCTTGGTCAAACAGGGCATGGTGGTTGTGACTGTTGGTTCCTCAAGGAACTGCATGGATCTGGGGATTCTGGTAGGAGAAGATCTCGTAATGAACATCTGGAATGAGGATTGCAAAACCAAGGCGAATCTTTCGTCTTGATCAGTTGGATCCCTAAAGAACTTCACTTGTTGTTCTTTTTTTCCTCTTTTAGGTCGATGCCAAGATCTTTCATGGCTGAAATCGTATCACTCACAGCTGGTACATAGGCAATCCTTCGTCTGAATTTGTCGAGCAGAACACTAATCTTGGCCGGTATTAGTTGTCGCATTTTCAATGCTTTCCTCTAATCTTAGTTGATTATGTCTTGAGCTTGCGGCAAGCTTAGCGGCCTCAATTGCCTGGTCTTCATCTCCTTTATGGAATTTCATTTCGATGGTTACTGGGATTCTAGATATCATCTTGTAGATCCTGCTTCGGTTTGCTTTGAAGAATACAATTACCCTGCCTCCTCTAAATGGTTGAGTCATATTCTGTCAACTATCACCCGTTTGGGGGAGCCTTTTTGGATGTTCGTGGGCGATAGTGTTCTCATCATTCAGTACTACCTGTGATGCCTGAACTACCAGTTTTTGCTGTGAAGAAAGAACGGCGAGAGCTCGTTAAACTAAGGTATTATACCTTTAAGGCAGAAGTAAACTATTGCCAAAGGAAGGTATCTTTCGCGAAGTTCGTATCTGAGATGGCACTTCTAGCTCTGCTTTTCTCACTTTCTATGATTAGGGGGTAAGGGGCATTGGATCAAAAGTATAGAGCAGCTGCATATCGATTACTTGCAGCAATAGAAGCCAATGAGATTACAAAGGAGGATGCTAATGCACATTGTAATTGGTATTCATATTTGCTGGAACACTTGAAAGCTGATGAGCAGGAATGTGTTGAATGAAGAAGTTCGTCATGAGGGGCTTTGGAAGGAGTTGAACCCGCACTGCAGTGACTTTGCTGGTGGCGGGAGTTCCTTCCTCAGGACTGAGATCAGCTGTAAACCTTGGCCATAAAAGAACCTGCCTGATCGTCACTTAAAACAGGCGTTACCTCCCAATCCAAGCACTCGGCCCACTCAGCAGCATGTTCGTAGCAAGCATCAGCATTATCTGCTTCAACCAGAATCCAACCTTCTACTGAGCCAGGGCCGTGAAACCGCTTCCATGATTTGCATTCAGGGAATGGAGCACCTGTTGATAAAAACTTTTTAGCTGCAATTGCGTGATAACCAGTTTTGAATGTCCAATGCATCAAGAATGTCATGAATACAGTTTAATGAAGACATCCCTATTCTGCATGGCATCTTGAGGCATTGTGTAGTCAGTGATACCGCAGCTGGCACTCTTTCTGTATGTTTTAGCTGTTGCGCTTGCTCTTTCATGAAGAGCTGTCAAATGATCTGCTTAATGGCCTGAATTTTGCGCAGCTGATGACTTGCAAAAAATGATAAAAAGATAGCCATTGATGTTGACCCTAATCCAAGTGCCCATATGTTTTTTATCCCTAGTGAATAAAAGGTAACCATCGCTCCAGCAAGGATCGGTATATGGATTAAATAGGCGCCAAAACTGTCTTTGCCTGCTTTTGTCAGCCAATGGCTATCCAACCGTTCATAGTCTTGGCTCCAAGTTAAAATTGCAGCAATAAATCCCCAACCGATGAGTGGTGTCAAAAATGTCATGAATGGCGTGATAAGTTCTAAGGATGCCTTGTTGTGGGCCGGTAGGAATGGTGCATAATTGGAAGCCAACAGAGCAATTGTAATCAAAAGTGAAAGGCGTAGCCATGTTAATGCGAGGCGCTTGTTAATTCGTTCTAGCCATTGGTGTGATGCTGCCTTGCAGCCAATAAAGAACAAAAATCCATATGTCCAGATGTGCATTCCTTGATAACCAAGTCCGTCAAGATTTGAGTCTTTTAAGTCAGCCCAAAAGCCAGTAAAATGACCCATCATTAGCTCTAGTGCCCCTAGAATTGCAGCGCTGATCAGCCAAGATCGCCAGCCGGGTACGGGTTTTTCATTATTAACTGTGAATTGGTTTTTTTGAATGAAAGCCCAGCAGCAGTATATCGCATTCAATATTATGAGCACTAATATGAACCATTGCGGCCCAATTCTGTTGAGCGGAAGATTGTTGAATCCTTGCCCGAATACAGTGCTATTTGGAATGAACAGCCCCGCGATTGGTGTTATGTTATTTAGTAGAGCAATTGCAATAATAAGAGGAATTCCTAGTCGGAACAATCGGTGTTTGGCATAGTTCACGACTCCTCGTTTGTTTACTGAATATGGCACCAGATAGCCTGAGATCAGGAATAGAATGTTCATGTAAAAGGTATTGCAGATCCAGCCAAACCAAAAGCTTATGGCTTCATAGTTAGGCGCTGACTCAATAATCTGTTTGAGATCAGTGGAGAATAGTGTACCCACTAATATTGTATGAGTTGCAATCACCAGGGCTATCATTATGGCTTTGATTTGATCTAAGGATGCCAGTCTGCCCGTTTTGTTGATAGCCCCGACGTGCATCATTAAATCGTGTTTTATGATTGGTTTGTTGATTGTGATGTGGTGGGCCTCCGTTTGTTTTCAAGCTTGGATTGAGTTTATGATTGGACCATATCGATTCGTTTGGTTGCGTTCGCTTAGCGCTGACGTTTTTTCGGCACTTTCCCGTTCAGTATGAGCCTTGGAATCATCGCTTTCTGAAGTTTGAGATCGAAGGTCTTGCAGCTTGCTTCTGTTTGCAGCTTTTGAAACTCAGTAGCTAGCCATAATTCCTTTTTTTTCTTGCTTGCTTGCCGCTCCCAACGATGCATTTTGAGGACCTTGAATCGTGACCCCAACTGCAAGAACCGCTGCGGACTTACGCGCGTTGTTGTCGCAAGAGTTCTGTCATGTGATGCCCTGCTGTTTTGATGCCTTATCGGCAAGGATTGTGGAACAAGCGGGCTGCCCGCTCACGTTTATGAGTGGGTTTTCCGTGGCAGCAGCGCGTGCTGGCTTGCCTGATACGGGCCTGCTCACGGTGACAGAAATGCTGGATCAAGGCCGTCAGCTCTGCGATGCCGTTTCGATTCCAGTGATCGGAGACGGTGATACAGGCCATGGCAATGCAGCCAATGTGCATCGCACCATGCACCAGTTCAAGCAGGCAGGTTTTGCCGGGATCATGCTTGAAGATCAGGTCTCTCCCAAACGCTGTGGACACACCGGGGTAAAGCAAGTTGTGGACCGTGATGTTGCGATCGAGCCGATTAGTGCTGCCGTTGAAGCTCGCCGCCAGGGTGCTGATCTCGTGATCGTGGCGAGAACCGATGCACGATCGGCGTTGGCGCAACGCTATGGAGAGCATCGTGCACTTGATGAAGCACTTTGGCTATTGAAGGCGTTTGCCGATCTCGGCGCCGATGTGCTGTTTTTAGAAGCCCCACGCTCAGCAGAAGAGATGCTGCGCTTCTGCAATGAGGTCCCTGGAAAGCGGATGGCGAACATGTTGGAGGGAGGGGTGACCCCGTTGCTTTCGCCTGAAGAGCTTCGAGCCATGGGATTCCACTTAGTGGCCTATCCGCTCACCCTTCTTGCGTCCGCAGCGTTTGCCATGCGGCAAGCTGTGACGGATCTTCAGGCAGGAAAAACTCCCGACAGAATGCTCAGCTTTCCTGAACTCAAGGCTTTGGTAAACTTTGATGCCTATGACGACACTGTGGGCAAACGAGCTCACTGATCTTGTCTCTGTTAAGAGAAGAATTATCAGTCTTAATTGCCAAGGGTTATTGAAAACTAGGCTTCTTCCAATTTTATAGCTTCTTCGATTGACGCAAGGTTGGTGCTCACGCTGCAGACATCATCCAGCGACTCCAAGGCTTCTTGTAAGCGTTGGCAGGTTTCTGAAAGGAGTGGGTCTTGGATCTCCACAATCGCCAGGGGGTGCCAGCAGTGCTCCCAAGTCATCACGGACCATCCACGATCCTGTAGCCCCTGTTGAAGCTGTTCGAGGGCTTCGAAGCCACCATGAACCATGGTGTTGCCATCGCTCAGTAATACATACCCCTCTGCATCGAGTTCGAGAAGATTTTCCAAGAGAGGCTCTTCCTCGCAATGTCCCTCGAGTCGCACCTCGCTGCGATGTTGAAAGAGATAACTCACGCAACCAGTTTCTCCGAGCTTCCCGCCGTGTTTGCTGAAGGTAAGGCGCATCTCGGCTGCCGTGCGGTTGCGGTTGTCGCTGAGTGCTTCCACCAGGACTGCCATCCCTTCTGGGCCATATCCTTCGTAGCGAATCAATTCAAGGCCGGAGCCTGCTTCTCCTTGGCCCGATCCTTTGGCAATCGCTCGCTCAATGTTGCCTGCTGGTAATCCTGCCGATCGCGCTTTTGCAATGGCTGTTCGCAGTTGAAAATTGCCGTTTGGGTCAGCTCCGTTGCGTGCTGCCACTGTGATCTCGCGCCCAAGCCTGGTAAAAAGCGCGCCCCGCTTCCCGTCCACCACCGCCTTGGTGCGTTTGATTTGAGACCATTTGCTGTGTCCGGCCATAGGGAGCAGGAGAGGGATCAGCCGCGCGCTTCAAACACGACCTTGGGTTTGAGCTGGTCTTCGCTATTGGCGATTCCAATTCCCAACATGATGTTGTCAGCACTGAGAACAACGGTTGGCCCATCACCATTTTGATGGGAAATTATGCGTCCGCAGCTCCAGTCGTTCCGTTCGAGCTCGGAGAGCGTTCGGATTGGTAGATGGGTTAGGGCGAGTTGGGGAGGGATGAGAGTGAGTGGCTCTATCGCTGGAGTTCTCTGTTCATTGGGATGCAATGGCAAGGCGATCGCATCGGTTTCTACAAATCCCAGCGCTTGGGTGCGCCGCAGCCAGTCAAGACAGCCGCCGCATCCGAGAACCTGGCCAAGATCTCTGGCCAGCGAACGGATGTAGGTGCCAGCCGAGCAGTGCACCTCAAGGGTGAGCTTGCCTTGCTCTGAATCCCAATGTTCGAGAGAAACGGAATGGATAGTCACACTGCGGGCGGGTAAGTCCATTACTTCACCGCGGCGGGCCCTGGCATAGGCGCGTTCGCCGTTCACGTGAACCGCCGAAACTTGCGGCGGACACTGTTCGATGCTGCCGCGGAATGGATTGAGGGCCTGATCCATCTCTTCCAGGCTTAAACGAGGCCATTCCTGAACCGTAACGACCTCTCCCTGCAGGTCATCGGTGCTGGTGCTGGTCCCCAGCTGGATTACACCGCGATAGGTTTTCTCTCCTGGCAGGTAGGGAAGTAGTCGGGTGGCCTGGCCCACGGCAATCGGCAGAACGCCTGTTACGGCTGGGTCCAGGGTGCCTCCGTGACCCACTCTTTTGGTTTGAAGCACGCGACGCATTCGGCTCACGCAGTCGTGGGAGGTGAGACCTGAGGGCTTGTCGATCACCACGAAGCCGAGTGGTGCATCCAAGGGATTCCAGTGGCAGTTGTTCTGAATGTGGCATCCTGCCTGCACCTACATTGACGATGTCCGACCGGCAGAAGATGCAAAGCCTGAGCAATTCTCCCCGCGTGGACATCGAGACCTTCTTGGACAGTGGCTTTTCTGTTCGTGACCATTTGGCGCAACATCTTCAGCTCACGTTGGAGCAAGTGGATCAGCGCCTACCGGATGGGAAGGATGACTTAGCCGCACTGCATCCTGGTGCTTTTCAAGCAGATCAAGCCACTGAATTTTACGAGACCACCGTGGGAACGGGGCATCTTTTTGAATTGGCGGCTTGGCATCTCAGCAGCTCTGACTACATCGCTGACACGCTGCGTTTGCAGGAGGATTTTGCTCGAGGCACAGTCCTTGATTTTGGAGGAGGGATTGGTACGCATGCCCTAGCGGCAGCGGCATTGGATTCAGTTGATCGCGTTCATTTTGTAGATTTGAATCCACAAAACAGGGCTTTTGTCTGGTCTAGAGCTGTAGCTCTTGGTTTGGATCAAAAAATGTCGGTTCATCGTGATCTTGCAGATCTCAGCGGCCAACGTTTCGACACTGTCGTTTGTCTTGATGTCTTGGAACACCTCCCTGATCCGTCTGATCAGCTCATGCAATTCCATAAATTCATGAATGAGGAAGGACGGGCCTTATTAAACTGGTATTTCTTTAAAGGACATAAAGGAGAATATCCTTTTCACTTTGATGATCCCAACCTTATTGATTGCTTTTTTCATACGTTGCAATCGAATTTTCTTGAAGTCTTTCACCCACTATTGATTACAACAAGGGTGTATAAACCCGTGGCTTTTAGTTGCTAGCCCAGGCACAATAGAACATCGCAATGCTCGCTAGCGATTGAGTCGTTAAGAGATTTACGATCGCATTGAAAACATTCTTGAATGATCGCTTGCTTGAGAGATTAAGTGGAAGATTAATTTGTTTCGCTAATAGCAGCTGCTTTCACGCCACGCCTTTGCATGCAGGAATTGACCCTGACCTTACCAATTGATCAAAAATCTACTGCATATTGATTCAATCAAATTGCGATTTATTAGGTTATTTGAATTATCCCCTTTCAAGAAAGAAGAGATCTACCTGTTTATAGTCTTACAAGCCCATCCAATCGGTTTAGGCTAATAAACACCGCCTGCTCTGAAATCATGCTCTTCTTCCTTAAGGTTTGAAGAACTGCATGTAGATTGAGAATAGTGAAGAAGATTTTTATAGCCAGCTGGCACTA
>Ga0302114_10001617_pt1 | contig 14741 bp, 22 predicted proteins | sample AG5_Surface_MG_FD_203107 | JGI IMG/M metagenome (GOLD analysis project Ga0302114, IMG submission 203107) | Marine microbial communities from Western Arctic Ocean, Canada - AG5_Surface | ecosystem: Environmental > Aquatic > Marine > Oceanic | place: Canada: Western Arctic Ocean | collected...
TTTTCTTTTGTTGTTTTCCTGTTATCATCCACAGTAAGTGCTGGTTGACCTTCTTTGTGCAACCACGACGATGGGGGACGTTTTAAAAGATCTTGCGACCCTCCTAGCCTCTTTTTCTCCTTCCTTTTTTTTTTTTCTTTTTCCCCTGTGTATGGACGATTACCAAAATTTTCCTCAAATTTCCTCAACATAAATCCGTGTAGCGCTCAAGTTTGAAGTAAGTGGTGCCACAGTACACGCGTGTGTAATGCTGTGTGCTGGCGCCTGTTATTGAAGCCCATCAAAATCCCCGACCGCCCATTATAAAATTTACTAATCCTACACGATCTAATCGACCGGTTAGCCTCTATCTCACTCCGTAGATGGCTCCTAACACCAAGGGACCTGACCTCAAGCGGTACATGGACAAGGTGCTGTCCGTGTCGCTCAACTCGAATCGATGTGTGACTGGAGTGCTTCGTGGGTACGATGCTTTCCTCAACATTGTGATGGATGATGCTAAGGAGGTTCTCCCGGGGGACGTAAAAAACAACATTGGAACGGTTGTGATCCGCGGAAACTCGATCAGCCAGTTTGAGTGCCTTGGTCTCGTGAACCGGCAGCCCAAGTAAATAACCCCACACCCGCTAACAACAATAAAAACCCTAGATGAGTTCGTATAATGTTCAATGCTCCAATATTGTTTCATTTCATTTTTTCACTTCACTTCACTTCACTTCACTTCATTCTCTTTCTCACAGATTAGCTGTCTTACTCTGCTTGGCCCTGGCCTCCCTCCTCGCTTTCACCCTCTCCAAAACATCGTTCGTCCTCTCGAAGCCAGTCAAGTTGTCATCTTCTGTCGTTCCTGTCGTTCCTGTCGTTCCTGTCTTGCCCGTCGTCCCACTATTCCCGGTGGATTCGAAATTGGCACTCTTACTGACCGCCATTTGACTTCTCCTGCTCGGACTGCCACTTTCCCCCCTCCCGCTCCTCGCCGCCTTGACCCGGCTCAAAATGTTATCTATGCTTGAGCGGTTATTCAGGTCTTGGGTCTGGGACGCCTCTGATCCTTCCCGGTCGTCCTGCAGCACCTGTTTGTGTGCCACAACGTGCATCCGCACCCGCAGCGACCCGCTCGTGACGGTCCGTAACCCGAACTTGCTCAAGAAGCTCGCCCCCCCGCTCTCGCTCGACATGACGACGCTCGCCAAGGTGTGCAACCTGTACGCCCCCCCGATGAAAAAGTTTCTAACTTCGCTTCTCACTCCTCCAACCGGAACCCACGTTTTCACGACGAAGTCGTACATCCCGGGGGCGGTGGGCATCTTCACGTACCCGTAGCCTTCTATTACGTGTCTCTGAAAATTGTGCTTGCTGCTGACCTGAAACAGCATTGTGGGGCTGTGAATGTGAATGTGAATGTGAAGGTGAATGTGAACGTAATATAATGTGATTGGGTTTTTTGATTAGATGAGTCGCTCATCAAGCCTCCCCCCAAGAACCCCGCACTCACCTCTGGGACAACGCCACCGGATCAGAAAAGTAATCGCTCGGCGGCGCCAAGTGCAAGCTCGTCGGATAGCCGAAATGGTAAACGGGCTCCGCCATGGTTCGGTCGTACTGGCCTGTCGGACTCACTCCGAGCACAGTCGTTACCAAGATCAACGCCGCAAAGAGCCAAAACATGTACTTCTCGCCCAGCAGCAACCCAAGAACCACGCTCAGCATCAGTATCACGCCAAGGAACTTTCCCGTCTCCCCCTCGTTCATGCTGTCGCCCCTCGGCGCCGAGTTCGTTCCGAAGGCCTTACCAGCTCCCCCCCCCATCTTATTCTTCAAATAAACGGGTCTGGCGAGCTGCGTTGTCCCCTTCAAGAATTTGTCCTGGAAAGAGTGGAAAATGTTGTGTTAGTTGTGTTTTGAGTTTGAGAGTTGAATTGTCTCTCGTCTTCCACAACCCATTCACTCACCTCCGGCTTTACCCCGCCCCAATTAGTTCCTGGACATTGGTTGACTCCAGTCCAGCCATTTGGGGTTGTTACTTCGTACTCGCTGTACAACAAACCCCCGTCATCCGCAAAACCGCTCGCGCTTACTATCTCCACATATGTGTGGAGAAAAAATGGCACGTCATGAGTGTTCGGGGCACCGAAGAAGAATTCGCCCTGGCGGTTTCGTCGTTCTTCGACCTTTCTCCGGTCCTTCTCAGCCTGTTCTTGGGCCATCCGCTCGCTGGTAACCACGTCTACGGCATTCTTGTTCTCCAGCGAGTACTCGTAGACTGATCCCTTGGGCGTGGTGAACCGGAAGGTAGTCAGTTTTGCACCCTCCTTCTGCCTCACGTTGAGACTGTGGGTGCTCGCAAATGTCCGCATGTCTTCGTCTTCTGGTTCGTCCTCAGACAAGCCCGGAGTAGCCTCCATCGTTCCGTTTTGGTACATTTTTATAGAGCAGAGAACCTGCATGAAACCATAATGCATCGAAGGGTTAGTTCAAAATACGTCCCCAAAGCCCACTCCCTCCCACTCACTCACTCACTCTCACTCACTCACTCACTCGCTCACCTTCTCGTAAAACCTAGGGCCCCCAAGAGCCTTTGTGCCCCCATAAATATGCTCCTCCTTCTTGTCCTTAGCACCCAACTTCATCTCCTCGACGTCGCAATCCACAGCAGCCATGATGTACATTATCTTGAAGGGCTGCTCTCGCGACAAGTGGGCCTGCATGTCCAAAGTTGCCTGGGGCAAAACCCCCGCCTGCAGCTGCCTCAGCGGCATGCTGCTGTGAGCCAACCCAAGCGGGTTCTGGCTGACGTTTGTGTCCATGCTATTCGATGTTGTGAGCTTCGGCTGAAGAGACGCCTTGGGTGCGAACCTGGGTGGCCGCGTAGGTAATGAATATGTTAGTTTAGTTGTGGCTCGAGGCTCCGCTCCGCTCCGCTTCGCTTCGCGCCCTCACCCATCCTTGTCGACATAGGTGAAAACCATCTGCTCTTCCATAACGCTACGGAGGTCCTTGCCGTCCTTCGCCATTTCTAAGAACTGCTCTTTGTAGTCCGACTCCACGATGCCCGATCCAGACCCGGAGCTCTTGAAAAAGTCCGTCAGTCTAGGATTAGATGCGGAACCCCCATCTTCATCACCTGGGGAAAAGATGGCAATTTCACGGGGGCCAAACACTTTTTGTTGCCATCGGAGGGATTTTGATATGATGGTTGGTTCGGGAGACTTGGCTGAGTTTTTTTTCGAAGAGAAGGAGGGGTCGTCATCGTCCTTGGACTCCTGATCCTTGTTTTTTTTGGTGAAACCCGCAACTTTTTTCAACGTTACTTCAATTTGGAGATTTTGGAGTGGGTCCGAAATTTGGTAGAAGCTAGGTTGGGTATCGTCCATATTACGGTCTGGGGGTGGTGATTCTATTTAAATTTTAAAAAATCAAATAATTTTAAAATTTGTAACAATGTTGGATATTATTTCCCCAATGTACCATGGTCGTCACGCTAGCCGGGATGCCTACTCGTTCGAATCCATCGACGCTACGAGCAGCAACTATTCCCAGAACAAAATTCAGATCGCGACAACCTCCCCACCCAAATCATCAAATCATAAGTTGGATCCAATACAGTTCAAAAACTCTCCTAACATTCCAAGCTTGAATCAAATCAACGATTTTCACAGCATTTCTCCCGGAAATGTGAATATGAATATAAATAAAAACGATAATAGCGACAGCCCCCCTGCAATCAATGAAAACTTAAAGAGTAATTTCAAACTGGTGAGGAGAGCGAAGCGAGCGATGCGAGCGATGCGAGCGAGCCTTTTGGAGGACGAGAATCTCGCGATGATGTGCGCGAAATGGCCACAGACGTCTACACATCCACTACTAAGCTAAACTAACCCACCCAATTCAATTCGTTTGGCTCGCTCGTTTCGCTCGTCCTTCATTAAAAATGCGCCTTGCTTCTCTCGTTGCAGCAAATGGAAGAACTCCTTTCCCAGAACGAGCAAATGTCGTCGCAGGTGTCAATGATGAAGCAGAATAGGGGCGTTCGGATTGACGAGGAGCAGTTCAAAGAATTCGACGTGAAGGTAGAGAGTTTGCGGGGGGAGGTGGAAAACGCAAACTCCAGGAAAGTTGTTTTGGAGACGGAAAATGTGAAACAAAGGTGAGCGAAATACTCGCGAAGAATCCCGCGAAATGGCTACAGATATAATGGCTACATCCACTACTAAACTAACATTATTCCACTCAATTATTTTGACTCGATTCATTCGTTTTGCTCTTGCTTCATTAAAAATGCGCCTCGCTTCGCACGGCGCAGGGAGTCAATTGAAGAACTCGCGGCAGACGTTCAACGGCTCACCGCGATGAAGAGGGAGCTGACTGAGCAAATGGAGGAGGAGAGGATTTCCCATCAGCAAGAGCTACTCACATGCCAGCAGAACAGTAAGGTCAGGGTGGTTGAAGGTGAGCGAGCGAAGCGAGCGAGCCTTTTGGAAGACGAGCATACTCGCGATGAAGTGCGCGAAATGGCAAGAAAGATAATGGCTACATCCACTACTAAATTAACCTACCCAATTCGTTTGGCTCGCTCCGTTTGTTTCGCTCGTCCTTCATTATAAATGCGCCTCGCTTTTGCTCGGCGCAGTTGCTGCGGGAAGTCAAACGAAGCACTCAGGAGCAATTCCGAGGGAGCCTAAACTAAAAGCGAGCGTGACCTCTCGGCCAACGCAAACAGAATTAATTGTGTGTGCGGAAGTGGGACAGCAGACGGTGGTTGAGGTCAAGGTTGCGACGCCACGACGAGCAATCCCAAAAGCCACCGAGGGAGAAATCGACACGGCGATATTGTTCGGAGAGCTAAATGATATTAGGAAGATTCTGGAGGCGAGCGGCGGGGGCGACAAGAGCTACGGTATTGGGTGGGAGGAGGTTCAGAGCCACGGGGTGCTCAGCGTTTTGTCGAGCTTGAAACAACGAGCGAAGGGCTTTCGGAATGAGTTGGACTTGGCCAGACGGCGGCAGAGAGACATGGAGGCGGCGGGAAGGAGGGGGAGCGTGAATAGGAAGAAGAAGGAGGTGTTGAGTCCGCCAAAAAGCGTGGAGAAGAAAGTTGAGGAGGTGGTGGAAGTTGCTCCGGCTCCGCTTACGTTGATGGACTTTGGGGGAAAGACGGGGATTCCGAATGCGGGTGGGAAGCTGCCCACCATGTTGAACGAGCTGCGCAGCAACAGCAACAGCAACAGCAACAGCAACAGCAACAGCAACCGAGAGAGCAGACGTGTCATCGGGAGTGGGAAGGGCAGGAAGGGAAGCAACAGCATGCTCGTGCCCAGAAGACCAAGCGGAAGTTCGCCTAGCGGTGGAAGATATTAAAAAAATGAATGTGGAAGAGTAGTGGAGGGAAATTTGAAGGTATTAAACTATATTATGAAATCCAAAAACTACTCTACTCTCACTCCTTGTAATTCGCCGAGTCCGAACCGAGTTGCACCGATGTGAAAATTCCAAGGGAGATGGAAAACCCCAAAAGAACAAAAAGAAGAGGCGTGAAATTTGGTTCCATTATATCCACAATGAAAGAATCAATGTCGGGGGGGAGGGATGTCTTGAAGGCTACTGTTCCCGCCTCGACACATATCGCAAGACCAACACTAACAAAAGCGAGGGTAGTGCCGAAAAGGCCGAACTTGAGGAATCTGTCGATAACTATAAGGAGAGGCTTTGGGATTTTCGAAAGAATGTCAATGGGGGGGGCATCCGTTTCGGCCTTCGCCTTGGCTATTTGAGCCTTCAGCTGTTGAAGGTCTTCGGGGAGTTCAGCTGATTTCTTGTAGCCCGCAGATTCAAGGATAGCGTCTTGGCGTTGGGATTTGGATAGGGAGGGATCTAGGTTGAGCTTGGGATTGGGATTGGAGAGGGTTGGTTTGGAGGTCGTGGGGGATGGGGTGGGATTGGAAGAGGGGGGAGAGGTTTTCTCTTGACCCTTGCCGAACCCCTCACCTGCACAAAGTTTGCTGTTGCTGGGTCTGAGAGTGCGGATTGTTGTTATGGTAAAAGCTCTACTTGGTGTTAGGCACGCGAAAGCTAGTAAAAATAGATTCATCCCGGGAATCATGTTGCGCGCACTGAGGCTGCTGCTGCTGCTGCTACTGCTGGTACTGCTTTGTAAAAATGAAAATGAAAAATGAAAATGAAATGGAAAATGTTAGAGGAAATCAAAAGCTTTTTGCATTGGTGATATAGCACAATTGACTTGTTTCGTTCCCCCCTCTGTCATTCACGTAATCTAGCTGACCAAAACTTCCCGAATCACGACAAGAACTCGAAGACTCATTTCCCCCATCACCAGTGTGTGACCAAAACAACTAAATGGGTCGAAAGAGCAAAAAGGTTAAGCTTAATGACGGCACCAACAACGACAACTCCTCGGATGAGGAGAATCCCGCCGCCCCCCCCTCCAATTCCACCATTTCACTAAAAAACGCGCTAATGCGTTCATCCAATTCGGCTCCAATTCCAATGGAGCATGATGACGATGTAGACACCCTCCAAACGACCGTTGCCAACGCTGACGGCTCTTCCACAACTACCAAGACCAACACCACTGGTTTCATTTACAAATCGGACGACGATGCGCTTGATTACTGTGGTTCTGACGACGACTCCTCTGTCGAGGTCATGATCGCCGACTCCTCTGCCGGTCTCCTCCAGGCCAACAATGTTGGCAGGCAGAAGTTTGTGAACCTCGTCTACTCCCGTGAGGTTGATGGCGCCGTTGACCTCACCGATGGAGCAGCGGTTGGGGACTGGACTGCTGAACCGGAAATGGAGGAGGTCGAGGAGGTGGATGCTGCCACCAAGGCGGCCCGCGCGGCAAAGCGCCTTGAAATGCTCAAGGAGAAGAAGAGGCTCGGGGACTGCCTCCGTGAGAGCGAAGAGAATGCTGGTCGAGATCCCTGCATGTTCAGCAAGAGAACCGCCTTTGACATTGGAATTCATTTGATTGAAGAGAAGCCGTGGTTGGAACGTGGGCTGGAGGAGTACATGAATTACAACATGGAGGAGGCTGATTGGGAGGAGTATAGTGCTAAGCAGAACGAAATCAGGCAAGAATTGATCAATGCCGATCGGGGCAAGCGGAAGCCGGATCCGGTAATTGTGAGAGTCACTCCGAGGCAGCCAAAAGTTGAAGTGAAGGTGACGTTAGGCGTTGAGGGGGTGGGCGAGGAGGTGGGTGATTTTTTTGTCGAGGGGGAGACGATTGGACCGGCGGTGGCGCCGGTTGAATTTGCCAAGAAAAAGAAGAAGAAGAAGAAGAAGAAGAAAAACTTGTTATCGAATATTGAGAAGATGACCGATGGGGAGAGTAGCAGTGAGGAAGACGAGGACGAGGACGAGGGGAAGGTAATTGGGGCGTGGAAGTTGCCCAAAAAGGGGAGTAAGCTAGAATTGCTATTGGCGAAACAGGCTGCCAACGCGCCCCCAATTCCGTCTCCGCAACGAGGTGGGGGTGGGTTTGGGCAGCAACAATATCTACAACAACAACAGCAAAACATCCCCAACGTCCCCCCCCAATTCCAAGGGCGCGGAGGCCGGGGAGGATTCAAAACCAGCATTTTCAACCAAAGCCCACAGCAGCAGCAACAACCACAATTCCAACAACAACAACAGCAACAATTTCAAGGCCGGGGCGGTTTTCAAGGCCGCGGTGGGCCTCGAGGCCCGCCCCAGTTCCAGGGTAGAGGAAATTTCAATCCACAAGAGGGGGGTCGTGGGCAGCCGTTTCAAGGACGTGGGCGAGGTCGTGGAAATAATTTTGGTGGGCGGGCCCCATCCTATCCCTAAACTAATTCTCCTCTACTCATACATACTCTCATACTCTCATACTCTCATCATTTCCTACTAATCTTCATTTGGGGGCCTCCTGCTCTCTTTCCAAACGCATTGGCTGCAAGGACAGCGTTTCCGGCTTGCTTGAACTTTTGATTTTTTTGTGTGTGTTTCTCCTTCTCGGAGCTCCTTCGTTCTGTTCGTTCTGTTCGTTCTGTTCGGTGCTCGCTCTTGCGAGAAGTCGCCCTTCGCTGCTTTGCTGTCGTCTCAGGAGGATTATTGTCAACGCTTATGTCTATGTCGTCGTCAGTCGATCTCACACTTGTAACAATGTTATTATCCAAGGATCGTTTAAATTTTCGTTCCGAAATATTCCCGCTCGCGTACAAAATCATCTTGACCTTGGCCTTGGCCAGCCGATTCTCTTGGGACTCGCCCTCGTCGATGATGCCCTTGGACATAACCAGCGCGTCAAACGCTTGCTCGTTTCTAAACGAATTGAGTGGAATAATTTTAGTTTAGTTTAGTTTAGTAGTGGCACTCGAGTCTTCCTCAAGGCTCGCTCGCTTCGCTCACTCACATGTGAGCCTTCAATATTTGTGACATGTTGACGTAGTTGCCGTTGCTCAGAGATATTCTCGTGTTGGCGGCTTGTTCCCAGAATTTCTCGCCCACAATCTTTTTTTGTATTATTGTTTGCAGCATGAATGCTGGGAACAGAAGAACAGGATGCTTTTGAACAAAGTCGCTGAAAGCATCGACGGTGAAGTTCTCTGCTGCCATGTTTTTTACCTTCTCCAAAATCTTCTGGGCGTGCTTGTTCCCCTTGAAAGCTCGCCCATAACATTCTTTGAGCATCAACTCGACTTCTCTTGCGTCGATTTGCCCGCTTCCGTCATTATCATAGAGATCAAACGCGAACATTATGAGCTGGTTCTTCCCGAGGGTTGCATAATTCCACAAACTCATCACAAACTCGCGAAAGTCAATTTGCCCTGAACCATCCTCGTCGAATATTCGAAATATCCTCTTGGTAAACTTTGTCCGCTTCGCCGAGCAAAGCGAAGGCGCATTGAGTGTGTTATTTTAGTAATGAATGTAGCCATCTGCCATTTCGCGAAATCCATCGCGAGTATGCTTCGCCCACTCACCTCCAAATGCAGGAACTCGAGGAGCTCCCAAGTTGATATCTCTCCCGACAAATCTTGGTCTATCTTCACAAAGGAGGTGAACAGTCGCTCGAGGGCATATTCATCAAGCTGCAACCTATCAAAATCCTTCTTGTACTTCAACAAATCAGAATGCTTTGAAAAGAATTCGCAATTGGAATTTGTGAGATGAAAGGAAGCACGAGAATTCAAGTTCCTCACTGTGCTGTTGTGAATGCACCCCATGAAGTTGGAGGGGTTTACGGTGTTTACGTTTATTTTCTGCCAGTTATATGCTAAATAGATCCATAAGTATTAATATATTACCTTTGTTTTTGAAATTTTCAATAAATTTTTTTTCTCCAAGGTTGTGTACAGCCACGAAACGTTGTACAGCACGAAACGTGACGTGAAAGCATGGATACGAACACCCTCAAGAAGCTACAGAATGGCATCGCATCAAATGCCGCCCCATCAACACTGATACCACTCCTGAACGAACTAAAGCTGGCCATCATTGACTTTCAAACTCTTCCTCCTTGTTCCCAGCCAGCTCCCCCAGCGCAGTGTGCCCAGCAACGAGAGCTAGCCACTGCGACTCTCGAAGCTGGCGTAATTCTGTCTGTGATGGATGGTGACATGGACGCGTTTGCACGCTGCATGAATCAGCTTCGGCCACTTCAAATTTCTGACGGAGGAGCTGTCTCTGAGTCAAAGTGCAGGGTCCTTGGGCTGAACCTCTTTTCCCTTCTTGTTGCTGGCAAGCTGTCTGAGTTCCACTCGGAGTTGGAGCTCCTGACCCCGGCCGAGCTGGCTTCACCGGTGGTGGCGTTTCCGGTCACTCTGGAGCGGTGGCTCATGGTGGGCAGGTGAGCCATATTCATACCCATACCCATACCCATACCCATACCCATACCCACACCCATACCCACACCCTTTTTTTAACCCCCCCCCATCCACTCCATTCCATTCAATTCCATTCCAATCAGCTATGATCAAGTGTTGGGGGCGAAGAACCAGATGCCCGACAAGATCATGGATTACTTTATGGGCCAGTTGGTCGTAACTGTCAGGGAGGACATTGCCGAGTGTAGCGAGGTTAGCTATCGCAGCATGCCGATTGAGAAGGCGAGAGAAATGATGATGTTCGACACAAAAGGGGAGCTGATCTCGTACGTTGAAGAGTTTCACGAGGACTGGTTGGTGGATGGGGGCAATATAACCTTCCAAGTGCCGGACACTGGATTGAGTGCCAGTGATATTCCCAGCCAACATTTGATCAACAGGTCTCTTGCTTATGCAACTGAGTTAGAGAGGATCGTATAACGAACTAGAAAAAGTAGCCTTCAGAATTTTGCTTTATTTTGGCATTTATTTAGACCCCAGATCCTCGCAACATGACGCAGAGCTCCTCATCGTTTCCACCCTTTACAATTTTAGCTGTTAGCACATTGTCGGCCGACGACTCGTTCACCGGAATGAAACGAACGGGTAAGTTGACAAAGCTTCGAGGCTTCAGTTTGATCTTCTTGTGCAAGCAGACGAACGGCAGGGCTGGTTCAGTAACAAGGACCGTGAGGTGGGTGTCGTATTTGTTGCACAGCTGGAGCCGAGCTGACCCACACGATCCGATTTGAACTGAACCAAAGTTGACCACGCTGCGTTTGAAGTAGATGCTTCGTTTGGTTGTGGAGGAGGTGATAGAGGGGGTTGAGGGGGCGATAGAGGGGGTGGCCTCATCCGTTATTTTCACTTGTTGTACCTGCTCCATCGGCAGCTCCTCCACCACCACCTCCTCCACCACCTTCTCTTCCTCTTCCTCTTCCTCCTCCTCCTCTTCCTCGTCGTACAGAATACCGCTCATGTTGCACCCATTGAAGCGTTTCAATTTCGCCTCAAGCCCATCAACTTTGCTTTCTATTGTCACGACCTTCTGAACCTCCTTCTCAACCTCTTTCTCCACCCCTTTCTCGAGTTCAACAGGAACTAGCAGATTACCTAGCTCCACCAAACCCATGCCCTCCTCAATCACCTCCAAGCCAATCTCATACAATCTTGGCTCAAACTTTTTCACCTCCCCTTCACTCCCGCCACCACCCAGTGGCACGACACTCATACTCAACACGCCACTCTTCTCTCCTCCTCCCAGTCCCTGCTTCCCACACCTAACCCAAACTCCGCTCTCTTCACCAACCTCCAAAACACATTTCGGGGCCCCAACAATATCGAAACCCTTGGTCACCGCCACCTTGACTTCGAAATCCCCCCCCCCCGCGTTCTTCACTCGAATGAGCCTGCTCGGGTTGATCAAAATCTCCCTCCCCACCCACTCCACGACGCTCTTATCAACCTGCAGGACCGGTTCGCCCACGACGTTTCCCCTCAGTTCCACAATCTGCGAGTTCTCCTCCGAGGCCTCCGAATTCTCATTCTCAATCTCGTACCTCATGATCAGCCGGGCCGCCACGATCCGGGCGACGATGGATCCGCTAAACGCCACAATTACCTCGCTGGTGGAGGAAAAAGGGTCAATGGTGATTTGGTCTGGGGTGACCCGAAAGTTGGAAGAGTCAGATTCGATCTCGAACTTTATTGTGACTGGAGAGTCAGATTCGTTGGCAAGGTTCAGGGTGGACACGTTGGCTGGTGAGAGTACGTACTGGCACCAGGTCATGGTGGCATTTTTGGTGGGGGTGGGGCTTGAGGGGAAGGCAGCCTTCTCGATTTTCGCTCGGGGTGAGAGGATCCAGCTGTTGTTGTTTGTTTTTGACATTGCTAGCATTCTCTTGGGTGTTGGTGTTGCCGCTACCACCTCTACACATACAGGTGGCGGCGGCGGCGACGGCGGCAACGGCGGCAGCGACGACGGCGATAGTGCTGGAGGACTCGTGTCAACCATCATGCCGGGGATTCTTTTCCTCACGGGAATCGGAGACGGCGTCTCGACCGGCTTCCTGTGGGGCCTCGGCTTCGCCGCCGGCGTTCGTGCCACCAACGGCGTGTCCTGGGGCTGGGGCTCCCTGTGTGGCCTCGGTTTGGCTGCCGAATTTTCCAATGGCGTTTCCAATGGCGACGATTCGGGACTAGTACAAACCCCCCCCGGAACTCGCTTCCTCGGCGTAATCGCAATGTTGCTGTCCGGAATCCGGCTCGGAGGGGAAGAGTGGGGGTTGTTCTTCGGACTGTCTAGCAAATTGACCATTCTTCCAGCTCGCCGTCTTCGCCCAGGCTCGTCGAAAACGGGAGACGCTGATGACGTTGGGTTAGATTTAGTAGTTTTTATTGTGAATTCCTTTTTCATTTTCAGAATTGATTTGGGGGATTTCAACTCGTTCTCGTCGAGGCACAGGTCGGGTATTGAGCTGGGGGGTGGGAATTTTGGGTCAATTGTTCCAGGCTCCGGGGAGCAGAGAAGGACGGGGGCGGCGGTGGGTGTAGGTGTTGGTGTAGTGGTGTTGGTGGGCAATTTATTCTTCCACTGCATCGTCCTCTCTCTCATCCGATTCACGTTGGGGGTTGAATACAACGCAAAAGGAGAAAAGGAAGCAGGGCTGTTGAGGCTGTCGTTATTGCTGTCAGCTATCGACATGGTGTCCTTCCAGGAGACGCGGACAGACGTTGTTTTGGTTGGAGAGGTATCAATGGGGGTGATTTTTTTCATATTGTTATTTTTATTGGTGGAAGCTGGCAAGTTTGGCGTTGTTGACGACGATGCATTGACCTTTGGTGTGGTGTCTGTCTGCCAGTAATCGCTTAGAAAATTGGACTGGTTGGAAGATGTGTTGGAGGAAGTGGGGGACACCAGTGTTGAGGTGCAAGAGGACGAGGAGGGGGAGGAAGAGGAAGAGGAAGAGGGAGGGGTTTTGGTGGCGGTATTGTTGTTGCTGTCAACAATACTGCCAGTCGGAGAGTAGAGGTAAGTTATGTAGGAGCCGGCCGTCGTGTTGGCAGTTTGAGGTGTTGCCACAGAGGAAGAGGAAGAGGAAGAGGAGGAGGGGGAAGAGATTGAGATTGGTACGACGGGAGAGTTCGCACCAACAATATCTATTAGGTAAGCCGATAAAGGTGTTTTTTCCTGATTCACAAACATATTTGAGTTCTCCTTTGAGCCTTCTTCATAGTGGACCGAAGCCTCAGTTTCGAGGAAAGCATCGCGCTCCCTACGCTCCAAACGTTTTTTGAGTGGGGTAAGGATCTGCTTCTGCTCGGTAAGGGTGAGATTGATGGAGTCTGTGGAGTCTCGAAGAGGATTTGGGGTTTTTGGGTAGGATTGATCTCGAGGTTGCAACCCTTTGGGTTTTGCGGCTCGAAGCCGAGCCGCCATGCTCATGTATCGTTATTTGGATTGGAGAATCGAGTTGGTAAATAAGAAGGGAATGAACGCATAAAGTTATTATAGATTGAAGTTTAAATTTGAACTGAAATTCACGCTATTCACCTTGCCTCTTCATTTCACCATCCTACTGCCAACCAATCACCACTATCAACACATCTACATTAACCAACTTTTCCATCCCCCACTACAAATATAAATTTGCAACGTTCCTTTATTTTTATTTTAGCTGGCTGCTTCATTGCTTTCCCAGTCCTCTCCCGAGTGTGTCAGTTGTGTTGACGATTGCCTGGCGCCTATGTGAACTTGGAACAGATTGTGATTCTACCTCTGAGTGCATTCTTGATTGTGCAAGCGATGCCTTGACGAGCACCACTTGCGAGACTTCCGATCTTGTCAGTCTCTTGAGCTGCGGGTTGGTGAACAATGTCGAGATCGAGGACAGTACAGAGGTCGTTGATTGTGTGATTGGTGTTGTTGAAAATGCTGATGCTGAGTGTGGAGTGTGCCTTCTTGGTACTATCCAAGGCCTTGAAAACGGGGATGAAGGCTTGCAAAAGGGAGTTCACGAGGGCCAGCTACCCTGCATGGAGCCAACTAACTTTGAGGGTTGGTGAGTTCATGCACTTTCAAACCTAAACCCCCTACTTTAATTCACTCACTAACCAAACACTCAGCTCCATCAACGCGGTTCTTCCCGTCTTTGATGATTGTAATACTTGCACTGATGAATTAAATGCAATGTGCTTTCTTGACAAGGTCGGGAATTTCACTGATGCTGACTGTGGTCAGTGCCTGCTCGCCTTTATTGGGTACGTTGATTTAGTTGGAGTTGACAACTATCCTGTGACAGTTGACGCCATTACGGATTTCTGCATTGATGGATTAGGCCCACCTGAATTGGTGATCTGGCCTGCGAGAAAGCTTGAGGCCAGCAACGTCTGCAGTGGCACTGAAACTGACCTCGAAACAGTTTCATTGACTATTCTCGAGATTTTTGATGGGACTTTCCCAACCGAAGCCATTGTGCCTCCTTACACTCCTCCCACGACGACAACGACAACCGGGACGACATCGACAACCGGGACGAGTAGTGCTGTGCACTTGAGGAGGTGGCGTCTGCTGGAATTTGGGCCTGAGCATTGAGTTGGGAGTAGTTATGTTGAGAGAGTAACTTAAACAATGAGCAAATTTTATATTGTAGTCTAGTGCAGTAACAAAGTTTATTGAAGATATCTTGACACTCAATATACAACAAAATAATTTGAATAATAAACGCTTCACATTCAAGTTAGATTTATCCTCCCAAGTCTATTTTCTATAACCCTCTAGACAAGGGCGGTGGGGGTGGTGCACGCCTCTCCGGTGAATCCCTCGAAGCAACTGCAGACGCCAGTGTCAAAGTCGCACTTGCCTCGCCTTCCGCACTCGAAGCTGTTGTAGTC
>Ga0302114_10001618_pt1 | contig 14739 bp, 7 predicted proteins | sample AG5_Surface_MG_FD_203107 | JGI IMG/M metagenome (GOLD analysis project Ga0302114, IMG submission 203107) | Marine microbial communities from Western Arctic Ocean, Canada - AG5_Surface | ecosystem: Environmental > Aquatic > Marine > Oceanic | place: Canada: Western Arctic Ocean | collected...
GCCTCCGTGAGCGCGCCTTCGAGTGCTTCCTCTCCCAGAACATTGACCCGATCGCCAAACTTGTTTCTCAGCGTCGCGACGATGAGACGCTCCGCTCTTCGGTCCGCCTGCGTCTGAGGGTCGAGAGATTTGGCGCCGCCGCCCGACGTGTCGCTCTTGTCGCGAACTCGCCCCAAGGATCCGCCTGCCGCAACGGATCGAACAATGTCTCCAGCCTCGTCAGCGAGTGCCACGCACACACCGAGCAGCTCGGACACAAGTCGTTGCGTTAAAAGTCCTTCCAAGCCGGAATCCATCCTGCCCAAAGCCGTGTTGGCATCAGCCATCTGCCTGTGCAGATGCCACCGACTGCGCTTGTGCATGCCCTGATTGTAAGAGTCGGCATTTTGTGCCAACGTCGCCGGCGTCACTGTTCCCCACATGGCGCCCATGGTGAACCGCGTGTAATCGATCTCGTGCATCAAGAGGTGAAACCCGAGCGTATCCAAGGTGAACGTATTCGCTGCCATGATCGCCTCATGACTCCCACGCGCGCGGAGAGACCCAATCAGCTCGTCGTGGTACAACTCGATGAAACGATCCTTCTCCGCCAACACCTCCCGTGACGCGCTCGTGTAAAAGTAGTAGGCGAGATCGCGCGCCGGTGATCCTGGGCCGCACCACTGGAAATCAATCATCTTAATCCGACCCGTGCCCGCGTCCCTGATGATGTTCGCAGCCTTGAAGTCGCCGTGCACCACAGTCTCGGCGCAAGAAGATGACAATCGATGGAACGCGTGCGCATGCCGCCGCAAACTTTTTCCGAGCTCGCCGCGCCTGCACGCGGCAATCAGCTCGTCGGGATCGTCGTTTTGGAAGGCATCGCACAGCGCTAGGAAGTTGCTTTCAATCTTACCCAGGTCGCCTTGGCGCTTGTCCAGCGTCCAGTACCCTCCGAGGGGCCAGAACTCTTGCGGCAGGGGCGGTGAGTCGGGCAGCCCCCGCCACCACCTAGCGTGGAACCTGGCCAGCATCTTGAGAGCGTCCGTCGCGTCGACTGCGTTCATGCCGAGTGTGCGACTCGGTATCGAGTTTTCGAGGTCCTGAGCGACGATGGTGAACATGTTCCCCGATCCCTCCCCGTCGGCAAGGAGTACGCCGGGCACGTCCTCTCCTCCACCCGGGGCGACATCATCCCCGAAGTTTTCGATGCGTCTTCCGGTCTCATCGACGCGCGGGCTCAACGCATAGAAGGCACACTCACACGCGTACGATCGCCGCGTCCGCTCTCTATGCTCGTCGTCACGATACACCACCTTGGAGATGTCCACGTGCTTGAATACGAACGAGGCGGCTTCGTCGTCTCGTCGGAGCTTTACGGGGACAACGAACGCATTCGCTTGTTGAATCAGCCTCGACGTATCCACCGTGATGTCCTTCGCGTCGACAGTCTGGAGCTTCGACGCGAGGGTCTCAGCCACAAAGCCGCCAAGAGCCTGCATGGTCGCCTCGTCGGACCCTGCCGCGTGCTCCGGGGGCATATCGTTGTGGCGTTCGTTCCATCGCGTTGTTACTCGTACCCTAACAAGGGCGGTTTTGCTTCGAGCCCGAGATGGCGAATCCCGCGATGGCCCGCGGCGAGCGTTTTTCTGGGGAAGGATCCGTCTCTCCCGCCACACTACGATACCGCGCGGCAGCTGACGCCGCACGCTGCTGGACCTCGCCTCAACATCAGGGCGCAGGCATTCACCGCGATGGCCCGAGAAGCCTTCGCTTCGGGTGCGAGGGCGATGGGTCCAGACCCCAACGACCCGTTCGAGATACTCGGCATCGGGCGAGGATCCCGAAAGATGGCACCCGAAGATCTGCGAGCCGCGTTCCGACAGCGCGCGAAGGAGGCGCATCCGGACAAGGGTGGCGACGCGAATTCGTTCCATAGGCTCAAGAAAGCACTCGATGACGCCCTCGCGGAGCTGAGCGCGACGGTGAGCGCCAAAGGGTCAGCCCCGCAGTACGACTGGCGCCGAGGTAAGACTCAAAACGCCCGTCCGCCTCCCACTAGAGAGAGACCGCCGGTGCAGCGCGAACGCCCCGCCGCACCCGTCCCGCAGCGAGACGAAACTCCGGTGGATGCGCGGCAACCTCGGCATCGCTCCGAAATTCCAAATCCGCGCCTGGTGCTCTCCGGAGGCCAGAAGGACGGCGCGTCGTGTCCCGTCATCTCAGTGGCGACATCGCCGGGAGGCGCTTTTGTCGCCACCGCGTCTCTCGGCGGAGGCGTGCGGCTGTTCGACTCGCGTACGGGGATGATGCTGGGTGCGTACACGCGTGACGAGGCAGGCGGCTCGTCATCGGAAGGAAGGAAGAAAGTACGCGGCGCCATCGGGGTCTGGTTCGGACCGTGCGGGATGCCACTCATCGCCGCGTTTGGCGACGGGTCCCTCGTCGCGTGGAGAATCAACTGCGACGAATCCAGGTCTCTCGACGCACCGCTACACCTCGTCGGACACACGCACCGAGTCACCGCCGCGTGCTTCGCGGACTCGAACGTTCTGTGCACCGCGTCGGCGGACTCCACCGCGCGGGTCTGGGACCTGTCTGAGATGTGGAACTCGGGAGATACTTCAGTGACCAGCGTCGAACTCAGCGGCCACGACGGGCCGCTGACGTGTTGCGCCGTATCCAGCGGAGACGACGGCTGCGAGAAGCTTCTGGCGACGTGCGACACGCGCGGTACATTCTGCGTGTGGTCCATGGCGCCCGGTCACAAAAAGCTATACCGCGTCCGATGGAACGGTGGTGGCGGCCAAAACAACACGGACGGATTCGATGACGGCATCGTTAAGTGCCTGTGGATGCCCAGCGATTCCGACGGCGAATATTTGGCGACGGCGCACGTGATGCCAGAGCGGGACACCAGTAGGGTTCTGGTGTGGCGCGTTCCCCCGCTGGAACTCAGAGGACGCAAAGACGGGGATATCAAGGCGTACACGAGGGAACTTCCGGGACATGGAAGCTCTTTCGTCGGCAGGATCACGGACATGGTCTTAGCCGCCACGCCGCCAAAGTCGCCGAATTCGCCCCTCGCTTCGTCGTCGGCTTCATCTTCATCCGACTCTGACGACGACGGTTTCCTCGACGACGGTGTCCTCGTCCTGAGCGGATCGGGCGGTTGGATCAAGGGCGCAACGTGCATGGACGGTAAGAAGATGTCGTCGTTGTGGACCCTGACCGACGAGCACTCGACGCGTGGGTCGATGCACGCGGTCCACCGAGTCGCGGCGTCACCATCCGGCGGTTGGTTCGCATCCGGAGGAGAGGACGGCACTGTGCGTGTTTGGGAAACTGAGGATGCCACGTCAGTGCACACGTTCGGACACATCTCGGAAGGAAGAGGGAGGGTATGGTCGCTGGCATGGAGCGAGGACGAATCGTTCTTGGTCGTCGGCTACGCAGGCGGAACCGCGGCTGTGTGGAGCGTGAAACCCTGAAACGACTTTTGCTCGCATTCTTTCTTGCGTCTTTCCGGGCTACCTCTCTTATAGACTACTTAACCAATCCCTCATGATATCACATGATATCGGCCATCTTGGTGTAGACGAAGATCTGGTCGCCGTTTTCACCCACCCGCACGATCCGCACGGCGTCGTCCACGAACGAGACGACCGCCTCCGCCTCCACTGCGCCGCCCGCCACCGAGCTCATCAGCTCTGAGGTTGGCACCACGATCTGGTCCAGGATGGCGCCGCCCACGTTGCTGTTCCGGACGCGGGTCGTCCTCGGGGTGACCACGAGGGTATCTCCGGCACCGCCCGGCTTGACGGTGATGTTGGCGGTTGAAACCAACACGCCGCTGACGCCGGATGCCATCGCGAAGAACGGGTCGAAGATTTTCATCTCCACCTCGCTCACCATCTCCTCGCTCTCCAGGCTGATCGTCTGGGAGATGACACCGAAGGGTCCACGCGTACCCGCGACGGGCAGACCCGCGGTGAACTTGAACAGCTGCGACGCGAGATCCTCACCGCCCGGGAGCATCTTTTGGAACCCCCAGAAGAACGGCGACGACCTGAACGCCTCGACGGATGCGTACACCAGCGCCCACTCGCCGTCGATGTTCCTCGCGGGCTCCTCGGTGGGGTTCATGAACTCGAGCTCGGTGATGATATCCTCCATGGTCGCCTTGGCATCGCGGCTCGCCTGCTGGCCACGGCTGGAAGCCGCGGCGAGGCCGAGAAGCTTGCGGATGAGCCTCGATCGCTCCTCGGCGTCGGGATCTTCCTCGGGTTCCTCCTCGGGGGCGGGAGGGGGCGGCGCGGGAGCCTCAGCCTTCGGCTCCTCCTTCTTTGGGGACGTAACCTCGGGCTGTATGGATGCCGCCTCGGGCTTGGAAACCACCTTCTCTGGGGTGTCCTTCATGAGGTCCTCCTTGGTGAACGTCATGGGCTCAGCGCTCGAGCCGTCGTTCTCGTCCACGCTGAGCGCGCGGCGCGTCACGAGCGAAGCCGAGCGAGCGGATCGGGGCTTGGCGGCGATGGTCGGCGCGATCGCCGCTCGCCGGGTGGAAAGCGGGACGCGGGAGGACGCGTTGGGACGCACATGCGCGCGGGTGGACGCGACGAGCGCCATGCCTGGAGGAGGACGCGTGTCTTGTTCTGGGCGCCGACTTCTGTGAGCCACCAGATCAAGATCTCGCCAAAGCTTCGCGCCGGTTGAGAGCCCGACTGCCCGATTTCGGCGGACTCCTCACGCGGGTGCCCAAAACCCAGATCTCGGGGGTAACATCGCCATAGCAGATACGCCAAAAGAGCGTGGACCATGAAGCTCGTGGTGGCGACGCAGGATGACCAGATCGTGAACGTGGAGGTGGACCCCGGCACGGAGGTCGAGAACCTCAAGGCGATCCTCCAGGCGGAGACGGACATACCGACGGACGAACAGGTCCTCATGGCGAGTGGGAAAATCATCCAATCTGGGACGCTCTCGGGCAACGGGGTCGGCGACAATGACGTCGTCATGCTCATGAGGAAGCCGCCCGATGCAGGAGCCGGTGCGGGTGCCGTTTCAGGTGCGAGTAACCCGACCGCGGTGGACCCGAGCGACGGTTCCGCGGTGAACCCGGTGGAGTACATCAGGTACCTCCAAGGAGATCCCGCGCAGCTCGCGCAGATCGCCCGCGTGCTTCCGGAGTTGCACAGCGCGGTCATGAGCGATAACCAAGCGGAGTTCCAGAAGATCCTGCGCGCTCTTCATCAGAGTAAACTGAAAGAAGAGGCGAGGAAGAAAGCGGAGATTGACCTGCTCAACGCGGACCCTTTCGACATGGAGGCTCAAGCGAAGATCCAAGCGATGATTGACCAGAGCAACGTCAACGAGAACTACGAACAGGCGATGGAGAACACCCCGGAGGCGTTCGGCAGCGTGATCATGCTGTACGTGGACATGGAGGTGAACGGCCACCCCCTCAAGGCTTTCGTCGACAGCGGGGCGCAGATGACGATTATGTCCCTCGGGTGCGCGCAGCGTCTGGGTTTGGAGCGACTCATCGACTCGCGGTGGCAAGGAGTGGCGAAGGGCGTGGGCACGCAGAAGATCATCGGCCGCGTGCACCAGGCGCCCATCAAGGTTGGAAACAAACACCTCGCGTGTGCCATCACCGTGCTGGAGAAGGAGCAGGACATGGACTTTTTGCTCGGCCTGGACATGCTCAAGAGGCACCAGTGCTGCATTGACCTGGAAAAGAACGAGCTACGCATCGGCTCCGCGGAGGTTGCGTTGCCTTTCCTGGGCGAGGCTGACCTCCCCGCGTCCGCCAGGCCCCAGAACTTCGAGGAGCAGCCGGCCACTCCCGCGCCCGCCGCCGCCGACTCCGGTGCCGGTGCCGCCCCCGCGGCGGCGGCTGGAGGTGACGACGCGAAGATTGCCAAACTGATGGAGCTCGGTTTCGCGAAGGAGCAGTGCGAGCAGGCGCTTGGGGCGGCGGGTGGTAACGAGGAGCACGCCGCGGCCATTCTGTTCGGGGGTTGATGACGACAATCCGCGATTACTTACGGCGATGTAGAAACAATCCGTGTACCTCTTAATAAATGTTACGTTGCCCGTTCGCGATGAATGGAATGTTGCCCGTAGATGAGACACCACTTATTACCGTTGCGCGTCTTCAGTCTGCCCCGGGGCTAGCTCGACGTCGTCGCCACTCGCCCCTCCGGGCGGGACGAACGCCTGCGCGGTGAGCTTGAGCTTGGACACAGCCGCGGCTGCCGCCTCCGCGAGTCCCTTCCCGCGTCCCATGGCGAATCCCTTGGTCCCGTCGGGTCCCTTGGCGTCGACGAACCTGGCGGGCGCGGCGAACTTGGTGCCCGCGGGTCGTTCGCCGTCGGAATCCGTGTTACCTGAATTGTGGAGGTTGGTGGAGCTCCCGCCCGGAGTCAGGTTGGTGTTGATGAACTTGGGGCGTTCGGGCTTGGGCGCTTCTTTGGTTCGGATGACCTTGCGCGCGGCGGGTTCCTTGGACGACGCCCCGGGTGCGGGCAGGGAGACGGAATACGTCACCTCGTCACCCTCGGCGAGCGTGACGTTGCCCTCAACCTCGGAGCCGTGGAAGAACACGCGCATGACGCCGCGCTTGGCGGCGTCTTTGCGGGACCTCTTCTCCGTGCCCTCCGACGGACCCCTGAGCTGGACGAGCTTGATCCTACCATCGCCGCCCGTTCCAACGTCGGAGAGGGTGGAGTGAACCCCGGTGACCTCGATGTACTCCTCCGGTCGCTCCTCGGGCTCCTCGTCGGATTCCGAGTCGTCACCCTGATCCATCCGGTTGACAACGTCGGGGTCGTCGTGCTCGAGGAACCCGTACGATCCCTGCGACTTGACCGCCGCCACCACACCCTTGAACCTGACCACGGTAACCTCCGTCGCGGACCGTACGTTGGACCGCTTGTCCGTTCTGATCTTGAACGTGATCATGTCGCCCGGTCGCGGGTTGCTCTTAGCGTCCTTAAGGCCGCGGCGGTCGTACCTGAGAGCGACTTTACGCTTAGCCGCCGGCTTGACCGCGTCCCCATCCTTCTCCTCACCCTCCTTCTCCTCGGCAGCCTCTTCGGCAGTTTCGTCCTTTACATCGTCCTTCTTGTCCGCTGCTTTGGCTTGGTGCGGGGGAAACTCTGTGTCGTCGTCACCAACCTCAAACTCCAACGTGCCGGTGGGCTGAGCGGACCCGCTCTTCTCGTACGACCCCGAGCGGTGACCGAACATGAGCTTATCCCGGCACCAACCCTTGCGTTCAACCTCGGAGACGATCTCGAACACCGCGCTGCCCTTGGGGGCGGGGCTGACCTTCACCGCGAACGTCTGGCGTTCGTTCCTGCTCCCGCCCCGGCCGCCCCGGCCGCCCCCGCCGGACTCCCCTTCCTTGACCATGAACCGAACCTCCTGCCCGACGCTCACCGCGTCCTCGCCCCCTTTGACCTCCGTGAAGTGGAAGAACAAGTCCTGGGTGCGGTCGCAGCACTTGATGAACCCGAAGGAAGCCTTCATGATGACCACGACGCCGTATTCGAACCCGTCGTCCGCGCCAGCGTCGCCCTGAACTCCACCCTTCTTGCCCCACCGACCGTCGCCGTCGCTCGGATTGGTTTTGGCGTTGACCGCGGCGATGGCTTCGCGCTCCTCGCGCTCCACCGCCCTGGCGCGGTCCTCCGCCTCCCTCGTGGCGCCCACGTCCATCGCGGTGGGCTTACCCGACCTGCCGTCGTTCCCGTCGCGGAACCAAACCGCGTCGCCGACCCGGAGGTCGTCCTCGCGGGTCGCCCTGTCCAGGTTGGTGTAGTGGAAGAAGAGGCTCGGGGGTCTCCTGCCGCCGGACTCGTCCCCGGACTTGATCGCCTCGAGCCTCGCGCCAATCTTACGGATGAAACCGTACGACTGCGTGAGCTTCTCGACGCGACCGAGCTCGCGACCCTCCGAGTCGGTGACGGCGAACGAAGCGGCGTCGCCCTTCTTGTCGTTCTTGTCCTTCTCGTCCTGTGCTCGCTGGGAGAGCTTGATGCGGTCGGGCCTGCGCCTGCCGTCGAACCTGTTCTCGATGACGTCGAACACGACGGTATCGCCAGGCTTGAGTTTGGGGCACGAGTCGTCCAGGTCCGCACCCTCGAACTCGATGCTCTTCTCCCTCGGCGTCTCACCCGAATTGGAATTCCCGTCTTTTGTGTCGGCGACTGGCGCGGCGGGCGTTCCGCCGAGCGCGGGGAACTCGTCGTCGTTGACAACCTTCGTTCCCTCCGGCGCGTCACCGGGGCTCTGCGGGTACATGAACGAGATCCTCCCGCCGTACGAGTCCATCTTGGTCCGCCCCCGCAGACCCCGTCGCACCGTACCCACCAGACTCGCGTCGACCACGACGGGTTTCCGATCCTCCTCGGACAGCCTCTGCACGTTGAGCGCGTTGGCTTTACCGTCTTTATCCCTCGGCGCCGCCCCCGGGACCACCTCGCGCATCACGAACTTGACCTCGTCGTTCACGCGCAGGTCGTCGATGCCGTTCCGCTCCATCACCTCGGAGGCGTGGAAGAACAGATCGGGCCCGTTCCTGCTGAGCAGACGGACGAAGCCGAACGAGTCCCTGACCGTCTTGACCACGCCAAACTCGAAGCCGTCGCGGGTACCTTTGTCGGACGGAGAGCGCGACCTGGGCGCGGGAGCGGGGCGGGGGACCCTGGCGCCACCGCCCATCGAGCCGCGGTCGTAGTCCGGGTCGTCCCGGTCGTCCCTCCTCCCAGATCCGCGATCCGACTGGTGCCGCCTCCCTTGCTGCCCGCCGCCGTGCGAGCGATCGGGCGGGGGCGCGCGACCGGGATCGTGGCGCGCGTAACTCGGAGCGGGGCTGTTTCGTCCCGGGTCGCTCATGGTGTTGTGGATTAAAAAGTTGGGTAAATCGCGGCGTCGTTCAGCCTTGGTGCTGCACGAGAGGCGCGCGACGTGGTGTGACGATCGGGACTCGCGAGGTGTCGGCGACTTTGACATCTTCTCTGCCATCCGGTTCGGTCTCTCACAAGCAAACAGTTCGGAGATGACGTGTTTGTGGTTGAAATCTTGTGATTGTGCACATGCAAACAGTTACAGAAGGTGCACAATCACCGGGAATCGGCACAGAAAACCAAAAAGTCCTGCGACAGATATCTTTCCCCTCGTCCGTCATACGCGAGTCCCGAAACTTTTGGCTTTTTCCCGTCATCGGATACGTCCGAGAAGCGCGCGCCCTTGGCCGTCATAACGCACGCACGCACCGATACGTCGGTAAGTGCCCATCAGTGACTCGTTCGCGTCCGGTCCATCACCGTCGCGTCGATATACGATCGTCGAAGACGTTCGCGCGTGTGACTTTACGGAACCACATCTTTCGCGGCACCTGAAACGATGACCACCGTCGTCGGCAGGCTCGTGCAGCTCGGCGTGAGCGGCGAGGTCGATCGCGCCTTCGACGTCGCCGATAAGGAGCTCACCATCGGCAGGCAGGTTGGCTGCGATGTGCACCTCAAGTACGCCGCCATCTCCAGGCGTCACGCCACCCTCGCGGTTCAGAGCGGAGGCTCGGTGCGTGCCCCCGTCCCCACGACTCACCCATCGCCAACAAAAAAAACGTCCCCCTCGCTTGATGGACCCCACGACTCACCCGCCTCGACCCCTTCCCAACCCACAGGCCTTACTCAAGAACATGAGCAAGACCAACCCGGTGATGCTTAACGGCGTCAACGTCTCCGAGGACGGCTCCGAGCTCAAGCACGGCGACGAGGTCGTGTTCCCCCAGGGCGAATCCGAGCGCCTCGTGTTCCGATACGAGCTCGTGGACGCCGACACGGGCGAGGTGCTCGGCGCGGTCAAGTCCTTCGGGTCGCCCAGCCCCGCCAAGTCCCCCGCCAAGTCCCCACTCGGCGAGCGCAACGGTGAGGCCATGGAGGCCAAGTCCCCCGCCAAGCCCGCGAGCGCCAAGAAGGCAACCCCCGCCAAGTCCCCGGCCAAATCCCCCGCCAAGTCCCCGATGAAGGCTCCCACGCCCAAGTCCGCGGCCAAGTCCCCCAAGGCTCCCACCCCAAAGTCCGCGGCCAAGTCCCCGGCCAAGGCTAAGACTCCCACGGGACCCACGCCCCACACCAAGGCGGCCAGGGAACTCGTCGCCACCGCGGTGGACAACCTCGTCAACGCGGAGACCAAGTCCCCAGCCAAATCCCCGGCCAAGTCCCCCAAGAAGTCCCCGATGAAGGCCCTCACGCCCAAGTCCGCGGCCAAGTCCCCAAAGTCGGCGGCCAAGTCGCCCAAGTCGGCGGCCAAGTCCCCAAAGTCGGCGGTCAAGTCCCCCAAGTCGGCTGAGCCCACTCCCCACACCAAGGCGGCGCGTGAGCTCGTCGAGGCGGCGATCGAGTCCATCGAGAAGGCTGAGACGACCGAGTCCCCGGCGATGAAGTCCCCTGCGAAGAAGTCCCCGGCGAAGAAGTCCCCGGCGAAGAAGGCTGTCGGCTTTGCGGCGTCCCCGATGAAGTCTCCCCTCGGAAACAAGGCGCTGACTTCCGTCGCGGCTGCCGCCTCCCCCGCCAGGCTCTCTGGCTCTCCCGCGAGGCCGGCTCTCAAGGCTCCCGAGCAGCGCATCGGCGCGCAGGTACCCGGCAGCGTCAACAGGCGCAAGTCCCTCCGCTTTGCCAACGACGAGGTCATGGAGCAGGTGCGCATCATCCCCGCGCACAACGGTGAGCCCGAGGTTTGCGGCCGCATCGCGCCCGACGAACACAAGGACCTCTCCGGCGTCAAGCGCCAGAGAAGCCCCAACAGGAGGTACTCCGACATCGCCGAGTCCCCCGCGATGAGCGCGGACGACGCCCCCGACTCTGTCGTCAAGGCGAACCGCATCGGCGACGTCGGCCACACCGGCCCCATCCCCAAGTTCACCGCCAAGACCGGCGTCTCCCCCGCCAAGTCCGGCTCCTCCAAGAAGCGCGTCTCCATCAACTCCCCCGTCTCCACCGGCGGAACCAAGCGCCAGGCGGTTTCCTTCGCGATTGGACAGGCTGAGGTCACCGACGACGTCGCGGGCACCCCCGCGCGCAAGTCCTCGGGCTTCAAGAAGCGCAAGGGTACCCCCGCGCCCCCCTCTAGGGTGAGCGAGATTGACGAGGACGAGGAGGACGAGGAGGACGAGATGATGGCCATGGAGAACGACGAGAACATGGAGCCCGTCGAGTTTGCCAACGTCACCGTCGAGGAGGAGGGTATCCTCGGCTCCGCCAACGCCATGTCCTCCATCGCGGGCACCGACGTCAACGTCACCGCCGACGACATGGCCGAGATTGGCGAGGATGACACCGACGACTGCGAGATTCCCAAGTTCCGCCTCGGCGACGTGGGCAACACCGGTCCCATCCCACACTACTCCCCCGCGTGCAAGGCTTCGCCCTCAGTCGTCGCCAAGGCTCTTGGCACCATCCACTCCGCGGGCAAGTTTGGCTCCCCCGTCGACTTTGGCAACGACTCCGCTTGCAAGTCCTCCGCCAAGTCCAAGCGCTCCCGACGCAGCTCGCAGGGTGCCATGGCCATGGCCACCCCCGGCACCGTCGGTCGCCCCGCCGCGCCCGCCAACACCCCCGCCACCGGCGTCTCGCAGAACCCCGCCGTTGCCGCGCTCCTCAACCTGGAGGGATACGCCGCCAACATCGCGCAGACCCCGGGCGGACACGCCAAGCACAGCGCCGTGGCGCGCATTCTCGCCGAAGAGGAGGAAATGGCCGAGGCTGTGAACTGCACTGTCGAGGAGGAGGTTGACGGTGCCGAGGAGTTTGTCGCCGCCGCCGAAGCTGCCGCCGCGGCTGAGTTCGCGGAGGCTGCCGCCGAGGCTGGCGCCGCCGCCGCCAAGGCGACTGAGGAGGATGAGGAGGAAGATTTCGACTTTGACGAAGCCTTCGCCATGGACGCCGCCCTCGCCGCCGAGGCTGCCGAGGACGTCGAGGCTGCCGTCGAGATCGAGAAGGTCCTCGAGGAGGTTGGCAAGGCCAAGACCCCCGAGAAGGTTGCCGAGTGGCTCGAGGCTAACCTCGCCGAGGTTGACGCCGTCGTCGACGCCGCCGTCGCGTCCGCGGCCAAATCCTCCGCCGCCAAGTCCGTCATGTCCAAGTCCGTCATGTCCTCCGCGGCCAAGTCCGTCATGTCCTCCGCGGCCAAGTCCACCCGCTCCAGGCGCTCATCCGGGGTACGCAAGGCGATGTCCACCCCGGGTATCGGCGTCGACGCCGAGGATGCGGCCATGTTGTCCCCCGTCCTCAACGACAACCCCCTCCCCGTCAACTCGCCCCTCACCGAGCTCGTCAAGGCTCGGGGCGGCAGCGCGGGTGGCAGGTCCTACGGGGGACTCTCCGCCAAGATGGCTACGCTCCACAAGGCGCTCCGCGCGACCCGCGCCGCCCTCGTTAAGGAGCGACGCCGCGCCGACATGTTCGAGAAGCTCTACAAGGAGACCTCCCAGCACGCCATGGACGCGGCTGAGGTTGCCGAGATTGCCGCCGCCGAGGTCACCGCCGCGGTTCAGGCTGCCGCCGCCGCCGAGAAGAAGGTGGACGAGATGATGCCCGTCCAGCTCACCATCTCCGTGGCCAAGACCCCCGTCAAGATCATCCAGAAGGCGGCCACCCCGTTAAAGGCGGCCACCCCGTTAAAGGCGGCCACCCCCGCCAGGCCCGTGCAGCTCAACATCACCGTCGCCAAGACCCCCTCGGTTCGCGTGGTACACAAGACCCCGGTCAAGGCGGCTACCCCCGCGCGCCCGGTCACCCTCAGCATCAACATCGCCAAGACCCCGGTGATTGTGCAGCAGGCCAAGACCCCCGCCAAGGCGACCACCCCCGCCAGGCCCGTGCAGCTCAACATCAACATCGCCAAGACCCCCAAGGCCAAGACCCCCAAGGCTGCCACCCCGGTCGCCGCCGAGCCCGCCCCCGTGGCTGAGCTCGCCGCCGAGGAGGAGGTTGTGTGCGAGAAGGTTGAGGAGGAGGAGGACGCGTGCAAGATGTGCGGCTGCGCCGACGAGGAGCAGGCGCTTCTCTGCGACGGGTGCGACGGATCCTTCCACATGAAGTGCCTCAAGCGCAAGACCATCCCCAAGGGTGACTGGTTCTGCAAGGGGTGCACCGCGGATCGCAAGAAGGTGGCGGACGAGGCGAAGAAGGCGGCGGCGGCGAAGCGCAAGGCGGCCGAGCCCGCCGACGGTGCGCGCCGCAGCACCCGCTCCAGGAGGTGAGCGAAACGGGAGGGTCAAAACATTTGTACATAGGGAACCCAAGACACGACTTTTGTCATAACACACCAGCACTACGAGTGACTACTATGACGCCGGGTACGATAGACTAAATAAGAATCGTCCTTGTCCTTTATATTTGAAAGTGACTTTCATCCTCGTCGGGGCTAGCTAGATCGGAGAACGTGTCAAGGCGCCTTCATGCTACCGGGCAGGCACGCCATCTACGTGACTTCATCTCCCATTTCCTTCGTGACTTCACTCGGGCCTGAACATGATCATGTCCAGGGAGGTGGAGTTGGTCTCCATGGCGCAGATGCACGCGGCGTAGGACTCGCCCTCGGTGTCGAACCATCCGGTGGTGGGGGTACCCCACTTGAGGGTGGTGTTGTTGGGGTCGGCGACGAGCTCGGTGAAGGACGTCGCCAGGCAGACGTCGCCAACCTTGACCTTGTTCTTGGCGGTACCGCCGGGGCGGACCATGGTCACCACGGGACGACCCTCGTCGCCCTCCTTCATCACCAGCCCGGTGCTGTTGGTGCCCATGTGGCAGTCGACGGAGACCGCGAACACCGGACCGCCGTCGGGGTACTTGCCCATGAGCGCGGACTCCTCAATCTTCGCCGCGCGGACGGTCAGGGCTACGCGGGTGGAGCGGGCCGCGACCTTCGGCCTGGAGACGACGCGGGCGCCGACGAAGGATGAAGAGGCGATAGTGGCAGCCATCGTATTCTGAAATTCGCTTCGTTGGAGGGGCGGAGGAAGGTTCGGACCAAGCCAGGGTGGTTGCCTGCGCGGATCGAGTGAGGGGGAAAACTTCAGTGGGCTGTCTCGATCACGAGGTGACATTCGTTTTCGAACGAGGAGGTGTGGGACGGGGCTCGAGGCGCTCGTCCCGGATGACGTTTCGCGCGTAATGTCGGCGAGATGAAGGGAAAGAGCCGGGTACGCACCGTGAGGCAGATTCGTGTGTGCTCGTGCGTTTGGGTGGCCGACCCGGCCCGGCCAGGAATTTTATCCACCGCGGCTGACTCGGATTGGAAAACACGTGCAAGGCCCAATCTGCCTCAGATAGATCAGAGCAGTCGTAAAACACGTGCGTCTCTGGCCACTTCCCACCGCGCTCGAACCATGAGCAAAGGGTGCATGATGGCGCGCGGTGACGCTCCGCCTTGTTCACCGAGAGGAGAGAGAGTGGAGGAGGCGGATATGGAGGACCTTGGCCTCGAGAGAGGTGCGCTGTGACACGCCCACGTCGAAGGCTTCCTCGGGTCGTCCAAAAAATACCTTCGTACCTTCGTCTTCACCTCCTCCTCCACCTCCAGGTCGTTTGCACAGTATCGACACGTTCACGGCCGTGGACGGCCACGGGATACGAGCCATAATCTTTCTCCAAGGTGTGTCCGAACCTTCCATCGTCCTCTCACTTCACGTTCACCACCTCACACCACGTCGCAGGCTGCTCGAAACGGTGTTTATTTTGCTGT
>Ga0302114_10001626_pt1 | contig 14711 bp, 16 predicted proteins | sample AG5_Surface_MG_FD_203107 | JGI IMG/M metagenome (GOLD analysis project Ga0302114, IMG submission 203107) | Marine microbial communities from Western Arctic Ocean, Canada - AG5_Surface | ecosystem: Environmental > Aquatic > Marine > Oceanic | place: Canada: Western Arctic Ocean | collected...
GCCCTAACCCAGTAGTAAAAGGTTTTGCCAGAACCAACAGGGTCGGCGTAGACGCCGGTAAAGCCTGAGACTTGGGCTACCATCGTTGCTGACGATATTACGTCTGATGTGTGTCTCCACACCTGCACCGCACTGTGTCCTTTATATAGCCGTAAATCCCAAGTTAAGATTATATTCCTGAAAGCCCCACTTGCAGCCAGACTTGTTGGCGCTGGCGGAATTGCTAAATCAGCGAAGTCGTTAACGATAGCTATGCTGGAAGACAGTCCGTCAAAGTTCGTAATCCCTGACGCAAGCTGAACAATTCCTGCATCTAATAAATCTCTAAAGGTGACAGCACGATCTAACTTGTCTCCGCGCTGACCCTGCAATACATCCAAGTTCTGCTTTATAGACTCGCCAAATCTGCGGTCTTGGTTTGACCAACCAACAGGAACACTTAAATTGGTATTGTTACTGCCCACCAATCTCTCCCGCTTCTTCGTATAGGCATATTTCATTAATAGGCACTGAGCCGCTAAGTTCTATTTCAAACTCGTTAGCTTTATAGCCACTGGGCAATCTAAAGATCGCACCGCTTGTCACAGTTTGTGTGTGCTTTAACACACCGTCCGCGAATAACTTCATCGTTGGATTTGGAGAATAAGAGTCGCAATTGACTTTTGCCACTCCGGGGTTTACGGGTCTTTGCGTATAGAACTCTTTAGTACGCCATGTGTAGTTAAGACTACTTCCCTGAGCAAACTTTACTACTGCACCCCCGACAACCAAGTACAACTCATCATTTTCAAGGTCGTTGAACCCTGCGGTTGCATAGAAGTCTAGCTTTGTGTAACTGTTTTTGCCGCCTCGCGGATCAAAGATAAACCCCTTACTTTCCGAACCGTCATTATAAAACCCAATGTAATGCCCCTCATATTGAAAGCCTAAAATGGTTTCAGGGTTCAATGCTTGCCACTGGTCGCGACTCAGGACACTTTCAGTTATGAGTTTCATACCGTTATCAGTAGCCATTACTAAACCGTCCGGGCTTGAGTACAGTACGCTCTCACCCATATCGACCACTGACCTTTTAGAAACACACGAAAGAGTAGAATCAACTTCTATCATTGACATGGCTCTAGGGTCTAAGCCTTGAATCATGGCTGGCTTTTCTTTTGTCAAAACTAGCAGCCCGGTATTGAGCGGAGCCAAAGCAACAACATCGCTCTTCATTGTTAAGCGGTGCTCTGTCGGAAAAGCGTGAGGTTGAAAAGCCTCTGAGAATGCAACGGTCTGCCCTGAAAACCCTGCCAAAATTCCATTTGGCATGGATACCAACCCTTGCAATGGACCGTCAGGGTGATCGGCTGAAACGTCATCAGGTGGTGCGGCAAAAGTTGAAGTTGGAATTTCTTCACCAAGGTTTACTTCCGCTGTGCTATCGACAACTGTATCGGTATTAATACTTACATCTGCGACGAATCTAAAGACGCCGCTACTATCACTTCTGTATAAACGCTTCTTTAAAAGGTTGTAAGCGCCAGTTGGGTTCACTGGGAAATTAATAGTTACCGGCTGATCAGAATGGACATTTACGATTTGAGATACAACAGCGTTATTTGGCTGACCCTCCTCACCATAATAAGAAACATATGTAAAAATATACGCTCTAGCAACGGGAGATTCTGTGGCAGAGACAGACGTAGATCCTAAAGTTACCGCATCGAAAGCTTCAGGCTTAGGAAGACCTAGCTTGTAGTATGTTCCGTTTCCAACCACGGCAGCAGTAGTCATTCTTGGAAAGCCTGATGCGCCGCCTATCCCCGAGACATACAGCCTTTCGTGAACATCTTCTGCTATAGGTGATCGAACAATATTTATGTCTTCATTGCTCCCAATCCAAATACTGGAGCTATACCTAAATAATGTTTTTGTTGCGGCAGAGATTGAATAAGATGCAACTGGGCTTATGGACGCAGAAGCATTTCCTTTCCAAGGTTCTAACCGACCAGAATCTAATCTGGTATTCGTGGCTACCGTGCTCATTTCGTTAGGCAGTAATCGCGAATATATTTTTGGCGCTTTGCCACCAAAAGTTTGAATCTTAAACCCAGTCACTTGCTAACTCCTTTAGATCTTTCATAAGTCCTGCCACCTGACAATCCGAGCATTCCTAATAATAACGGCATCATTACGCCAGCATCTGCTTGAGGAATCTCAACGCCGAAACCGGCAGCGATGGGCGAGACTAAGAAATTCACGAATAACCCCATCACGCAGCAATAACCAGCTAAAGGTCTCCACGACGATTGGAACCAATTACCTTTAGCGTCAAGCTTCAACACTTCGATCTGCTGCAACACAACTTCCTGAGAATGTTTTTCGGACATGGTCGCGATTTCGTGGGCAAGGGCAGCTTTCTGATCAGCGTCAGGAATGAACTTATCTAAGAGACCGGAAACTGGACCGATTAGCTGACCGAATAAGGACATAGCTACTCAGACCCAACCGGCAAAGCACCGTGTTCTCTGTCGCACTGTGCGATTGTCCATGTGTTTGTAGTCATTAGTTGTTCTCCAGTGCTGTTAGTCTTGCTTCAAGTTCTTGTATTGTTGCTACCAGCAGAGGCACAAGCTTGCTCTGGTCTATGCCTTGGTAGTCTGGTACTGACCTAGTACCCATTACAGCCTCAGTAGTTACATTGCCATCGTCATCTAAAACTGCTGGAGTAACTTCATATTCCTCATCACGCATTGCATCTTTAGTGCCTGTGATTGCCTCTGGTACAACGTCCTGTACCTCATGTGCTAGGAAGCCATCTACAGTTGTGTCTGCGTCTGCAATGAAGTTAAACCGTGAAGGATTGAGTTGCTTTAAGCGTTCTGTAGCGCCTGACATAGCAACTACGTTTTCCTTTAGGCGGTAGTCTGAACTTACACCGTAAGAGGTGGTTGACCCACTTGAAATTATTTGCCCAACAGCCCCGTTTCCGTTCATGAATCTAATCATGTACGAGCCGCCTGTACCTGCACTAGATATTATAAGCGTTTCATCCCCTGTGTTAGAGTACGACATGGAGTTGTTACTGCCGTTAGACAGGGTGGTAGTGTTAAATAAGATATCCCCTGCTGAGGTTATTCGAAAACGCTCGGCAACTCCATCAAGGTCAACAACGGCGGCTTGACGTGTGTAAAACTTAATTGCTGAACCCCAACTGCTTGAACTTTCACGCATAAAGCCAATACCCGCTTGGATACCGCCGTCGAGTCCTGCAATAATGGCTGCTTCGCTGTTAGTAGTAGATAAGTTACCACTCAGCCTTATTGCTGCTCCATCAAAAGCACTTCCAGATGTTTTGCTTGCAGTGTTAGGAGTAACAGCAACTTCTAACGGGTTGTTTAGTGAGCTAACACCAATACCCACTTTGCCATCTTCCTGCACCCTAAGTAACTCAGTGCCACCAGAAGTGCTTGTGCGGTCTTTGCCGATAACAAAGTCTTCGCCAGCAGAGTTAGCATCAGAATCAATATTTACAAATAAGGAAGCTGGAGAGTTTATAACGCCATTGTGACTTCCGTTATCGTCTAGCTCCAAAACGCCATTTGTAGAAACCAGTTTTGTTGCAGTGGCTGTGCCAGTAACGTCAACTCCGCCAGCAAACGTAGCCGACTCGTCTGCGTTCAGGGTAATCGCAGTAGCGTTTGAGTTGTCAACAATGCCAGTACTCAGTAGCCCTCTGGAGACTTTTGTTAGTGCCATCTAATTACTCCGGTAAAGCGTTAGCCGCTTGTGCAGCATTGTAAGCTGCAATAGCTTCTGTAGTATGAAAAGTATTACACATAGCCTGAACCTCTGTGGATTCACCAGACCAATCGTCTGTAGGGCTTACTGTGTGACGATGGAAGGATCTACTGATCTCGTTATCATCTCTGCTGATAATAGTTGATGTACGGACTTGGATGACTTTCCAGCCGCCTCCTTGGTCTACTACTTCAATCTTGTCTTGTACTGTTGTTTCTGAAAGTGCCATGTTTATCTCCTGTTGGTATGGACTGTCTGTGCCTACCGTCCGATAGGCGTAATCTTAGTGTCTGTAAGTTATAGTTAGACGAATAGCCACTCCTGACGTACCAACGTGCGGTCCACTCACCCAAGTCCATACACCAGAGGCGGTGCCGTTGTTACCAAGATGACCAAGTTGAGTAGTATTAATTGATGTCCACCCCCCTCCTGCAAAAGCAGCTATCGACGTATGAGAATGCGATCCAACACAAGTTGAACCAATTGCAAAAGGCAGACCCGTTATTACTATGATGTCGCCATTGTTTGCTGCGTCAACACCAGCATTAGTGAATTGCATACTAAGTGTCACTAGATTTCCTACTTTAGTGTAGTGCCCGCTTCTAGTTCCCTGATTGAATGTTGTTCCGAAACTCCCATAATACCCAGCTAGTGTCGGAGTGAATGTGCCTGTTTCATAGTCATCTAACAATTCTGATGAGGCACCAGCAGCGTTTGCATTTGCGCTGAAGTTCACACCGCCTGAGAGGTAGATGTCTTTCCAACGGTAGGTTGCAGATCCTAAATCCGCAGCATTATCTGAAACAGTTAGCCCAGCAGCAGGGAAAACGCCTGTGCCAGCAAAAATGATTCCGGGATCACCATTACCGCCAATGGCAAAACGTGTGCCTGCTGCGCTTGTTGTAGTACCAATAAAACCTACGTCAGCCCCATTCTTGCGTAAGTTAATAAGCGTCCCATCTGTTCCGGTGCGATTAACGCCTAAACCCCAATCATTGTTAATGTTGGCTGAAAGATAACCCGCAGAGCTAATCCAAACGCTTGACGCATTAGAAGTTACTGAACCTTCGTAAGTGGTTCCGCCAATACCCACGTTGTTGTTAAACGTACTCACTCCTGCTGAATCTATAGAGAAATGAGTGTTCTGCTGATCGTCCAGAATGTTGAAGCCACCAGTACCCGCCTGCAAATATACTTTGTTATCTGATGAGCGATGGCTCAAGCTAGCGTTACCTGCCGCAGCAAGAGCACCCGCCGTCAATTGTATTGGGCCAGCAAAAGTAGCCGACTCATCTGACCCAATCGTGATCGCCGTAGCGTTGCCGTTATCTACAATCGACGGAGTACTAGACAGCTCGCTGGGTATTTCTGTTAGTGCCATAAATTACTCCGGTAGTTATGCTGTTTCTGCTTCTGCATTTCGCTCTGCCGCTGACTGTATATCTGCCGCCAATACCACAGCATCTTTATCTGCGGGAATGTTTGTTATGGCTGGATCGGCAGTCATACGCGCAACCTCTGCGTCATATATTTCGTCCATGGCAATACGACATCGGTTATGCACTGCGTTCTCTGCCCACTCTTGTGGAGACGCAGCGACATAGGCTAGTGCTTTTTCTTGTGTGGCTGTGAGTTCAATTGTTAGTGTTGCCATCGTTTTATCCTATTAAATAACCCTTGAAGTATGTGTGATTAGAATTGGCTATTATTGTGACGTTCGTGTTAGCGACAACATAAGGATGAAATCCAACCGTATCATTTGCTGCCAATCGCAGTACGGTATTGTTGTCTGGGAATCTAGGATCAGCGCCACTCACTATTTTATCTGTGGTATCAACCCTGCCGCCGTTTTTGACGTACCAACTTTGAGTGGCGTTCGCACTTAAATAAGTTGTCGCCTCAAAAAAATAAAGACCCGCCACAGGCGCAGTGAAAAGGCCAGTTGAGGTATTAAAGTGGTTCCCTACGTTATGGTCGGTCTGGTTAAAGCCAGCAGCCAAACCGAAACTTCCGCTGGAATTGAATCCTGTTTGGTTGCCATTTCTTCTTGCCTGAAAAGAAGGCTGATTTGGCATTGTGACACGGCCTGCGCTGTCAATGAGCATGGCTGCCGTTAAAGTGCCACTAGAATTGTTAGTAGAGAAACTTAGTTTTCCTCCGTTGGAACCTGCTTTTGCGCCTGAGATTTGTGCTTTTGTTGCGTTTGAATCAGCAGTGAAGTTCAGAAAAGTTTGCCCAGCCCCTCCTGGGCCAGTAAGTTCTATAGCGCCCGCGCTGGTTATTCGGAGGCGTTCTGTGCCAGTATCTGCGATTTTTAATGAGCCATCAGCATCATCTCTGTCAAAATCCCAATAGCTAGATGTGCTGTTACTAATTGCAAACGTGCCTTTTACATCGAGCGTCTTTTGTGGCGAACTAGTATTAATACCCGTGTTTCCTGCTGAGCTAACAAAAAGCCTATAGGCATTAGCAGTTCTGTCGTACAACATAAACTCGCCGCTGTTTCCTGACGTTAGACTATAGGACTTTCCGTTCGTAGCTGTGGTGTTGTTAAAGTAGATACCAGCAGAATCAGCGCCATCGACTCCTTCGAGAGTTAGCTTTGCGTTGCTCGCGCTAGAAGTGCCGATTGTTACTTTGTCAGCCGTGACCGAACCCGTAACATCAATGCCTGCGTTGGCTGTGATTTCGCCAGTGGCTACTAAAGTACTTGGAGTAGTCAAAGCACCAGACAACTTAGCACTTGTAATAGTCCCATCAACAGGGACGTTGATTTCAGTTTGGGTCATGGTGACGCACTCGACAGCAGATCCAGCAGGCGGTGCGGTTGAGAACGTCAGGGTAGTTCCAGAGATACTATAGTTAGACTTGCTTTGGTATACACCGTCTATAAAGACCTGTGTGTTTTCTTTAATCGTGTTTATTGTCAGAGTTAGAGTTACATCAGAACCGTCACCCGTCATCAAATCTACGTTTAGGTTCGTCCCTGATATACCTGCCGCAACCGAGTAGACAACAATCTTTCGTGCGTTAGCTGGCGCTGCACTGAAAGTTAAAGTGGTTGTGCCAGATGCGGTTGCGATGCTGTAGGCATCTTGCGTTTGAAAAACCCCGTCAATGAAACATAATAAGTTGTTTGCACTAGCGACGGTTTGGCTCAAATTAAAAGCGACTAAAGACCCGTTAGCTGTGAACGTATCTGTCGTAAACGTATTTGTTCCGCCACCTCCGATTGCTCCCCATGCATCTGTGTAGCCTTCAAACTGACTAAGAGAACTGTTGTAGCGGAATCTTCCTGCTCCAGCAGCGGGGCGTTGCGCGGTAGTACCAACTGGTAGCGCGATTGCATCCGTTCCGCTTATGTCTAAAGTGACACTTGGAGTCGTGTCATTTACGCCGACTCGGTTATTTGTCGAGTCTACGGCAAGTACGCTACTGTCGTGCGTTGCAGCATCTACGATGTCAGTCAGCAGCGCAGCAGTAACTCTTAGTTCCACCACATCGCTAACAGACCAGCTTCCAGCAGAAGTCCCGTCTTGCGCTCGCACAATGGTAAAGGTATTAGAAGACAGCGCTGTCGCTTTGACAACTTCAACATTCGTCCCCGCAGCTTGCTGGATGGTCAGGTAGCAGTAATCCCCTGATCCACTCAGAGCAGGAAAGCCAGCAGCCGACGCAACGACCAAGGACGTAGCAGTCGTATTGATGCCTGTCGCTACAGTAGTGCTAGCGTTGTTCGTGAACTTTACTGTCATCTTATTTCCTAGTCTTTCGCCTTGCCGATCACGAGCGCAAAATACTCAAGGTACTTATATGCTTTACCTACTAGCTCATCGTCGCGTGGAGTTGGCGTAACCGCAGTAATTGCAGACGCTAGAGCGACTGCCGCTGTTGCTATGTTGAATATGTCAAACAACATACTCATGAGGCGGTTACAGCCCACGAGATACTCATGGAGTCATTCGCAGATTTATTTACCGTTAGGAATACTGTGCGACACAACATCGTGCCACTAGAGCTTGCATTAAGTACCGCAGCTTCTGTTAACGCGGCAGTACCAGTACCAGCGGGGAATGTGGCAACGTAAGTCACAACCGCTCCACTCACTGTCGTAGAGGCAAGAGCGACTCTTGCAGCCTCACCGCCCAGTGTTGTGTCGCCTGCGGCGGCAGCAGTGCTACCAGTACCGACAGCCATATGACTCATAGCCGTAGCTGTCGCATCTTTCATTCGAGAAGCCACATAGCCTTTACCTGTTGTGACTACTAAGTTGTCGATGTCTCGGACGACCTCATTATTTATTGAAATGGTCAAGCGACCTTTCATTTCCATTTGTGAATTAAAATCCATTGGCTTGCTTCCTGTTTAGTTCAGCGTCGAAAAGTTTAGGGGCGCTGCATTTACCACAGCACGGGGGAGAATAAGTACGTTAAAGTCTTCAGAAATTGTTACTGCGTCAGCGAGAGATTTAGTTACACCAAACGTCTGAGATTCAGTGAACGAGATGATATTTGTTTTTGCTAACTGGTCTTCGCGGCTAAACGCATCAATCGTTGCTGCGTCATCCATAGAGAACGCATCCGCGAAACTACGGCTGTAAGTTACAGTTCTAGAGAAAACATCAGTGATCGGCTGAGTGTCAGAGGTTGGCTTCGTGAACGTGATCGCTTCTTGGTCTGTGACTGCAAATGAGTCTGCGCTTCCCTTCGTATATGAAAAGGAGGGTGCGTCAACCATTGTCGTAGCATCAGCCAGAGAACGGCTGTACTGAACTGTGCGCGAAAAGGCATCTGCAAACGCAAACGTATCTAAAGGGTTCTTGCCGAAGCTGGTTGTTGCAGCATCAGCAAAAGCAAAGCTGTCGGAAGTTATCTTATTGAAAGTAACAGAGGCGCTTTCCGCTACTTGGAATGCGTCGAAGAAATATCTAGTCAAAGAATCTGGGTCGAGTACAAATTCCGCCGACAATAAAGTGCTCGCTGAGACAGATCTCAAGTCGACAGTAGTTGCCCCCGCTTGGAGGTCTACACTTTTTATGACTAGTTTAGTTGCCATTAGTCAAAATCTTCACGGACTTTAAACTTCACAAGGTCGTGAACTGTTTGCTTCGCTCCAGACCCTGTGTAAGTGATTTCAACTTCCCCTTCGTAAGTTCCAGATGTAGCGAAGGTAGTTGTAGCGAAATTAGTTTCACATTTCCCGTCGGTGGGACTGGTGATCAACATCGTCCTAGTGTCTGCGAGGGCAGTCTCACCCACCTTTCGCAAACGCAGAAGAACTGTAGTACCCGTTAAATCTATCGCGTCCCAAGTATCACTGTTGTCAGGATCTAATACAGCGCCAGAGGCAGCAGTGTTTTTATCTTTCAGCGTTAAAGTCAAAGCAGGGAGCGTGTCACCTGTTACAAAGTTTAAAGTTGTTGCATATGCCATTAGATAAACGCTCTCTTTTTAACCGTTAATGACCCACCTGAGAATCCATATTTAACCTGCCGTACCGTCCGCCCCACCTCCTTATCGAACAGTTGCTTGTTAACGCCTGCCGAACTTGGATTGCTAAAAGGTTGCCCCGGCATCATCTGTAATCGATAAAGAGCGCCCTGAGCGATAGTTTCTCTGTGCTCTTTACCAACTGAATCTGGAACACTAGTTGATGTTGATGATGGCTTGAGCGAATACAAAACTCTAAAGGTGTCTGCATCTGCCGGAATAGGCGCTATAAAGAAAGACGAGTTATCCCTCTGAGAATAATACCTAGGAGTCCCTCTCTCAGTTTCGTCGCCAAGCCTTTCTAATAACTCGTTATAACTAACTGGTTGTAGTTTTGTTTTGTCTGCATAAATATCAGTGATGTAGTTCATTTCTGTCCCGGAAGGAACAGTTACTTCATATTCATTAAGTCCAGCAATAATAAGTATGCTTTCAGGCTCTGGTATATACACGCCTGTCCGCTTACAAAACTCAATAGCAGAATCCCGAATAGCTCTCTCGATAAGAAAGTCGGGAGCGCCCTGAGTCTCTGGGCGGACGTATAAACTAAAGTCTGAATATTTCATTAGCCACGCCCCAAATTTATATCCGGTGTGCTAGACATTGGCGTTAAAGCGGCATCAACCTGAGTCTTAATTCCTAATGCGCTAGAGAATCCGCTGTAGTGCATAGCTGCTCGTTGGGAGTTACCCGCGAACTCGGAATCCTTTTGATATGACCTGTAGAGGATGTAATCGAGAATAGCGTTTGAATATATGTCATCAACGCTAATCACTGTTGTGTTGTTAGAGAAATTGCTAATAACAATATCCGTAGGCGCGGCGCTATACACAATTTCTAAATAATGCGAAGAAGTGCCTTTAGGGTAGACATAAAAGTGCTTCGGATCTGCCGGGTCAAAAACAAAGTGTTCAATCTTTCTGGTCGCGTCAGCAACAGTTTCGTGCCAGTTAGGAAGCGTCTCATCGAGTATTTTTCTATCGACCTGAGTGATCGCTCTACCGTTCTGATTACGCACAACATCTATAAGCCTTAGCCCGGTTGTGGGGATGCTTTGTCTACTACCCGCAACACATTGGTGATTGGCAAGACTTTGCATATTCGCGTCAGGTCTATGCAATATGATTTCTTTTTGAGCGTCATTAAAAAACTTTAAAAGCTCATCATTTGGGAAACGAACATTACTACTATCTTGCAAGATAATTGATGCACGACCCAGTACGTCTACGACTTTAGTTGTCGCCATCGTCAGTCTCCCACTCAATAATTTCTAAATCTGGATTCCCAGAAAATAATTCGTTGTAATGAAACTCATTACCCGTAAAGATATTTCTTACAGTCTTCGGCTTTTTAAAATGCGGAGTCTCTTTTGGCTTGCCGTGTTCGCTGGACAGTTGTTCTATCTGATCTTTAAGTTCAGAAAGCTTTAATCTTCTATCAAGCTTCACATCAAACTTTTCTTGCGCTTCCGCAAAAACTGCATCTTTTTCAGTCTTAGACATTTAATTTTCCTAAAAAAAGAAAAGGGGAGGAGAGTCCTCCCCCTTCTTATAAATGGACTGTTAAGTCCACTTACCCACTACAAGAGCGTCTGGTGTTACGACTTTTGAGCCATACACTTTTAGCCCTCTGACTGAATCGCCAAAGGTTGCTTCCATTCGCACAGTTTCAGCATTAGTAAACTGAGATGCGAAAGAGATAGCCTTTGGGTGACCAGCTAGAACGTGCGTATAACCGGCGTCACCACCAGATCCCGGTGTCAAAAGCATGTTGCTTTGGTAAACGGTGAAGCGGTCAACTATCCCAACCTTTCCGTTTCGCAATGGAGATGTGTCATCACCTGTAAGATAGGCTTGACGCAACTCAGACTGCTTTAGCAACGAGACAAACTCAGGAGAAAGAACGATGAATCGACCTTCTTCTGGGATGTTCAGGTTGTCTAGTGCAGTAGACATGCTCAAGATGCTGGTCAGGATGTTAGTTGCTGATACTGTCACTTGAGACTGAATAGTAGTTGCGCCTGTTACAACGCCTCCAAGCACATCAGTTTCAACTGCAATACGCATACCCTCGGCGGCATCATTAGTTGCAGCTTCTAACAGATTTATATCTGATTGAGCTTTCAACACATCATCCACTTTAAAGCTGTAGTACTTAGCTTTATCAATTAAAAGCTCAACCTTAGCGGTCTTTAGAACTTCAGTGGTAATCGAGCCTGTGTAGTTATTGATTGCTATCGCTGGGGTTGTACGAATGACAACCTTTTCACCGGCACCGCTAATTTCGCCTTCGTAATCATTATTAGATATCTGAGGCAGTACGGACTGACGGTAAAACTTAGATTGTAATAACTTAGAAAAAATTTCTGGTATGAAATTTACTTCTGAAGTTGTACCTGTAGAAAATTGAGAAAAAGACATGGTTAAAAATCCTCACAAGAGTTTGATTTTAACGGCGAATTCTCCCTTGATTCTGTGCTGATAAAATTTCAACTTGATGCTTCTCGAATTCTTCGTTCGACATCCGTTTGATTTCATCTACAGTCCAAGTTCGTCTTTCGCCAGTTGTGTTTGCCTTTCGAGCTTTTGGCATCTTCGGTTCTGCAACCGCTTTTGCTCGCTCAAGAGGCGTCTCTTGCGGCGTAGAAGAATTCAGACCTAAGTCCCGCTTAAACTGCGAAAGAACAGCATTCACATCGTTAGAAGTCCCAGAGTTAACCCATTCCTGTATCACGGGATTCTGACTATCAAGCCAGAGTGACCAGTCTGACGTTTGAGTTATTGACTCTACGTCTGGATGAACAGCTTGTATCCGCTCGAAATGAGCGTCTTGTGCTTCATTCTGGGCATCTTCAAATGCCTTTTGTTCTTGCGCTGCCAAAGTAGCCCTTTGGTTCTGCACTTCTTCTTGCGTCCGGTTCAGTTCGTCCAATACTGGTGCGAAGTCGGGATAATCCTCCCGCAGTTGTTGCAACCTTTCATTGTCCTTCTGTCCTTCCGCTAGTTGTCCCTGCATATCTTTGAGAGTCTTTGCTAGTTCAGCATTTTGCCGTCTTAGCTCAGAAGCCTCTTGAGTTGCATGAGTCATCTTCGCCTGAGCACCTTTCATCGCTCGTTCTGCTTTTTCTAAAGCAGTCTCTAATGAAGATTTATCGCCGCTATCTTCTTCATCAGTCACCTCTTCCGCCAAGTATTCCGCCGTATCCACAGGTTCTATGGGGGCTTCTTGAAACTCTGTCTCTGGTTCTTGCTGGGTATCCTCTGCCGAGGGTCCAGCCGCAGCCTTTAACATTTGCTCCATCATTTCTTTGGCTTCTGCTTCTAGTTGCTCCGGGTCATTTCTTCTAGTCATAATTTTCCTACGAGTCCCGCTAAGGATGTTCGTTAATCAATTGCGGATAGCCGGTTAGGGGTCCGAGTTTTATCTAGAACGGCTTTCGCCGTATCCTCAAGATCAAGCATGAAGCGAAGTTCTGAAACTCGCCCTTGCTCAAACCGAAAATTCTTTTCGTCTGCTTGCTCTAATCGCTGTTGAGAGTCTTCTAACCTGTTACGCAACAGGTCCGAGACTAAGTCCCATTGGGTCTGGCTCCTGAGCCATAGGACCGCCTGGGATTGCTCCTGCGAGAGCTTGATTTTGGAGTGCTTGTTCAGCTTGTAATCTCTCTTCAGACTTAATAACTTCGTCGGGATCAATATCTAATGATTGCGCTATATCGCGTAATAATTGATTCCGGTCTACGAGTGCTGCGTCCATAGGGTTTGATACAAGCGACAAGAATTGGAGGAGTCGTTGTGATTGCACTTCCTTTTGTACGAGAGCAGTGCTACCTCTCGGGACGATCTTTAGATCACCCTTGGCTTTTTCATTAGTTCCAAACTCCATGTTGAAGTGGAATAAAGCCTCTACCATCGGCTCTAACAAAAAATCATCTATATTCTTAATGGTACTTTTCAACGCCACGTTAGCAGCGCCCATCAACATAGACATGCCCGTTGCAGTTTTATTTAGGCTTTTGGTTTGTTCGCCATGTGTATAACTTGGCAGAGACGTAGTCTCATCAGCAAACCGTCTAAACAATTCAACAATCTGGTTAAGACCATTAGCGTTAGCTATGGGCTGATACCAGCGAACTGCTGGCATAGATCCGTCACCACCTTCACGCAACCAGACGCGCCAAGGGTGAATGTCTGTCGGGTCTTCCCCGGCAGCTAACAGATCTGTATTTACTTCAACCATTGGACCTGAACTTAACGCGAGGTTATCTATCCAGATTCTGGTTGCGGCATTCATTGTGACCTGAGAGTCACGCATCATTCGAGGAACACCTGTCCCCCAGAACTGGTGCGGGGAACGCTCATACGGAAATATATGATAAGGAACGTCATAGCCACCGATAGGGTTTAGCATGACCTTTAAAACTTTCCCGCCGCACATCCACACGCAAGAGGAGAAGTCTTCCGATTCATCAGCGTCTTCTGGCAACTCTATGCCATGCTCTTTCATCTCATATCCATCAATGCTGCCCCAATATTCTAGGACTTCAAATCGGTGAGACTCAGAATTCTCATGAATTCCAGCAATATTCCTGCGGGTCCGCTCATGATTTTCTTCGGTGTGGTTACCGTTGCGGTTGTTCTTTAATAGGTACTTAACCATCGAAGCATCAAACCCCGGCAAATCCATCAGTGCTCTGAACTGTTTGCGGGTTAATACATGCCGACGAAACAGCCCATCACAATCCCTGAGAGATGTGCAATATGGATCTGGGTAAAGATCAAAAATTGAAACACTTTCCACCTCTGGCGCAGCCTGCTCTATTTGAGCTAATGCAAAACTTGTTTGCCCTGTTGTGGGGTCGGTCATTTTTGAATAACTTTGCTTTCGATCAATACGGACAGTGCCTGCCTTAATGGCACCACTTCCGAATATGCAAGCTTCTAGCATGCTTTCTTTGAGCTTCTGCTCTGCATTAGATTCTTGAAGCTGATCTTGAATAACCGTAGACATCTCTTCGGCTGCTTCACGCGCTATCTTTTTTTCAATACTCAAAAACTCGTCTTCAAGTTCTTGCATTCGTTGAGCAATCAGATCTTCGTTTTGAGATGGGTCCATGCCACTAGCCATAGCAATCTGCTGCGCGGCAGCTTCTCTGATCTTCATCATCTCCATTGGATCGATCTGAGGTATTGCTGTTGGCTCTACAGCGAAGTATGCATCGCCGTGTTGGAATAGAAGGTCGATGATTCTGCTGTAAGCAGCCATGACTTTAGTGCGGGTGAGTCCGACAAAAACTTTTGATCTAGCGCCAGACTCGTTAAGCCTTGCTAAAACGTCAGGCTCGTACATTCCCTGAAATTGACGCAGATCTTTGATCCACTGATTTTCAGTTTCTTTTCTAGCGTCTTTATATTCTTGAAATGTAGATGACAGGCGTGA
>Ga0302114_10001630_pt1 | contig 14700 bp, 17 predicted proteins | sample AG5_Surface_MG_FD_203107 | JGI IMG/M metagenome (GOLD analysis project Ga0302114, IMG submission 203107) | Marine microbial communities from Western Arctic Ocean, Canada - AG5_Surface | ecosystem: Environmental > Aquatic > Marine > Oceanic | place: Canada: Western Arctic Ocean | collected...
AGGCCAAGGCGGTGAAGGTGAAGGCGGCAAAGACAAAAAAAATTAAAAAGGACAAAACTGAAAACTAAAAAGCCTTGTTTTTTATTTGTGTTGAACATTTCTACTCGTTACTAGTACCGGAAAAACTCTATTCGTCGTAGTCTTTGGCCGACTGAACCAATGCGGAAATAAAGTACGTGAAGAAACCCCCTATCGCAGGTATTGGCTCCAAGAAACCTTCCTTCGAAATCCCAAACTTGCCCAAGAGAATGAACAAAACAATCAAGAAAGCAAACCGAGCCGTGCCGGTCGCACCGTCCGACACGGTCTCCATATCAATCTCACTCGCTCCAATTGTGGCTACCTGCTTTCCCAACGCATATGAATACGCCGTGCCTAGGGAGGAACCAAGGAGGTAGGAGAATGGCGTGTTTGCCAAAGGACAAACAAACCAAAGGAGAGAGAAGATAATTGTTGAGATTAGGAGGTTGTCGGACACAAGATTCATACGTCGTTTGGTGAAGTTGTTGGTTGAGTCTTGTTTCGATTGAGTTTTGAGGGTCGAAAGAAGTTTGCCTTGGTCGCTCCAGAAGCCAGAGGGAGAATCTTTAGCTTCGCTGTGTAGGGGGCTTAAATTGGGTTGCTGGTGTTTCACCAATTTTGTAGTTGTATGTTGTTTCACAAAGCCCAAAATACCCTGCATCATCATCAATGGAGCCAAAAATATTAGCAACATTTGCGTGGGTTCGTGGTAGGGAAGTTATTGTGGTTGTTGCTATTGCTATTGTTGCTATATTGGTAATTTATTTTATGATTCATCAAATGGACATTTTGGAAATTCACAGAAAATCTCGAGTCCTAACCCAGCGGTGCCGTGCCAAGGCAAATATATGCTGGCGGTAAGAACCAGCCCCATGCTGGCCGTCTTTCAACAGCAGATAGCCAGAAATTCACGTCAATTCTCATCGTTAGGGCATTCTCCAATGTCAACCCCATCAACTACGAACAATATGAATCCCAATCCGATAACTCCGGTCAATCCTGGAGCTGTGGGTCCGTCGTGGGGGATTGATGCCAACACGGAGGGGGGTGGGATATGGCAAAACACATCTGCGAAGCGGGAAAAGATTGGAGAGCTCAAGGGGGAAATGCCTGATGGCACTTTGAGCAAGGGCATGAGCTTGGATGATCTCGCTACTTCTGAAGAGAGAATGGAGCTTGATTGGGTGGACGGAACGAAGCTTGTGGTTGACTTTGTTGATAATTGCAGCGTGTTTGGTGCGAGTTCTCGGTGTCCTGATAATCCAACATTGGTAAAATACTCACAGTTCTTATCGGATTCCGAGAGGAAGGTGAAAGGAAACAGTGGCCTGAACGAGATCACCTACAAGAGGTTTCTCGCAAATGCAATGACAAGCTTGAAGAGCGGCGTGGGCACCCCTGACTGCTTGGCGAGCTTGAAGGATTTTGCAGGTGTGGAGTTTGAGGAGGAGGAGGGGGAGGCAATGGCAACGGCAACGGCAAAGGCAGAGGCAAAGGTGTCAACATCAAACAAAACTAAGGCACAGGACGAAAACACAAATGACGAACTCCACCCAACCACCAACCAAAGCCAAATCACCGCGTTCCAAAACTCCATCGGAGCCTACAAATTGGCCTTAGCTCAGGCAGCGGTGGAATTTTTTGAGGATAAATACACAGCTCTGAGCACCTTCTCGGACACCGACATTGACCGTGCTGCCGTGAAGGGGACAACTCTAGATTCATCGAAGCTCACGGTGAATCACACAAATTTGATCAACCTTTTCAATGCCTTTGCGTTTGAAAATTGCGAAGCTCGAACGCGCTCCTTGTGGAAATTAATAGATATTGACGGCGACGGTATGCTCGAACAGGAGGAAATGAACAGGGTTGCCGACTACTCCGCCGCTATTACCGAAATTGCGCTGACAAGGTTTGTTGCGCAGGCGATTGCAGAATTGCCGGAAATTGACGTGAACAAGAAGAGAAAGAAGAAGTTATCGAAACATTTTTCAAAAATGATTAAGCGGCATTACGAAATTGAGGTTGAGGCCCCGCACAGGCTTCGATGCGTCTACGCGTGGAGCATTAAGAAGCACCAAGACGGCTTCCTCGATAATGTCCATGTGAATAACGATGTCACTGGGTTCAAACGCTACGTAGAGCTGCAGCCGAAAATTTCCCACGACGAGTGGCTGGTGGTGCAGAAGGAGATGTTTGAATTCATGGACAACACTGGGGGAAGTTACTTGGACTCGTATCGAGAGGATTTGCAAATTGCCCAAGGCTTGGGACGGCAGAACCGCGAATTGTACCGGCAGTGTGCGGCGTTCTTCGTGGCTGTCAGCACTTGTGATTTTTTAATAAATTGGATTTGATTCTATTTTTTATTCTATTCGGCCTTTTTCGCGATTAGCCTGCCCCCCATGCCGAAACCCTCCCGCTCGACTTGGGACTCGGCCAACCCTGTGCCCAGTATCGAGTCAAAAAACCCCGTGCCGTAGTTTACGGTGTAACGGCTGTGGTGGAGCTCGTGTCCGTGTGGCGCCGGCATACCCCAGCATCCATACCCACTGTGGGTGTGAACCGCATTGACAGAGCCAACGAGGGCTCCAACCCATAGAACCATGGGATGAAAGTTGAGCAATGTCGGGCCAACGATCTGTGGCAGTGTCTGGGTGAGAATACAGTCCAACGTGCCCATGTAGATTCCGCTCAGCCCAACGCTCGCAAACGTTGTGTGGTGCATCTTGTGGAAGAGCTTATACAGGTTGAAGTACCTGCCGCCCGTGAGGCCCCAGAAATTGAATTTCTTGTTGTGAAGAAGCCGGTGGTTAGAATAGAAGATGAGTTCATAAACCATTGCCATTACCAAGAACTCGTAGAATGAGTTGAACCAGGACACATCGGTTCGGTAGTCTTCGGTCGCTCTCTTCCAGCCGGCACCATCTGATAACTTGTGCGCAAAAATTCCGAAGAATAAGAAACAGAGCTGATTTTTTAGGATGTTGGGCATCATTTCCCAATAACTGATCTTGTCATAGTTTGATATCTTCATGTCGTTCCAGAAGCCCTTGGTGGAGTCGAGAACTTGACAAAACCCACTATGGCCGTGGTAAAAGATCATGTGAAACGTCCAAGCTAGGACAGGCCCAGCAACAATGTCGCCATACTTCTCATCAAGAAATGAATACCAGTTGACAATGTTTTGTCTCAGGATACAGTACCAGATGACAGTGATTGTAATCAATATCCAGGGCTGTCCATCATATGGTGCCTTGCGGAAGTTGATGAGGTCGGCGTGCCAGCCCATCGCAAGCATGGTCATTGAGAATTCAATAAGAATATTTACTCAGAATATTGTCTCAGAGCAGAGCAACTCGATTTTGTCAAAAAGGACAAATATTATTATTGTCAACAGTGATAGAATGTTGTGAAAACGTGAAACAAGTTAACTGGCAAAACGGAGGGGTGGGACTTCAGAATCGTGACGGTTTGGATTTTTAAGTTTCACTTTTAAAAAAAAATTATATTTGTAAGGCTCAATAACACCCGAAATGAGCCACCTTCTCCCAGCTAAGCTGCGGGCAACCGCCAATCTTCACGGAGATTCTTTGAAACTTGCAGATAATTCTGCTGGAGCGTCACAGCAAGAAAACTGGAAGTCCTTTGACTCCTCTTCTGAGGCTGGTCGCCTCCTTGCCAAGTTGTATGGTAACCAGTACAAGCCGCAAATCCAATATCCCCAACTAAAAAAACGAAATCCAAACTCAATGCCTCATAATTCTGGGTGGCACCCAACAGGCAAGGCGAACAACGTCGATCCAAGAACAGCGAAATTCAACAAAAAGAAGGCAAATAGCGTCAATGTGCCGTCCGTTGGGCGAACCCAGCGACAGCAGTTTGCCGCTGTTGACCTCGTCCCCAAAAGGAAATCGGCTGCGTCCTGCCAGGCGGCTTTGGATGCCGCTGCGCCGAAAATGGCTGCGTATCGTCCTCCCAACATGCATGCTTACTCTTCAGATTTTGAGAAGGATAGGCTGGCGGAAGGTGAGTGAAGCACCAGCGAACAGAACAACAAATATATAATAATATTCGCGCAATACGCTAACGCTCGAAACCCGGCAGTTTTTACTCACAAGGGTGGCAAGGCTCTCCCTGACGATCTCACCCACATGGTGTCTGATTTCATGCCTAGCGAAATCAAACAGAGACAGGCGGAGAGCGAGAGGGTTGAAAAGGCCCAGAAGAATCGACGAATGCGTCTCAACGGCGGAATTGACCCTCAGGAACAGCCCCAGCGGGTTGTCTCGAAGGAGTTGGACCCAAAAGATCAATTATTTACATTCATTTACGACGAGATTGTTGAGAGAAGGAACCACCAGAACGATATGGAAGAAGCCGGGTGCACGGGCGCACAGCGACAAGATGCAGCGAGAGGGATAGCAAGCAGAATATCACGCTTGAAGCAACTTGATGCAGAGAAGGCGGAAGAAGCGATAAACCGGCTTTACAAGTCATAGAAATATAAAGAATTCCAAAATTCCAAGATCCAAATTCTGTTGCATCCAATCCATCCATCACGATCTATTCTATATAATCTATTCCCAACTCAACTGAACATCAAGTCTCTTGCCGTTGGCTGCCTCGCTGTTGGCTGCCTGCTACTTCCATGTGAGATCATTTGCCGATCAAGCGAATCATGCGAGTCTGTTATTGACCAATTTATAGATCCAGTATCACTCTTCTTGGGCTTCGGCTCAAATATAATTTCCTTACCGAGCACCATTTTTATGTGGCCAGGGTCTGGGTTCGTCTTTTGGTTTGCTTTCCAGTTCACAACACTGGGTATGCGAAACCAATCCGGGGCATCGTCCGATATTGTGGTGTCATCTCTGTGCTGGAATTTGGCTTTCCTTGTTCCTCCAAATTCGCCGCTCTGGCCCGTCTGAGGAATGTGAGCCATTACCTCGGGAATCTGCATGAATGAGGGGGAATCGTGGGAGACAGTTGTGTCGTCAATCACTCTTCCATATCCACCGGCAGCTTTTGCATAAGCGGTCCAGGGGGTTGTGGAAACCTTCATCCACAATGGGGCAATTACTTTCTTGTCGTAGTAGAGGGAAGCCAGTTCTCGTCTTTCTGTCAAAGATGTAGCATTGGAATCGAGGTTGGAATCTCGCACAAGCACCCTTCCACCGGCTTGCATTGATGCCATTCCCCGTTCTGATCCTTTAGGGGGTAGTTGTGCATTGTTAGATCGTGCTGTAGAGCCTCCACCAACGCGAGAACTGCGTTTGACCATGAGTTAAGGTTATTTTCAGTTGCGTTGGTGACAAGTGTGGATTTTTAACTGTTTTGCACGAAAATAGCCCACAACGTTAAAGTACTACCATGAGCGCTACTCCACTCTTCCCTAATTATATAGTTCAGTTTGATAACAATAGAGGAGAGCATTATCTCTATAACCCTTATAGCGGTGAATGCATATTTGGAGTTGATGAACACGGGCAGCTCACAACTTCACTGAATCGCAATGTGAACAGCTGTTGGACACGCCCAACGATGTACCATGGTTCGACAAGGTTGATGCGCGACGATGTCACTGCTCAACGTGTTGCCAGGGACTTGGTTTATAAGAAATCGTTCCCCCCCTCAAAATCCATATACGACGAAGATGTTGCGATTCGGATATTACAGACGTTCTGTCGGCGGATACGAGACGTTGCTGTCTATAGACGGAAGATTTTTGAAACCTATGAGAAGCATTACGATGAGTCATCGTTTCTGTTTTTCTTTACAAACTTACAAACAAATAAAAGCATTTGGCACCGTCCAATTGGCTTGGGGCAAAGTGCGGAAAATGATATTCCTGCGGTTGAAACTGAAATGGTTGAGTACGACGCGGACGGCTATGCTTTGGAATTTTACGAGGAGAAGAAGGATGGAGAAGGAGAAGGAGAAGGAGAAGGAGAAGGAGAAGGAAAGGATGATGATGATGATGATGAAAACGAAAATGTGCTCGGATTTCCGGCAATTAAAGACAAGTACAAGGGGAAATCAAAATTCTTGTTTGGGCCTTATTGCAAGCGGCGAAGGGGAAAGCCCGGCCGACGCGTGAACAAAGCGCTAGGAAACTCAAAGCTGAAAAGCGCAAGTTTAATTGTGGACAAATTCGGGCGCACCGGCTTCGATCATCCTCGCGCCATGGATATTGAGGGGTGCGAACTGTATGGAGAGAATATTCCAGCCTTGGACGGACTCGCTGTGAAGGATGTTCAAGTCGAACCCTACATGCTCATGCGTGCAGCCCACGAAAGGGGGCCGCAGGAGTGCATCAACATGATGGAGGTGAGCGAGCGAGCGAAGCGAGCGAGCCTTGATGAAGACGAGAATACTCGCGATGAATCCCGCGAAATGGCTACAGACGGTTACATCCGCTGCTAAGCTAACTTACCCAATTCGTTTGGCTCGCTCTTTTCTCTCTTGTCCTTCATTAAAAAATGCGCCTCGCTTCGCTCGGCGCAGAAACACAAGAACAACAGACACATTGTTATGTACGGTTGTTTGAGCTTTTGCAAGCTTGCAATTGTTGAAACAGAGGACGGAGTGGCTAGTGTGGAGGCTGGGAACGTGTGTAAGAAAATGCTCGACATTTTGAGTGGGGACGAGTGGGCTGAAAACAAGGCTATTGTGAGCGCAGCCTTGGGAGCGTTGGCCAGTTTGAGTGATAATTATGCGAATAGGATCATGATGCACGAGACGAACTGGATGAGCGGCGTCGTAAAATCCATGAAGGGCGTCGAGGAGGAAACAACCGACGTGTACGTGCGGCATGCAGACGGCGTGACGAAAATGGCCGTCACCAACGTTACCCGGCAGAGCGTGGACATTGCGGTCAACGGTTGTAAATTGTTGTTTAACATGGCGTGCGACGAGGCCAACAGGGAGTACGTGGCCGACAGCGGAACACCAATTGTTATGTACGTGATGAAGTTCATCGAGGACAATGCGACTGTCCAACACTACGGCGTTCTCGCTCTGTACAATTTCGTGTACAGGAACGAACCGGCGCACTTCCAGGCAAACGAGGACGGCTGCATGGAGTTGTGCAGGGATGTTGTGGCGAATTTTCCGAGCGATGACAACCTCCGGCGAGCCGCGAAAAGGACCATGGCGGCTTTGACAGCCGAGGGTTGGAGAGGGAATTTGGCAGTGTCGCACGACGACACGAAGTCTTGAGAGAATATAAACTTAGAATTTCAGAATCACTCAGAATCCTCCTAATTTTATCTTTATTCCTCGCCAGCCTCCCAATTCAACACGAGATGGCGACCATAAAGATGCGTCTTACTCATCTTTGCCATTACCACCTCGGCCTCCTTCGCGCTAGCAAAGTCGACGAAGGCGAAACCCCTGTGCGAGCCGTCGAACTTCTTCGGCATTTTGCACTTTTTAACAGTCCCGAATTGGTTGAATAGCTCCAGGAGCTCGTCTCTGTTGGCCTGGAACGGCACGTTCTTGACCATGATCTTGGTGTTTTTCTTGTTTTTGGATTTAGAGGATTTAGAGGAAGAGGTGGAGGTGGAAGATTCTCCACTGCTCGCCTCGAGGAGGAGGGGGAAATTGTCCAACATTTTCCCTTGAGCTTGTTTGAGTGCGGCAATCATTGACTTCTCATCGGAGAACTCGACAAAGCCAAAACCCATGTGCTGGTTCTCCTTGTTCTTGGGGATTGTGGCAGAACGGACATTGGAGAAAGTTCCGAAGAACCTGCTGAGCCCTTCAGTAGTAGTTTTGAAGTTCAAATTTTTTACAAAGATTGATGTTTTGGATTGGAAGTTGGAGTGGACGGCCCGCTCTTCTTCTTCGTCCAGGGGGGATGGTTTGGGGGTTGTGTTGAGGGCGGTGGAGGGCGGTGGAACAAAGGTTGGGGAAATTGGGGCCCACTCGAGGTAGAGCGGAACGTGCTGAAATTTAGAGTAAGCCAGATTCTTGAACGCCTTCCTGGCTTCCGTGGGTTGGGTGAATTCCACCAAAGCGAGAGTGCGACTGGGGGGGAGCTGGAAAATGGTTGTTCGTTTAGTCATTTCGGGTTTTTTTCTCCGGCTCCTCAGAACTCACCTTGAGCTTCTTCAACTCGCCAAAATTGACGAACAAGTTCCTGATGTCGTCCTCGCTCGTGTTGAAGGGAAGGTTTTTCACCAGAAGCATTGTGACCGACCGATTCGAGGAATTTCCCTTCCTAGACGTTTTCTTCGTTTCCATGACGTCAAGATCGATGCCGTGGGCCTGCAAAAAATCCCGATTCTCCTGAATTATCTCCGTTTCGCCGAGAGCAAGGCGAACCGCCATGTTCCCCTGCGTGTGGTCCAGAATTGCTCCCTTCTCCACGTTCAGACGGCTCGCGAGAGAGTCGACGACGGCATCGGAGCGGATGTAGCTCGCGTTCCACCCGTAGGCCTGGTCAGCCTTCTCCTTCCTCTCGATCTCCTTTTTCTTCTTGTACGTGAGAGAGCTCTTGTCGTTCTCGTCATCTTTGCTTTCCTTCGAATTTTCCTCCTCGCTCTGCTTCGCATTGTGGACACGGATTATCCGTCCCTGGAAGGATTTGTTATCTAGGGTGGCAATTGCGGTTGGAACGGAACTGGGGGAGGCGAAGGTGACGAAACCGAAGCCTGGGAAGGGAAACGAGCGAAGCGAAGCGAAGCGAAGCGAAGCGAAGCGAAGCGAAGCGAAGCGAAGCGAAGCGAAGCGAAGCGAAGCGAAGCGAAGCGAAGCAGAATAATATTACGAACGAGCGAGTAAGTAGCCAATAGCGGAGACTGAAACGGAAAATGAAACAAAAGCTCACCTTTTTGCTTTTTAAGGTCGTCAATCGGAATGTGGGCGAGAGTGACTTCGCCGACAGATTGGAAGTGTTGCTTGAGAGATTGTTCGGTTGTGTTGAAGGGGAGGTTACGCACGAATATACGTGACGACGAGCTGGGGGTGGGGTTTGGGGTGGGGTTTGGGGTGGAATTGGATTTAGATTTGGATTTGGGTTTAGAGTTGGATTTGGATTTGGATTTGGATTCGGAGTCGGAGTCGGAATTGGAGTCGGAATCGGAATCGGAATCGGATGATGCAACGTCACTGGAAGAATCGCCGGAATCATCAGGCTGCGGTTGGGGTTGGGGTTGGGGTTGGGAGGAGGAGGCGGCGGCAGCAGCAGCGCCCTTGGCATCGAAATCGTCGTTGGCCCAGAAGGAAGTATGATTGCGAGATTGCATCGCGTTCAAAAATTCCTCCTTCCGCTTCTTTTTGTCTTTGTCGGGATCAGACGCAGAATCGGGGGCACAGGCGGAAGCAGAAGTGCTGGATTCCTCGCCATCGTCTCCCTTTTTGCGCTTCCGCGACGTGCCCCCACTGTTCTTCTCCTCGTAGCGAGAAGAGCCAGCACTGTGCCTCGACCAAGGACGCGCAGAGTCAGCGTCGCCCTTGGGAAGCGCAATCTCAACGCGCATCTTCACGGTGCCCATGAACGTGTTGTTGAAGTGCTTCACACAGGAAGAAGCCATCTCGGAAGTTTGGAAGCCAACAAAAGCCATTCGACGTTTAACACCGTCTTTCGTTTTAAGGATGAAGCAGTCCGTGATTTTTACGTCACGCTTGTTGGAAAGGTAGGATTGCAATGTTGTCTCGGTTACATTGGGAGCAAGGTTCTTCACACAGACTCTCGTGCTGTTGGCCATGCCGATTGTGGGGAGCTCGGTAAAAAGGACGTTCTGAATTCTATTTGCAGTCGTTGGTTCAACAAAAGCTCGTGAAATCACCTATATACTTAACACTTTGAACTTAAAATTTTGAGGTCTGACAGGTCGAAAGGTCGAAGTATTTGCAAAATGATACATAGAAACCTTCCAAAGCCAATCTAGCCATAACACTATACCCCACCATTCCTCCCATAGTCACTGCCGGATAGAGGTCTTTTCGTTCGTTAAAACACGTCTCATTAAAAAGTGATTCATATGATGTGGTTGATCTGGGTCCTTTTCACGAGCACGGTCAGCTCGTTCACCCCAACAATCAACACAAACGTTAACAATTGTCACCACCACCACAACAGCGCAACTCCCACATTATTCAAGCCCCACTGTCAATCGCCAAATCCGATGAAACCCAAATATATTTCCAAAACTAAATCCCAATCTTCTCTCCATGCCTTCCCTCCTCCGACGGTTCTTGCTTCGTTTGCGGCAATGGCAACAATAATTTCTGGTGGGGTTGCGTCTGGTGGTCTCCATGCCGTGTCTGGTCCTGACCACCTTGCGGCGCTCCTTCCGAAGTGTGTCGGTCAGCGTTGGTATCGGGCCGGTTGGATTGGAGCGTACTGGGGGTTTGGACACGGCATTTCTGCCATGATTGTTGGCATGGCTGCTTTTTTCCTGAAGAATAAGATTACAGCGAGATCGGCGGGCTTGCTGTCAAAGAGTTTCTTGACGAGTGCCGAGCTTGTGATGAACTTAGCTGTTGGGCTGAGTTTGATTGCGATTGGGCTCTTTGGGATAAAAGAAGCGAAGGAGTGGGGGCGGGACGTTAAGGAGAACGGGAATGCAAAGAGCTTGAGCTCAGCGGTCGTGTGCGAGCCGCTAGTGAAGGGGGGACGATTGAAGAAGAGAACCATTCTTTTCAACGGCGTTCTACACGGTTTTTCTTGGGACGGGGCTCCTTCCCTGGCTGGTTCTGTGGCAGTGGCCACGTGGAAAGGCAACATCTTCTTCCTCCTCTCGTACGGGCTCGGGACAATTGGGGCAATGAGCTTGGCAACAATGCTGATCGGCGAAGGCACCAACAGGCTGGGCGAGAAATTCTCCCGCCCTGATGTGCCCCAAAAGATCTCTTTGTATTCGTCCTTCCTAGCTATCGCAATAGGAGTTGTGTGGACTTTGGTAGGATTGAAGCGGTAGGAAAAATGCAATAGGCTAAACACACAAAAAAATTCTCATCAAAAGTTTGTTTTTTTTTAGTCTTAGTCCAAACATCAGATAACCTTCTTTGATGGAGCAACGTCGCTCCGCTTTCCCTGGTAGAAGCTCATCAACCTCTTCACACTTGTCAGATACTTTCTCTGCAGCTCCGAGTTCATTACGTGAGCAACTTTGTTGTCGTTAATTCTCTCTCGCCCAGCTCGCGCATGGATGCCGACGCTAGTCACTCCGATTGGCCAAGCGGCATTCCCAATGGCAATCGTAATGTAAAAATCGTTTGCACGAACGAATTCTCCCGCCCTGCAGAAGCCAACAATCTTCACCAAGTTGGCGGTGAGGGTGGGTTCGAGCTCTCTGTTTTTGCAGAGTTTGAAGAGTGGGCGGATGTAATCCTTGCACTGCTTCTGGGTCTTGACATCTATCTTACCCTGTGCCGTACGGCGATCAGATTCGTCACGGTTGTTAAGGTCGTTTTCCCAGTCCTTCAGCAAACCCTTGAAGAACGAGTAGATGACCTTGTGATCGTCCTTAGCGTCGGCCGAGTCCAGGTCAATTTCCCACTCATTCTTTTTCTCATTATTGCTATTGCTATTGTTGCTATCATTTTTATTGTTGTTGTTGCTCTCGCTGATATTGGTGTCGTTTTGAGCATCCAGAAACACGTTCCTCTGGCCAACAACCTTGAAGTCGTCGCCACCGTGAACGAAATTCTTCTGGGCTGAATGCAGTCGATCCTTACGATCGTCCTCCGTCTCGCCAAAGAGCTTAGTCGGCTGGAACATCTTTCGCAGCCTTCGGGTCACCTCTTTGGGGGTAATTGTGAGGAAGGCGGCATCCATTGACTGGCTGCGGACCTTGGTGGGTTGATTGTTGGTGTTGGTGTTGGTGTCATTCTCAGCATCGTCAACAACAGGGGCAGAAACAGCGGTCGATTTTGCCGTGGCTGCTGCTGTTGTGGTGGTTGGCGGGGCTATCTCGTCAGCCCGCCTCTCCTCCCCTCTCTTCCGCTTCCTCTCCTCCTTCTGTTTTAGCTGCTGAGTCTCCTTCCGGTTGATCTCACTCTGCTCGGATTTGCGTAGATCGCCATTCTTTACAAATTTCTTCTTCTTCTTCTTGCTGGATTTGGTGGTGATTGGGTTGTTGGTGTTGGTACTGGAGTTGGAGTTGGAGCGGGAGTTGGATGTTGTGGGAGTGGGGTTTGAGCCAGCAAGAGCAGTACACATTGCCTTGCGTTTTTTGGAGATTTCAGTCTGGAGCAAGTCCATTTGTCGTCTACGTTTTTGGAGGTTCTACTCGCTCACGTCACAGGAGGCTATTTGTTTTTTGGAAAAATTTGACCACAAATTCACTATAGATTCACACGACTCCCTAAACCAAAACTCCAAAAGATGCAACAAATGGTGGTCTGTATCGTCTTCCTAGTGCTAATGCTCGTCGTCACTCCGGCGAAAGCCCAATTTGGACTCAAGAACAAGAAAAAGCGAAACCAAGAGCAGGAGGCTCCATTGACTGGCTTTGAGAAAGCGCAAAGGGACCACGTTACTGGCAGCAATCGACGCCCAGGGCGGCGGCAGCAGCAGCAGCAGCAACCTGATATGGCTGCAGCTTTGTCGATGGCACAATCAATGGGTCTGGATCCCTCTGCCCTTGGAGATCCCGCTGAGATGCAACAGGCTATTGAGCAGTTGATGAGCGATCCTGATATTATGAATCAGGTTAATACAATGATTGAGGGTATGGGGGGACAGGAAGGGTTGGCGAAAATGATGGAGGGTATGGGGGGGGAGGAAGGGTTGGCGAAAATGATGGAGGGAATGGATTTGTCAACAATGATGAAGGACATGGGCTTAGGGAACTTGGGGGACAAGGATCTATCGAGTTTGATGGAAGGAATGGAGGGGTTTGATGCTGGTGCCATGCAGGAGGCCATGGATGAGTTGGGTGGAGTTGAGGGGATGATGAAAACGATGAAGGACGAAAGGTGAGTGAAGGAGTGAAGGGGTGAAGGGGTGAGCCCAACGAGCGAGTCCAATGAGCGAGTCCAATGAGCGAACGAGACGAGCGAACGAGACGAGCGAACGAGACGAGACGAGACGAGACGAGACGAGCGAACAATGAAATGAATGGCTACAGCTCACCACTTCATCACATAACATTCTCTAACTTTTATATATTCGCTTGGCGCAGCGGGAAATTCATGGACGAGATGGACTCGTGGACCAAGGAACAGCTGTCCGAATTTTTGGAAACAATGGGTCCTTATGTAGGGGAGGAGAAAGTTGCTGAGTGGAAGAAGAGTCCCCAAAAAATGCGGAGGGACATGGAGGAATCAATGAACCAGATGAACCAGATGATGGACGATGAGGAAACTCTCGAGGCAATTAAAACGGCAACGGACGAAATCGTTTCACTCTTCACCAACCCGGAGAAAATGGAGGCGGCCCTCGCAGATATTGTCAAGGAAATCGAGGACTGGGACAGTGGTGACCTATCAGACAATAGCAAAATCGAGTCGGCCAGGCAGAAATTGCTCACAGGAGGAGCTAGGGGTGTTGAGAATATTCCCTCGCTTCGCAGTGTCTTTGATGACAGTGACATGCAGGAGATGCTCAACGATAAAAAAAAGTTTCGGGATAACATAAAGAAAAGACAGATCGGGCGAAGAGGGGGGGTTGCAGACAGTCTTTAACGTTAGTAATGAGAATTTGTTGGCAAAATATTAAATGTGATGTCACCCAAACTAAAAATTTTATACCGGGAAGAGAAGAAACAGCCATCTCATTGGGTTGGACGCTGAACTCACTGCCGCTGTCTCCTCCAAAGCGACCCCTCAAATCATCAGCAGCCTTCTTCTTTTCGTCCCTCTGTGAGATAGGTTAGATGACAATAAATCAAACAAAATCATCAAATCCATCAGGTCAAGGTCAAATAAATCGACAGCAACAAATTGACACTGCAAACTCACCTTCTACTTGAGCATGTTCTTGCTTGTTGCTATTTTCGTATCGGCCGAATAGGTTATCGTCGATTTCTTGTTCTGTGCTTCGTCATTCGCCAACTCCACTTTCTTGATCAACATTATACTCTTCATGCTCCTGTTTTTTATCATCTGCTTTGTGTTTCATTGCTGCGATTTTCAAGATCTGCTCACTTTTGAACGTAGTGTTCTCTTATTCAGCTTCTCGATCTCCTTCGTTGCGACCAACTCGTTCGAAGACTATCGGTGAAGTTGGTACTCAGCTCCTTACTCAAAAGGGCCTGAGGAACTCTTCGATTCACCCCGATACGATTCTGGATCTCATTCTCTTCCGATTGGGAAGAATCGGGGGGGGGGTTGTACGGCGACTGCAGATCGTCTGCCGATAGATTGGGGGAAGAGTGAGTTGATGGTGGCTGCCCCTGTGGAGAGGATCATCTGTGGCAGGATTCTTTGAGGTGATTTGTGTCAACGAAATGAAGTCACCATTCTCATAATTTGGGGAGAGGGACTCCGGTAGGGTGTAAGTGCGTGTGCGAGTTTCTGTAATAGACACTTTAGGAGAAATTCTTTTTGCGAATCGGATTTCGAAACGCCGGCACGGTCACCCCTCGACCATCCGAGGCGAAATTGGTTTGCTCATAATTTATCAAGGTTAGTGCTAGTGATCCCCCTTTTGTCATGTCCCAGCCCTCCGTCCCCCCCATACACCCCCCGAAACTAGCTTTTGTACCCACAACCATCTCGAAGTGG
>Ga0302114_10001631_pt1 | contig 14699 bp, 15 predicted proteins | sample AG5_Surface_MG_FD_203107 | JGI IMG/M metagenome (GOLD analysis project Ga0302114, IMG submission 203107) | Marine microbial communities from Western Arctic Ocean, Canada - AG5_Surface | ecosystem: Environmental > Aquatic > Marine > Oceanic | place: Canada: Western Arctic Ocean | collected...
GGGGGGGGGGGGGGGCCGGAGGAGGAAGAGGTGGGGGAGGATAGCAATAGTACCACCAACACCACCAACAACACCAACACCAATAATATTAATAACAATCTCGACAACGACAACGACAACGATACGGGAGGATCCATGCTAGGCCTGCCAAGCCCGCCTCGAAGCCCCTTCGGCATCACCGGAGTAGGCTCAGGGCCACGCGCCCACGACACCCGGCAGTTCAGTCCGTCAATGTTGACAAATTCTCCGGGGAATAACATTAACATTAGTAGCAATAGCAATAGCGGGGCTGGGAACAGGGGCCTGGGGGTGGGGGGGCAGAAGAGATGCAACTGCAAGAAGTCAAAGTGCCTGAAGGTGAGCAAGACACTACTAATTAACCCTAACCCTTATGTTGTTGACAAAACTAACCCTCGGGCAGCTCTACTGCGAGTGCTTCGCCGCCGAAATCTTCTGCCAGGAAAATTTCTGCCGGTGTACCCAATGCTCCAACACCCCCTCCTTCTCTTTCGAGCGCGACGCCGCGATTCGGCGCATAAAGAACAACCCTGCGTTGCGAGACTCCTCCGGCACGAAGCGCCAAGCTTGGGCGCCGGGCAGCTCGGGCATTGCCCCCAACCTCGCACTCCTCGGCCAAACAACGTTTTCCTGCAAGTGCAGGAAGGGGTGCTTGAAGAAATACTGCGAGTGCTTCGAGCACGGGCAGCTGTGCCAAGAAGGTTGCGAGTGTCAGAAGTGCAGCAATTTCTTAGGGAGCGATGATTTAGTTAGCAAGAGGCACAGCATGAAGGACTTTGATGGCGTGGCGAAGGTGAGCTAGCCAGCGAGTCGCATGCGAGCCAATAATATTTACTAACATTATATTTATATATCCACTCAATTCGAATTCGTATTCGTTTGGCTCGCTCGTTTTGCTCAGGCCCGAAACATGAATCCCATAAAAAAACGAGTTATAATGAAGGCATCGAGAAGAAGTGAGAGAGTTGCTGGCGAACATAGACCGGCGGTGGCGAGTCGAAAACGAATGAAAGAGATACTTGGCATTGAGAATGAGTAATGAAGAAATGAGAGTTAAATTGTCTGTCTATATATTCTCTCTTCCACTCTGTACATGATTAACAAATTTGTGCCTGGCTCATCATGAGAGGTCGAAGCTCGCCCCCTCCTCTACTTCTACTTCTACTTCTACTCTTCTTCTCGCAAATTTTCTTCGGAAGGAAAAAGTATATTTCGAGTGGCGTGAAGAGGAGCATTCCCGTAAATGCAACGCACTCCGTCGCCCAGAAGATCATTTCGTTGCTGGGAACGATGCACAACCCCACGAAAGCGCAGGCCGCAATGAGCAGCACGAGCTTCGTGATGTTGTGAGGCTCCAAAACTTTCACCACGAGAATGGCGTGGATCAAGAAGCTGACCCCGAAAAGTGCCACACAGAGGGTGTGAACGTAGTTCGGAACGAGGCCAACCGTGCAGGAGAGGAAGGCACCATAGAAAATTTGGTACATTGTCAGAGACCCAACAATGACAGAGTTGTCTTCGTCGCTCTTGATCACCTTTATGTAGTAGTCCTGGTACTCCCACATTAGAGAGATGGGCACAAAGCTAAAGGCGGCCATCATCCCGGTTGCCCTTGGGTTCGCAATGAATTCTGAAATTGAAGTTCCATGATCATTGGCAACTGGGTTGTGGGGAAGTGTCCACACAAACACAATCCCCCCAAGGGAAAGCAGAAGTCTCACGTAGCCCCAGAAGCCAAGTTTATCTAGATTCATTGAATCTCTTGTTTTTTAGTTTTTTACGTTCTGCTGCTTCTTGATGAGTTTCTCAAGCTGGTCGAAGGGATCTTGTAACCTAAATGTACACTATTTTTTATTTTTTTTGTGTCGGTTTCCCAGATGGCACAATCACTCCAGTCATTTTTTCCATCAACTGTACGTGACCCACAGCACGCAAAAGAGCCCACAATTGCACTGGGCAACCCCCATGCCATCTACAAGACCTCTCAGCCAAAGACTAACCCCCTACTCGTTCTCGATCGTCGTTTCGTTCACCAAATCTTACCAACAGTTTTCGAAGTTCTAAACACTATGTCCACTGGAGATTACAAGGTGAGTCGCCCGTCCATTCCTTTTCCTGTCCTGTTTTGTCCTGTCCTGTCCTGTCCTGGCCCAACGCCCTTCCCCACAGTAACCCTAACTCTCCTCTAAACTCCTCTTTTCTTTTCTTTCTTTCTTTTCTTTTTCTCTTCCTCCGTTTCTCTTCTCTTTTTCTTTTCATTGCTCTTTCATTGCTCCATTTCAGGTCGCTGACATCAGCCTCGCTGACTTCGGTCGCAAGGAAATTGAGATTGCTGAGATTGAGATGCCTGGACTTATGTCGACCCGTTCTGAGTACGATGGTTCAAAGCCCCTTGCCGGAGCCCGCATTGCCGGTTCCCTGCACATGACCATCCAGACTGCCGTCCTGATTGAGACGTTGAAGGATCTTGGAGGAGACATGAGGTGGTGCAGCTGCAACATCTTCTCCACCCAGGACCACGCCGCCGCGGCAATTGCTCGCGACGAGTCCGCCGCAGTCTTTGCCTGGAAGGGGGAGAGCCTCGAGGAGTACTGGGACTGCACGCTGAAGGCCATCACCTGGCCCAGTGACGACGGGAGGGGGGACGGGCCCGACCTCATCGTCGACGACGGGGGCGACATGACCCTCCTCATCCACGAGGGGAAGAAGGCCGAGGACGCCTTCAACAAGGACAAGTCCCTCCCGGACCCTACCTCCACCGACAACGCGGAGTTCAAGATCGTCCTCACCATCATCAAGGGCCTTCTCGAGGAGGGAGTCACCGACAAGTGGAACAAGCTCGCCTCCCGCATGGCTGGAGTCTCAGAGGAGACCACCACCGGAGTCCACCGCCTTTACACCATGGAGAAGAACGGAAGTCTGCTCTTCCCTGCTATCAACGTCAACGACAGTGTCACCAAGTCCAAGTTTGACAACCTTTACGGGTGCAAGCACTCGCTTCCCGATGGTATCATGCGCGCCACTGACGTTATGTTGGCCGGAAAGAAGGTGAGTGAAGAGTGAAGAGTGAAGAGTGTGGAGTGAAGAGTTAAGAGTGAAGAGTGAAGAGTGAAGTGGAATTGAAGTAAAGTGAAGTGGAATTGAAGTGGTCTTGAAGTGGAATTGAATTGAAGTGGTCTTGAAGTGAAATGAATTGAATTGAAGTGAATCGAAGTGAAGCAAAGTGAAGCAAAGTGAAGCACGGCACATTAGATTATTGCACACATTCTAATCCATTTTACCCCACCACACCCCATCACACACCCCACCACACCCCACCACACCCCACCACACAAATAGGCCGTCATCTGCGGCTACGGAGACGTCGGAAAGGGATGCGCCCAGGCCATGCGCGCCTGCGGCTCCGTCGTTTACGTCACTGAGATTGACCCCATCTGCGCCCTGCAGGCGTGCATGGAGGGCTTCACCGTCACCACCCTCGACGACGTTGTTGGCTGGGCCGACATTTTCATCACCACCACCGGAAACAAGGGAATTTTGATGGAGGAGACCATGAAGAAGATGAAGAACAACGCCATCGTTGGAAACATCGGACACTTTGACAACGAGATCGACATGGACGGTTTGATGAAGGCCACCACTAGGAACAACATCAAGCCCCAGGTTGACAAGTTCATCTGGCCCGACAACCACGGCATCATCGTCCTTGCCGAGGGACGCTTGTTGAACTTGGGATGCGCCACCGGCCACCCCAGTTTCGTCATGAGTGCCAGTTTCACCAACCAGACCCTTGCCCAGCTCGAGCTCTGGAAGGAGAAGGAGAGCGGCAAGTACGCCACCGGACACGTCTACGTTTTGCCCAAGATCTTGGACGAGAAGGTCGCCAGGTTGCACTTGGGAAGCCTCGGAGCCAAGCTCACCGTGTTGAGCGCTGAGCAGAGCGAGTACATTGGCATTCCCGTCGATGGACCCTACAAGCCGGACTCCTACAGGTATTAGAAAATGTAACAAAAATTCTAAGACAGATTTCTTTCAACTTCTTTCGATTTGATTTATGCTATATATGCTATAAGCTATATATGCTATATATGCTATTTTAAAAGGAAAAAGGCAAGAGACTATTATATTTTTGTGTTAACCCCCTCCATCATCCACTTCTTCAACCCCACAGAATTCACCAACCAACCTTCTGGCTCCTTTACTCCCCACCAATCGATGCTTTTGTTGTCGGTAAAGCCGCTCGTGCCACTCACAGCGCCCCCCGTGCCGCCAGCTTCCGAAGCGCTTTTGGTACTTCCCCCGCCCTCTTCTCCCTCCAACGGACTAGGGCCACCCTCCAACGGACTAGCACCGGAAATATCTAGTTGTGTGCTGTTGTTGTGGTCTCCCGGCCTGAGGAGCTTGAAATCGCCATAGTCTCGGATTTTTTCCTGGACAATCATACCATCAACATGCTCGTCGTGAAAAAAGAAGCCATAGGGATCCACCGCCACGGCGGTAGCCTGCCCCCCCCCTCCCTCCCTCTCGTTGGTCTGATTGTTGTATTGCCCCCCCACTATATCCTCCATATTCGCCGTCGCCGCACTCGTATAACCTATATTGTAATTCAAAGCCATATCGTCCCCAATGACAAGCTGCGAATTGTTGCTGTTGTTCTCGTTGTTCTTATTGTATGCCGCAAACGCTTTCGCGAGAAACTCGTTGTCCCTGATCATGCTCAGCTTGCTGGCGATCTGCGCCGAGCGAAGAAGGTGCGAAAACGAATTGAGTGGGTTGGTTTAGTATTGGCTCGTATATATTTCTCATCTTCATCAAGGCTCGCTCGCTTCGCTCGCTCACCTGCTTGAAATCGTCTGGGTTTTTTGTTCGTTTTTGTTTTGGGAGTGGTGGAAGTGGCTGCGTGCTGTCAGGTTCTGGCTCTGGTGGCGGTGTCGGGTTTGGATATTTTATTGGTTGCTGCGATTGTTGTTGATGTAGCTGCTGCTGTAGCTGCTGCTGCTGCTGTTGTTGTTGTAGCTGTTGCTGCTGCTTGAATTGTTGCTGTTGCAACTGCTGCTGTTGCACCTGCTGCTGCTGCTTTCGTTGTTGCGTTGGTCGCTGGCTTTGTTGATGATTGTTATTATTATTATTGGAATTTACGGGTGGCGCCATTCCTACCGCATGAACAACCGGTGGGGGGGCGATACTTTTCGGAGGGGCAGCCTTACGAGGAATTGGTTTTTTTTTGGGAATGACTGCTGTTGCTGTGGTTGCTGTTGTGGATGCTGTTGTGGTTGCTGTTGTGGACAAAACATTATTGGGAACCTCCCGCGGTCGCTTCTTCCCCTTTGAGGCAGTGGAGAAGGGGTGATTTTGGTAGAAGCTCCTGATGTTGTCAGTGGAATAGCTGCTGAGGGATTTGAGGTGCGCAGCCTCAGAATCTTTATTATTCTTGTGAGTTACGGTCTCGGTGGAGGAAATTGACTCTAACACAATCCACCGTTTTGAGCCAACGGAGTACGTGGATGTGAAGCCGGGGGCAACATACCCTCGCAGAATAGCTAGTTCCCGAGGATCGCACGTGGATGCCATGGCCGAGATCGAGGAATTATTTAATAACTTTTTAGGGTAAGGAGGGTTAGCCAGTACCGACATGAGCTTCAGCACATCATTTTCCATTAGCATATTGTAGTGGAGATTGTTAAGGAGTTTACTTGGAAGAGATTTCGTCGTGGTAATTCACTAATTCTATAAAAACTGAAAAAGTCAAAATAAACCAAAGGCTATCTATGTATAGGCCCCCGATTGACCGCGACCCCCATGAAACCCGTGGCGCGGATCGCAAGGTGGTTTCCGGCAACCCCAAAGCACCCAAAAACCAATCGATGAAAATTCCAAAAAAGCAAAGAAATGTGTCATCGAAGAATACGCTGCCCCCCCCCCCAAAAGCCCCAAAAGTTTTCAACCCCTTAAAAGTTCTGGTTGGAGACGTTGTTCCTATCGCCATAGACAAATTCAATGAGTCGAACTACTCGGTAAGTGTGGTGGTGTAATCGAAAAACGACGGCAATTATTCTAACCCCCCTCTCTTCACTCACTCACTCACTCACTCAGTACTTGATCAAAACTTCCAATACCTCCTGCATTCTTGTGGATCCATCTGACCCCAGCCTTGTTTTGAAGAAGGCTGAGAGCCTCAACCTCACTCCCTCTCACATCCTTGTCACCCATAACCACCAAGACCACGCCGGCGGAAGTTTGGAGATCATCCAGCACTGCCTCGGCTGCGAGGTGATTTCCTCCAAGGTGAGAAATGATTGATCCAAGCGCGAAATGGCAGCAATTAAACTACAACTAAACCAAACCAAACCAAACCAACAACTCGCTCAGATCGACAACGTCAAGGGCATGACAAAATCAATGACCCACATGGAGGAGCTAACGGTCGGCAGCGTAACCGTCCGCGCGATGCTAACCCAGGGGCACACCAAGGGCCACCTTTGCTACTACATAACAAACAAGATGAAAACCGGCGCGAACGTCAACACCCCGCCCTTCATCTTCACCGGCGACACGCTCTTTTTGGGGGGGTGCGGTAAGCTCACTCAGGGGAGCGCCACTCAAATGGCAAGCAGGTGAGCGATTGAAGCGAGCGAGCTTTGTGACAGAATAGTGCGAAGCGACTAACTCACTCCTTAATTCACTCCTAATTCACTCCTAATTCACTCCTAATTCACTCCTAATTCACTCCTAATTCACTCCTAATTCACTAATTCACTCCTAATTCACTCTCTTGCTGGCGCAGCCTGTTGCTCTTGTCCCGGCTGCCCGCCCACACCTTGGTATACCCTGGGCACGAGTACACACGAAGCAATTTGATTTTTGCTAGGGGTGTCGAGCCCGACAATAATTTTATCCACGAGAAATTGAGGGCGATTGAGGGCAAGGCCTGCACCGTTCCCGGAACGATCGGCGACGAACTACAAACAAACGTGTTCATTCGAGCGGCAAACAAGACATCCTTGCCCAGTCTAGGGCTCAACGTGAGTTGTTTGGACATTACTAATCCCAACGAGTTTGTGAGGCTTCTGAGGGAGGCCAAGAACAAGTTCAAACCAACTCCACAACAAATGGTGGTCAACACAAATAATTTTGACGGTTTTGCAGAGGCCTCTGATGGGAATGATGATCCAGGGGCGGCGGCTATGGCGGCGGCGGCGAGTGGGAATGTCCCAATGGAGACGGAGATTTGATTTAAAAAACTAGGGGGAGGAATTTGTATATTTTCGAAAGTTTTTTTCAGTTTTCAGTCATAAAATTATTTCCGGACACGTCGTTCCAGTAACAAACCGTCTCTTTTCGTCTACACCAGTTGTGCTACACCTAGACGTTACGTTTTCTCAGTGACACCGCGGCGAGGCCGCGGCTCTCAGAACCTTGCTCAATACACTCCTCCTCCGTGAGCTAAATGTGAGACGACTTTCGCTTACTGCTCCCTCAACTTCCACCATTCTGTTTTCTTGTACATATATATTATTGTTATTTTATTTTTGCCTCTGTACCCCAGTGACGCTACGACACTGTGCACATTGCTCCAGCTCCTCCTGCCGCCTTCAGCTTTCTCCTTTGTTTCGCCTTCCATATTCTGCTGCTGTACTTCTTCTCGATTATTTCCTTGACCATCGTGGGGAGAATCACTTCTGCTTCTTTTGACCTCGCCTTTCTTCTCTTCTTCGTCAGTAGCTCTCTCTTCTTGACCACCGCGTTGTGCATGCGAATCCACTTTCTCATTCTTGTCCAGGTACTCGAGCTCGTCCGCCTCCTTGCCTGCTGCTCTCCATCGAAAGTTGATGAATAATTAATTCAGATTTGGGCTCGGTGCTGAGCAAGTGGCAGATTAAGAACTCTCCCATGGTGAAAAAAGATATTTGAGCATTCACAATTCCTCAGCCCTTTTCTTCCCCAAATTTAATGATGCGACAGAGCCTCGAACAGCTGAACTTGCTCGAACGCGTGCGAGCTTCTCTCGGTCTCCTTTGTGCTTTCCATATGCCAGATCTCTATCGTGAATTCTTTGCAACTCTTTAGGGGTTGGCACACGCTCCTCCTCCTCCTCCTCCTCCTCATCTTTCTTCCCCCCCTTTTCTGCTGTTGCGTTTGAATTCTCCAGTGAAGCCAATGGAATTTTCTTCTTGAAACTCGATAAAACACCTGTCGGCCGCCCAGACTGCATGCAATTTCCCATTTCTGATGGGTGGTGGGAGATTGGGTTCTTAGAACTGCGTAGAGGAGGGTGGGTTGTGAGTAGAGGATCAAGAGATTTTTGTTAGTCCGAAAATCTCTTAAATGTGAAATCAGTTCGTTATCTAGAATTGGAAATTCAAAAATGGTCATCATGATTGTCACTAGTCCACCAAATATGCCCTATGCAGCCGACATTTCCACGCTGAACGGCTATTTGACAAAAGAATCTGCGAAGCCAAAGCTCCTCGGTTCTTCCAAAACAACGAGGTACTTTGTAGTCGAAGAGATCACAGGAACAGCAGGCAACGAGCTTGCCCTGTGCTATTACAAGCACAAGAACGACAAGGAACCCAACGGGTGGTTCTTCCTGAAAGATGTGACTGACGTTGAGGAAGATACAGACTACACCAAGGGTGGTGTGTGCGGCCTGTTGGTCGTGAACCACCCGGCGAGGATGTTCCGGCTGCATGCACCATCCTTAACAGAGCACAAGCTGTGGATGGACGGGATGGTTGCCCTGTGCGACGATGCTGTTGTCACCAGAAATGGCGTGGAGCAGCCGAAAAAAGAAAAAAACAACCTGGAAGTTAAGAAGAAGAAGAAGGGGGGGGAGGAGGAGGAGAAATGCGACAACGAAACTGGGGAAGGGGACGAAAACGTTTGGTCGAAGGGCGAGGACGGGGAGGATGACTACGACGAGTTCAGGTCGGGGCCAAAGGACACGGCAGAGACCCGTCAGCAGCGCAAGAACAAGCGAGCCGAGCGGCGAGCGGAGCGACACCAGGAGAAGCCCTCAAGAGGCAACAATGGCAATGGTGGCAACAACAACAACAAAAGCAACATAAACAATGACAACACTATTAACAATGACAACAACAATGACAACAACAATGACAACAACAATGACAACTCTTCTCATCAGCAATACCACGAAAACGAAAACAACAACACCAACAACGACGAGGAAGGACTGCCACCTGACAGCAGCAGCTACGACCATAGGCGCAGCCACGAGAAGAGGGATTACGGCGAAGCAACAAATTCAAGGCTGGGGCAAGCTATTAGCTCCAGCAGCTCGAGCCCTGCCAGAAGCGGCAACAAGTCCAGGGAGAGCAGTCGGCCGAGTAGCAAGAACGGGATGGTGCGCGAGAGCCAAAACAATAAAAACAACACGGGCAACGACCAACAAGAATCAGAATCACAATCAGAATCCAAAGTCAACGACGAAGAATCGCAGAGCGAGTCGCAGAACTATGATAACGACAGCGAGCAGAGCGGCAATTTCGACGATAAAAGGAGAATACAGTTTTCGAAGAAGAACATTAAGAATAAGAACAAGGATGAGGAGGGGAAAGAGGGGGAAGGGAAGGAGGAGGAGAGGGTTCTGAACGGTCAATTTAAGTTCGGAGCTGGGTTCGACGACGGCTCCAGAGAAGGAGCTGAAAAAGTGGAGAAACAGACAACGCAGCGCACCGACAACGGCAACGGCAACAAAGCCAGCGTGGCGTCCCTCGACACGGAAGAAGACCTCCAACGCGCTTTGCTGCTGGCAAACGATGGGGGCGTTGCAATGGAGGAGGTGAGCGTGCACGACACTTGCGTTGAAGCTACAACAAAACTAACAAAACTCACTGCCTGGCGCGGCGCAGAGCACCCTGTCGTCAGGGCGACGAGTCGGCGGAGCGGCAAACTCGACCCTCGCAACAGGCCAGGCGTTCGGCAATGGGGGCAAGGGAAAGAGCGACACGCCGGCGAAGGGGGCTCTGAGCAGGAGCGGGAACGGGGGACAGAAGGGGGGGGGGGGGAGGAGAAGAGCAGCATGGACGATTCCGAAGAGGAGGAGGAGGAGGAGAAGAGCGGCGACGTTGTACTGCCCAAGTACAACAAGGCCGATGACGAGGACTTTTGGGGAGTAGAGGGGTCGAGCCCCAGCGACAAATTCCTGGCCAAGGGGAAGCAGATTAGCTTCCATTTCAACGACAGTGACAGCGACGAGGACGTCGATCTGGAGAAGGAGGCGGAGGAGAGGAGGAAGGCGGTCGAGAAGGCGAGGAAGGCAAAGAAGGAGGAGGAAGAGAGGGAAGAGAGGGAAGACAGGGAAGAGAGGGAAGAGAGGGAAGACAGGGAAGAGAGGGAAGACAGGGAAGAGAGGGAAAAGACAAAGGAAAACACAAGCACAAATATGAATTCAAAAACAAAGGGCAAGAAGATGGAGCCGCCGGGAGGGAAACCGCCCAGCAAGAAAAACATGGCGCCGCCGGACTTGCCGCCGCCGAAGAAGGAGGGAACAACAAAGAAGCCGACAGAAAGAGAAACAGCGAGCGCCAACGTTAGCACACCGACGAACCAGAAAATTTTGAAAACTGGGCTGACGCCGGACAGCAACTTTGCCATGGAAAATTGGGACGACGAGAGTCCGGATAAGAGTAACAGAAGGCGGCGAGAGGTAGATTTGGAGGACAGCATGAACAGCGAGGAGGGAGGAGAGGAGAGGTCAGAAAAAAAATGCAATTTCAGGAAGAGAAGGATAGTTTGGAGGACAGCATTGACGTTGAGGAGAGTAAGAGGGGGTCGCCAATTGGGAAGGGAGGGGAGGCTAGTGCTAATACGGGTATCCTCGATGACTGGGATTGATTCAAATAGTGCAATCTTTTTATTTTATATATCGTGACAGCCATAACCCTGATGAGAGTCTTTTTCCTCAACAAATCGGAAATTTCATTCTTCGCGGAGGGAATTTCCACGGCGAGTACCCTGCCAAGGCATTGGACTTTTTGGCCGTAGGAATCACCGAGCTTGCGTCAAATAGCGAGAATTTCTTCCTGTGACGCGCTCTAATCTGCCTCTCAAAGCTGCATTCTCATCTTTAAACCTTTGAATCTCCTCCTGTGAGCGATCAAGTTCGCCTCGCACCGCTGCATTCGCCACACTCAACCTGGCAATGATGTCCTCAGGATCGCGCTTCCACTCGTTGGGATGATGGGGAGTTGGTCTGGGGAGAGGAAGGAGACGATCTCGGTGGTGACGTTGTAGCCGCCGTCGTGCACGCACTCGCCGAGTAGTCTTATGGTGTGTGCGTGGGTTGAGAAGAATTCCCACTTGTAGACATGTGGAGAAGGAGATTTAGGATTGGGGACAGGCAAGAGGGCGCAAATATGAACTCTCGACAGGGTGTGATTCTAACCGTCTTAATTAGTTTGCCGACACAATGCAGTTGGAATCGGCCGTGATGGTGACCTGATTGGTGTGGAATTCCTGCTCGAACGTGTGCTTGAGCTCGAACAGATCTTCATCTTGTCGTCGTCACCGGCACTCACAAGAACACGCCCGTTGGGGGAGTATGAGACGCTCATGACGTCATTGGTGTGAGCCTGGTCGATGCTCTTCACCAAGCTTCCATCGGCAGGGTTCCAAAATTTGATGGATTTATCCCAACCTCCGGAGGAGCAAAGGAGTTTGCAGTCGGGAGAGAACGAGAGGGACCTGACGCTGTAGGTGTGGCCCTCCAACGTGTGCGTCAAGATGGCATTTCCCTCGTTGAAGCTATAGGTCTTGACGAGCTTGGCGGTACTTCCAGTAGCCAGCTGCTTGCCGTCTAGCACACTGCATAAATACAACCCGTGTGATTCTCAAGCACTTGCACTCTCGCCCACTCGCCACCCTCCCCATTCGGAAGATAGCAAAGACCCTTGACACCATGGGCAAAAACATTGTCAGCTCGATATTCTACATCGGACTTGGTAGCATTGATATTATTGGGATGTGTTATTTTCACGGTTGTGCTTAATGTGTTTCAAAGTTTTTATGGTATATTTATTGTTACTTTGTTTGATGTGTTGATAACGTGTTGATTAATTTGTTCTTCCAGATGTGCACATGTGGTGATATGCGCGTAGATATTCACATAAATTGCTTGAAACTTCTGGAACAAAAATGAACGTCAAGATCGACCACATCAGTTTCTTGTCCGTCCTCAAGCGCCTATCTACACGCAGTTCCTTAAAATGTCGAAGTTTAATTTACAGCCACATTCTTGGAGAATCGTCAACACCCCTTTCAGAACTTTGTATAAGCGAGTTTTCAAAAATCAGTGCTTTGATTAGCAGTGAGCAATTATCTTCCTCCGAGTCCCTATCCTCTTCCCCGTCCCCGTCGTCCCAACCACCCCCTCTTCCTGCTTCTCCAACCTCCATGTTCTCTGTTGCCTCCCCCACCGAATTCAACCCTGGTTCCAATCACGATCTGAATCCAGAACTGTGGTTTCATTGGATAATGTTTGAACCCGTGTTTTATGTTGCTTCCCTTCTTCTCTGTCTGGTCTACCTGGCCATTACCAAAATTGACAAGAAGATAGCAGCAATAACCGAGGTGGATCCGACCTTAAGGCCAATATCCCGGTGGAAGATTTGTGCGGGGTATTTCGTGACTCTAACTTCGACAGCAAAACGCGGTGTAATTAGAAAAAGGCGTAAGACTAAATAAAGGGGGAAGAAGTAGAAGTATGGATTATCTTATGAAGTTAAACTAAAGGATAGATCTTCTTAGACTGCATTTAAGGGCTGGTGTTAGTGTGGGTTGGAAAATTTAAATTCACACGCCAAATCACATCCACATTCACATTCAATTCGCTCAGACTGACGTGCAAACATCTTTAATACGAGATCATGGTGTTACAAATATGCAACAGCGTTCAAAGTGTATAGCGTTGGCTTTTCTTCACTGCAATTCAATTAATCCAACTCCATCCAAATTCCCATCCTAATCCTATCACTCACCAATAAATGCTTCTCATACGGCTTGACCGGATGGACCCTCCTCGTGTACAACTCGATTTCGTTGTAATCCCTCTCGTCACTTGTCACAAACGGACCCTCACCAAAATCGTTCTCGAAAGCCGAGCTCATAATGTACTTTTTCTCATTGCTGCACATGAAACGCAAATCCTCTCTGCAAAATATCGAGTTCATTACGGTCTGTTCCTGCCTGTGGGTGGCGCGAGTGGCTCCTGGCGGGTTTATGCACTGTTCATTTAAACTGCAGAGGGCCATCTCCTTCAAAACTTCGACGAATCTGTTTTTTTTCTCACTTTTGTGCACCCCAACGAAAGTAGTCGCACAATGCTGATAACTTTCTTCCTCGACGCCCACACACCCCAACCCACTCACACATTCCTCGTGATGAAATTGCCTGTTCGGGAATCCGTACGGGTGCTCTATCAAGAAGTGACCATTCCGCTTCAACCTCCTTCTAAACTCGTTCAGTGGTTTTCTAATTTCTGTTCCAGCGTCAATCCACAGTAGCCCCCCTCCCTCCTCGAGACGAACCCACGAATCCCAAATAGCTACAGACTTGAAAGCGTACTTGCCCGGCTCCCTCACATGATTCGGAGTTGCGAATCTTTCACCGCCAATATCAATTTCGTTCGGTACTTTTCTCACAACTACGTTGCTCCAGGACCCAACCTGCTTCAATGCAGCTGGATTCAAACCCAAATCGTAGAAGACGATCTTGGCGGTTGGAACTTCCCAGTAGTGGATCGAGCCGATCAGGTTCTGGAGCCGGCCATCGTCAAAATATTCCTGCGAGGCGCCTGTCACGAATGTCAGATCCTCACTCTCGCCCTGGCCCTGGCCCTCGCTCTCGCCCTCGCCCTCGCCCCCACCCTCAAAAACATCAAATTCAATGTAATCAAATGGACAATCGCCACTGTCATCCCAATGGACAGCAAGCGAAGTTCTCCCAATTGGAAGGTTTCGTATTCGGCTCCAGGATGAATTTGGGTCAATGCATTTCGTTAACGTATCGTTGAGATAAACGCAGACGACCTGTTGCTCCTGCTCCTGCTCCTGCTCCTGCTCATGCTCCTGCTCCTGGTGGTCGAGAATTATTTCTAACCCGCCATTTTTGCTGTACAACCCTCCGTGCTGGGGAGACGTCAATTTAACATTGGACTTTGGCAAAATGCACCTCTCGTCCCCCACCAGAAAACTGAGAGCGCTACGTGTCGGGCTCGACACCGACTTGCCCGGCGAGTAACCGGGGAAATTCGACAGCTCGACCCTGAATGTGTGGTGCCCGGGGGTGAGCAGTTCGGGCTGAATTAAAATTTCCGATTTGTGAGCAAATGGGTATGTTTGCTCTTCTAATGGGTTTTCGTCCAAGTACACTCTCATGGTCGAATTTGGCAATGATTTCTGCTGAAAGATTGCATCAGACAACCTGTCGAATAAGTGGTCACAGTTTGTCAAGGATAAACTGTCAGAGGCGCACAAATCGTCTATTGAGGATTTCAGAACCGAAGGAGGGTAAGTTAGGAGGATGTTGCTGTCCAAGTAGGCGTTCTTGAATTGGCGGTTGACCGCGTATGGAATAGAAACGCAGCTAGTTGAGGGGTTGGGGCAAGAGGTCGAGGTTAACGACCATTGTTCGAGGGAGTAGGTGAGGGATATTGATATCGT
>Ga0302114_10001637_pt1 | contig 14673 bp, 28 predicted proteins | sample AG5_Surface_MG_FD_203107 | JGI IMG/M metagenome (GOLD analysis project Ga0302114, IMG submission 203107) | Marine microbial communities from Western Arctic Ocean, Canada - AG5_Surface | ecosystem: Environmental > Aquatic > Marine > Oceanic | place: Canada: Western Arctic Ocean | collected...
AATGATAGACGAAGAAGTTGAATAAAATGAAACTAAATATTAATGATATTGGCGGTGAAATCGTAAAAGACAATGATACGTATCTTCTTAAAGATAACACAACTTTAAAAAATCTAGTACTAAGTAGTACTAGATTACATCCATTAAAATCCACAACTGGTCATAAGCATGATGGCCAAGAAGAAGTATACTTTTTTGTTGATGGCATTGGCAAGATGTATCTAAATGATGTACCGCAAGATATTGCTGCAGGCGACATCGTGTTAATTGAAGATGGCATACATCATAGAGTATTAAATACTCACCGAAAAAAACCATTAATCTTTAATTGTATATTTCAAGGAAAAAGGAATCACTGATGCAAGAAGGCGTAGATTATGAAATTATTCCAGATAAAGCTGATGAGCAATCTTGGAATGTTAGAATATTAAAAGGTCCATTTACTGAAACAGTTCTTAAATATGGAACTGTTAAGTTTAATGAAATACCAGATAACATGTCATTTAATTTTACAATAGTTTATACGCCTGATGCAATACTTAAACTAAGCGATACAAATTTACAAGATTTTGCAGGTCATATGCTTGAAAAGATAATGGCTAAAGGAATTGAAGAAGGAAGCGTTATAACAAAGGAAATAGAAAATGGAAAAAATGAATAAAACTGATAGATTAGTATCACTAATGGATGAAATTTCTATAGCAAAAAGTAAATTACTACCAGAAGATACTGGTCATATCCACACATCAATTAGCTACTTAGAAAGTAGAGTTGTTGAATTAAAAAATGAAATAGATAACGATTTGAGAAAAGTTGCATATGCCCACTAATCTAGAACAAACTATATTACGAAATCTTCTTACTAATGAAGACTACATGCGCAAAGTATTGCCTTTTATAAAACCTGATTATTTTCAAGGTATCTATAAAGTTTTATTTAATGAAGCAGGTATATTTGTATCTAAATACAATAAGTTGCCAAACGCAGAATCATTTAAGATTGAACTCGATCAATCAGAAAAATTAAGTGAAGAGCAATATAGTATGGCAGTAGATATTGTACCACAGCTATTTAATAAAAATGATGTAGATGAACAATGGTTACTTGATACTACTGAAAAGTGGTGTCAAGATAGAGCAATATATAATGCTATTATGGAATCAATATCAATTATTGATGGTAAGCATGAACAATTAACTAAAGGCGCTTTACCTGATTTATTAAGTAAAGCACTTGGTGTTGGCTTTGATCTTAAAGTCGGTCATGACTATACAGAAAATGTGGAAGAAAGATATGATTTCTATCATACAACCGAAGACAGACTGCCATTTGATTTAGAATATTTTAATCTTATCACTAAAGGTGGCGTCCCACGTAAAACTTTAAATATTGCTCTTGCTGGTACTGGTGTCGGTAAGTCTCTTTTTATGTGCCACGTTGCTGCTGCATCTTTAGTTCAAGGTCGTAACGTATTATATATTACCATGGAAATGGCTGAAGAAAGAATTGCAGAAAGAATCGATGCTAACTTATTAAATTGTCCTATTGATCAGCTTGATAAATTATCAAAAGATCAGTTTACTACAAAAGTAAATGACATTGCACGTAAAACAACTGGCAAATTGATTATAAAAGAATATCCTACTGGTTCTGCGCATTCAGGTCATTTTAGAGCATTACTTAATGAACTTAAATTAAAAAGACAATTTGAACCAGATTTAATTTTTATAGATTATTTAAATATATGTTCAAGTGCAAGAATGAAAGCAATGGGAGGATCGATCAATTCATACACTTACATTAAAGCAATTGCTGAAGAACTACGTGGCCTTGCGGTCGAATTCAACGTACCGGTCTTTTCTGCAACGCAAACGACTCGTTCTGGTTTTAGTAACTCGGATGTTGGGCTTGAAGATACAAGTGAATCTTTTGGATTACCCGCAACGGCCGATCTAATGTTTGCATTAATATCTACTGAAGAACTTGATAAACAAGGTCAATTTATGGTTAAGCAATTGAAGAATAGATATAATGATCCAACAAATCATAAAAGATTTGTAATTGGCGTTGATCGTAGTAAAATGCGTTTATATGATGTAGAAGAAACTGAACAAACATTAACAGATGACACACCAGTATTTGATAAAACTACTGTCGGTCAAAGATTTAAAGATTTTAAATTATAATGAACTGGGATGATTTTAAAGAACATATGTTTGAATTAGATCCATCGCATCGTCCATGGGAGTACGACGGCGATGGCACTCAAATATATAAATTAGAGTGTGGCTTTAGTTCTAAGACTCCTTGGGACGGCGGTTACGCACTTTGGAAAAAACAATACGGACATGAATGGGAAAAAGAATGATAGCAAAACTAATTTCGTATAGCAAACCATCTGAGTTTGAAGAGTATCAAGATGAATGGAATATAAAGTCGTGTCAAGATTTAATTGCGTATTGCGCAAGAGTATCTAATCCATCAGGACAAACAAACACTGCAACTAATGAAAAGCTTTTAAAGTATCTTATTAAACACCAACACTGGTCACCATTTGAAATGGCAAGTGCTTGTATTGAGATCAATACTACAAGAGACATTGCAAGACAAATACTTAGACACAGAAGTTTTAGTTTTCAAGAGTTCAGCCAAAGGTACGCTAATCCTGTGGAAGAACTTAAATTTGTTACAAGAGAGGCCAGACTACAAGACGATAAGAATAGACAAAGCAGTGTCGAAGTTGATGATAAAGCTTTCCAACTTGATTGGGAAAAAGAACAACAAAAAGTTATCCAAATGTGTAAACAAGTCTATAATGCAGCAATCAAAAAAGGAATTGCAAAAGAAGTTGCAAGAGCAGTCTTACCAGAAGGACTAACTACATCAAGACTTTACATGAATGGTACTATAAGAAGTTGGATTCATTTTATTGATTTAAGATCCTCTAATGGTACTCAAAAAGAATGTAGTGAAGTTGCTATAGCTTGTGCAAAAGCTATATCGAAGATATTTCCAATGGAAGAATTTATGAATTGATATATAGAACTAGAAAAATGGTTACACCTAAGGACCTTAATGCTATAGGTCTACTGTTTGGTGGAAGGGTATTAGACTGGATAGATGAAGAATCATACATCTACGTTACTTGTCAATTAGAAAGTAGAAACGTTGTTACTAGAACAATAGGACGTACTGATTTTATTCATGGTGCAAAGCATGGAGATATTATTGAAATTGGTATGGAAACTGCATCTATAGGTAAAACCAGTATTACTATTAAAGCAATAATACGTAATATGGAAACTAAAAAAATTATTACACAAGTTGATAATATAGTATTTGTAAATTTAAAAGACGGAAAACCTTACCCGCACGGAAAGTATGAGAAATAGAAATGAACAAAGAAATACAATATATTTTAACCAAAGAACAGAATAGACAAGATACTACAATTGAACTTATTGCAAGTGAAAACTATACAAGTCAAGCAGTAATGGATTTATGTGGAAGCGTGTTTACAAATAAATATGCAGAAGGTTATCCAGGCAAAAGATATTATAATGGTTGCGAACACATGGACGAAATTGAGCAACTAGCAATAGACAAAGTTTGTGAGTTATATGATTGTAAGTTTGCAAACGTACAACCACATTCTGGAGTGAATGCAAATACTGCTGTCTATCAAGCGTTTATGAACCCGGGTGATACTCTCATGGGAATGGACTTGGCTAGTGGCGGACATTTATCACATGGTGCTCCTCCAACACTAAGCGGTAAAGTTTATAATGCAGTAACTTATGGTGTAGACGAAGATGGTTTATTAAATTATGAACAAATAAGATCACTGGCAAAAATAAGTCGTCCAAAAGTAATTGTAGCAGGTGCAAGCGCTTATCCTAGACAAATAGATTGGAATGCATTCAAAGATATTGCAGATGATGTTGATGCATATCTTGTTGTTGATATGGCACATTATAGTGGTTTAGTGGCAGGTGGTGCATATGATAGTCCTTTACCTTATGCAGATGTTGTAACAAGCACAACGCATAAAACATTAAGAGGACCAAGAGGTGGGATGATACTTTGGAACAATCCGGATTACACAAAGAAAATAAACAGTGCAATCTTTCCAGGTACACAAGGTGGACCACTGATGAATATTATTGCTGCTAAAGCACAATGTTATACAGAAGCACTACTTCCTAGTTTTAAACAGTATGCACACCAAGTTGTATGGAATGCACAAGCGATGGCACGTCAGTTAAAACAATATGGAATAGAAGTACTAACAGGCGGAACAGATAGCCATATTATATTAATTGATTTAAGAAAGAACAAATACTCAGGAAAACAAGCTGCCGATTTGCTAGAAGAAAATAAAATTACAGTTAATAAAAATGGTGTCCCAAATGATCCTAGAAACTTTATAGAAACAAGTGGCATAAGAATTGGTACTGCTGCTGAAACTACTAAAGGGCATGTAGAATATTGGTTTAGAGAACTAGCACAAAAAATAGCAAATATACTTAAAAAATAAAATAGAGGAATAAAAATGAGTAACTTTTACTACGACGATTTAAAAGATAAATATACAAATAAATTTGAACTAATTGTAGCTGCAGCTAAAAGATCTAGAGATATGCCAACAGCAATTACAAGAGCTGAAGGTAAAATAATAAAAAAGAGAACTACTGCTGCTATTGAAGATATAAGAGTTGGTAATGTTACAACCGACGAATTAAAAGAGAGAAGTATATCACAATATCAAAAAGAACATAAAGATAAGAAATAAATAAAACAAACCTTAAGAAATAACAAAAATAAGGAGAGGCTAATGGCGTCTACTGGTATATGTAGCACAGAACTGGCAGTGTTAGCCACTTTATCCTGGGAACGCGTTGATGTAGTTAATTGCCCTGATGGGGAATCTTGGGCTGGATTAAACAAAGAAGAAATCGCCGCAGTTGTTAAATGGATGGACCATAGAATAGAACAACTCACAAAGAAACGAGACAGTAAATGACAAATAAGTATACTCAAGATATGACTGGTACAGGTGATCATGTCGAATTAGGTGAAGAAGATGAAAAAGAACCAGAAAGATATTATGATTGGATGCTTTGGAAATTAAAGCAAGAAAAAAATAAAGGTGAAAATGATTAACATGTTATGTTTATTTTCCTTTACTTTTAGAGAAAAGTATGGTATAATATACTTATAAAATAAAAAAAGGACTTTATATGACTCAATCAATCACTAAAATAAACTATAACTTCGACATACCACACGATATTTCTATCACAGATTTCTTAACTGTTTTAAACGATTTTCAACTTACTCTAATCTCATCCATACCAATAGGACCTGCTGGGGGAAATCCAAATATTACTATTTCTGCCACTCCAACATTCATTACGGCTTTTAAACACTTCTTATCTAAAACATAAGATTTATTTAACATGTTCATAACAAACTTTAAAATAAGTGAAAAAAAAGGTGTACATTTACTTAAAAATGGTGTATAATAATACTATAAAATGAAAAAAGCGGAGAATACTAAAATGGGAATACACATTGGAAAGCACGAAAGATCAACATCATGGATTGGTAGGTTCGATCCTAAAGATCCAAGAGATATGGCTGAATTTGCAATGGTTAAACAAATCGTTAAAGCTTGTAATTCACCTGATATGAAATTTAGAGTAGAAAAAAAAGGTAGAAAACCAACTAACGGTTTTAATTACTTTGGTGATCCTAAAGGCGGTATGAAGAATGCTACATTATGGGATGTGTATGTTTATAAACGTACATATGATTATTATAATCAAAGGAGAATTGGATAATGATTATTGTTGACTACAGTGGTATTGCACTGGCTAGTATTATTATTAATAAAACTAATGATGAACAAATGATTCGTCATATGATATTAAATTCACTTAGAATGTATCACAAAAGATACAAAGATGTTTATGGTGAAATGGTTCTTGCAGTAGATGCTACAAATAATTGGCGTAAGAAAGTATTTCCACAATACAAAGCTAGCCGTAAGAAAACAAGGCAAGATTCTACATTTGATTGGAATGAAGCATTTCGCTTACTTACTTTAGTAAGAGAAGAAATCGCAGAAAACTTTCCTTATAAAGTTATTAGAGTAGATGCATGCGAAGCAGATGATGTTATTGGTGCTCTTGTAATTAAAAAATCTAAAGTAGAATTTAATCCAGAAAAGATTATGATTGTTTCTTCAGATAGAGATTTCTTACAATTGCAAAGATTTCCTAATGTAAAACAATTCTCGCCTCTTCTTAAGAAAGAACTAAAAGAAGATAATGCTAGATACTATTTACTTAATCACATTATACGTGGCGATAAGGGTGATGGTGTACCAAATATTCTATCTAATGACGATACATTTGTAGAAGGTTTTAGACAAACACCTATGACACAAAAGAAAGTAGATAGTATTATTGAAGACTTAGAAGAAGGCGAATTATTGTATGCTGCTTCTTGGTATCGTAATTACCTTAGAAACGAACAATTGATTGCTCTTACCGAAACGCCACAAGACTTAAAAAATCAGATTATAAATAAATATGAAGAACAAGATCCTTGGCCTAATAAAGGTAAAGTATTACCTTACTTAATTGCCAAGCGTTGTAATAATCTAATTGAAAGTGTACAGGAGTTTATTTAATGAAACAATATGTTTTTGAAGTTTTGGAAGAAATGGCTAAGCAAAGAAGTCGTGATGATAAAGTTAAAGTCTTAAAAGAAAGTGAAACATGGGCTTTAAAAGATATTATAAGAGGGTGTATGGACACTACAGTCACGTGGAATTTGCCTGAAGGCGAGCCACCTTATACCGCAGCAGCTTCTCATAATCACGCAACTAATTTAACTAGACAAAATGGACAATTTAAATATTTTGTTAAAGGCGGGCCAGGCGACAAAATGCCAAAATTTAAAAGAGAACAAATATTTATAGGAATACTTGAAGGAGTACACCCAGAAGATGCTAAATTAGTTTTAAATATGATTAATAAAAAGAAAATCCCTGGGATTTCTAGACCAGTTGTAGAGGAAGCTTTTCCAAAATTATTACAAGATTAATTTTGAAATCAACTAAAAAAATAACTGTGTACAAACTGCAAAAAGCATGGTATAATTAATATATTATTTAAGAAAGTGAAAGTATGAATATTTTTGTGTTACATAAAGATCCAGCAAAAGCTGCCATTATGATGTGTGATAAGCACATACCTAAAATGATTATCGAAGCAGCACAAATGCTATGTACATCTCATAGGCTACTTGATGGCACGCCTGAAAGACGCAGGTCTAAGTCTGGTAAAACTATGCAGCAATATTACACGTTTGGCAATGAACGTGATGATGTATATTATGCTGCAGTTCATAAATATCATCCATGTACAGTGTGGACAATGGCTAGCTTACAAAACTATAACTGGCATTACCAACACTTTGTAGCGTTGTCTGATGAATTCGAATTTCGTAGAAACAAAAAACATGCAACATTCGTAAAGCTAGGTGAAGTTCTTAGTAAACCACCTATAAATATACCAGATGTTGGTCTTACTGAATTTGCACAAGCAATGTCACAATATCCGGATTGTATTGTTAAAGGTGATGCAGTACAAGCATACAGAAATTATTACCACACAGCAAAACCATTTGCCAAATGGGACTGGGGAAGATCAGCTCCTGATTGGTGGGAAGGATACCAAGGTGCCGATGTACACAGTTAAGCCTTTAGAAGAAGGTGACGAATACGATATTATGCTTAAGTCAGATGAATTACAAGAGTATCTTACTGAACATAATTGTATAAAAGTAATGAAATTTCCAGGAATTGTTTCTGGACAAGGTAGCCTATTATCAAAAACCGATAATGGGTGGAAAGATAACCTTTCCAGAATTAAAGCAGGTTCTGGTAAAGGCAACACTATAAAACTATAGGAGTATAGTGATGAATACATTTTTTATGATAGTAACATTTGTAATAGCATCAGCTCAACCAATTGACAGACCTTTGTTTGTGTTTTTTGAACCTGTTTTTGAAAACTACAATCAATGTTTTGAATATGTACAAAAAAATAATATGGACATATACACAAAAGCGGCTAGCAACTATAATTTTAAACATACACCAGAAGCTATATTTTGTATTAACGAAAAAGCAATAAAGGAAATATTTAATTATAATGAACCAACAATTGAAAAGAAAAATATTTGAACATGAAAAAATTAATATTGGATACGAAGATCTTGTTGCTACAACTACAGAATCAGGCAGAACTTATAATACTCCTGATGGTAAGTCTTATCCTAGTATCACAACAGTTTTAAGTATACTTAGTGAAGATGCTATAAGGGCTTGGCGTGAAAGAGTAGGTGCAGAACAAGCCAATATGATTAGTGGCAAAGCATCTAGACGTGGTACTAATGTTCATAACGTATTAGAAAAGTATTTAAATAATGAAGATACATCAAAAGAATTACCTCACATCAAACAGAGCCTTGAAAATCTCAAGCCTGTCCTTGATAATAATATTGGAAAAATATATGGTCTCGAGGTGCCACTATTTAGTCACCACCTAAAACTTGCTGGCAGATGTGATGTCATTGCAGAGTTTAATGGAGTACCCTCAATAATTGATTTTAAAACTTCTAAATACGTAAAGAAGAAAGAAAGAATCACAAACTATTTCGCACAAGGTGCAGCATATGCTATCATGTGGGAAGAAAGAACGGGCATGTCAATACCAAACGTTGTAATAATTATGGATGTTGATCATGAAAAACCGTCTGTGTTCATTGAACATAGAGATAACTGGACTAAATTATTAGAGGATACAATTGATGAATATAGAAAACGAAAAATGTTTGGACATTAATATGCCAATAGGATTAACACTGATTGTTCAATTAAGATATGAGTTTGAAGAACTTACTAAAGGTTATAATATGAATGTATCTGGTTCGGATATAAATACAATAGAATGGTTTGTTGAAAATGGCCACAGGTCAAATTCACTTCGTAATGGATTTAATGATGCATTAGCAATAGCGAAGACAATAAAGGAGTTCTATGATGGTAGCACAAAAACAATTGGAGCCAGGGAGTAAATACGCAGCTTTCGATAAAGATGGCGATGGAATAGTAACTGACGAAGAATTTGAAATGGAACAAAAACTAGTAATGTTAGAGAATGAAGATAAAAAACAAGACGCTCAACGAAACATGGCATGGTTTGCTTTAGGCGGAATGTTACTTTATCCTGCATTTGTTATCATTGCTACGTTATTTGGTTTAGATAAAGCTGCTAAAATCTTAGGTGATATGGCAGCTGTTTACTTTGTATCAGTTGCAGCAATAGTTGCCGCATTCTACGGTAAAGAAGCTTTAGCAAATAAAGCAAAAAAATAAAATAAGGATTTTGTTATGAAACTTTGGAAATACAAAAATTATGAAGAGTACGTGAAAGTGCAAACAGATGGTAATGTATCTAAATTAAAAAATATATGGGTCGATGAAACTTGTATCAAAAATATAGCAGAAATAAAACCTCTTGCTAAAAATATTATTTGTCATGGTACAAGAAACGGCACAGAACAAAAGCTTTTTAAAAAGTACATACCTGCTGCAAAAGTTATCGGCACTGAAATATCTCACACTGCAAATCAATTTGAAAACACTATTGAACATGATTTTCACAATCCAATAAAAGAATACATAGGTAAGTTTGATATATTATACTCAAACTCGCTTGATCATTCGTATGATCCAGAAAAATGCATTAAGACTTGGATAGATCAAATTAACATAGAAGGTATTCTTTGTATTGATTTAGCACAAGGTAGAGAAATGGTATCAAGAGAACTTGATCCGCTTGAGATATCTACAGATGAACTTATTGAAATGCTGAGTAATGAATTTAAATTAAAATTGAAATTAAGTAAAGTTATACATAGACCTAGAGGTGTCAATAGCCAATTGACAATATTTGAAAAATGAGAAGATTGATCTACCAAGTTTACACTGGAAAACCGTCGAAGCTGTATGATCACTGTACAGCTTCGGTTAAAGCATATGCTGAAAAAATTAATGTAGAATACATTATTCAGACTCAACCTATAATGAAAATTAAACCTGATGTATTTGCTACAAATCGTAGTAAAGAGTCATACGAAAAACATGGAGGGTTTTTACCAATATATGAAAAAGAAAATGCACTTGATTACTTTAGTAATTACGATCAAATTTGTGTTATTGATGCTGATATCTGGGTGCGCCCTAACTCACCAAACATCTTCATGGAATTGGACGCTTATGGGGGAACCACCGAATTTGCTGGAGTTGTGGAAAGATTGGCGCCAATAGAATCGTGGTACAAACAAAAATTAGCTGGGTACACTAATATGCAATATTCTCAACTTACTGACGTTGATTGGGAGTGGAATGAAGATGGTGCGTTATTTTATAATATGGGTCTTATGCTTATGAACAAAGGTATATTAAAATATCTTAAAGGACAAACTGGAAAAGAGTTTATACAAAGAGCAGAATTTAAAGACTTCATTGACGGCAAAGGCGCGTGGAAATGGAGCACTGATCAGACTCTTTTAAACTACTGGGTCAAGAAAGAAAAGATGATCCAGATATATCTTAATTGGAAATGGAATGCATTATATACAGCAATTCCAACTGAAAAAGTTAAAGAAGCTTATTTTGTACATTTCTTTCTAAAAGATAAATTACCAAATGGCGGTGAAAACGTCGATGAATTAATGGAGATTGTGAATTGAAAATTAAAATTGATATAAGTATGGGTGAATATATAGATAAGTATTCTATATTAATAATAAAACAAGACCATGAACTTGATGTTTCAAAAGAGTTAGAGCAATATGAAAGTCTTGATTTAGAATATCCTGGGTTTGATCACTACTTAGGAATTATGTTAGCAATTAACGAGCAGTTGTGGGACTTAGAAGATGTTAAAAGAAAAGGCGTAGAAAGATTTAGTAAAGATGAATCTAATACTGCGTTTCTTATTACCCAAATAAATGATTTAAGGCACGAAACCAAGAAACGCATTGACATATATTTTGGTAGCGAAATAACAGAAAAGAAAAGCCATTGAAACATATAGCTTTAAGATCTAAAAGCATAAGAAGTGGCGATAGGCCATATACAACACCAGGACTTGGCGATAGATCTCATAGCGTTTTATTAGCATATCAATATGGCAAAGCACACAACTCTCCAGTAACACTGCATTTAACTGATGACAAATGGAGTATTGCAGGTGGAGTTCCTTCTGATAAAAAGAAAAACTCATGGGTAGAATTACTTGGATTATTACCGTCAGGCGCAGTTTATGTTGAACCACATCCAGTTGAAAACTTATCAGAAGTTGATTGGATACGATATCTAAAATCAAAAGGAATAGATGCATACATTTATCATTGCTCCGACACTATTCATATGCATCCGAATGAAACTCGTGTTGGTATTGAAATGTCTCAGTATCTAAAAACTTTACCTGAATTAAAACCAATTGTTGATAACGGTTGGTTACCAGATGAATTTATTACAGCGCAATGGGATTCAACTGATTCGCAAAGAACTTTACCAGAAGAATTAAGAAAAGAAATACATGAAAAATATATGTGTCCTGTATTGTACATAGGGGGAGAAGGTAAAGGGTGGTTAAAAACTTCATTACCTCATATTGGCTTAGCATTAGCTAATGCTAAATTTCATGTTGGTAGTGATTCTGGAATGATGCACATTGCTCAACTATATAAAAAATATGAAGACATACATATATACGACACAGCCGGCTCATACAGATCTCATCATTTAGTAAGAGCAATTAATAATGGAACAAAATATTTTAAGGTATAACTATCATGATGGCAACTCACACAAATAAAGACTCTCATAACTTAATGCATATAATAAAAGCTGATACTGTTGGCGCAGAAATTGGTGTGTGGATGGGTAACACTTCAACACAATTTATTAAGAAAGGTCTTAAAAAGTTTTATATGGTTGATTCATATTCAACAGAACCGTATAAAGAGAATACAGAAATGTCATTTCAAGAATACATTGCTAAATATTCTAAAATAACCGGTGAAATCGCTCCAGCTGGATTTCAAAAATATTATGATAGAGTTTACGCAGAAATTAATTCAAGATTTAAAACACACAAAGAAGTTGAAATATGTCGTATGTTATCTAATGAATGGTTTGAAAAATATAGTGATGTTGAGTTAGACTGGATCTATGTTGATGGCGATCATTCATATGAAGGATGCTTAAGTGATTTAGAAAATTCACTAAAAGCTGTAAAACCAGGAGGACTTATATTAGGCGATGATTATGGTTGGCCTAATTCTAAATGGAATAAACCGGGTGTAACAAAAGCAGTTAACGAATTTATAAATAAACACAAATTAACAAATATGTTTAGACATGGTCAGACACAATTTGAAATTAGAATATGATAAAATTAATAGTATTTGATTTAGATGGCGTTTTAATTGATAGTAAAAAAATACACTATGAAGCATTAAACTGCGCTTTAGGATCTGAATATAGTATAAGCATTGATGAGCATTTAAGTACATATGATGGGTTGTCAACTAGAACAAAACTTAATATGCTTACATCTAAAAAAGGTTTACCTACTGATAAACATTCTACAATAGCAAAACAAAAACAAAAAGCTACTGTAGAAATTCTTAAGAAGATGGTAAGACCTCGAAAAGATTTCATAGATATGTGTAGAGAATTAAAAGATAGAGGTTATACTTTATCATGTGCAAGTAACGCTGTGCGTGAAACTGTTAAAATGAGTTTAGTACAATTAAATCTTATTGAATATTTTGATTTTTGGTACAGCAACGAAGATGTAGAAAAACCTAAACCTCACTTTGAAATGTATTTTAAAACTATGTTGAAAGCAAACGCAAAGCCTAGTGAAACACTTATAATTGAAGATAGCCATATCGGAAGACAAGCAGTATTAGATAGTGGTGCACACTTACTAGCAGTAGAAAATACACAAGATGTATACCTAAGTAAAGTATTAGATAAAATTGAAGAAGCTAATAAAACTCCTCAACAAAATATACCGTGGAAAAGTAAAAAAATGAACGTATTAATACCAATGGCTGGTGCTGGCAGTAGATTCCAAGAGCAAGGTTACACATTTCCAAAACCTTTAATTGAAGTAGGCAATAAACCTATGATACAGGTTGTCACTGATAATTTGAATATTGATGCTCATCATATTTACATCGTACAAAAAGAACATTATGAAAAATTTAACTTAGAAATTGTTTTAAAATTAATTAAGCCTGATTGTACTATAGTTCAAGTTGATGGAATCACTGAAGGCGCTGCATGTACGACTTTATTAGCTAGAGAATATATTGATAATGATGATCCTCTTGTTATTGCAAACTCTGATCAGTTTATTGAATGGAATAGTAACGAAGTTTTATATGCATTTAGCACTGAAGGTATAGGCGGTGGCATACTTACTTTTAAAACCACTCATCCGAAATGGAGTTATGTTAAATTAGATAAAAATGGATTTGTTAGTGAAGTGGCAGAAAAACAACCAATTTCTGATAATGCTACTGTTGGCATATATTATTGGTCTCGTGGAAGTGATTACGTAAGTTGTGCTGATGAAATGATAAAAAAAGATATTAGAACAAATAACGAATTTTATGTTTGTCCAGTATTTAATCAATTTATAGAACGTGGTGGAAAAATTAGAATTAAAAACATTCATTCTAATGGAATGTGGGGATTAGGTACGCCTGAAGATTTAAATCATTTTTTAAGTAATTATAATAAGGACATATAATGAAACCCGTAATCTGTGTTTCCGGTATTGCTAGAGGGAACTGTAAAAAAAATATAAGTCATTTAGAAAAAGCATTTCCAGAAATACCTATTTACTTTTCAACATGGACAGAATACAAAAATGATATATCAGAAAAATACAAATCAACTTATCATAACGAACCAAAAGTTAATTATAATCCTTGGTTAGAATGTGTCAGCGATCCTCCTCATGTAAAATACAAAGAGTATAAAGAAGCTTTTATTAATAAAAAAAATGGAGGTTTAGTTGACAATGCAAGAACAACTAAGAAACTGCTTCATCATACAAAACAAATTATAGGCCATGCTTACCAACTCGATTATGACATACCATTAGAATACGATATGATTATAAGAATAAGATGGGATACTCTTGTATCTAACAAGGTAGACTTTACACAATATCTAGAAACATCATATAATGATAACATTCCAATTGGATTTGCTATAAGAGGCGGAAGATGGACAAACCTAGATCAATTTAAAGATATTGAACATGTTCACATTACTGAAACTACAGACTTAACTTGGAGCCGAGACTGGCATTGTTGGATAAATGATAATATGATATTTCATCCTAGAAAATTATTCGATACAAAATTAGTGCATAAATTTAATGAAGAGAAAAAATTGTGGCCTGCTGAATATGGGTGGTACCAAATGTTAAGTGTAATGAATAACCATCATTGTGTTTATGGCGGTGCTGCTATTGAAAGATTTATTCGTGCTTAACGTATTA
>Ga0302114_10001645_pt1 | contig 14647 bp, 14 predicted proteins | sample AG5_Surface_MG_FD_203107 | JGI IMG/M metagenome (GOLD analysis project Ga0302114, IMG submission 203107) | Marine microbial communities from Western Arctic Ocean, Canada - AG5_Surface | ecosystem: Environmental > Aquatic > Marine > Oceanic | place: Canada: Western Arctic Ocean | collected...
TTTCTCCACCCCTCATCTCGCAGATCATCTCCAAGGAGAATCACAACGAAGACACAAAAGTATCCGCATTCTTCACCTCGATGACCCTTACCATGCAGATGCTTTTCGAGGACACCATTGTTGGGTACAAAACGTACTCTGCTGAGGGCGCCTCGCTCTCGGTAGATATCATGCGCGGGCCCACATCAGATCATGAGTCGTACCAGGGTACTGACAGTCAGTTTGTTATGGTTCCAATATACATCATCATGCTTGTTTCGAACTTGGTGTGCGAGCAGCTGGTGTCCATCCTTTCCGACAAGGAGGCCAAGTTCAAGGAGGCTCTTTTGCTCGCCGGTCAGCCGACCTGGACCTACTTCATCACGTGGTTCTTTCAGTGCCTGACTGGGCTCCTCCCCTACATGTTTGTCCTGTCGCTCTTGAGCTCCCTGACAATATTTTCCAACTCCTCGGCTGGCATTGTGTTCGCCCTCTTCTTCCTTTCCGGAGTAGCCATGTCCTGCTTGTCTATTTTCCTTAGTTCGTGAGTGACAAAATTGAAAAAATAATTGAGAGCAGAAATGCCAAATCAGCCAATCTAACCCAAACCATCCCCACCCACACCCACACCCACAACCACAACCCACCCACACCATCACAGCATCTTCGCAACCGTCACCTACGGGTCCATGGTCGGCACAATCCTTCTCTATGCCCTCTCCTCTCCTGCGTTCCTCCTAAACGACCCAGACCTTCCCCTCGTGATTAAGGACATTGTGCTACTCCTCCCCCCGTGTGCAATCACGTTTGGTGTCACCAAGCTCATGGAAGCCGAATCCGTCGTCAACGCTCCTAGGGGCATTCTCTGGGACACCATATCCAACACCCCCGCTGGCTCCGAAGACGTGCCGTTTTACCACGTGTTCGTCTTCCTAATTGTCGGTTCGTGCTTCTTCCTCACCCTTGCTTGGTACCTGGACGCCGTCCTCCCGGACGCCAACGGCAAGAAACGACCGGTTGACTTTTGCTTCTCTTACAACTTCTGGTTCGACAATTCCGGCGCGGAGGACGGCAAGAAATCCCGCGCCGAAGGCATAGTGAGGAAGCTTTCCACCAAAATTACCAGCTCGAAGAGCTCCATCCTCGATGGTGACGACCACGAAGACTTCGAAAAGGCAATTCCCAACCAACCTGGGATTGTCATTAAGGATTTGCGGAAGGTCTATGGCGAACTTCCGCCCGAGCTGAACACAGCTCCCGACTTGACCAGGTACATGATAGGTGAGCTTTGAGGAAGACGAGAAACTACTCGCGATGAATCCCGCGAAATTTTCTACAGGCGACTTCATCCACTACTGAACTAACCAACTCAATTCGTTTGGCTCGCTTGGTTCTCTCGTGCTTGCTTCATAAAAAATGCGCCTCGCTTCGCTCGGCGCAGGACGAACGCAACTGGCTTCGCCCAAGGTCCTGCAGACTCGCATAGAGATGAAGGAGTACGTCGAGTCGAGCTTCTTCGAGGTTTTCATCTACCTTATTGTGTTTGGCAATTTGGTCGCGCTAATGCTCGAATCCGAAGACAACAGCGCCAAGATGCAACAAATGTTAGAGGAACTCAACATCCTCTTTTGCGTTGTTTATACCGGCGAGTTCCTCGCAAAGATCTGGGGCCTCGGCGGCAGGCGCTTTTTCTACGACCCCTACAACTGCTTCGACTTTTTGTTGTTGATCTTTGGCTTCGTGGAAATATTTTTGGGCTCTGCCTCTGGAGCTGGTGGCGCGAAATCCGTCAAGTCTGTCAAGACTCTCAAGACCCTCAAAGGAATCCGAGTGTTCCGTATGGCCCGCTTCCTCAAGTACTTCAACGTGGACGTTGAAGAAAAGAGCAAGTGCGTGATTGCCTTGGCAGGCCTGAACATGACTGCTTACAAGAACGAGATCTTGTCCCTCCTCGGCCAGAACGGTGCGGGAAAGACGACTTTTTTCTCCCTCCTTGGCGGCATTACCACTCCCACCTCTGGATCCTGCTTGGTCGACGGTTCCGACGTTACGCAGTCCGAGGAGAAGGTTAAAGGTGAGCGAGCGAGCGAACGAGCGGCCACCCACAACCACTCCACTCCACCCACTCCACATCCACATCCACATCCACAACAAAACTAACATTATGCGCAGCCTACGTTGGCTTGTGCCCCCAGCACGACATTCTCTTCGACTGGCTGTCCGTCGAAGACCACCTGCGCCTGTTCGCAGTGCTCAAGGGTGTTTCCCCCCTGGACCTCGAGGGCGCCGTGGCCGACACTCTCAAGGCTGTCGGGCTCGCCGCCAAGTCCAAGGATTTTGTCAACAACCTTTCGGGCGGAATGCGCCGCCGTACCTCAATTGCCCTTGCCTGCCTCGGAGATCCGCGAGTCATTCTCCTCGACGAGCCGTCCGCCGGTGTTGACATTGTCAACAGGCAGATCGTTTGGAAGCAGCTGATGGAGCTCAAGAAGGGAAGGACAATCATCATGTCCACCCACTTTATGGAGGAAGCCGAGATCCTTGGAGACCGCGTTGGCGTTCTCAAGAAGGGAAAGCTGCAAGTTTACGGCACCTGCGTCGAGCTCCACACCATGTTCGGTGCCGGCTACACCCTCGTCATCCAGCGTCCGATCAATCCCGATCTCATGACCGTCGACCAGGCCGTTATTGCCCAAACCAGGATGAAGAACGTCTTCGTCAAGAAGGCGAGCGACGTCATGAACCACGAGGATGCCCTGAAAATTTGTGACGCCGCAACTGCTGCCTGGGAGAGCAACACCAATGAGGAGGAGAAGCCGAGGTTGATCGTCAAGGTTGCCAACGCTGCCAAGGAGGTGGCCGAAGCGAGGAACAGGGACGTGCTGCAGTCCAAGTGCCTCCCGGACAAGGTGAGCGAGCGATGCGCGCGAGCCTTGATGAAGACGAGAATACTCGCGATGAATCCCGCGAAATGGCTACAGACCTAATGGCTACATCCACTACTAAACTAACCCACTCAATTCGTTTGGCTCGCTTAACTCGTTTTGCTCTTGCTTCATAAAAAATGCGCCTCGCTTCGCTTCGCTCGGCGCAGATTCTCGCCTTCCTCCAGCAGTACGTTGGCGACATCGAACTCCTCAACTTTACAGAAGACCAGTCTAATTTCGAGTTCGTGCTACCCTTCGAGGAGAGGCCCAAGTTCTCGGCCATGTTCAAGGCCATCGACGAAGAGAAGACCAAATTTGGCTTTACCTCTTTCGGCGTCATGGCGCCAACCCTGCGGGAGGTTTTCTTAGAAATTTCCGCCCTTGACGACGAGACCGACATCACCCACGTAAAGTCCCACTACTCTGGTGCCCACGAGGTTATGCTGGAACCCACCCACGGGAACCTCCTCCCTCAGCAGCGTGGTTCGGACCAAAGCGACGCTTCCGACGGAGAGCCTGGTTCTCTTGTGAAGAAGGCCTCGGTCGCGGCAAGGAGGCAGTCCCGCAGAGCGAGCATAACCCCCCAGGCCAGGTCGGACATGAAGAAGGCGCGACGCGCGTCAATTGGACAAGGTATCTCCGGCGGAGCGGTCAACAACCACAACGAAAATATCGACAAGGAAGATGCGGTAGCCCTCAAGGAGGTTACCAAGAGGGAGGCGACGAGGAGGATGAGCGCAAGGAAACAGTCCTTGAAAGCTCTCTCAGCCGCCGGTGTCCAGGTGGAGCAAGTTTCGGACACTGACGACGACGACGAAAAGCCTAAGTCTCGTCAGTCGGCGAACTCGCTCGGCATCTCAAACGACGACCTGGCCGCTCTCCAGACCCAAGGTGCGGGCGGCACCAAGCCCAAAAAGAAAGGTCGCAGAACCAGCCTGGTCGCTATTGTTGGTTCCGCCGCCAAGACTTCCCTGCTCTCCCGAATTCCGGGCCGCAGGTCCTCCACAGCAGGAGGTTCTGCTGCCAAGGCGGCGCCCAAAAAAAAGGTGAACGAGCAAGCGAACGAGCGAACGAACGAACGAACGAGCGGAATTGGCTATAGCCAATCACATCCACTACTAAACTAACATTATTCCACTCAATTCGTTTGGCGCCTTCTTTACTCGGCGCAGCTCGCTGAGCACTCGAGCTCGCAAAAGTACAGAAAGAACAAGGAGATCTTGTGGAGTTTGAGCAGCCCCGATGTTCACATCATCACCCAGCTGCGGGCAATGGTCGTGAAGAGGTACTTGGTCAGCAAGCGTAACCGAAAGGCCATGCTGCTGGAGGGAGTGCTGCCGATCGTCACCGTTCTGATGGGCGTGCTGTTCTTCAACTTGTCCCACGAGAAGATTGAAAGGGAACACGACCCCATCTTTGTCAGCCCCGGCATGTACGACGGCTTCAAAATGTCCGTGGTGTACGACGATGTCAGCCCGCATGCCAAGGCCAACACAGTTGGCTACACGAATCCCTTCGAAAACTACGGCAACGAGCTGCTAGGGAAGGGCTGCGCGGCTACCGACAGTACCTGCTTGAGCTACTACGAGGCAGTTAAGTCGGAAACCAAGGACGACTTCTTCTACTCGGGAGATAACTGTATTCGCTACGACAACCTCTACGACGTGGAGTGCGCCAACTACACCAACACGGAGCCCGTGTTCGCTGAGTTTATTTCCGCCGGAAACTACGTTGCCGACCAGGGCGAAGACGCCCAGCCTTGGTTGGACAATATCTTGCTCTACAACGGCAGCAACTACTGGGCAATGCCAATCATGGTCAACGTACTGACGCAGAGTGTTCTGGCGGAGAAGCTGGTCGTGACCACCGGAGGGGCCACCAGCTTGGCGGATCGGTCGATTGACGTTACGTACAGGGCGTTCCCGAGGACCGACGATGAGCTGAAGGAGGACAATATCCCCTCTGGAATTCAGATGGGTGCCGGGCTTTTGATTTTTATGACGTTTGCCAGCATCACCGCGAGCCACTGCAGTGACAGTGTCGCAGAGCGCGAGTCAGGCTGCAAGAGGCAGCAGGTGAGCAGCGAGCGGAGCGCGGGAGCGCGGGAGCGCGGGGGGGGGGGTTGAGGAAGACGAGAAATATATACGAGCCACTACTAAACTAACATTATTCCACTCAATTCGTTTTCGCACCTACTTCGCTCGGCGCAGCTGATTTCAGGTGTGCACCCCGTGGCTTACTGGTTCGCGAACTTCTTGTTCGACTTTAGTTTCTACATGGCGGCTCCATTCACGTGCGTGAACTTGGTCATTTGGGGTTTCAACGTGAGCCCTTACGTCGATTTTCAGGAGCAGTTCATGCTGTTGATGTTGTACTGGGGCCTGGCCGCCATTCCCTTTGCGTACGTTTGCAGCTTTGCTTTTGCGAAGAGCGGAAACGCACAGGTGATGATGGTGACCTTGAACACGATCTTCGCCTTGATTGTCATCTTTGCGATTCTGTTTCTCGAGGACTTGGAGATCAAGGTGGTCGCAACTCCAATTCGATTCATCGGTATGATGATCCCGCACATCAGCCTTGGGCTGAGCCTGTGGACGTTCGTCAAGGAGGGACAGCTAGAAGTGGAAGACGGCACGTTCGCCGGAGACGGCATGCTGCCCTCCTACTTGCTCTTGTTTGAATTCTTCATCTATTTCACTCTCGTGATTGCGATGGAGAACTCGCAGGACGAGGCGGCGAAGGGCTACGCGAGGAAAAAAGAGGGCACCATAGACGAGGTTGAGCACGACAAGTGCCGCCCCACGGGAAAGACCGCGAGCAACATGCGCGCAATGAGCGAGGACGGGTTGTTCAACAATATTATCAATGTAATGATAGTTATGAACTTGTGCGTGATTTTCTTCGAGATGGGAATTGAGGATGAGCTGAGCGCCACGGACGAGAAGAGAAGGTTCATTGAGAGCATAAGCTTATTCTTCGGAATCGTATTTATTGCCGAGTGCATGGTGAAGGTGTCCGGCTTCGGGCCGATTGGCTACTTGAAGGATCCTTTCAACATTTTTGACGGCTTGCTGGTTCTTGTGAGCTTGGTCGACATTGCCTTGATGGGATCCGGCGAAGTTGGCGATTTGAAGAGTGCCAAGACCCTGAAACTTCTCAAGGTACTGAGAATGATGAGAATGCTGCGCTTTATCAGGTACTTGAAGATGGCGAGCTACGAGACCAAATTGAGCAAGTCTGAGATCTTGCACGCGGACGAAGACGCGGATTTGAGGAACAGAGCAAGTAGCGGCAAGCGGGACAGCATCGTGAAGAGGCTGAGCATTCTGGGGGGAGAGAGCATCGAGGGAAGTGCTGTGCACCAGGAGAGGACCAGAATCAGCAGAAGATTGAGCCATAGGGCGGCGAACATTTCGCTGAAAAGGCAGAGTATTGCGGGGGGGGGAGGGGGCAACTTCTTGACGTTCAGCGAGCAGGAGACTGCCAAGAAGGCCGCCAAAAAAAAAGAGAGGGAGGATGATGACGCCGAGGAGCACCATGGGGAGATCGCGGGGGAGAGGGAGGACGCTGTGGCAATCGACAATCTGGTTAAGGTGTTTGAGCCGCCTGGGAGGAAGCCCATTGTCGCGACCAACGATGTTGGGTTTGGCGTCAGGCAGGGCGAGATCTTCAGTCTTTTGGGCCCCAACGGTGCGGGGAAGAGCACTCTCTTGAACATGATGACGGGCTCGTTGGCACCAACCAGCGGAGAAATTTACGTTCTGGACAAGAACATCAGTACGCAGTTCGATCAAGTGAAGAGCAGGATTGGGTTCTGCCCCCAGTTCGACGCACTGGTCCACTTGATGAACAGTTACGAGACGCTGACAATGTTTGCCAGGATCAAGGGCATTCCCGAGGGGGACATTGAGCCCTTGGTCCACAGTATGATCAAGTGCATTGGGCTGGAGAGGTTCGCCCACAAGATGAGCTACACGTATTCCGGAGGAAACAAGAGGAAGTTGAGCGTTGCCATTGCGCTGATCGCGAACCCCGACCTGGTGTTCTTGGATGAACCCAGCACCGGCATGGACCCCGCGAGCTTGACAGACGTCTACTCGTGCGTGTGGATGTGGACGAGGAACGGAAAACACAGGAGCATTGTGATGACGACGCACAGCATGGAGGAGGCAGACAGTTTGAGCAACAGGATCGGAATCATCGTGAACGGAAAGTTGGCCATCCTGGGCAACGCCCAGGAGCTTAAAAGCAGCTTCGGGACGAACTACACGTTCGAGGGTAGCGTGGAGGCGGGAGTGGGCATGGCCAAGAGAGCGAAGAAGATGAAAGCATTGCTGTTGGGCATGTGTCCCGGCGCAACCGACGACGGGTCGTTCGACGCTATTGTCAGGTACAGCATGCCCATCGAGAACTTCAGCTTGAGCGAAGTGTTCAGGGTGTTCGAGGAGAACAGGACTGAGCTCCACATAAAGGACTACACGGTGAGCCAAACGAGTTTGGAACACGTGTTCATCCATTTTGCTCAGCACCAGAGGTAAAATGGGGAGGGGGTGGGGCAATGCGCAAAGCTATGATGCCTCATTACCGAAACAATAATAATTCCATAAAGGCAGAATTGTTATTTTTTTCCCTTCTTCTAAATTGGACTCTCGGTCTCTGCCTCTGAACGAGGGTCGTTAATTGACAGGAAAGCAGCGGCCTGGTTTCTTTGAAGCAGGTTTGTTTCACTCCCGCGTATTATTGCCATTTGCCCCTTAATCTGCCGGCAAAGTTTGTCGAGGATTGCCCCTTTATTGGAATTGGGATTGAAATTGGGATTAAAATTGGGACTGATGGAATTTGGAATTGCATTAACATTAGCCAGTTCACCAGCACTGAAACTGCGCGACCTCGTAGCAGATGCGCTCAGACGCCAGTCGTTGCTGCCATGGTTACGAATTGACACCGCATTGCCGGCAACCCACCCGCCCGAGGCCTCTTTTGGGGGAGGGGGGAGCTTGTATTCAATCCGCGAAGCAGATGTTGCAAAGAACAATTTTATATTGCGCAACTCAATTTTTTTCCACATCGGGGAGGGCTGCTCTAAGTAAATTCGGATAGGCAGGCTTTTATCAATCACGCAACTGGAACTGCAAGGGTGATTAAAATTAATATTGCACTGGCCGTAGGCCTCCAGCTCCGAGTGAGGATCTTTCATAAGCTGCTTGGACTTCAAAATTGTGACCCAGTGGGGGGGGAGAGTGCGGTTGCTGTTGCTATTGGATAGCTGTTTTATAGTCACAGCAGCAACGAAGAAATTGTTGAATCTTATGTTGGACACGAACTGGCATTGTTCGTGCAGGGGGGTAGCTGATTTGGATTTCGTATCATAAAAAAATATTTCGTAATATGATAAAGCGGGACCTATCCAGTTGGATGAATTGTTATCCTCGTGCTCAACCCCGAGAGTAATCTTAGCATTCACTAAATTGTCGACCATGCAACTACGTTCTTTGGTCGGGATTTTTAAATACTTGAAGATATTATGAATTCGAGTGACCTTGGAACCTGAGAGAAATGATTCAGAAAAAGTGAAAAGAAGTTAAATTTCAAAGTTACTTCATAAAATACCAGCACATCACTGAAGAGATCCAAGTCCAACTATTATTAGCCCTACCCCATTCCCAGTCCCAATCTCATCTCAGTCTCATATCAAATCCAAACCTATCCCAATCCCCCCTCCCCCCCCCCCAGCACATCATGGGTAACCAAGGTAGCGGATTCACGGACCTGTCAATAAAAACTTGGTATCTGCCGGACGGTGAGAGCACCGAGGTGCTACTCACACATGGGCGAGGTAGCGGAATGCGCAAAATTCTTTTAGGTGGCAAGAAGTATGTTGATGAAACCTTCCGACTAGATATGGGTTCTTCGCACCCTATACTGTATAACAAAATGAAGGTGGTTGTAGTCATTGGGACAAATCGTGGTGGATTTCAGTACAAGTGCACGTGTGACGGGGTGGAGCTTTCGAGTCGGCCAGAAAGTCACAATGAGGAAATTCAGAGCTTCGCCTTTGCCAAGAAGATGGCTTCGAGTGTAACGTACGCTTGGATTTTCCCGGAAACCAAGGAGCTGTGCAGCCTGCAGCACAACCACGGCAACGGGAAGAGGTCGCTACGAATCGGCAAGGACGTTGTTTTCAAGGAGCGAAAAATATTAGACAACGGGTCGAGCCACAATTTCGTCTTTAATGGCAAGGACGTGCTGATCACAATAAAGCCAAATATGCTATCATTCAAGTACTCAATGACCGTCGACGGCAAGCAAATACCGCACCACCTGGACCAGGTGAAAGCTGTGCCGAAGAAATACACTTTTACTGTGTCCAATGCAACTATTGAAGGAATGAATTTGGAGAAAAAAATTCTCTACCAGCTTGACGTGTGCGACGAGGGGGTGTGCATCGGCAGCAACCAGGTGAGTGAGTGAGTGAGTGAGTGAGTGAGTGAGTGAGTGAGGGAGTGAGGGAGTGAGTGAGCGAGCGGGCGTGGGCGTGGGCGACGAATGGGGCGCGCGAATAATGGCAACTGACATATATATTATGGCAGCGCAAATTTCACGAGTTCATTATGCTTCAAACTTTCGTTCAGGCAATGTACAAGTCATCGACATTTTCTTCTCGAGTTCCCAAGGCAATATCAAAGCTACAGCCCAGCAAGTACTCGAAAGGAGATCATTTTGAGCAAGAATTTATAGAAAAACGGACAAAAGCAATCAACGTGTTTTTGAGAGAGTTGGAAGATTTCCCGTGTGTAATGAGCATTCCCGGCATCGACGATTGGTTGGGCTTGCATATTGTGTAGCTGTAAACTGTAAAGTTCAACAAGATTATGCGTTTTTTCCAAAACTTGTTATTTCTGTATTTCATTCCGTCTATATTTTACTTCTCTTCGAAATTCACCAGCCCGGGGAGCAATTTTTTCTCTTTGAGTATCTGAGAATGGATGTGGCCTAGCAAAGCCCCGCCGCCCGTGGAGAGGTGAAGGTGGCTCGCACTCGCACTCTGTCCGGCGAACAGCGAGGCCGTCTGCCCGCCGCCAATGACCACTGTTTTTTCCTTGCAGTAGTTGAGCAGATAGTCGACAACAATTCGGCTTCCCTTGGAGTAGTTGGCCTCCTCGACGACGCCAAGGCTTCCGTTCCAGAATATTGTGCTGGCCTTATCTATCTCGTTCATGAGCTCCCTCAGCCCGACAGGTCCGATGTCGAAACCGCTCAAACCACTCTCGGAGCTTTGGTCGAGTTTCGAGAGGTTGGGAATGTAGGTGGAATCGGAATCCTTGGAGGTCGCCGAGCCGTACGCGTCCTTGGCAACGACGACATTCTTGGGCGTGATGGGGAAGTTCTGAGCCGTACGAAGAAGGTGCCGAAGTAAATTGAGTGGGTTAGTTTAAGTTTGTAGTGGCTCGTATACTCGTCTTCCTCATGGCTCGCTCGCTTCGCTCACACACCTTGGACCAATCCTTGGTCAGCCCCCCACCAACGAAAATGCGGGTGTTGTTCATTTTGCTGAGAACATGGATCATGGGCTGTTTGTCGGCGATCTTGCTGCCACCCATTATGCACAGAATTCTATCGCCATTGTTCCTCAGAATAAGGTCGGAGGCGCTGATCTCCTTCTCGATGAGCATGCCGTAAGCCGTGTTGTTGGGGTGGCAGATTGACATGTGAGAGCGGTGGACACAGCCAAAGCAATCGGCGACGAACACGTCTCCTAGCTTTGCGTACGTCTTCGAGAGCTCCGAGTTCTCTTCGTGAGACGTCTCACCCTTGTGGAACCTAATGTTCTCGGAGAGAAATATGTGTGTGAAGGCGCCGCTGGTGGCGGCGGCGTCGAGCTCAGAGACCGTGGAGGCCGAGCAGCCGTCTTTCAGGAAGTTCACCTCGCGGTTCAGCAGCTTCTGCAAAACGGGAATGAGGAAGGCAACCGTTTTCGTCTTGTCAACGCCAGAAGGACGCCCAAAGTGGCAAACGAGTACCAAGCGCTTGGGGCGCTTAGATAGGATGTGCTCGATGGTCGGGAGAGCTGATTTGATTAGGAAATCGTCGGTGATTTTGCCCTTGCTGTCGACCGGAACGTCGAAATCGAGCCTTGCAACGACCTTGCTGTCGCCGTTGATTGTGACCGAGTTCAAGTTGTTCCTTGAAGAAAGTTTGAAGGGGGCAGTGACGTTGTTGCAAGCTGCGCCGAGCGACCGAGCGAGTTAAAAGAAATGAGTGGGTTAGTTTTAGTAGTTGCTCGAGTTCTTCAAGGCTCGCTCGCTCGCTCACCTTGCAAAACGTCAAACTTGTGCATGTGTGCGACCAAGCGGAGGCACTGGGCGGAGTAGGACCACTCATTGTCGTACCAGAGCATTAGCTTCAAATTCCCAGGCCCCATATCCATCGAAGCCGTCGCATCGAGGATGCAAGGAGTGTCGGTGGTGAGGAAATCGCAGGAAGTCAACATTTTAGTGTTGACGTGGTAAACCGTGTTGAAAAACTCGGACTTGCGCACCCTGTCCACGACATCAGCCAGGGTGGTGGAATCGTCGTTAGTGCAAACGTTGCAATCGAGCAAGCTGCAGTTGATGGTGGGGACACGGATCGACGTGCCGAAAATCTTCCCCTCGAGGGAGGGAATCACGGCGTAGACGGACTTGGACGCACCAGTCTTGTGCGGAATGATGTTGTTGAGGATGGAACGGTGGGTGCGGGATTTCGAGCCGAGCACGTCAACGACGTGCTGCGAGCCAGTGGTGGAGTGGATGGTGGTGAAGTTGGCGGACTTTACGCCGAAACTGTTGTGGACTAGGTTGAGAATTGGAGCCATGCAGTTGGTCGTGCAGGAGGAAGCAGACACAATGTTCTGGCCAGCATACTTATCGTGGTTGACACCGTAAATGAAGGTGGAGGTTAGGTCATCCGAATCTCCAGGATCCTCAGGGGGGGCAGTCATCACGACGCGGTTCACATCGTGCTTAGCACACTTCGTTTGGTTGAGGAACGCTCCGGTTGCATCGAGGAGGTATTCAGCTCCGGCGGATCCTGAAAAAAAGAAAAAAGAAGGGAGATTTTAGAATTTGTAAACACTAGGGGGGGGGGTGGGGGTACGCAATACTTACGCCAGGGCAGCTCCGCAGGGTCACGGGAAGAAAATAGGGTCACGTCGTTCGTAGAATGGTCGGTGATGATTCTAATTCTTGTTGGAGAAAGGACTTCAACCCTCTGAAGGCCCAGCCTGACAGCGAATTTGTGTGAACTATCATAGGAGAGGTAGTCTGCATACTGGTGAGCTGACAGGGAACTACAGTTAATCGCTCGGATTCGAAAGCGAGGATCCTTGGTCATTTGCATTAGCAAACACTTGCCAATTCTCCCTACTCCATTGAGACCAACATTGATTTCGTTCGAGACTTGGGTTGATGCCATTTTATAGAGCTTAAGATGATTAAAAAAATTCCATCCATTTGCATCCATCCAAATTATTCCATTTTAGAGTTATTCACCATTACTTCGCATTTTTAATTCTTTCCACACCCATCACGCCTCCTCCATTCTCAACAATACTTCATGAACACAATCAGTAGGATCGTTTTGGTCACTTTGGTGACGACAGCTGTGGGATGGTCGTGCTTCTAAGTCCAACATCAACGACCTACAACACGAGCTATCCAACAATTTCCAAGAAGGTCAACAGTCAGCAGCTAACGGAGAGCCTACCGAGCACTGTGGAGCTCCAAAACAATAACAATCACCGCAGCAGTAGTATGACTATAATTTGTCATTTACGATGTGAAGTGGCTTATGAATAGTCAATCGAGGGTGAGAGCAGGGGAAGACGAGAGAAAGGATTCAAAAAGTTTTTTTATTTTCCAAGTTCTACCTTCTACTCTCCGCTCTGCTTTCGCTTACTAAACGTTCTATTTCTTCTCCTTCAACCACGAAGGTTCCCTCCTCATTGACAAATTTGATCTCAATATCGTATTGTGAGCCGCTATCGCCAAGCTCGTCCCCCCCCTTAGCGCCCATGCTCTCTTTGGCTTCGTGCAACAGTGCCGCCGCAAGTTTGATGCCCTCCTCCAAGGAATCACATCCTTCCCCACAATCACCATCATTGAATTTCATTTTCAATTTTTTCCGAATACTCTCGCTGTTGATTCCGAAAGCAACGTGCTTCCGGCAGATAATTCCACCTGAGGGATTGATAACGTAGAGCTCGGGGACGCTACTAATAACGCCGCCAAATACCAAGGCACAGCCGTACGGCCTTTGCAACTGCAGTGAGAGTTTCTGAAATCTCTTTGAGCAAGCTTGGGCGATGTAGTGAATCGACGACCCTTTGCTTTCATACTCGTTGCCGTATGTTTTTTTAAAATCCAGCCTGGCACCACGAGCAATAGAGGCAACCTCGTTGGCGTCATGGATCAGCCCAGAACCAAGGGCTGCTATCGATTTGTCAATCATGTAAAAGCCCGGGGGCGAAATTTGTTTCTGCCTTAACCGCTTCGATTTGGTTAATGTTGCAAATATCACGCTGGGTGTGGACTTGGAGTTGGAGTTGGGGTTGGAGTTGGCTACAACAAAGGAGAGAATGGGGAGACTCTTCTCGAGGGCCGCAGTGTGAGCATAATCTAGCGCCGGGCGAAACGAGGCGCATTTTTAATAGGACGAGCAAAAACGTGAGTATAAAAGAATTCAAAAAGGCTCGCTTCGCTAGCTCACCTAGCTGGAGGAGTGAACCACTAGGTGAAAACATTAATTGTCGATCATAGTTTAATTTGATGAAGGTTTCAGCGGCAGAGGTGCTCAACAACAGCATACAGTATGCAACTACCAAATGAGGGAACCGCAACAACATTTGAGATTGGATTCGGAGAGGGGCAAATAGTCTAATAATGTATAAATGTATAAAGTTCCAAATAGTGTTAAAAATTTTGGAAACCTCACAATTTGTCAATTTCCCTATGTACGAATACAAGCAAGCGGTGCTGGTGGCCACTCCTCATGCATCTACGAACAAACTCCTGGTATCGATGGGATCCACTCTAGTTACAGAGGTATCTTACTGGAAATCTTACCGAAACCCAATTTACATCCGCCTTCAAAAGTCAGCCTCCGGATTCACACCTCCAACTAGTGTGTCGTTTTCCCAATCTGATTTGCGTTCGTTTGCCGTTTGCCATGGCACCCGTGTTGGAGTGTATGGCAGGAAGGGTGGCGATCTCAATGCTAAGGTGCTGAGTGCAACCCAAAAGAAGGTAAATTCCTCCAATAAGCGATCTCTCGACGAAGGCGACTATGTTGAGAGTGACAATGAGGAGATCGATGCTTCAGAGAATACCACTGAACTAGCCTCACCAGGGGGCTCCTCTTCGGTGGTTGCCGACCGCTACATATCCTGCCAGGTTCCCTCTTGGTGCTGTTCGCACAGGGCTGATGGCCGACTTCTGGCCATAGGTGGGTATGGCGGCATGGTCAATGTTTGCGACACAACATCTCGTGCGACCCTTCGGACGTTTGGTAACTTTCGTGATTCAAAAACAGTTGGTTACACCCGCTCCGTTGCCTGGCTTGCCGATGGCGACAAGGTGATCGCCGGGGGAGACGACTCGGTTCTGCGAGTCTATTCTTTGTCGTCGGGCACAATGGTGAGCAGTTTTGCTGGTCACGGTGACGCCATTCGTTGCTTATTGACGAGCGTTGGCGGTGCCAGCATT
>Ga0302114_10001647_pt1 | contig 14638 bp, 10 predicted proteins | sample AG5_Surface_MG_FD_203107 | JGI IMG/M metagenome (GOLD analysis project Ga0302114, IMG submission 203107) | Marine microbial communities from Western Arctic Ocean, Canada - AG5_Surface | ecosystem: Environmental > Aquatic > Marine > Oceanic | place: Canada: Western Arctic Ocean | collected...
ACGTAAACGACGACGAAGACATACCGACGACCGAAATCCGCGTCGGCCGCACGTCCGAAGACAACGACATCGTCTCCTTAGACCCAACCAACGACCCGAACGAGTGGTGGATGCACGCCGCCGGATGCCCTGGTTCCCACGTCGTCATCAAATCCACCGCGCCGTCCGACGCCGCCTTTTTCGACGCCGCGTTGCTCGCCGCCAAGTTTAGCAAAGCCTCTCGAGTTGGTCGCGTGAAAGTCTCCGTCGTTCGGTGCAGACAAGTGAGCAAACCTAAAGGTGCCAAACCTGGTTTAGTTCGGTTATCCGGTGACGTGCGGACGATGGAAGTGCGCGTGGATGAAAATCTCGATCGATTGGAGATGTTAGAGAGGACGAAAACATAACATCAACTCCTACTAAAAAGTTGTTCGTTTGTGTGTTTGGTTAGGTTTAGTTCGGTTCTCCGGTGACGTGCAGACGATGGAAGTTCGCGCGGATGAACATCTGAGTCGATTGGAGATGTAATTTTTTCTCCTTCTAAAAAGTTGTTTGTTTGTTTGTGTGTTGGTTACGTCACAAAAATCATAACGAGATCTGATTATTCAACACTTTTCGACGAGACAAACGAACACGCACACAAAAATGACTAAAATTGCCATCTTGTGCACGTCTGCGACGGCGTTCGGCAAATCCGCGGAGAAGAAACCAACCGGCGTGTGGTTGGAAGAAATCGCCGTTCCGTATTATTCCATGATGGAAAAGAAATTTTCAGTCGATTTCTTCTCCGTCAAAGGCGGGGAAATCCCAGTCGACGAAGGATCGCGAGGCGAAGGGTTTTACACGCCAGAGTGCGTGAAATTCGATAAAGACACAGATGTTCAAGCTTTGATGAAGACATCGAAAGGTTTATCCGAATTAAACGTGGAAGAATACGACGGCGTTTTCTTACCCGGAGGCCACGGGTGTTGCACGGATTTCTACGCAAACCAAGATTTGGCGAAAACCATCGAGCAATTTTTAGCGGCGAAGAAAGCCGTCGCGCTGGATTGTCACGCGCCGATTGCGCTTTTATCGTGCAAAAAAGCAGACGGGACGACACCGTTGGTGAGCGGAATGTCCGTGACTGGCTTTTCGGACGAGGAAGAGGGGCAGGTTGGGATGCAAGAAGAGGTACCGGCGTTGATTGAGAAAGAGATGGTGGCGCAAGGCGCCAAGTACTCGAAGGCGGAAGGCGCGTGGGGCGCTCACGCGGTTGTCGACGGGACGTTGGTGACAGGGCAGAATCCAGCGAGCAGTAAAGTGTGCGTGGAGAAGTTTGTTGAATTGTTGGCGTTAACGCAAACTCAAGTAGTGAATTAAAACCTTAATTTGTATTTGTTTTTTATTACAGATGTTTTATATAAATGGGTGAATATTTTGATATGGTACACTCTCGAAAACAAAGACGGGGAGGGGATACATTCCTTACCGCGTTGAAGAAGAAGAGGAAGAAGAAGGAGAAGAACTGATACTCTTTGACTTTTTCTTCTTGTAGTTCTTCGACGTCACTTTCAACAGCGTCTTCTCCACGTCCACGACGTTGTTTTTAATCGAAACGTCCCCAAACTCCAAATCATCCATGAAGCCTTCCGGTATTCGTTTCACGTGTCTTGGATCGATGAACGGAATCCACTCGTCCGGCGGATTCACGATCCTGGAAAACTGCGAAAACTCCCCGGACGCGACGCACGGCTCCTTCGCCGGACGGACGAGCTTCATTCCGCTGCACTGCTTCAACAACTTATCTCCTTTGCGATTGTTACATTTCGCGCACGCTGTCGTTAAATTCGTCCACGACCACTCGCCGCCTTTCGACGCCGGAACGATATGGTCGATGGTCAAATCGTCCCTCGCGCCGCAATACGTGCACGAATGATGATCTCTAATCAACACGTTCTTCCTCGACAACGCGATCGACCCTTTCTGTTTATCATACACTCTCGTTTTCACCACCGCGGGTAAATAAAACGCCGAATACGCCGACGCCACCATCTCTTCGTAATATTCCAAAACGTCCACCTTATCGAACATGGCTAAAATCAACGCCTTTTGCCAACTCACGATGTTGCTCGTTTGCATCGCCACGTCTAAAACGAGCACTCTTCGTTGGTCCAAGTCTGAGGGCGAGGATATGATTCGGCTCTTTTCCACTTCCTCGCGCAATTCGTACATGTTTTCATTCAAGATCGTTGAATTTGTTCTCGACATGGTTGAAAAAGAGCTACTAATCCGCGTCGTCGTTTTCCCCGGCGTCGTCGTCGTCCTCGTCGTTTGCGCTCTTCTCATTTGTTTTTGCTGCACGTGCTGCTCGGTGTTGTTCTTGGTGTTGCTCAAATCGTGACTAAAACTGCGCGTCGCTTTTATTAAAACATCTTCTCTCTTCATCACTCGCGACGCTTCGTTCGTCCTCCGTCGTAACGACCACATCTTCATTCCATCGTTTCCCGAAAGGCGATGAGTGCTCGAGAGAAACATGATAGATACTACTAAAGCTCTTTACAAAGACAACAACAAAGAGATAACACCAACAACGACACAAAAAGCAGAAGCGTCTGTCGTCGCTCAAAGTTGTTGTTGTTGTTGTTGTTGTTGTTGTTGTTGTTGTTGTTTGCGCGACGCTTTCTTTGGTCGTCGTATGAGCGTGTGTGGCCTTATTTTAAAAATGTGACGTAGTGAACAACAGAATATTCGTGTGTGATTTTTCGTCCAAAATCTCTTGTTTTTTGAGCTGTCTTTTTTTGTGGTTGTTGGTTTCTTCGAGTGTTTGTTTGCCCACATGTACAGATGTAGAGCTTTTCAAAAATACACACAGAGCAGAGACGTTATTATTTTTCAGGAAGATTTTTCATACTATCGATACTAAACTATTTACGCCGATCTCTCTCTAGAGTATACAAAGCTATACGAGCGTGAATGCTACTTTACGCGCTCCTTCTTTTTCTATCCGCGTTGTTTTATACGAACACGGCGCCGCATGTTCGACACGAGCCTTCTTTTTCGCAAAAGACGGACAAACAGACGGAACAGACGAAGCCTTTGCTGATTCGATTGCCGTGACAGAAACAGGAGGAACGGAAATCGATCGAACCCGCTCTCGGTGGACGTAAGAAGCGTCGAGTGTACCTATCCGGGAGAAACGAACATAACGCTCTCTCGAGCAAATCTTCTCGCGTCTCTTCTCCTCCTTTTTTCGATTTCTCCGGTTTCGCGTATATGCCGCCGCTGACAAACGCCGCTTGTTGTAAAAAACTAGACTCTTTCTCATTCAGGCATAAACAGTCGATGAAAATGTTGCTCGATTGCGCGGCGAACATGGCGTTCATCATCGGCACGTACTGTTCGGCGTCGTCTTCGGACGCTTGAACGACCAACACTCTCGATTTTACGCGACCCCGCAAAGACGGATCTCGTTCTATTCTATTCGCGTAGGTTAAAGCTAACGATATCGCGCCAGCTATGGGCGTCGCGTGCTGCTGCTCCTGATTCTCGTCGTCGTCGTCGTAATTGTCGACGTTTTCATCGCTCAACGCTTTCAATCCGTCGAAAAACGCTCTCCGAAACGTCGTCTGTAACGGTTCTAAACCTTTCGAAATATCTAAAGCGTCCACGTCTTGCTCATCGTTCGCGAACCCGCCGATATCGTCGTACTCGTCGTCGCCGACGAACGTCATTCGCGGGTTCGTCGGCGGTTTCTTTCTCTTCTTTAACTTCTTCTTCTTCTTCGTATTATCTTCTTTGTCTTCTTCTTCTTCTTCTTCTTCTTCTTCTTCGAGAACAACATCACCTTCCAAGTGCGACCGGAACAAAAACGTGCACTCTTTCCGCGCGTGCGCGGACACGACCGCGATTCTGTTCGCTCGATTGCACGCTAAATACGCGGAGGAAAACGCGGCGATGTCTTTGCAGACTTTTTCGAACGCGTATAAAGAAGTCGAAGGAGTCGTCGTCTCTTGTTGTTGTTTGCGGGAACGGGGAAACCAAAACTGCGAATTCGTTTCGAGGACGACGACGAGGAGCGAGACGTCGTCGTCCACGTCGTCGTCTCGGTCCATTTAAACTGCTGCTACTGATGCTCTCGCGCTTCTTCCTCGTCTTCTTTTTCTTCCGCGATGATGATGATGCGCGAGTGAGCTTTATTTTAGAGCGTCGTCGTCGTCAAAATTATGGAGGAGAAAGAGGAGGAGCCAACAAGGAGCGGATGGAGCGGGAGAGCGAGACGGGTTTTGAGGTGAAGCATTTAATATCACGGCGAACGCGGCGCCCAAATCTATTACTACTACATTACTATTCTAAATCGCTTCGTACGTCATGACCTCTCTCGCTTTCGCTTTCGCCGCTTCATCTTCTTCGACGGATTCTCCTTCGCGCTTCTTCGTCGCTATTTCTTTCGCTTTTTGTATGACAAGATCTTTACCGGAAGCTGCAAATTCGACGATACTCACCGGTGCGTCGCAGATGAGCAATGGATCTTCTATTGGGTTGTTGCCGGTACCGTCGCAGCCTTCGTAATGTTTCACCGCGGCGGCGGCGGATTTAACGCCGTAAAATTTTACGAAACCGTACGACTGCATATCAAACAAGCGAACTTTTGAGACCTTTCCAAAACGCGAGAACGCGTCACCGACGTCGCGTTCGTTCGCTTCGGGTGGAATACCACCGACGAATACTTCCGTGCCTGAATCTCCCCGATGATCGTCGTCTTCGTGGTCGTCGACTTCTTCGTGTATTTTCTGACCGACGCCGACGGCTTTCGCGGTTTCGTCGTCCAAGACGGCCATTTCACCGGCCTCGGTGTCGAGGTTTCCTTCCTCGAGATTTCCGACGCCGGGGACGATTTTCGGCACCGGCGGTAAAAGTTTCTTCGGCGCCAGTTTCGGTCGTTTCTGCTGTCGTTTCTTCGGCTTCAACGCCTCTTCCTTCTCTATCCGCTCTCGCTCTTCTCGTTCTTTCTGTTCTCGCTCGTACCGTTCGTTTTCCTGTTTCAACCATTCCGGATCCAACTCTCGTTTCTTCCCAAACTTCGGAACGATAATTTTCGGAACCGCGTTTGCTCGCTCTTCCTCCTCCTTCCGCCTCGCCTCTTCTTCCTCCTTCATTTTTTTCTTCAACTCCGCCTCCTTCTCCTCCTTTTCTCTCCGTTCGTTCTCTTTCTGCATCACGAGCTTAGCTTTGGCGATCGCTTTCGCCACCGGATCTTCTTCTTCTTCTTTCTTCGCTTCTTCTTCTTTCTTCTTCTTCTTCTTGGAGGCGGCGGATGCGCTCGCGTCTTCTTTCGAAGCGTCCGCCGGCGCTTTCTTCTTGAACGTAATTTTCATGGCGCCGGTGCTTTCCTTCGCCTTTCCTTCCTCTTTCCACTTTTGCTCTCCCTCCGTCGTCGTCGTCGCGTCCTTTTTCGTCGTCATCGCTTCTTCTTTTTCTCTTTTCTCCTCCTCCGTTTTCTTCGAATAATCTTCATCTTCTCCGTTGTTTCTCGATGTCGTCGTCGTCTGAATCGTCGTCTTCGCTCCAACCGCTTTTTCTTCATTTTTCTCGTTTTCGGCGGTGCTTGTTCCATCTCCTTCTTCTTTCATCGTCTTCAAAACCATCTGTTGTTGATGTTGTTGTTGTTGTTGTTGTCCCGGTCGTTTCATCGCTTTCGTCGTCTTCTTCTTTTCCTCTCCTCCTTCTTTCACATCTTCTTCCTCTTCCTCTCCGTTTGTCTTCTTCTTCCCGTCGAGAGATTCTTCACCCTTTTCGTCGTCGTCGCGATGTTCGTTCTTCTTTATCTTCTCCGTTTTCGCTTTCTTCTCCGCGTCTTTGACCATCTTCTTCGCGAGTTTCAGTTCTTTTTTCTTCCTCAACAAGTCGTACTTCGCTTCTAACTTTTTCTCCTCTGCGGTTTGTCTTCCGTGTTTTATTTGCAGCCTGGGCCCCATTATGACGACGAGAACAACGACAACAACAACTTCTGAAAGAGAGAGAGAGAGAGAACGCGGTTTGTTGTTACACTACTCTCTGGTGAGAACAACAGCGCGCAACAAAAGCTTCTTATTTACTACTACTAATGGAGAGTTTTGAAATGTCCAATGTTCCGAACAACGACGCTCTAAAACTGCTCGCGTTCGAAGACCCAGCAAAACACCGACTCCCTTAAAAACCAGTCGTCCCTTCGGTGTGGATTCAGGTCGCTTGCCCTGGACTTTGACCCCTCTCTGAGAAGAACAGCGCGCAACAAAAGCTGTATTTGTGTACTACTAATGAGGAGTTTTGAAATGTCAAATTTTCTCCATTTCTTCTCACAAATATGAACGCAAAAACAAAATGAATCGTTCTTCTTTCGAGGACTCCGTGCACGTGACGGAGAATTTCTTACGACCATCCAGCGGCAATTCAGAAGACGTGGTACTGTTGGACGAAGTCGACAGGTTTTTAACCGAATACGTGCACTTGTTCGACCAAGGTTTGCTCGAGAAGAACGAATCCGTATCCGACGGAGAAGAGTTCGTCTCGGGAACGTATTTTTGGCCGAAGGAGAAGAAGTCGAAAGAAGAAGACAAAGAAGACAAAGAAGAAGAGGAGGAGAAGAAGGAGACAAAGAAGAAGAGGAAATCTTCGATGGGGACGATAATCGAGAGATATTGCGAACGGCTCGCGAAATACGTCGCAGAGGAACAAAAGCTTCTCCCTTGGGAAAGTTTTGCAGGGTGCGAGTGGTGGGTGCAAGACGTCGCGCACGACGAACCTCCGAAAGCGTATCACACGGATTGCGTTTTAGAAGAAGACAAAGAAGAAGAGAAGAAGAAGGAAAAGAGTTTTAGGAAAAAGTATTATCCGCTCCTCTCGACGGTGTATTACGGAAAGACGGAAAGAGGCGGCGCGACGGTCGCGTTCGACGAGGAAGAGTACGACGCGATGCGGAAGTGCGTTTTGGTGAAACCGAGAGCGAACAGGTTGTTTACGTTTCGGGGGGACATGTGGCACGGCGTCTGTCGAGAAGAAGAGAGAGAGAGGAAGGAAGGCGAAGAAGACGCGTATCAGAGGGTGACGCTTTTGGTGAACTTTTGGAAAGAGCGACCGAGTTGCGCGCGCGATTTTCCGAGAGAATTGTTTAGCGATGATAGCAGTAGTTTTAGTAGGAGTTCTGGTTTTAGCGGTAGACGCGGCGATGACGACGACGAGAAAGTTCCTGAAAGGGAAGTGATATCGTTGAAGACGGCGGACGATGATGGGAGAGTGTTTAAGCTGAAAAGCGACGAGAGAAAAGCGCACTTTGCCGCTTGGGAAGCCCAAAATCCAAGCGCGTTTCTAGAACCGTCGACGTCCTCTTCCTCGGTAGTACTCATTGAATACACGTCGTAGATACGTAAATATATGATCGAAATAGAAGCAATAGAAGTTATATTAGTAGGTAAAATGCATATTTATATCACATAACATCAAAGTCTTAATAAATTCCTGTAGCATTCGTCTTCTCTCTCTTTCTCTCTTCTCTTCGTTCGCGACGCGCGTGTAGTACGCAAAACGGCAAATGATGTGAAAAATTAAAACTCAATCGGTTTTTCCTTGTACATTCTTTGCTTAATCTCCCCTTCCAACTCTTTAAAATTCGGCAAACTTCTCAACTCAACCTTCTCGTCGTTTCGTAAAGTAATCACCATGTCCCCCCACGCGCCAATACCTCTCCCGATCGAAATGACGTCCTTAATCTGTTCCATCGGCACGTCCGTGCGTTCCTTTCGCAACGGCGAGTTTGATATGACGCACACTCTCTTATCCGTAATCTTATACGACGCCCACAGCGCTCTCCCCGCGGCTTGAATCGTCAGCGGTAACCAAACCACCGTCCAAGACATCAAAACGTTCGCCACGACTTCTCCTCGAGCTGGTGGGCCTTCGTATAAAATCTGCTCTGGTCCCCAGTCTTTCGTTTTCGGTTCCTCGGTGAAATCGGACATGAAGTCTCTCACGCCGGGAAGTCTCGAAGATGATGATTTCGTCTGCGTCGTTTTCGTCGGTAAACCGGTCACCATGGACACTTCGTCGTCGTTCTTCGATCGTTTCGATCGTTTTCCTCTCAAAGCGCCGAGTTTCGCCTCGAACTCATCGTCTTCTTTATTGTCATCATCATCCGTCGCTGCTTTCGTGACGATGCTTTTTTTGCTTCTCATCTGTTGTTTGGATTGTTTGGATGGTTTGGAAAAAACGCCTCCTCTTATGACTCGCGAACTCGTCTGAATCGTCGTCGTCTGAATCATTGTTGTTGTTGTTAAATGTTGTTGTCGCTCTCTTCTTCTTCTGGCAGATGTTTAGCGCAAAAAAGCTTCTCTCTAATCAATTTAATCAATCGGGATATTTTTTAGCGTTCGCGAGAGCCACGAAAAGAAAAGTGAAAAAAAAATGACGTGGTAAACGTTTAGGGTTTTGATGCTATTAGGGTTTAGAAAAACAGAGAAGAAGGCCGCGGAATAATTCTTCGGCATTTTGGTATTCGCGCGCGATAGATACATCTACTCACGAGATATCTAACGATCGTTTGAAAGAGAGAGAGAGAGAGAGAGAGAGAGAACTGCTACTAAACTGTGCCGAGAATATAAATATGGGTGGTCGCAATGAAATCGCACTCGCCGTTATTGGGACGGCTTTGTTGATGACTTCTTCATCATCGGTCGAAGCCGCGCAACAATCATCATCGGTCCAATCATCGAATCAAACGCCGAGAAGAGCGGCGTTCGTACGAACTCCGATAACGAACCACCAACGCGCGCAATATCTGAGACGCGCGCAACAACAATCGACGGAACAGAAGAGATTGCAACTCGAAAGAAACGCGAAACAGAAACTCGCGGCGAGCGAAAAGGTGGAACGAATGCAGGCTGAAGCCAAAGGGAAACTGGGGTTGTCTTCTGCTTCTTCGAAGAAGAAGAAAGCAGCGATGGCGGAAAAAGATGATGAAGAAGAAATGGTGCAGTCTGCTGCTGCTACTAAGAAGGAGGAGACCGATGGTATGACCACCAAAACCACGACTTCCTCCTCCTCCTCCTCCTCCTCCTCCCACGTCAAAGTGCACTCGCACGCGGCGCCGAAAGCGTCCGAACTCGAAGAAGCGGACGAATTCGAGTCGTTCAACCCGCTCGACTTGTTCGCCGCGTTGGAAGGCACGAAAAAGACACCGTTCGAGAAGCAAACGACCGCGAGTGGCGAAGTGGTTGAAAACGCGGTCTTGAACAAGAAAGACAAGCTCTCGTCCGTGTTTGCGACCATGCTCGGGTCGATGATGGAAGTTTCGAGAGGCGTGGACGAGTCGACCGGGACGACGGTGTCTTCGAACAACTCGTGCGTGAAGGCGACGAGAAACATCGCCGTATCGTGCTTTAAAGAGTACAGCACGATCAACGAAGACGTGAAAGCGGGTAAATTGTCCGCGGACGAGTCCACGGAAAAGATGGAATTGTTGCGAGAAACGTGCGCGGACAAATCGAGAGTGATCAACACGCAGTGCGTGAAGCCGATCGCGGAGATGTGCTCGAGCCAAGTGCAAGAGATCAAGAAGGAATGCGCCAAAGGCATCGTCGGCTCTGAGGAGTTGACGTTGAACAAGGCGTTGGATTCCGCATCTGCCGCAGCGCAACAGTGCGCTGCGCAAGCGTCTTCTTTGTTGAAGTCGTGCATGAAGCAATCGAAAACGCTCTCGCCGGATTTGAAGGAATTGGCGATGATTGACAGCAAAGCGGAAGAAAGAGCGAAGGAGATGAAAAAAGAAAAAGAGATTCAAGACAAAGTGAATGAATCCATGAAGGACTTCTCCTTCTCTTCCTCCTCTTCTACTTTGGCCCAGAAAGAAGAAGAAGTCGTTACGATGCCGCAGCCGAGAACGATGCCGCAGCCGGGAGAACAAGTCGAAGTCGTCGCCGCGTCCAAGCCGGTGATTGTTGCTCGACACCACTCCTCCTCGCTCTCGAAGATGAAATTACCGGTCGTTACAGAAGACGTCGAGGAAGTTGAACCGGCGGCTACGACTGTGTCGACGACGACGCCGACTCAATCGACGACTACCGCGCAGACGTTGAGCGTGCCGGAACCAGTTTTAACGACCGCCGCCGCCGACGCCACCACCACCATCGAAGAACAACCAGAAGAAGAAGAAGAAGAAAAAGAAGAACAACAGCAACCTGAAGAAACCGAAGAAGAACAAGCCGTCGACGAAGAAGCCGATTCCGGATGCGCGGGCGCCCTCTCCAAAGTCACCGCCGACTGCCAACTTTCGTACAAGCAAATCAACGACAAAGTCAAGTCTGGCGAAGTCGAAGAAGCTGCCGGTAAAGAACAAATCGCGGTAGCTGCGAGACAGTGCGTCGCGAAGACTATGCTGGCGACTTCCAACTGCGTGGACAAAGTCCAACGCCGTCGCTTGTTGTCTTTGGCTAAGTAAGAGTGGCGCGTCGTTCTCGAATACGCTCTGGGTGTGCACATTCACACGCGCACACACACAACGTCTTCTGTAAATGATACTATCGAACACAGCGTAAAAGTCGTTTTAATTTACTATTATAACCACACGTACCTGGTACAATATCTACGTATATACTGCGTTTAACTTTTAACAATGTAACATTGCAAGCACACGTGCGCTCGCCGCCTCATAAATTCACACGAACACGAACTTCATTCACCACATGGCAACTTAACAAAAAATGTCCTCCTCCTCCTCTCCTTCTTCGTCTTCTTCTCTCCAACTTTGGTTCTTACCTGAGCTCAAACGTGCCTTCCCTCTCGCGGAGGATTGGTTGCTCGACGGATTATCTCAAACCTGCGTCGCGAGCGCCTCGGTTGAAGAAATGTGCGACGCCATGCGGAATTTTATCGGGGAAGAGGCCGTCGCGGACGCGCTGCGATTGAGCGAGATGCTCTTCGAAAAGAAGAAAGATTATCAAGGAGAGAAGAAAAAAACGTCCTCGCCGTCGTCGTTATCGCGAATAGATGATGGTGATGTCGAATTAAAGCTGAGAAAAGTGAAAGAAAAGACCACAACGAGTGATGATGATGGTGGGAAAGAGGAGGACCAAAAGAAAGGCGAAGCGAAAGCGTACAGGAAATACGACTCGATTGAGAAACCGTCGTGCACTAACGACCAAACGTCGTCGAAAGCAACAAATTCGGTGGTAAGAGAACATCGTTCGATACTCGTGAAGATGTCGAAGAAAAAGAGCAGCAGCGGGGAGGACGTGGGGAAGCGGAAGGACCGGATGAAAAATCCAGGCGACGCTCTCGAGGTTGGCGATTTGCTCAAGCCTCGCGCCGCGAACTGTTTGAGATGCGGGAAGATTTTTCGATTCGATTTGGACGCGTCGGGGGCGGTCGCCGAAAACGACGCGAGGGTGTTTTTAGAGAGCTCGGGGAAGTGCACGTTTTGCGACGCGTTTGTGAATGTGAAGTTACGCGACGGTTTGGTTTGGAACGGCGGCATCGGGTACGCGACTGAACAAGAGGAAGACACGGAAGGCGGGAAAGCGGCGGCGGAGAGATTAAAGGACCAGCTGGTATCGTTTGATCGTTCCGGAGCGAGTCGGACGAAGGTTGTGGACGACCAGTCGGAGTGGTACGATCACGGGGACGTGGACGCGGAAGCGTGGTTGGCAGAGGACGAGCGAAGAGCTCTGAAACACAAACGCGACACGATGGATCAACAGCAGAGAGACAGAGAGTTGGCGAAAAAGAGAACGTTCGGTATTGACATACTCGGACGCAAAACGATGATTTTGGACGAGGAGGAGTTGCAATTAATTCGCGAGCGAGACGAACGCGCGAAATTAGCGATGGAAAGCGCGGCGTTGAATTCAATGAGCGAGTTCGCGCAAGGCGGTGGAAGCGCGGTTGCTACCGCCGCGGAAACCGCCAGAGAGTTAGAGAGTAGACTAGTGAGAACCGAGCAACCGACGTCGGAGATTGAAGATTTAGCAGAGGAACGAAAAGTGCGCGTGCCAAAGAACAAAACGCTCAATCTTGTCGCGACGTTTGTGAAATCGTTCAAGGACATTGCATCATCAAATGCACCGCTGGAAGAGAAGGAGAAGCACGCAAAGAAAAATGACAACGACGACGACGCGCTCAGCCGCCTCGAGGCGGACGCGCCGAGACGAGTTCTCGATATCAATCCGTTTGACCAAATAGCGCAAGAAGCCGCCGACGCCGGATTGGGATTCGTTTTATAGAAAATCGTAGAGTGCTTGCTAGTATTTTATAGAACAAGTATTCGGTAGTTTAAAGATTACAACGCACGAATGCACATTCAAACGCCAACATCATCAAAGGTGTTGTTTGTTTCACTGCTCTTTTTTTTATTCGCGTAGTAGGCTTTGTACGCGTCGTTTTCTGCGTTTTCGTTAAACGCGTCGAGCATGCGAGTCCCTTGCTCAAAACGAACGCCTTGTTTCGAACGACGGGTGGTCTCTTCTTCTTCGCCTTCGGTTTCGTCTTCTGGGACCAGTCCGCTAGTCCCCGCGAGAAACATCGAGAAGGTCATTTTGACAAAAATTGGCGAGAAGAGTTGAAACGAGGTGAACAAGCGATTGCCATCGCTGCCCAAACCGGTGATTGGGTTGAACGTTTTCGAATCCGCCCATCTCGTGGCCACCGCGACGGAGGAATCAGATAGATTCTCGATGCAATGCCACCACCACGGTGGGTTCAAAAGGACGTCGCCGCGTTCGAGAACCGCGGAGTAACGAGGCTCGACGCGCCACAACGGTTTATAACGATTGATCACCGTATTTGGGTCTTTAATCGCGCAACTTTGGTAAATTGCGTTTCGATTGATCGCCGGGAACATGAACATCGTCCATCGCGGATCGACAAACGTCCACTTCTTCACGCCTTCGATTTGGAAGAAAAAGTTATACGCGTTGGCACAATGAAACGCGGTACCTGTACCGCCTCTGCCCGCGAAGAGTTGCAACGGTAAAGGACCAAGCGTCGGATGGTCGTTTGCGATTCTTTTATTCCCGGCGAGTTTCTCCAGTCTGTTCACTTGTAATTGCTTCGCCAACTCTGGATGCTCCAGAAATAACGATTCACAGTTGTGCAAATAGTTTGGAAACGTGTTCAAATCTTTCATTATCCCTGGAACGTTATCACCGTCCTTCGTTTTCAGTTTCACCTCGTCCTCGCCGAAACGTGCGATCAAAGAATCCAACGTCCATTGGGTCGCCGCTGCCGTCTCTTTGGCGAAACCTTTCAACACAACCGGATGCGGCCGTTTCACAAAATCGCGAAAGAACTTTTCACAATCAAACCCTGGTAAATGCGCGTCGTAAATCGTCGGTATTTCCTGCACGAACGCATCTGGCACGCTCTCGTTCGCCTTTATCAACTTTTCGTAACACTTATCCACATATCGTCTTGGAATCTCCACATTGAAGACGCAATGCGCGAGCGAATACACCTTCAACTTGAACTCTTGCCATCGTAAAACCTTTGGATTAGCCTTTTTCTTCCCAGCATCTTTCGATTCGTACGCGCTTATTGGCAGTAAGCACGGGTACACCAACCCAAACCCGCTGAAAACGACGCCCAAGATTTTGAACAGCGAGAAGATAAACAGCGTCCAAAAAAACCGGTTTCCGTTGGCGATTCGGGAGAAGAATTTCGTTCCCGCCGAAGATGGAGAAGACGAAGAAGTAGCAGGAAAGGCAGACGGGGTTTCCATCGCTCCAAACACGCCTCGTCCGAAGCAGCAGCGCGTTCTTTAATGAGGAACATTTTTTTTTCTCAATCCCCTCGGATTTTTTCTTTCTCTCTCTCTCTCTCTCTCTCTCTGGGAAAAAATCATCTGCTCGAAGCAGCCGCATCGGTACTCGCCGCAGCTGCTCTCCTGTGTTTATACTCGAACGGATCTGTTCTTTTAACCGCCGCGCTTCCTTTGTTGTTATATCTTCGATCGTAATATTCCACCCCGCTCGCGGCCAATAAAGCGGATAAAGTTATCGCTTGCGAATACAAACGCGAGTGAATAACTTTCACCGACGTCCGCGTTTTGGAGTTTTGCAACACGTGTTGCCAGAAAAAAGTGCCGGTCATGCACGTGAGCCAAAGACCGCCGACGCAGGCGAGCTTGTTCTGCTGGAACCAGGTTTTTTTATTAGTATGAGTATTTTTGGAGGTGGGGTCATCGGACGAGGAGAAGGACATGACGTGTTTGCGCGTCAAAAGTGTGTCGAGTTGTACATCGAAGATTAGGGGAGGAGGCTGTTAAAAATTCTTCTCGCGCTCGCTCGTCGGTATTACACATCTATTATTATCTATACAACTTCTCTCTCTACAAACTAATCCTGAACGCCGAGCTGAATCTTCTTCTTAATCGCCAGCGACCCTTTATACACCACCTTATCGACGATTCCGCTCACCGCGAAGACGCCGCCGACGCTGGCGCATACCTCGGCTAAAAATTTCCAAACGCTCGTCCTGTACTCGGCGATGTCGACTTTAATCGGCGATAAATCGTAAAAGAAAAACACACCCGGCAAGTCACTGCTACCGCCTTGAATGGAAGCCGCGTCCACGGGTTTGAAATGGTCCACCACCGAGTATTGGTTCGTGCTGATATCTTTCTTGAACGGATTGAGGTAGGTGTACGTCGTCGGGA
>Ga0302114_10001653_pt1 | contig 14621 bp, 8 predicted proteins | sample AG5_Surface_MG_FD_203107 | JGI IMG/M metagenome (GOLD analysis project Ga0302114, IMG submission 203107) | Marine microbial communities from Western Arctic Ocean, Canada - AG5_Surface | ecosystem: Environmental > Aquatic > Marine > Oceanic | place: Canada: Western Arctic Ocean | collected...
CGGAACGCCCGCCGCGGTTAAGAGTTGCGCTAACGTCGGCGGCGCCGCCGAGTTCATCGCGTCCGAAACGTTTTGGTTTCGCTTCCGTTGTTGTTCGCCCGTGGTTTTGGTGGTGGTGTTTGTGGATGCTTTCTTCCCCGCGCCGCCGCCTTTCGCCGTGGATGAGGGCGTCATTATTACGAGTCTTACTTATACTCGTAGTAGTATTATCTCGCTCTCGCTCCACTCCCCCGCGACCACAAAAAGGTTCTTTTCCTTGAACACTTCAGACGACGCACGAAACAAAGTTAAGAGAACGACGAGAGAGACAACAATTCTAAGAGCGACGAAAACGCTCTCTTTGTCTCTAAATCGTCCTCGAAAGCGCGCTTTATATCACGCAGAAAGCGCAGACAATTCTTTCCAATTACTATTGCTAATTTTTCTTTCCAATTCTCCGAGATAGATTTCACACCTCTCGACCTTTCTCTCAACAGAAAAGAAAAGAAGAAGAAAACGTGTGACAAAAAAAGTCAACCTCTTGGCCGTTGGTGACGCGTGTATACGTGAAGAGTGCGTGTGTATGTGTGCACGCGCAGAACACAACAGTAAAAAGCGAGAGCAGATGTGACGACGGAAAAATATTTTGTTTCGGAGAAATCTGGTTGACTCCTATTTAGGGTTTGATATGATACCCTAAACAAAACGTCACGGAAGAAGAAGAAAGAAGACAACAACAACACAAAGCCGGAAAGGAGAGCACGAGGAGGAGGAGTATTCGCGGGCGTTGGAGGACGAAAGTCTCTCTCTCTCTTTGTGTGTGTTGTCGTTCATCTCCTCTCTCTCTTTTTGTCGTCGTCTTCAAAATCTTCCGTGTGTAATATAAGGGAAAGATACGATGAACGAATCATCCGAAAACGACCGTCGCACGCCAACGGAGGAAAAGAAGGACGAGAATGCGAAGAAGACGAAAACGAAGAAGGAGAAGCCGAAATCCGCGCGAGGCGCGCCTCCGAGACAGAATACGAAGGATTTCGGGGATGGTTTCAATGCGCGCCGAGGAGGAGGAGGAGAAGAAGAAGCGGGTTTCGTGCCGCCGCCGCCGCTGAAACAACACGAACAACAACAGAAGGAGAAGCAAAAGAAGGGCACGACACCACTGAGAGTTCCCAGACGAGCGAACGACGCGAAAAAGAAGAATTGGTGGAAAGAGTTACCGGAGGAAAAGTGCGATCCAATCACGTTGGAACCGTTTTGCGAACAAACGCACGCGCCGTTTGAGTTACTCGGGAAGAAGTTTAAGAGAGAGCAAAGCTATTCGTCTTTGTTGAACGACGACGAGGAAGATAACGAAAACGCAGAGGCGGCAGCAAGGATGATTCAGACGACGATTCAGACGACGATTCAGACGACGACGACGTCTGGAGAGCAACTACAAGTGAAACATCTGTTCGACCCGGAGTCGTTGGCGGAGTACGTCGTGAACGCGAAGACGTTTGAGAATCCGTTGACGAGAGAGGCGTTGGACGCGAGCGATTGTCAAAGGTTGGACGAACATTTGCGGGAGTTTTCTTTGAAAAAGTTTAGCGTCCACAGAGCGTATGTAAATTTACAAAAAGAGAAGAAAGATGAGCTAGAGAACGCGGAGAGAAGGACGGAGGAGCAGAGAGCGAGGATGCAAAGAGAACGGGAAGAGTTGAGGAGAACGTTGGCGTCGTCGATGTTTACGAGCATTCGGGAGCGAAGGCAAGGCGAAAATAGTAGTAGTGGAAGAAACCGTCATCATCAGCAGCAGCAAAACGGCAATAGTAATAGTAGCAATAGGAACACCACCACCACCACCACCAACATGAACAACAGTAATAGTGAAGCTTCCGCACAGCAAGCTTTAGCGGCGAATTTAGAAACGTCCATCGAACAACAAGAAAACGCGTTTCGAGCGTTTGGCGCGTTTGCCATGGTGGACGACGATATCGCCATGTCGCGCGGGCAAACGTTGAGAGCGGCGCAGACTTCGTTTAGTGGTTGGTCGAATCCAGAGGCTATTCGAAGGCACGGAAGTAATAGCAACATCCCGCTGTCGAGCGCGGAAAATTTCCCGAGTTTAGGATCCGGGGGGAGTTCGACCACTCGAATCGGTACCGGCGGGTGGAGCCGAATGGCGCAGAGAGCGTCGAGTTTGCACGACGACGATGGCGGTAGTGTCGTTCGACGACCTCGAGTACAACCACCACTACCGACGCAAAATATTTCATCGTCGTCAGAGCCACCGGCGAACCACCACGAAAAACAACGAGAGCGTCAACGAGAGGCTGAGTTTGCCGCCGCGGCGCTTCCGAACGATTCGGTAAACGCAGACGAAGCGAGGCGCGCGCAACTCGCAGCGGCGTTTGGCATTTCCAATCCAGATTCGCACGTCTCCGCGTTTGCCGTATCGGGCGCGAAAAGTGCGTTCAAACAAGAACACTTGAAAGCGGCGAAAAACAATCCTCGTTTGTGCGCGCAAATCGAACAGAAATTCGAAGAGATGGCGAGAGACGCCAACAATCGTCGCGCGACGTTTCCTCCGATGACAAAATTTCTCCGCGGCGTCGTCCACGAATACGCCGCGTTGTGGGGATTCACTTCACAAAGCTATGGCAACGAGCCGAACCGACGCGTGGACGTGTTTCGAACGACCGCGTGTAAGAAACCAACGATTAACTTACGCGAGGCGATTTTGGCGCACGACGAGTTGAAGAAAGGAAAAGAGGAGAAGGATCGAATGATGATGATGATGGCGACGACGACGACGTCCGACGGAGTAGGAGGCAGTAGTACTCCTTTTTCAATGAACCAGCCACCCGAAGACGCCAACGAGGACGAATACTTCCCCGGTTTTACTTCATACCACACCAAACGAACCGGCGGCGTCGAATACGAACGTCTCACCGCCACGTTCTCCGACGGCGCGGACAAAAAAACGTTGTTTCTCATGCTCCGCCCCTGGGCCGGTCAATTCGCCGTCGAAGTCGACGAAAAGGAATCCGGGGATTTCGACGACGCGGAATACATCGCGCACTTCAAAAACCCAGAGGCTTTGAAAAAAGCCAGCGGCGTCATCGGCGGCGGCGTCAAAGGAAAGTTCAAGGTGAAATACAGCGAAAAAATAGGAGTTGGACTTTTGACGCGACAAAGCCAATTAACAACGAATGGTGGTGGTAATGGTACTGCCTCCTCCTCGAACGAGTTCGAGAAAGAATCAATATCGTCTGTAGTATCTCCGCCGCCGAAAATCTTCGAGCTCAGGAGGAAGAAGAAACCGTAAAAGAGAGTTAGAGAGAGAGAAGTTACTAAAAGTACCGCGGTAGTAGTCCTCTAGAAGAAGAGCACAATGCAAATTTAGGGTTTGATACACTGTCGAACACCCAAACGAAGACGCGCCTCAAAAATCATCAAAATCTCGTCCACACAACGAACGACAAACGCGGAAAGAAAAGAAACCCGACGCTGTTTTGTATCAATTTCGCAAGTTCTGCTGCTGGGTGACTGCTGCGCGCTCAAGTGCCTCTCCCTCTCAAGCAGCATTAGCAGACTCAGTAATACAGAGAGTAGTTTAGGAGTGAAAGAAGAGAGATACAAATCATTTCCATAATCAGACGACACGAGAGCGATACAAATGGCGTTACCCCCAAAGCGCAACATTCCTCAGTCGCCGAGGACGGCAACTCGCGTCGAAGATTTCGCGCAAAGACAAAGCTGGTACGTCACCTGCCTCTCGGTCTGGTCGGACGATTCGAGCTCGTTCTCGTGGCTGTTCGTCACGCTCTTATTATTCCTAGCGAAAGGGATCATAACGACGCTCGAGTGCGAGGGCGATTGGTTGTCCGCGGTGATTGTCTTATTCGCCGCGTTGGTTCCGTGCTGCATGTGGGCGGTGTTTTTCGTGTACATGTCCAAGCGAGGGCACAACGACCAGTTTCACGAGCACTTATCGTTCGGGGTTTTGGCGCAGACGTTTTGGTGTGGGGCGATTGTGGCGCCGATCGCGGTGTATACGGTGAGAGCGTTCGCCGCCGGGATCGTGACGGCGTTGCTCGGGTACTCGGCGATGGCGTTTAGCGCGGAACCGCCGACGAACGAGGAAGGTCAAGGAGGCGTCAGCGTGGAAACGATCATGGCGACGGCATGGTTGGCGTTCATTTTAGCCGGATTTAGCGAAGAGACGGCGAAGTATTTCGTCGCCAGCAGGTGGGTGAGAGCGAAAGACGACAGTTTAGGGAGCAAAGCAGAGTTGGAGGAGGATATGGGGGGATGTTCGTACGCCATCGGCTGGTCCAAACGAACTCGGTCGCCAAGGAAGGTTGTTTTGTTAGCCATGGTAGTCGGCTTAGGATTCGCGTGGATCGAGAACGTTCAGTACGGGGTGCGAACGTACGAGCAAATGCAAAATACGCAAGTGTTGATGGATGTGACGAAAGCGGATATTACGGTGGTGTGTACCGATCCGCTACACCCGAGGATTGTGGTGTTGAGCGGGTCGTTGGATACTCCAATCGCGGAGGCGGTGATACCGAATGAAGCGGCGGCGGCGACAGCAGCAGCGGCGCAAGAAGTGACGCAAGAAACGCAAAGCATCCCAGCCTTGATCACGAGCACGAAGTCGAAATCTAAAGCAGCGGCGGCGGAAAAAGCAAAAGCGGTAGAAGAAGTAAACGACGACGCGCAAAGAGGGTACGCTCAAGAGCAACAACACATAATTCAACAACAAAAGCAACAATCACACAAAATGAGTTTTTTTATGTCCACGGATTCTGGATGGATCCCGTTTCTCGGGAAGATGACTGGTATTTCAAGAAAAAGCAGCGGCGGTAAAGGCCAATTGCACCCGGTGTACGACGATCGCGAGATCATTTGGGAGTTTAAGAACCAAATTTTGCAAGGCATCTACGAAAGTTTTGCGCAAACAAAATTGTCTCTCGAGAAGGCGACAGATGGCATGCATTCGTACATCACGAAGGGGATATTGAGACCATCGAACGCGAAGGAGTACTTGCGATTATCCAGCGTGAGCGCCGCCGAGGATGGTAGATTGACGGTTGGGAAAATGGGCGAACAAGAGAGCGACGGCGAGGGAGGAGAAAATAGCAATAGTGGCGGTGGCATTAGCTACCCGAACAACAACAACAACAACAACAACAACAACAACAACAACAACGAGGGGGAACAACAACAGCAGAAAAGTAGCGGTCGTTTGGGCGTTGTCACGGATGATCCGAAACAACGCGAAAGCGTCATCGTTCGCGCGTTGACCCGGTACGGTTTCGCCGATCCGAACGGCAACCAGACCGAAGTCGCCATCACGAGCTGGAACCAAACTGCAATCAACTGCACGGTACAAACCATGGACGGGCGTCCATTGTATGACGAAGAACGTGGTGCCACGGCGACGATGATAACCGTTACCAGAGGCTTCATGCCCATGCACGCCATTTGGGCCGGTCTTTCTGGCATGCGGTACGTCCGAGCGCACTGGATCATCCAAGCCTCAAACGGATTTTTCATCGATCCAATCAAGTGCATCTCCCGCTCCTGGCTCTACCACGGCGCATTCGACTTCTTCCTCATGTCCGCCGACCAACTCCGCATCGCCATGCAACCCGAAGTCACGAACCCGTACGTCTCCTGGTTCATCGTCATGGCCGCCGGCACGTTCATCATCCTCTCCTCCTGGGTCCATTTAGTCAAAGAAGGCGACCAGTTAGAAAGAGACTTGAACCGAAACGGCTACCCGGGGTCCCAAGACATCGCCAACGTCGCCTTATGCTCCAGTCGACGCCGAAGAGCGTACTGTTGCATCTGCGAATCGTGCTGTTCCCCGAACGGGGGCGACGATTCGGACGACGACGACCACATGGGGGACTACGACGACGATCGCCACGCGCCTTTGTTAGACGCGCCAAAGGGTGAATCGCCACCGAGTAAGTACGGCAGCGCTTAAAAGAGAGATTGATTAAAGAAGAAGGACAAAAGAAGGCATCGTGTTATTAGCGCAAAAGGAATTTTTTAATACCAACTTTATTACTTTAGTTTATATTAACAACCAAATCCCATGATAAACATGAGAAAGAAAGTCACACGAAACTGTCCCTTTACATTCATTTAATTCCACTCATGGACTCAAAATACATTTTTTCGCTTACCATGCTTACTCCAACCATTCTGGCAACAGTCTCCAAATAATTTTTACGGAAACCGCTTTTTGGCCTTTTCGCCTTACGTGAGAATTTAAGAGGCCACACGCTCCCTTTTCTTTCTCCGCCCCTTTTAGTCGACCATCTCGTAAGATAACACCAGAACAAATACGCCTCCAAAACCGCGCGATGGTGCCTCCAAGAGAAGAAATTTCCGCGAGAACGATGCGAGCGAGGAGGAGGACGTCTTTAAAGAAGAAAAAGACCAAAGACGAGGACCTGAGAGAGGAGGAGGAAACCGATGAAGACGAGGATGACGGGGAAAACGACGCCCCGGATGGATTAAAAAATGTTCGGAAATTTAGTAGCCGACACCACCGGGGATATCATCGTCTCGATGATATCGACGAGGATAACGACATTTTGACGAGAGGGAGTCGACGTCCTCCTCCTAAACAACACACGGGTGGAACAATACATAACACAGGAGGAGGAGGACAAGTTCCGACGACGACGAGGCCCCAGACGAGGGAGATGTCAGATTTGGGAGCAGAAGACCACGGGAGGAAATCTTTCTTTGGTATCGACGCGACGACGACGACGACGACGACGACGACGACGACGACGGGAACACCGCCTTCTCCTCATCCTTTATCGCGAGGAAGGAACACCCACGGTGGTTCGAAAGAGGGAAAACATCATCAACGGTTCGTCATCTCGTGGAAGAAAATCGCGCGGAACGTGGCGCCGTTTTGCGTGTTGAGCGTTCAGTACGGCGCGCAGCCTCTGTTGACGAAGAAGTTCATATCGGCGAACGTTTCGAGCTTAGGCGTCGTCGCGGCGACGGAGTGCGTGAAGATTGCGTTGTGTTTGATTTCGATGCGAATGCAAGGTCCAAGGGAGATTCGTCGGCAGTTTGGGAAGGTGAGGTTGAACGTGTTTGCTTTGAGCGTGGTCCCCGCGATTGTGTATTCCATTCAAAACATGTTGATGCAGTACGGATACCACTCCGTCGACCCGGTGTTATTCAACTGCTTGAATCAAACGAAAATCATATGGACCGCGTTGTTCGTGTACGTCGTGTTTGGGACGAAACAGACATTCGTTCAGTGCTTGAGTTTACTCGGGTTGATGTTAGCGAGCGTGATTTTACAAATCAAAGAGATTTTAGAACCAGCGGTGGACGCGCAAAAATCGTTGGGATCGAGCGGCGACGTAAACGGGGCGGACGCGAGCGGCATGACGGTGATTGCGGAGGAAGAGTACGCGAGATATTTAGGGGTAATTGCCGTAACCGCGGCGTCTTGTTTGAGTGGACTCGCAAGCACGAGCACTCAAATTTCGCTGCAAGCGTTGCGACGATCCGCGCAAGTGTTGACGATTGAAATGGCCATCGCTTCTATACCGATCGTCTATTTCGTCCACGTCTCCAAGCTGGCATTTGGCGACGAGCTCTTCGTGCAACAAGCGCAACCTCATCTCCATGAAGAACAAGACGAGGCGGCGGCGACACCAACACCAACCGGTAACCTCGTCTCCTCCGCGGCCATCCAACGTCTCCTCTACGCCGGCTCCACCAAATGGTCCTCCATGTTTGACAACTTCACCTTCCTCACGTTCATTCCGATCTTCACTTCCGCCATCGGCGGCATTTGCGTCGGTCTGGTCACCAAAAACCTCGGCTCCGTCGCCAAAGGATTCGCCATCACGCTCGGTTTAATCTTAACCGGCGTCATCGAATCCGTCACTCGAGGCGAGATGCTCCAAACCGAACAAATCGTCGGTCTCCTCTTGGTCGGTGCGTGCACGCACGCGCACACCGTCTACGCCGTTCACGAACCGTTAGTCACGAATAGTCAAATTAGAATAGCTCAAGCAAACGCGGAGAGAAGAGATAGGCAGAAGAAGCGCATTCGGGACCAGAGCGCTAAGAAATTCGCGTAGTAAGAGTAGAAGTGGATAGAGTTTTATTTCATTGCTTTACAAAATCCCGCGCGCGCGGGTTTGCATAACACACATACACGTAAAAGTACTCCAGCAGCATGCAACACCACCTCTGCTGCTGCTTTGCGACGGGAATTTCAGCTTCGTCTTCGTTCTTTTCTGCGCCCTCGTCGTCGTTTACGTCGTCGTCCAAAACGCAAAATCAACGCGCTGGTTTACCCCTAACGAGAAGAACATCGACGACATCATCATCATCATCAGCAAGAACAACGCGAAGAATTCGACGCGTAGGATTGACAACCACCATGCAATCATATTACGGCGTCTCAGATCCCGACGGCACGTGGAACGAGAACCAATCCAACGCGTTCAATTCGTTGATTTCTTTAGCCAAAGGGCAAAGAGATATCGTCCAGGCTGGTGAGGCGTGTTTGTACGAACGCTCGAAAGAAGTCGAGGAAGCCGATATCGCGAGCACGGAGGTGCAAGAATTAGTTTCGGAGATGTTAAGGATAGTGAAAGGACGTGGGGTTGGTTTAGCCGCGCCGCAGATTGGCGTGAAGAAGCGGATATTCGTGATGGAAGATACCGAGGAAGGCATGTCGGACGAAAGCGAGGAAGAGAGGGAGAGGAAGAAACGGTATCCGTTTAAAGCGAAAGTGGTTATCAATCCGGTGTTGATACCGATCGGAGACGCGAGCGCGGCGTTTATGGAGGGGTGTTTATCCGTGCAAGGCTATAGGGCGCTGGTGAGGAGACATTTAAAGGTGAAATTGAAAGGCGTCGCGCCGGATGGAAAACCTATCGACGTGGATTTAACTGGGTGGCCGGCGCGCATCGCCCAACACGAGATGGATCATTTGAACGGCGTTCTCTACGTCGACAGAATGGAGAAGAGAACGCTGAGAAGAGTCGATAAAGTCAACGCTCCAGTGCCGACGGAGAAGCACGACGAATTCGGCGCGTGCGCTTCTGTCGGCGAAACCGCGACGGGCGGTTCGTACCTCTCCAACAAGTCCGCCATCGCCGGCGCGGAAGACATAGAAACGTTAACGAAGAAGAGCAAAAATAGACGGAGGCGGTGACGACGAATGATAACGCGCGAGTTTAGTAACTCTCTCGACATTTTAGTCAATAGCCAAACGGCGTCGTTACTTGACGACAACGACAACCATAATAATAATAATAATAAACAACTACTAGATGAGCAGATCGTAATGCACCGATCCGTCGTACAAAAGCCTCACCGGCGCTCTCTCTGTCACCTTCCCGGTCTTCTTATTCGTTTTCTTCGCGTACTCTTCGCCGTACGTTTGTATGCACACGTACCCGCTTCCGCTCGCCGCGTTCTTCGCCATGTGCGCGGGTAAATACACCATTATCGGCCGTTTCACCAGTTTCGCCAGCACCAATAACTCCGTTTCGCCGCCCCAAAAGTCGTCCTTCTGAATTCTGCGACAGTATCCTTCGATTCCGTCCGCCTCGCCGCCGTATTTAATCGACATGTTCGCCTCCGCGTGTTCTTTCCTTTTCTCCTCCTCTCTGCACATTTGCTCGAAAACAGCCGTTCTCAACGTATCCGCCTCTCTCGTTTCTTCCGAGGACGTCAAGTTCAATTTCGATATATGCGCTAAACCTAACGCCAACGCGCGAAACATGCACCGCCCATCGCCTTTAATTTTTACTCGCTGGTAGTGTTCGCTTTTCTTCTTCTTCTTCTTCTTCGTCGTCTCGTTCGATGCTTTGGAGATTTCCCCAAAGACGCTGTTTTTGATGTGGAGGATGCGTCTCAGAGAAGACAAAGACGACGAAGAAGACGGCAAACTGCCATCGTTCGTCGTTCTGCGATGACGATGCGTGTGATAATTGCCGTTGGCAAAATCGTTCGTTTCTCCAAAAGAGGAAGAGGAGGAAGAGGACATTTTCGTGTTGTTCTTAGGTGCGTGTTCGTTATGAGGTGCTCACAAAACAAAAAATTACTCTTTAAACCGCAAGCGGACTTTATCGCCGTCGACGGAGGAAAACCGTTCCTCTCTGACGTACCAAGCTTTCGGACAGGTCATCTTCGCCCCTTTTAACTTTTTCGTCCACTTCGTCAGAAGTTGGTCGATTTGTTTCAACTCGAAATCGGACAAGTGCTCGTCGCCGGCGTTTGGTAAAATTCTCGCCAACGTGCAGTGCGCGGTGGAGGTTTGTTGGACGCCGCGAACGCCGACGGCGTTGGAGGCGAGCGACGCGCGACATTTTTTGAGCGAATCGTCGACGTCGTCGAAGCACAGGAGAAGGGCCCCACTCGTGGCTAAGACGACGCGATCAACGACTAACTCGACCGGTTCGCAGGTTTGGAGGACTTCTTGCGCTTTGGTGGCTTCGTCGAGGATGGCGCCCGAGGCGGAGCGTTTGAATTTGCTTTGCGTCGACGATATCGGTGTCGACGCGTGCGCGAGATTTTCGGCGCTGCTAATAGCCGACGGCGGCTTGATTTTAGACATAGGCGTTGGTGGAGATAACACGCGGTCGTAGTTTTGAGCGACAGAACGTTTAACTCTTGGTTTTGGCTTGTCCGGTAATACCGTTTCTCCTAATCCTTTTGGAATGGACGGTTGCTTCTCCATCGTTCGCGCCGACGGCGGCGGCGTCGACGGCGGTTCTATTTCTTCTTCGTTTTTCTTAGCTAGTACTTCTCTTTGTGTGTCTGCTACACTACTGCCATCGATCAAAAACTCTACCGGCTCCTCTCTCGTCATTCCTTCAATCGGTCGACTAAAAAAGAACATCGTCACGTGATACTGCGCTCGATTGCACACGAACATCGGTCTTTGTTTCACTTTCGTCGCGTTTCCTTCGTTCTCCTCCTCCTCCTCCTCCTCGTCGTCTTTAAGATCTCCTCCGAAACCCATCATCAATTTGCTCAATTCAGACACAATCGCGGTTCCACTCGCGGCTAAATTCGGCGCGTCGTCAAACACGGACAAAACAATTAACCGCGAACAGGAACTCTTCATCGGAAACATTTTCATATCGTCGTACTTCACCGGCCAAACGCCCACCCCTGGAAATGGTTCAAAGTGAAACAAACTCCTCGTCGCTTCGATCGCGGACACATCGAACGATTTCGAGATGAGCAAATCTTTCCGAATGTTTCTGTAAATAAGTTGCAGCGGAGACTTCATCGCGAGTTCTCGTTTCCTCGACTCTTTCGTCGTCGTCGTCGCCTTCTTCGGGACTTCTTCTTCATCTTCATCTTTTTCTGGATCCTCTTCGTCGTCTCCGTCGCCAAACAGCCCGCTGGACGACAGGTTCTTCTCGTTCAGAAATCCTCTCTTCATGTCGTTGCGATGACCTTTGCTGAGCTTTCTCGCTTCCCTCTCGCTTCTGCTCGTCGTTCCATTTTTTCCTTCTAATTCTTCTGCTTCTTTTACTCGATTATTTCTCATCAGCGGAGGCGGGGGACTTCTCGGAGGTTTCCCTCTCGCGCCTCTTCTTTTCAAATTCGCCGTTTCGAGTTCAACAACGCTCTCATCATCGAACGTTTCTTCTTTGTCTTCTTCTTCTTCTGTGTTGTCTTCCTCCTCCTCCTTCTCATCATCAACTTCCAACGGGGAAAGATTGGTTCCATCAAAATCATCCTCTTGGAGGTACCCTTGCTTGTACGCGTAATACGCGGTTCCGGTCAACGCGAACGCGATGAACGCGTACTTTGCGAATTTAGTGAAGTACGAGGAGGTAGTGGTTGGCATTTTTTTCTGAAACTTCTTTTCGTGCGTGTAAAGTGCGCGCTTTCGAAGTGTAGCATAAGAGAAATATTTAAAAATTAATAAACGAGCGAAACGCTCATTTTTACATCTGCACGAAAAAGATTCATTCTCTCTTTTCTCTGTTGCATCATCATCTTTCTGATACTAAAGCGAAAGAAGAAGAAGAAGAAGAGAGCGGAGCGATGTCGACTGGAGTGAAGACGCGAGGGCAGAAAAGACGGAGAGGGGCGAGAGACGTGTGGGATTTGATCGTGAAGTGCGACGATATTTGTTTGGTTCATATTTTGCCGGGATTGAATGGGACCGATGTGAAATTCTTGTACGACGTGAATACAGAGACGAGAGCTTTGATTAAGAGATCGTCTCGTAAAGAAGAGTTGAAAAAGAACTTTTACATTAAAGAGATGTCGTCGATATCTACGTTGGAGTTTATGTGGGAGAAGAAATCGTTGTGGCCGCTTTACATAAAAGGCGGAACAAATTTCTGCTGTCAGGTTGCTCAAACGAATAAACTCGAGTTGCTCAAGTGGGCGCGAGAGGAGAAAAAGTGTGAGTGGAGTGTAGGGCCGATTAATGCGGCCGCAGAACAAGGTAATCTGGAAATGGTAAAGTATTGCGTTGCAAAGAAGTGTCCTATCAATGAGATAGCGTGTGAAAGTGCTGCCTCAGCAGGTCATCTCGAGGTACTCAAATACTTACGCGAAGAAGCCAAAGCGCCTTGGGATTTTTATACTGCAGCTTGGGCGGCTGAAAATGGTCACCTTCATATACTCGAATATCTTGTTGAGCGTAAGTATAATAAATATAACGAATTGGCGTGTGTATATGCGGCCATGAACGGCCACTTCGACTGTTTGAAGTACTTACACGAAACCGCCAAAGCGCCGTGGAACTCTCAGGCCGTACGCCACGCGCACGAGAAGAAACACCCCGACTGTGTACAATACCTCCTCGACAACGACTGTCCATTACCATATGGTTGGCGATACGAACACGGCGAGTTACACACGTCATAACTGTACATACACACTCAGAGAGAGAGAGAGAGAGAGAGAGAGAGAGAGAGAGAGAGAAAGAAAGAGAGACACGAACACACACAGAGTATATATAAAACTATTACAACTATATTCTAACACGCGTCCACCACGTTATACCGCGTTACGCCGAAACTAAACCGGGAAACTCATGCTTCCCTTCGCTCTCCACCCATGGCATGTCAAACACTCCACTAATCACGTCTTAAATAGTGGATAAATATCGAATCCTTGTTCTCATCCACTTCCTCTCTCGTCGGCGCTTCCGCGGTAAAAATCACCGAACGCGTGTTCCCGTGCGTCAACGTTTTCGTCTCAATTTTAACCATCTTGTGATTTGAGATTGTTTTGAAGTACAAGTCCGCGGTTTTCCGGATCCGAAGCGTGTTCGAGCAGTGGAAAAATCCATCGCTTTTATCCAATTCCGATTCTAACGTAAACGCGTTCGAACTTTGCCAAACGTCGAGTTCGCCAGGGGAGACGATTTTCCAAATCACGTCCAACTCCGGGAGCGTTTCTGCGTCGTTTATGTTCTCAGAGGTCGTCGTTGCCATTATTCTCACTCAAAAGAGAGAAGAGGTGTTTACGTTGAATGGATTCGTTCAAAGCACACGTGTGAAGAGAAAAGAGTTGAACTTTTCCCCAAAAGTAAAACACACTTGAAGAGTATCAAACATGGCGGTATTGCCAAGTCAACAACAACCACCACACGGCGTAAAAATAGGGGTTGAACTTGTCATCAAACTCGTCGCGTCCGCTCGATCGTCCGGTAAGAAACCGCTGGTGCTTTTCTCGCTTTGTTGCGTCGTCGTATTCCTGATGATGTTGGTGGTTGACGGGGGAAATGCGCTTGGATTCTCCCCTTCTGTTTCAACGATACAGACGACGATAAAAGAGGAAAAGGAGGATTCTTTAAAGAAAGACTTCGAGGACGAAGATAAAACGCTCGATTTCTGGGAAAAACTAGCCAACATTGCCTTGTTTGCGGCGTGTGCAACGACGATTGGGATTTTGGTTTTAGCGAGACGGGCGCGGAAGAGTAGTCATGTTAAAATAGAAGGGCAACCGGCGACGATACCGGCGAATACGAGTGGGCAACAGAAAAGTTGGAACGGGAGTCACTGGGTGGAACAAACGACAAATGCGACGTCGGTGTTATCGAGTCCGTACCGGAATTCGCCGTCGACGACGACGAGTTCGAGTTCGTCGAGACCGCCGGACGCCAACTGGGCGAAAGCGAAAGCGCCGACGAGCGTGTGGAGTAAAGGGAGCGAGAGCGCGAATACTAACGGTACAAACATTAACGGAACTTTGGACGAGGATAAAACTGAGTTTGCGACTGGATTTGGGTACAGCGAAGGCGCGACGAGTGAGACGGCCAGAGAACGCGCGTATCGGGAAACGCTCTGGGCGAGACGAGAGGCGGAGGAATTGGAAGCGGAGGAGAACGAGGAAGATCAGAGGAACCATCACGAGTATTTCACCAAACACGAGGAGAAGGAGGATAGACGCGGGGGCAATACGAGCACGAACACTAGGCAACATCAACACCAACAAAAACCCTCCTCCTCGGTATCCTCTTCGAAAAAAGAAAAAGAATCCGCCGCGGCGAAACGGGAACGCCGCTGGTCCAAATTCGACCAGCGCTGGGAATCCCTCGACGCCTCCTCCGCCACCTCTCGCCTCCCGCTGACGTACAACGACATCCCGTGGCCGCCAAAAATGGCAAAACT
>Ga0302114_10001656_pt1 | contig 14612 bp, 15 predicted proteins | sample AG5_Surface_MG_FD_203107 | JGI IMG/M metagenome (GOLD analysis project Ga0302114, IMG submission 203107) | Marine microbial communities from Western Arctic Ocean, Canada - AG5_Surface | ecosystem: Environmental > Aquatic > Marine > Oceanic | place: Canada: Western Arctic Ocean | collected...
CCCCCGCCATCCCGGCGGCCCCGGGGGGGTTGGGGGGGGGGGGGGGGAGATGCTTTGGGGGAGGCTTCTGAGGAGGAGGAACTATTATTTATTTGGTGTGTGGAGTTGGTGCTGGGAGGTGTTGCAACAGCTTCATCTTCAAGGGGAGGCGGGGAAAGTTCTACGGTGGGGGGTGGGGAGGGATTCAATAGAGCCCACTTGGCCCGGGCAACCTCTCTCTCAGCTTTTTGCTCAAGAAATGTTTGCTCCTCGGCAACCTGGATTTCACGGATCTCGGCTTCTGTCAAACCGTCAAGGATGTTATCGAAGTTCATCGTGATGCTATAAAAAGGTGGATTTAATATTTTTTTAATCTTGATCTGAGGTGCTGAGTTTGTGAAATCTTCAAATCTTGTATGCTATATATAGCATACTTGATTAAAAGTGAAGTGTCTGGTTCTTAACTTCACAACTTCACAACTTCGCTGCTTTCCTTCCGTTTCAGAGTATCCGATAACAATAAATATTTTGTTGCGGTTTTGGAAGTCGATCAAGTCCTTCGTTATTGCACGAGAATTCTCAACTCAAAAGGGACTCAATATGAGATCCGAATGGCAACAAATTTCCCCGCGGGTGCATACCTTTGGCAACGGAATCCTGGAGACCCTGGCGACAAAACCAAAGTTTCCTATGCCTCCTTCAAGTTCGCCAAGATCTTCTCCAAGATCACGACCCAACAACAAGCAAATCTTAAAGTTAATAACACAGTGCGAGTCACCAAATCAAAGACCACCACCTCCCAATCGCCGCATCTACGACGAGGACGATTTGAGGTCCAGCGTCAACAGATCCTTAGAGATGGATTTTAGCCCTGACGGTATAACTATTCCCAATCACGTTTCTGAAGCTTGGTACAGCAGCAGTACGCTGAACCCCCAACTTTCGTTAACAGCTGCTACTCGCCTATCGCTTGAGGCTGACCGGGTTCAAGACCGCCACGATAGAAAGTGCGACATTTACGTTATGGCCGAAAACAGGCGGATTGCAACGCTGCTTAGTACCCACGAAGAGGAAATCGCAGACCAGTGGAAGGGAGCCCAGCATGATGAAGTTAAATTGGGCGGCGGTTTCTATACAACAACCGACAACAACGACAGAACAACTCAGCAATCGAGAGAGGAGGTGCAAAGAATGATGAATCGAGCACTGTCAAGGTGCAGTGTCAGCGACAACGATGTGAGCAATGTGATCACAGATTCGTCTTCGGACGATGAAGATGAGCATGAGCATCATCAACATGAACATGAACATGAACATGAACACGCCCATAACCAACAAACACTAATAAGACGCAACAGCATGAGGAAGAAAAATGACTTTCAAATCCTCATTGAGGCCATAGAGTCTCAATCTAAACCCAACATAATACGGATGAGCCTAGAAGCCGCTCAGTCCTCAGCTAAAGCACAAATACAAAACATGATGTGTAATTCTTAACAAATTGACTTTTGAATTTTCGATCTACCATGCGCACATGCGCATTTATGCACTCAGCGCTTTCCCCATGAATTTTCTCTTGCTGAACGACATCCACCACTTGTTCTGTGTACCATCCTCGTTGTAGAACCGGTCCAACAACCTCTCGCTACACTCCGTCCTCGCCTGCTTTATGTAGGCCTTCAAACTCTCCGTCTCGTCCCTAGACTCTGGGGGGGGGAACATTCCCCCAAGGCTCCACCCCGCATCACCCGGGATGGTGAAGGATTTGATTGCCAACTGGTACAGTGCTGTTTTGGCCTCCTTTTTTGTTTTGACCTTTTCGCAAGCCCCCATGGCGAGCTGAATATACAGGGTGAGGTAGATCAAAGTCCGATCGGCTCCACCCTTGACTTCAAAATTCTTGAATAAGACATTTGCCCGAAAGGTGGAAATTGCCTCGTCTATGATGTCCGGGGAGTCAGATTGCTCGAGGGGCACGGCTGGTCCTTTCACGGCGGTCTTCATCGGCATGAAAGCCATACCGCAGGCAGTTGCGCAGTTGCTGTCATCGTTCTTGGAATGGTAAGCCGGCTGAGGAAGGGAGGAAGGGGGTTGACATTGTGGGGTTTTGTTGTTTAGTTGGTGCAAAATATATAAATATGGAGTTGTAAGAACTTAAAAACACACGCACCATCAATATTAAGTTTGCGTGGTGCCTGTGAGAAGAGAAAATGAACTGGATCTCAAATATATTTAACAAAATAATCCTTTTGAAAATGGATGAACCACGTGATCGCAATAATAGCTTCTCTGAGCAGCCCTTGATAGCAGCCACTACAGGTACAAGGTTTGATGACAAAAATACCCTCCTAAAAGCGAACGAACTACGATCCTCCTCAATCTCCTCTGTTGATGATCGTGAAGTGCACGAAACTGCAGTGAGGAAGCTCAAGCTACGAGTGTTGCCGATAATGTTTCTCCTCTCTTTGATTTCCTATCTCGATCGAACGAACTTAGCCTTTGTAGCGACGAAGCTGGAAACTAGCCTGAACATAAACGATACGCAGTATAGTTTGGGCGCCGGATTCTTCTTCGCAACTTACGCCACGATGCAAATTCCAGCGAACTTCCTCCTCAAGAAGGTTGGCGCAGTTACTTGGATTTCCTCACTTGCTGTAGCGTGGGGGCTGTCCACGCTGTGCATGGCTTTTGTTGTCGATGCAACGTCCTTTTACCTCGTCCGAGCCCTCCTGGGTTTGGCCGAAGCCGGTTTCTACCCAGGGCTAATAATGTACCTACGGAGTTTTTTTGGGGTAAGAGATTTTGGTTTTGCGTATGCTGTGACGCTGAGCGCCACATCGATTGCGCTGGCGGCGGGCGGACCAATTATAGCAGGCATTGAGTGGTTTTCGGAGGATTTTTTCCCCCACTATGAAGACTGGAAATTCTGCTTCATCGTGCAGGGGGGGTTGGCGATCGTGTGCGGTGTCCTGCTCATACTGTTTCAGCCTAGGAAGATAGAGAGTTGCGGGTTTTTGTCCGAGGAGGAGAAAACCGTTGAGATGAGAATGGTGCGCGGGGTTGAGGGAGAGACGAAAAAGGTAGTGGAAAACGCTGGAGCTGGGGCGGCCAAAACAGAAGCCGTTTCTGGTAAAACAGGGGCAGAGGCAGAGGCAGAGACAGAGGCAGAGGAACTGGGGTTTATAGACGCTACCAAAGCTATACTGACAAGAACTAGCGTGATGTACTGTTACGCGCTGGTTTGGTTCATGATATCGCTTCCATATTGGGGATTCATCTACTTCGTTCCAAAAATTATCGAAGAAATTGAAGACGGAAGTGTCTCAGAAACGGAAGTTCTGATGCTCTCGAGTTATCCATATTCCGGCGCCGTGTTTGGGAATCTATTGATTGCGAAGAGCGCTTCATATTTCGGGCCACACACTCGCCATTTTCACTTCATACTGGCGATGGGTTTGGCTGTGTTGGGGTTCGGGTCAGCGAGCGTCTTTGAAGGCAAAACAGCGAAAATCACGGGGTTGACAATCGCAGGGGCTGGCCTTTGGGGTCAATACGGGCCGCTATGGAGTCTGGTGACTGAAGAAGCTGTAGCGAGCAAGGACAAGGGAACGTTCGTTGCTGCCGTGAATGGTCTGGGAAATGTTGGGGGATTCATCGGGCCCTACGTTATAACGCTTTTCGCCACGAAGGAGGCTAGCTACATTTTCTTCTGCGTCATGTGCACTTTTTGCCTGGTGCCGTTCAATTTGGCACTGCAAATGAGCAAGAGTGGGCTGGAGAGATTTTCAAAGCCTTGGCCAAAGTTTTAAACATGAAAATTTACGAAATTATTCACTTTGAGAGAGCCTGCAAACTCTCACTGAACAGAACTTCGAGCTGAAACTTTCCTATCAAGTTGTTTCCTCTATTCATTCGGCAAATTTTGCCCTTCCCCCCGCTTGTGTCCATCCACTGCAAGAACGCGACGATTTGGTTCTTTGTTTTGTTTGTGTTTGAAACACTGTTACTGTTGTTATTATCACCATCATTCTCGTTCTCGTTCTCGTTCTCGTTCTCGTTCTCATTCTCATTCTCATTCTCATTATTGTTCATCAGCTCTTCGTAGCCGAACTTCTTTCCGCTCCTTTTGCTGCTGCTTACATTCCAGTCAACATTATCGGCCACCAGTCCGATGAATTCCAGGAAGACCTCGAAGACGACGCCCACCCCCACGTTACTGACAAAGTTCTCGGAGATATTTGCCCCATTTTTCTGCAGCAAGTTCGCAAAGATGCTTTGTGCGAATCTGTATTTTCGGAAACAAGAATTAATAAATTTGTGATTTGGAAAATTGTTGCTTCGCTCCAACTCCAACTCCTCACCTACTCGTTGTTAGCTCAGGAATAAGACAAAAGTCCCTCATAAAGTTGAGCATCTGGGGAAAGCAGATGTAATGCGCTCCCCCCCTCACCACAGCTGAACTGGCGTATGCCATGAATATGAGCCGCAACTGATTATTCGTGACGCAGTCCTCCTTAAGGATTCCGAACCCCTCCTGCCATCCCTTGTTCTCAAGCAGGCAAATTTTTTTCGTTGCCTCCCGTCGGCTTCTAATCGGGCTCATCAAATCCTCGCTAGCCCGGTGAACGATTGCGCTCTGGTCGCCGCCGGCCCCCACCACCCCACTCGAAACCATGTGCTCCAGTCTGCGCACCATTTTGGTTAGTATTTCAGTCCTGGACAGCACATTTGTTTTGCTCTTGCTGCACCGAGCGAAGAAGATGCCAAACGAATTGAGTGGGTTAGTTCAGTAGTGGATTTTTGCCTTCTTTAGCCATTTCGCGGGACTAAATCGCTCAAAGCTCGCTCACTCACTCACTCACTCACTCACTCACTCACTCACTCACCTGTACTTGACCAAATTGAGAGTGAACAGAATCTTGCAGAACGCCTCGAAGTCTACCCCGCCCTTCGTTTTCTTGGACAGCTTGCACACCTTGGTGATCTGCAGGTCCGCCTCGGCAAGGCACGACAATTTCAAATCCCCAGAAAAGTACTTTCGACAGTAGCCGGAGGGGAGAACGCCGAAAATGTTCGTGGTATTGGAATTGGTGGCGAGGAGGAGGGAAAGGAAAGTTTTTTCCACCGCGTCGGCGAACTGCTCTAATATGTTGTACGCCGCCGGCAACTTTTTGGCTTCTTCCTTCAAAAATGTTTTTGCAATCTGCCACGCAAATTCCTTGTTGTTGTTGATATTCGTTTTCATGTCGTTTGTGTTGGCAATCGTGTGATTGGAAACTTCGTTGGCGACGAGCTCGTCCAAAGTTTGGGGTTTTGTGGTTGTGGGCGCAGAGTGGGTGGACACCTTGTTCCACGGGTTTCTGTTGTAGAGATTCTTTGCTCGAGTTTTGGCGGCAACCGCTTCTGCTTGCTGGAACCGAATTTCTCGAAGAATTGAACGGTTTGCGTGGACTTCTTCATTCGCCATTAGCAATTTTTCGTTGCTCGCATGTTGCTTTGCCTCGCTCGCTAGCAATTTGTTCTGCAAATACAAAATTTTGGAGTTCAGCAGTTCCATGTCGCTGCCAGTAGTTTGTGTTTGGGTGAATTTCTTATGGGTGTGTTTCTTTATGTTTTTCTTGGATTGGAGCTGCTGAATGTACTGCTGCTTCTGCTGGAGCTGCAAGCTTGACATCTGTAGCGAGTCGTAGGAGGTTTCGTTCTCGTCGTCCGACAGATCGTTGTCGTTGTCGTTGTCGTTGTCGTTGTAGAGGAAATCATTTTTAGCGCCATCAAAGGAATTATTATTATTGCCATTTCCATTGCCATTGTCAGTCGCAAGCTTTGCTTGCTTGGAGCGCAGCAGCTCCAGCACCGGAATTGCGTGGCTGAACAACTCCTGCTCCCCCTCGTCGCCGTCGTTGACCTCCAACAACACCACGATGCTCTCAATCTTCTCTATCAGCCAGCTGACGGAGGACAAATCGGGCAGCAGCTTGTGCTGCGAAGACGACTCGGAAGAGGAAAGGACCATGTTGAGAAGGCCGATGATCTCGACGAAGATCTCGTCGCCAAACGGAAACACCTCAAAAAACGTTCGAAAATGATCCAATGTGATGAAATTTTTCAGCAGCCGGGCCCGAGACGGGTTCAGGGAGAGAGCGTAGAGGAGCGACACACAAGGCTCAACCACGGATTTGGCCATTTTGTGGCGCAGGATGTTCTTTGTGGTGGTCTGGAAGATGTGCTTGAGGAGAAAGTCGGGCTTGGCGTTCCGGTCGATTTCTTCTTCGACCTCGAAGCTGCACAAATAAATTATTTCGAAGCACAAGCTGATGACGGAAATGTTTGTGCTGTGGCTGCGCCGAGCGAAGCGAGATTTTGCGCAATTTTAACGAAGCAAGAGAGCAAGAGTGAATTATGAGTGGGTTAGTCGCTCGCACTCTTCTGTCACAAGGCTCGCTCGCTTCGCTCGCTCACCTCTGGATGGTCAGCAAAACCTGCTCAACAACCCCGCAGTTCACCAAGTGGCTCTTGATCGTCGCCCCATAATCATCCATCCCGGGCTCTACGAATGGGTTGTCCCCGCAGTGCGATATCAGCGTGTGAAGGTACCGCAAAAGCGTCAATTGCCACTTCACGTCCCTCAATTTGCTTTTCATCGCCACGAGTCCTCTCCTAGGCAGTCCGTTTAGGGCTAGGTTCTCGGCGTGCTTCGCAGTTCGCTCTGAGCGACCGTTGTCACCGCCAACGTTGTTGGTGATTGTCAGTACGCACAAATTGCAGAGCAGCATGGTCAGTCTGTTGTCTCTGGATGTGAAATCGACATTTTCTATTATCATCGGCAATGCATCGTTTATCAAATCCGCAGCGGACTGGTTCACGTAAGGCCCGAGGGTGCTGTCGAGAGCTGCCGACTGCGACTGCTTTTTTGAGGAAGACTGACTGAACTTTTCATCAAAGGTGTGGTTCCATGAAGATATGTCGAAGGAGGAGGGTTTTATGTCCTTGGAGGTTGTAAGGAGAGTTGTCAATTCCTGAACAGAGCTGAGTTGCAGCTCAAGTTTTCGCTGGGAAGAAAAAGATTCGGCGTGCTTAGAGAGGAGCTGCAAGTTCGACAACACTTTTGCTGTTTGAATGATTCTAAATTTGTTGGTGGAAGTCGGGGGTATCGCATTTGCCAGCAGTGGAGGGATTGGAGATTTATTAGTAGCCAGAAGAGGTTGGGGAGCTGGACAAGGCGGATTAATCATGGTTTGTGTTTTTATAAAAGAAAGGTGAAATTGTGGGCTGCACAAAAATATTGGCCGCCACAAAAATCTCGAAACTAAATAATAGCGCCACACACCACAGCCAAATAACCTATATCGCACCCGGTGCACCTCATAACTCTTAAGAGTGCCGACATCTACCTATATCGTCATAACTCTGAAGAGTGCCACATCCCATTTTTTTAGCCCATCATGACCAAATCCTCATCAGACCAAAGGCCCCATAACATAGGACTTTGCAAAATGCTTTCAGAGCGCAAAACTTCTAACCGAGCAATACGACTTATATTCCTGGATGTGGATGGGGTTCTCAACAATGTTAAACAAAGAGATGCAATGAGCATAGACATGAACTGCATTAAAATCTTTGCGGAGCTGGTTATCAAAACCGGGGCCTACATCGTTATGAGTAGCACCTGGCGGAAGCACGACAAATTCATGGACTACCTAATTGGCAAATTACGAATGCTTGGGATTGAAGACAGGTTGGTTGGGAAAACCGACATTATTGGCGACTTCGAGAGGCCGCGGGAGGTGGCAGCGTGGATCAGGGCTTTTGAAAAGATGCACTTTGTGATTGACGGGTGGGTGGCTATTGACGACATGAATTTGGAGGGAAACGACAACACGGGAGGAAGCGCAATGAAAGGACACTGCGTCTTAACGTCGATGCAGTTCGGTTTAACGAAGCTGCAGAGCAGGGCGGCAGAAAATATTCTAATGAACAGGCCTGAGAGGGTGAACATTGGGAATGGGAGTGGGAGGAGGAAGAGCTGGGGGTCGTTTTTGTTCAAAGAGTTGATTGGAGAGTCTTAATTGAATTGAATTGGCATAACAGCCAATTTGAATCACTTCGAAAACCAATAAAGAATACAGAGTAGAAAGACTAAATGGAAACTGAATTTGAATTGTTTTGTTGTTTTCTACTTCTATGATGATCTAAGATGTTGCAGGAGGCGGAATGGGAAATGCTAACACTGTTGTTTGACTGTCGGCCCGAGCTTCTATCCCCGAGACCTCGCGCTGCACAATTAAGGATTGCCGAGCGTCGATCGCAAGCTTTCGAGCCTCGTTGTACTGACTAGCGAGAAGGGATGAGCTACTTGAATCGGCACGCAAATTGTTTACTGTCAAGATTAGCTGCATGAGCTTCATCTCGAGCTTTGTAGTATTGGTGATTCGCTCATGCTCGAGATCGTGAACTATTCGACCCATTATTATATCGGTGGGCGAGCCAGATGACATGACCTTCAACTTTGATGAGGCTTGGGCATCCAGCTCCGCCTGCCTCATCCAATCGGGCTTCGAGCTGTGAAGTCGAATAGTGTTGAAGATTCTTAGAGCTCTGGATCGAAGCATTAACCTTCGAATTTAATGGGGAACAGTGTTGAATTCCGTTAAGGATTGAAGCATCCAGTGGTGGTGAAAGTGTTTTTAATTCCCAATGAATTTTATATTTTATTAATCACTTATTCACATGTTTTCAAGGGTCCATCTATTAAGTGCAAAAATGAATCTTGCACGTGCTGGCAGAGTATGTGCTGGCAGAGTACATTAGAGTTTTCTAAACCCACAGCTTTCCCTTTCAAGAGCAGAGCTACAATGAGACTCATACCACACCCTGTCGTTAAATTTTCATGGCAATCAAGCGTGAACCTGGAAGATCACACCATCACAGCCTTCGAACGATCAATGTTACCCAACTTCAATTATGACTCTGCTCTTGCGACGAAATGCTTGTCCTCGTATGCTAAATTTCTCCAGAAATCTTCAGTTACATTCGGCCTCATTAAAACCCAGCAAAACAACGATTCATCATTGATCACGCTGGCACTTTTCGGAATTGTCTTGTTGGCATTTGGTAAAATCATCACATCATCCTCACAACTAGATTCAACCGTGGTCATTTTACCAGTAATTGGTGGTTTGCTGTCCCAAAGCGAGGCAAACGGCGACAATGGCAAGCTCCAGTTTTCGCTCTCCCCAACCGGCGAGCTTGTCACCTCAATTCACGACTACAAGTCGTCGCTAATCTCCTCAGCTCCTAGAAAACCATTTTCGAAAATGCGGATTTTCATCTACATGTACACTCAGCGTCTGGCACATGCGTTTGTCATGTGGAGGTTTCACAGTTTCGTTAGGGATGAATTAAAATCGTGAACAACTGACAAAGGGCGGGATTATCTGGAGTTTGCTTTTAACACTATTCACTATTAACTTTATATTTTTATATTTTGGAAACTTTGCATGGTGGTTCAGCAGTGAATATCAAATTTTATTTTGCTGACCCCAAAAAAAAGCAATATAATAAATTTAACTTTACGACGGTACAAACTCCCAAACGACCAATATGGAGAAGGAGGGCGCTGCACGCGTAACAAAGTTGCTGGAGTTCTTAGCTAGCGCAAATGACTCCCAGCAGCCCAACTCCAAAATCATATGTCGATCACATTATCTTTCCCCTCTCTCAAAGTTGCTTCACCTCCAACCGGACTCCTGCAAGGCCTCACTCAAATCAGCCACCACCAAAACCATCACATTCTACAGCTCCAGCTCCCAAGAAGCGAAAACGACCAGGTCCTCCCTCCCTCCAACCTTTGTTCGTGTGGCACGACCAAATCCTCCAACTCCGGTTGCGATCCCTTCAAAGCTTGCACCATATATTCAGTCAGGCGACGTTAGATGCGGCCTCGACGAATCCAACAAGATGTGTTGTACGTTCCCACAAAACTTCACAATACCGGACAAACTGACCGCGCTCTCCAACGATTTCAAGCAGAAAATCGGTAAGCCTGTCCAGCCTCCTCACTCACTCACTCACCCAAAATCCAGTTCCAATTCACAACTAACACCCCCCCCCTCTCTCCCCCCCCTAACCAGTAAACCAATCAATTAGAAAAGCTCTGCGAAAGATCGTTCTCCCCATATACAACACGATTTTCGAATCCGTTTACCAATCGCAAAACGAAAACGAAATATTTTTTGGGGTTGGCCACTGTTTCCAAAAATCTCCTCCCAACCTCCCCGACATTCCCAACATCAACACTCACCTCCTCGAAATCAAGTGCGAGGTGACGCTGGCCGACGACGGCGCCCTCCTAGTTCGCCCTTGCGAGCATTCTCCCGTGAGAATAAACAAATTTGCGATAACCCAAATTGAGACTCTCAACGGCCCGATTCCCTCAAAATCCTTGTCAGACCTCCACCAATCTATAGATTTTCTTTTCCCATCAGACATTTTCCCAGCAGACGAAGAAACTTTCAAGAAAATTCTGAAAGCAACTGTTCTGGTGCTAAACTCTAAGGCAATGTACTTGTCTCATTCCAAGCACACCTACCACAACAGCAATACCAGTCCCGCGAATCTTGTCGTCGACGACAGTTTCACCCTATTCACACGCCCGTTCCCAACATCAGCCATCAGCCTGGAGTGTATGGCTTTCAACCAGGAGATCAACAACATGGGGGGGGAAAGCAAGAACAAGATTCCCAACGCGGTGTACAACTTGACCCACGGTCCGTCAGCGAACGTCACCGACGCAGAGCGGGGAGGGAGTTTCATGAGTTTTTTCAAGGTGAGCGAGCGAAGCGAGCGAGCCTTGTGAATAACGGAAGGGACGATTTAGTGATTTGCCTTTTTTTGAGTTCTCACATGACAACGCCCCTGATCTGAACCGTGTTTGAACACCCCCCCCTCGCACAGAATGATAAAACCTGTCCGAATCCGCCACCGTGTCAGAATTTGATCATCTAAAACCTCCATAGGTTGGAGTTACGGCCGTTTCAGTGGACCTTTTTTTCTCCTTTTTTTCCAACTCACTAACCCCAACCGGCGCAAAGAGTATGATTTCCTCCTCATCCGACTCTCCCTCCAACTCCACCGCCAACTCCAACTCCTCCTCCTCCTCCTCCTCCTCCTCCTCCTCCTCCACCCCTTCCACCAACCCCCACCTTCTTGTCCTCCCCAGCAGCGAATCCCAAGACATAATGGCCTCACTCCTCTCCAACCCCACCACAAACTGTGTCGTCTGTTCTGGGCCTCCTGGAACAGGAAAGTCTCACTCGATTGCGAATATAATTTGCAAGATGATTTCGGAAAACAAGCGAGTCCTCGTCGTGTCGAAGACCCCGTCAGCCCTGTCAGTAATAAAGAACAAGATTCCTGCCACTTTCAAGGAATTCGTCGTTGATGCGAGTTACAGCGAAGGGGAAGGGCTCGAGAATGTGCGGGGGACTGTCGAGGCCTTAGCCAGTAAAATCGCGGAAAGTGTTAATTTGGCGAATACAACAACAACAACAACAGCAACAACAGCAACAACAACATTATCTTCAAAAACGACAACAACATCATCAACAAACTCGCTTTCCACTGTCGATACCGCAATAAACCTAGTGGAGAATAAAATAATCCAGCTCGCGATACAGGAGGCGAAGTTCTTGTCCTCCGAAAAAGGAATTCAAATCCATGAGGCGTACAAAACTTTATGCACTCAACCTTACAGCTACAAATACAACACCGCAATTCTAGGCTTGAGGGCTGGTGATCTTCAAAAAAGCGTAACTGACGTCGACACGATAATTTCGGAAAGTCGAGCCTTGCAAAATCATGAATTCATCACCAACTACAACCAGAACTCCATCCCCCCCGACCCCTCTCACGAGAACTGGCTCGCAATGTTCGAGAAGTCGAAGACGCTTGCGAACAAATTCTTCCCGAAACTGCAGCACGGCTTTGGAAACTTGATTGGAGCCATCCCGTTCGTGGGGGTGGGGAGGAAAAAAGCGGCCCAAATGGTTGAAAATTTCATAAAAAATGAGGGGTTTGTTCTGGACAAAAGAGGCAGCAGTAGTGGATTTAGCGAGTTTGACTGGAACGTTGTGTACAGGTTCATGAAAATTGAGAAGTTGGTGCATGAGATCCGACGAATGTATGGGGGGCTGTGGCCAGGTCTGATGGCGGATGATGATGATAGAGATTGGGGGAAATTGAGTAAATTCATGAAAGCTTTGGTTGTGATAAAGCGCAGCGAGGTCAGCGGGAGCGGGAGCGGGAGCGGGAGCGACATCAGCCCGGCATTGGAGGTGGAGAGAGCAATGCTGGTGGACAAGAGGAAAAAGCTGCTGCTGAAACACATCGAGACGAAAACCTTGGAGAACCTTGCCAAGAACTTTAGTCCAGAAGCGCAAAGCAAGTTAATCAGGTGAGTCTCACTCAGTCTCCGCTTGCCTTGTGGAAGACGAGAACATGCGAGCACAAAAACAAAACTAACGCTTCGCTCGGCGCAGGTTCAGCCAGCTCGCCGGCAAGAGCAACAGTAATGGGGGGACTTCAACAACTTCCACCAACAACAATAAGCTAAGTGCTAGGCAGCAGCGTCACAGGAACGACTATATGGACAGTTTTGACGAATGCGTACCCCTGATCCCCTGCTTTATCATTCCGCAGTCAAAGGTATCCACGTTTCTGTCGCCTAAAATGTGTTCTTTCGATCTCGTAATTTTGGACGAGGCTAGCCAAAGCGACGCTAGCGTGTTGCCCTGCTTGTTAAGGGGCAAGAAGTGGCTGATCGTTGGAGATTCCATGCAACTGTCCCCCCAGGAGACATTTATTAGCGAGGTAGCACTGTCAAAGCTGAGGTGAGCGAGACGAGCGAAGGTAAAATTGAAAGTGTAATGGCTACTAATTCGTTCATACTTTACGCAGATCGACGCTGCCAAAGAAAATTCCATCCAACAACTACTTACTTCCTGGGCAGAGTTTCTTCGAGTACGCCTCCCAAGCATTCCCGTCCACCCGCGTGGTGCTAACGGAGCACTTTAGATGCACCCCCGACATTATCCATTATTCGAACTCCCGAAACTACAATTCCTCCCTTGTTCCGCTCCGAATTCCCACCAGCTCGCAACTCCTCGACCCCTCTATAGTGGACGTGTATCTGCCGTCAGGAGTAAAGGAAGGGAAAACAAACTCTGCAGAAGCGAAGTACATCGTCAAGGAAATTCAGAATTTTATCGCGTTGGCGGGGAATGCGAAAAAGACAATCGGCGTGATATCGCTTATCGGGGATAGTCAAGCAGCTCTCATCCGCAACGGCCTGTTGTCGAGCATTGGCCCTTCACTTTACAAGCATCACAACATAAACTGCGGCTGCGCGCCGAGCTTTCAGGGGTCCGAGCGCGACGTGATTTTCATCTCCATGGTTGCGAGTCCGGGGAAGGTATACAGCCAGGGGCAATGCATGCACAGGCAGAGGATGAATGTTGCTATGAGCCGGGCGAAGGACCGGGTTGTTGTGGTGAGGAGTTTGAAGGGGAGCGAGATCGTCAACGATGGAGACACGAAAAAGGATTTAATTGATTGGTTGGCGGAAAAGGCAAAGGTGGGTCACGAGATGGAGGTGGAAATGGAGGAGGATGAGGAGGAGGAAGAGGGAGAGGGAGAGGGAGAGGAGCAGGGAAGTGTTGTGAACGACGTTGTGTCGTTTCTGAAGTCCCGGAAATATTTGGTGTCGCCGATGCGGCAAGTGTGGGAGGGTGGCTTTTTCGTGTCGAACTCAACTTCTGGAGCCAGGGCGGCGATAGCCGTCGAGTTTGCAAGCAGCGGAAACGATGATTTTGCTGGTATGATGAACGGAAGGGAAGGGATTGTAAAGAAACAGCGGGTCATAGAAAGGGTTGGTTGGCGGTGTTTTCGGGTGAGTCCCACGAGGTGGATGGGGCGGTGTGTGGGCAGTGGCAAAGGGATGGAGGAGGAGCTCATTAAATTTTTGAGAGGGGCGGGGGTGGAGCCAGAAGAAATTGGATCTGGAACTGCAACTGGAACTGGGACTGGGACTGGGACCGGGACTGGGGTTGAAATTGTTGAAATCGAGATTGACGAGAGTGAGAGTGAAAGTGACGGGGAAGAAAAAGGCGGCGAAGTCATTGAAATTGACGACGACGATAGCGAGAGCGACGGTAGTAGCGATAGCAACAGTGATGGAAATAGCGATAGCGATAGTTCTGACGACGACGAAGACGACGACGATGACGATGGCATTAATCCGAGCATTTACGGAAACGCGGCTGCTATGGATATTTCGCCGACAAAGGTGCCTCCGCAAGTTTGTGTGCTGTCTGAAGATGACGAGGACGAAAACGAGGAGGAGGAGGAGGAGGAGGAGGAGGAGAGTGCGGAGGAGGAAGAGAGCGAGGAAGAGAGCGAGGAGAAGAGCGAGGAGAAGAGCGAGGAGGAGAGTGTGCAGAATAGCGAGGAGGAGAGTGAGGAGGAGAGCGAGGACGAGGAAGGCGTGATGAACGTCATTGATAATTCTTCCTCCGAGGAGGAAGAAGAGGAAGAAGAAGAAGAGGAGGAAGAAGACGAGGAAGTAGACGAGGAAGTAG
>Ga0302114_10001657_pt1 | contig 14611 bp, 19 predicted proteins | sample AG5_Surface_MG_FD_203107 | JGI IMG/M metagenome (GOLD analysis project Ga0302114, IMG submission 203107) | Marine microbial communities from Western Arctic Ocean, Canada - AG5_Surface | ecosystem: Environmental > Aquatic > Marine > Oceanic | place: Canada: Western Arctic Ocean | collected...
GGGTCAGTCAGCAACAACAAAATCGAGTTTCGGGAATAGGTGAGGGTGAGGGTGAGGGTGAGGGACACACAACTCTCACCTGGCTGAACAATATCACACAGACCAGCAGGATGGTCAATTGCTGGATCATAATATGAGAGTGGAATCCTATGTGATTCCAAATGAATTTTCTTTTAACCAAAATTTTTCTTTGGATTTTGAGCCACGTCCACAAAAACATGGCGGCCCCAAAGGTAACGGTGTTGTGGGCTACGTACTGGTCTCGACCACCCCAGGCCCAGTTTTGCATCGTGCAGGCTCATTTCCATCAACGGCAATTTAAATTTTGTCTTGAGTAATCACGTCCTGCCCTGCACCTGCACCTGCATCTGTGTTCCAATTCAAAATTCTAACACGTCAAGTCACGTCAACTTAACAGAAACCTGAAACACCTGCCAAGCCAGCCAAGCCCCAAACAATGGCTGACGAGGACGCTGCTCTTTTCGCCACATTGGAGAAGCACACCGAGGCAATTCTATCGAATCCTTCTCCCTCCTCCCCCAACAGCCTAAAAGACCTACGGTCTATTGTGACTGTCGTAAAATCTGCCACCTCCTCGATGACTAGCGTCCCTGTCCCTCTCAAGTTCTTCTGCTCTCCCAAGAAGGAGGATGACGACGAGAATGAGGATGATGCCAAGGAGGTGAGTCTGTCTGTGTCTCTGTCTCTGTCCCACATTTGTCTTTCTTGTCAACGCAACATCTTCTCACCCCTTATCTCCCACATCATCTTCCCCATCATCTTCCCCATTTCATTCTTTCATTTCTCCCCTTTCCCCTTTTCACAATTTTTTCCACTTCCACCCCAGCGCAAACTAAAGCTCGAAAAGGAGAAGTCCAACGCTGGTAAAAAGCTTGTAAAGAATACGGGTGAAGTCACTGCCGCCAAGCCAAATTCCAAGCAGTCCCTCGAAAAGCCTCCCCCAACCCGGGCGGAGCGCTTCGTGTACTTTCTGGCCTTCCGGTCAATTGTGGACGACTGGTACGCCTCCAACTCCTCCCCCAACTCCCCCCCTCCATCCCAATCTGAAACCACCTTCATCTCGGAAATGTCCGAGCTCCTCTCCATCGTTTCCATGACGCTTCCTGCCATTGAGGAAGCTGGCCCCGCCTCCAATTCCGCCAATTCCGAATCCTCTCCCAAATCATCCACCCCCGAATCAACCGAAGACGCCCCCTCCACCGACACTGCTCCCCCCCCTCCGGAAGCCCTTGTCGCGGCTGCCTCCGCCCTGAAGGCGGCTGCCGAGGCCTCCAAAAAGGATAGCTCCGCTGAGGAGCCCGACGACACCCCCCTTCTCCCGGTTCTCTACTACCGGATTCTCTCTGAGCGCATCGCCGCGTTGGGGGGCAAAGGCAAAGGGGCGGAAGCCTCCGATTTGGAATCCTGGGGCAGCGAGTACTTGCGGTCATTGAGCTTTCAAATCGGGGTAAAATACGGCGAAATACAAATTGCTGGCAATGACAATATCAATGACAATATCAATGACAATATCAATGACAATGATATGAATGACGACACCCCCACCCCGAATCCCAATCCCACTCCCACTCCCACAAATAGCAAAAAATCCCTCGATATGACTCTCCCCGAACTCTACGATCTGGTGGACATCATCGTCCCTTATCTCCTCCGGCAGGGGCCTGCTTCGGGCATCGAGGCCGTCGACCTTCTCTGCGAGGTGGCCGCGATCGACCGCCTTTCCACCTACATGGATGCTCTCTCGTCAGCAGCAGTAGCAGCTACTGCTAGCAACTCAAGCTACGACCGCGTTGCGGACTACGTTGTGAAAACGTCCAACTTCGAGGCCGATCCGATTGACCGTGACGCCATGCTAACGGCCGCGGGGAAGCTGTACCAGAGGGAAGGCTCCCACATCATGGGGTTGAGAATTTTGCTGGTTAGGGAGTGGAACGGGGCGGTGCCCAAGGAGGAGATGGCCGAAAAACTCAACGAGTTGTTTGAGGCCGCGGCAGTCAAGGACAAGGACAAGGACAACAACAACAGCGACTCCACGAGGAAGCAAATGGCGATCATCCTTGGCCGCCACCGGTGTTCCTACGAGTTCGAAGAGACGAGCGCCATGACCGAGGAGCTTGCCGAGGAGCTCAATTCTCTAATTGGCAACGAGAATCTCTCCGAAATGTTTGTGAATTTGGGTAGGGAGTTGGACGTTGTTGATGCGAAAACCCCCGAGGTGAGTGACCGAGCGAAGTGAGCGAGCCTTTTTGGAAGACTCGAGAGCTTACCCACCCAAAACCGCCCAATCCGTTGTGGCTCGCTCGTTTCGCGCAGGACATTTACAAATCCCACCTGGCCGAAACAGCCGGATCTTTCGTCCGGCGCACGTCCAACAACGTTCCCGTCGACTCTGCTCGGGCCAACCTCTCCTCCACCTTCGTCAACGCGTTCGTCAACACGGGCTTCGGCTCAGACAAATTGATGACCACCGAGGGCAACGAGTGGCTGTACAAGGTGAGTGAGCGAGCGGGCACCTCGCAACTCGCCAAAACAAACATTAACCAAACCGAACTTAACAAAACTAACATATTATCAATTCTTTGGCTCGGCGCCGCAGAACAAGGACCACGGCATGCTGAGTGCTGCCGCCAGTCTGGGGAGCATCTTCTTGTGGAACGTGGAGGAAGGTTTGAATGTTGTGGACAAGTTTCTCTACAGCAAGGAGCAATACATTAAGGCAGGTGCGGCTTTGGCTGTTGGAATTTTGAGCAGTGGGGTGAGGAACGATGCGGACCCTGCCCTCGCTTTGTTGAGCGAGTACCTCGCACCTGAGGCGGAATCGGGAATCATGAAGACGAGCTCTGCCGTCGCCATGGGCATTGCCTATGCCGGGAGCGCCAGGGAGGAGTGCGGCGAGCCTCTGAAGGAGATTGTTGAGGGTGACGGGGTCGAGGGGAAGAAGGTTGATATGGTGGAGGTGAGCAGAGCGGAGCGAAGCGAGCAGCAAGTGAAGCGAGCTAGTCACAACTAACCCACCCCTACCCACTCTTGATATAAAATCTTTGCTCAACGCAAAAACAGCTGAGCATGGCCGCGCTGTCATTGGGAATGATTCACGTTGGTACATGCGACGGAGAGGCTGGGGTGGCGATTGTGACTCGCCTAATGGAGCTCTCCGACGACGACATGAACCACTCTCACGCCCGCTTCCTCACCCTCGGCCTCGGCCTCCTCTTTCTGGGCAAGATGGAAGCAGCCGAGCCCATGTGCGAGACCCTAAAAACCATCGAGCACAAAATTGGCAAGTACGCCGTTAACACAGTCGAATCCCTGGCCTACGCCGGAACCGGAAACGTCGAGAAGGTGCAAAAAATGCTCCACGAATGTGCGCAGCACATTGAAGAAGGTGCCGACGCCGAGCACCAGGTGAGTGAGTGAGTGAGTGAGTGAGCGAGCGAGACTTTTGGAAAGCGAGCCGCGAGCCAGCAAGACACTACTAGTAATGCATTGCACGCTTCAAGGATAGCGAGAAAAAACACTTGAGTGTGACTAGCTCGCTTCACTCGCCGCTCGCCAGCAAACACCATACACCATGCACCATACACCATACACTAGTTGTGAACTAGCTCGCTTCGCTCGCCGGGAAGACTCGAAGCTAACCCAACCCAATTCGTTGTGCTCGCTCGCTCGGCGCAGGCCGTTGCCGTGCTCGGCATCGCCCTCATTACAATGAACGAAGAAACGGGATCCGAAATGGCAATGCGTGCCTTCGAGCACCTGCTCCATTTTTGCGAGGCGCCCATCAAGCGGGCTGTGCCTCTTGCGATCGCCCTCCTCCACGTGTCCCACCCCGACTATTCAGTTGTAGACCAGCTCAGCAGGCTCTCGCACGACAGCGACGTGGAGACCGCCCAAAACGCCATCTTCGGCCTCGGGCTCATCTCCGCCGGAACCAACAACAGCCGCGTCGCCGGGCTCCTCCGGGCGCTTTCAGAATACTACACAAAAGAAGCCGGACCGGTGTTCTGCGTGCGAATTGCGCAAGGTATGCTCCACATGGCCAAGGGTCTTGTATCGTTGAGTCCGTTTCACAGTGATCGAATGCTCACATGTGCTCCCGCTGTGGGAGGAATTTTGGCCGTTCTTCACAGCTGTTTGAACATGAGCAGTACATTGTTGGACAAGAGGTGAGTGGTGCATCTTCAACCCCCAAACTGTATCCCTTTGCTAACCTAACCCAAATCAACCCAACCCAACGCAAAGCCACTACCTACTCTACTACCTCACTGCTGCCTCCAACCCACGAATGCTCGTCACGGCCAAGCCGGACGAAATCTCATCAATGTTCCCAGTCACTGCCCGGGTCGGGCAGGCGGTTGAGACAGTCGGACAGGCGGGAAAGGTGAGCGAGCGGAGCGCGGTGGGGTTGAGGAAGACGAGCCGCGACTAAACAAACATTATTCCACTCAATCCGTATTCGCACCCTCTTCGCTCGGCGCAGCCCAAGAATATAACGGGCTTCCAGACCCACACAACACCAGTCCTGCTGAGCGTCAAAGAGCGAGCAGAGCTTGGTGGAGACGAGTGGCTGACGGCGACTCCAATAATTGAGGGCGTCGTTTTGATCGCCAAGAACCCCGAATTTGAAGAGCCCAAGGCAGACGACGATGGCAAGAAAACATCAAACTAAATAAAAAGCAAGAAGACACAGACAGACTGGTAAAAGAACTAATAAGAAAGAAAATTTGATTTGTTCATAAAAAAATTTATTATCAATTGAATGCATACTTTGAGCCGAGCCTATTCTTCCAAAAGTCCATTGATTCACTGTTCTGGGAACTCCCCATTTCCAAGCTGCTCCCGTCGCTGAACGTTATATCCTTTAATGGACTCGTGATGTAGTGCCCTATCCGCTTAATAGCTGGCGGATAACTGTCCCTCCGCAGCCCAAACGGAGAGTCGGACTCCAAACTGTTGTTATTGTTGCTGTTGCTCGTTTGGGGCGAAAACGTGCCAAACGGGGATCCTGTCCCACCTCTAGATGAGGAGAAGTTTTTTACCCTTTGGCTCATGAAGCTCGCATACTGATAGTTTGGTCGAACGTGGATGCGGATGCAGATGCAGATGCAGATGCAGATGCAGATGCGATTGGATTGGATTGGAAAAATGTAAATATTTTGAGCGAGAGTTGTGACTAGTTCGTTTCGCTCACGACTCGCTTCACTCGCGGCTCGCTTCGCTCGCTGCCCAACTCACCTCGTAAATCGCACCCGGATTCTTCAATCCCGCGCTACTCGCCTCGCTCATCATTGCCTGTATGCCATAGCTGTGGCTACTGTTGAAGTGGTTGTTTCGCGGAGGGTGGCTGCTCGACGACAAGTTGAGGTTGTCGCTGTTTTCGTTTGTGTTGGTCGATCGCCTCGGGTTTGGAGGCGAGTGTGTGATGTTGTTGTTGCTGCCATTGTTGCTATTGTCATTTCTGCTATTGCTGCTGCCATTATTGCTATTGCTGTTCGTCGACTTGTGAATTGCCTCAAAGCTCTCCAGCAAACTAACGCTCGCGACACTGTCGCCCCCGTTCACAATTTTGTTCAAACCAAGCCCAATCTGGTCCCGCTTCCTCACAAAACGCCCCTTGTAGGGGTTGTTAACATTAAAATTGCCCGTTGTTGTAATCTCCCCCGCGCGCATGTGGGCGTCCATGTCGATGTCGATATCGCTCCGGCTCAAGCTGTTGTCGTTGCCACTGCTGTTATCGTGGCCACTGTCGCTGATGATGGGGGAGAGAGCATTAGTTCCGCCACCGGTTTTTGGAGTTTGGCCTCCTCGCCTTAGGAAATCTCCGTCGTGCTCCGGGGTCTTCATGCTATTTAAATTGTTATTGTTATTGTTCAAGCTGTTGCTAATTGGCGACAATCCAGGGCTAGCGAGAGGGAATTTCGCACTTCTGTTTGACTTAAAATTAGATTGGGGGGTGAAAGGCGTGGACATTTCTATTATTCTGTTTGGTGCTGATGAAGGTTCCGGTTCCGGCTCCGATTCCTGTTCGTTGTTGAATGTCCACTCAGTTTGGCAGATTTTTTCGTTGGGGGAAAGGTTGATTTCGTCGTGTTCACCTTCATGTTCACCAAGCATCACCTGTTTGAACATGTCCGCCATGCAACCGTCGCCGCTGTTCACGCTGCTCTCGTCAACATCAGCATTAGCGGCATCGTCGTCCTCGCTCCCTGAACTCTCCTTGTCTCCGCTAAAGTACTCAATGTTGCGCTCAGTCGGAGCTGCGACATAGTCGTAGTCGTCGTTCTTCTCTCGCTTCGCCGCCTTGGCCTTGATCTTCTCCGGGGTTAAAAGAAGCTTCGTCTGCTCGGAGTGATCAAAGAACGAGTCGTCCGGAAGACGATCGGATGAATTGGCGTCGTCTTGAAAAGGGTTGCTGCCGGAATTAAATTTGGAATTTGATTCAGCACTTGTATATGTGTCCATGCCAATTTCATCGGCGTGTGTGGCAGCTTGCAGTGAACTCCACTGAGCGTCAAGCTCGGACGTGAATGCATCTGCATCTGCATCTGCATCTGCATCTGCATCTGCATCTGCATCTGCATCTGCATCTGAGGGGATGGATGGATGGTGGTGGTGGTGATGATATTTGGGAGGAGCAAAGTTCTCCCCGTCATTTTCAGTTTCAACTTCAGCTTCACCTTCAGTCGCATCGAACCCAAACTGCGCAACATCGCGGTTGTGGGAGGTTAGGGCGGACCGTGTGCCGATTGAAAGGTTGAGGGAATGGTTCAGGTAGGACTGGTTTCGAGAAGGGGTGCGGTTTGGGGTCCGCAGTGGGGTGGTTCCACCATACTTTTCTCGGTAGTGCTTTATCGGTGAGCAACTTGGCGTAGTGTTGGAGTTGGAGTTGGAGTTGGAGTTGGTTATCGTATTTGAATAGTTGAGGTTTGTTTTGAGATGGGGACTTGAAAGGAGGGAGAGGTGTTTAATGGTTGTCTTTGAGGTGAGAGTTGCGGAATGTCGAGAACGACGAGCCTTGACTACTAGCGAAGAATTGAAGTCCGGGAAATTGTTACGGTGAGACATGTGGAAGTTCTCCTTTTAAATTTATGATATATGTTTAACTTCGAGAGCGACACAGATTCAAATCGGTAGAACGCTGAATGGAATGGTTTTCTAGCAGTGCATATATATATAATAATGTGCCAATGTCGCGGCGCAATATCGCGCGATGAAATGCATAATAATTTTTTTAAATTCAAAATGAGCACACACCATTAATTTTTACCCACTCTCCTACCTTTCCCCAGCAACCCACCTCTCCCCCTTCTTGTTTGAGATCTTTTCACGAGCATATCTTTATGCCTTCCAATGAGCACCACAAGTGGCTCAAGAAGCGTGATTGGCCCGCTGTGTTTGGAGCCATGCGTCACCCAGATACCGACTTAGATTTGCTCGTGAGAAAGTACAAGGAGAGAGATGAGCATGGACGACTGCCACATCATTGGATGGCAGCGAAAGCTCAGACACACACGCATGCTCTTGCCACTGTGGGCGTGGACTCGATTGACTTGAATCCAGAGGCCCTCACCACACGAGACAATAAAGGCGAAACTCCCATCGACATAGCCAGTAGGAGTGGAGCCTGTGCTGAGATAATCGGCTTGCTCTCCCTCACTCCCGAGAAAGCTCGTTCGTTGGGTTTGGAGGAGATGTACCCCTTGTACGCACCAGTGGCTAATTGGAGGAATGAGATGGCTGGGTGGATCCAATCACGATCGTATGCAGACTGTCACAAGTGGATCAATGAGCACGATGACGAGTTGGTGCGTGAAGTGCTCAAATACATAAATTATGATCTTCTCAACCAGATTGCTTGCTGCAGCCAGAAATATAGCGAGTCCCTCGTGTTTCTTGCTCTTCGAATGATCCATCGGAACCCTCTTTCCCTTCTTGGGTCAGTGGAAAAATACTCTCCTCTTGAGATGGCTGAGCAACCCCAAAACAATGCTTGCAAAGAGATCCGAAACGTTCTCCGCCTCACCCCCACCCACGTCTCCTCCACCCCCTTCCCCACCCTCCTCCTCCACTCCCTTCCCACCAAGCACCACGAGATCTACGGCCCCTACAACACCGTCTGCCAGTTCATCAAGCACATGAAGTACGACAAGGCTGAGCTGGTCGAGGTGGAGGACGTTCTGAAGCCAACCCTCAAGTGCGACGTCTGCAGCTCCACTCCCGCCAAACCCTGCGCACGTTGCAAAAACACGTTCTACTGCTCGCCCTCCTGTCAGAAGACTGCGTGGAAGAAGCACAAGAAGACGTGCAAGGTGCCGACCTCCCCTCCCTCCACCTCTTCCTCCCTCCGCACCCTCCACAAGGGCATAGCCCTCCTGAATATGTGCATACAGAGGCCTGGGGCTGGGGATGGACCAACTAGCGTGGTGGTGGACTTCCTGTTACCCGGTCCAGCGTATTGATAACATTAAACCACCGATTCATGAGAAATAATTGGAAATTATACTTCAGTTCCCCCCTCGTATCATCGGTCATTAAAAAATATCTGTTTCCTACTCCTAAACATTTAAAGCATTGCCGCAGCCACCACCCCCACCACCATCATCATCATCGTCCCTGTAGCCACTCCCCTCACCCCTAATCTCTCCGCCCCGCTTTCACAGTGTTGCTCCCTGCAACAGAACTCCAAATTAAAGCTCAAATAGTTTTCAACAACTGACTTCTCCGCCGGTGTCAATTCCTCCATGTTAATTGTTTCATTTCTCTCAATAACCACCTGCACGCTGTGATCAGTCCTCAACTTCCACTTCGTATTGTCTCCCTCTTCCGTACAATCGGCGCTCCCGCTGCTCTTTAGATTCGTTCCGTAGTGCACCCCTCTGCAGCCCTTCACGTAAAAATCGTCATAGTACGAGTCCCACTCTGTGTCGCCTAAGTTATCCCCAAACAAATCCCGCATAAACTGTATGTTGTCTGTGGATGCTTCGAAGCACCCGTTGCCTCCGTCTTCAGCAGACACACCAACGCAGTACTGCTCCCTGCCAATGTACATGTCAATATTGGGGGAGATGCCTATGCCCGTTCGCATTCCCATTCCCACTTGGCAGTAAATTCCCGTCTTAGTTTTGTAGTTGTACGTTGGTCCATCTTCTTCTTCTGCGTGTAATTCTGCGTGTATAATGGATGCAAGCAAAAGAAGTGGCAGGAGGAGGAGTGGTAGGAGTTGTGAACTCATTGCAATGCAATGGATGATTGGCAAAGTTTACAAACAGTAGAGCGTTGGAAAAATGTTTATATTATTTCGCTTCGTTGAACTCTTGTAACGCAGCAGGCCCAATGTTTTTGTGCGAGCCTGGCAACAATAAAGCAGTCAAACAAAATTTAAAATTCTGTTCGTTATTTTCTAAATTTCTCACAAAGTGACTTCTCACTTAAAACTCCACATTTACCGTACACGACGCTTGTCCCCAGCTTCTACTATGCAAACCTGCGGCTGGGCAGAAAAGACTAACTTCCAGCAGAAGCTCTCTGTCGAAACAGCAAAGATCAATAATGGACTTCTCCAGGGACGAACTTCTGTGTTCAATGCCGCCCAAGCAAGGAAAATAGCTCCCTCGTTCCATGAAATAACTGGTGGGAACAAGTTCCAGCTCACCTTTAGCCACGGCCGTAAATTTGATCAGGAGGACTTGCACGCTCAAGATTCGAGAAAGGAGGCCGACCGAAGTAAGCAATTGCTGGAGGAGGACACACAGCGACTTCTGAAGGAGCAGCAGTACAAGGGCAAAACTGCTTCAAAGCACTTTTCGGACGTCGGTCCTGGGTTCACAACTTGCTTCCCTAGGCCCGACGACCAGAACGACATGCTCCGCAAGGTGGCGAAATCCCAAGCTGGTTTGTGGTCACTGAACAAGCCGACCGGAGTGATTTCAAGGGTTGAAAAGGTTGTTGCCAAGAAGTTTGGAATTGACTGTGATTTTGAGGTGAGTGAGCGAAGCCGACGGCTACATCTACATCTACATCCACTAACTAACATTTTTTCTTCCACCCTCAAAAAACTCAAAACTATCTCTTTTTTCTTGCTCGGGGCCCGGCCGGGGCAGTACTGGAGCGACGGAAAATTGAAGGAGAACTTCTTAACGACGTTCTTCCACGGGAGGAAATACGACAGGGAGGACTTTCAGCAACAGGATGCGCTTTCCGAGGGGGAGGTGAAGCGGAAACTGCTGAAAGCGGAGTGGAAGGCGAGGGGAAAGTTTGCCAATGGGCAGTTTCCGCACGAGATCGAGGCGAAGAGGGAGGAGGAGAAGCAGCTGGAAAAACCCATCCCCGTGCTCAACTTTCCCAAACTGGGGAAGAAGGAGTGCATCGGAACTGGCGTGGAGATTACAATGCTGGACGCGCTCAATGAGGAGGATTTGAAGCCAAAAGCCAAGTGGAGGGCGCCGGAGCCTACCGACTTTGAGTTCGCTCCGGCGAGGCCGGGAGTGGGCAAGCTGCTGAGGGCGCAGAGCGAGAAAAAAATGATGATGCAAAGGGTGCACAGGGAGAGGGAAGCGAGAAGGAAGGAGCTGGAGGAGGAGGAGGCTTTCGGGAATGAGAGGGAAGAATACGAAATTGATAAAAGATATAAACCACCTGTGCCGCCCGGAAGAGCGAGCCCAACTAAGCAGCACAGCGTCAATTTCGAAAAGAGCAGCAGCATCGAACATCATTTTGAGGAGAAGGAGAAAGAGATGGAGAAAGAGATGGAGAAAGAGATGGAGAAAGAGATGGAGAAAGAGATGGAATCGCCGACGAAAAGCGGGGGGCTTGCGGAGGAGGAGAGCATGGTCAGCGCACACACAAGTATAAGCATCATGCGGAGCGAAATGAGTATAGAGAACGTTCCGAGCACGCCCAAGCATATGTATACTGGGCCCTTTAGTTAGGGATGGATGGAGAGGGTGATTTACTTACTTGTGTAGGGATTTTTGTGTGCAATTGTTAATAATTTTGCAAAAAGCTAAATTAGATTTGATGACATTTTGATTGAATTGACTTTATGTCGAGATAACGCTGTAAAACTCAACGCGCACAAACCACTAGCCAGACAATTTCACCACTCGAACACTCTCCTCCCACCCGTTAAAAATTCCCCTTGCCACGTCGTCGTGCTAGAGCGGGTCGAGCAATTTGGCGAGAGACAACACCAGGGGTGGTCACTCCTTGAAGAAGCAGAAGCAGCCCCAATCGTGAAGAAAGGTCGACCCGAAGATGAACCTGCTCAACTCGTTTAAGAAGCGGGCGGGGGGGGGTGCAGGGGGCGGGACGGCAAGAACCTCGTCACCTACTAGGAGCTCGCTGCGCAAACGTCCAAGCCCTTCTGAGAAAGGTCAAGTTGTTCTTGAAGAAGTGCCTGGACCTGAAGACGCCGTGGGAGGACGACCACACGCTTATATTTATCAGGAGGACACACCTTATTTGGACGACGCGGTTAAGGCGTTGATGATGATGGACTCGGAGAAGATGCGGAACGTGCTCAGGTTTGAGTTTATTGGGAAGGCAAGGGATTGATGCTGGGGGGGTGTCGAGGGATTTTTTTTAGTTGACGATTGAAACGATATGATATTTTTAATGGCACCGACAGCAACAACACCAACAAACGCAACACGCGCAAACGCCACACGCGCAAACGCAACTCCTGGCAAAGAAAACACACCCCGCGCAAACGTAAACGCAACACACGCAAATACAATCGCGCAAACACAAACTAACCTGAGCTCGCCGGGGGGGCGTTCTCTGAGTTCAGGAAGTGCTGTAAAGAAGTGCTGATGGACATCGCTGGTGGATTTAATTTCATGAATTGTTGGAGCAGTGGTCATGCGTGTGCCCAAGCATTGGTGCCTTTGTCGTCCCATAACACAAGATTAACAACCAGTTATAGATTTTAGCAAATTAGAACATAATTTCACATCCGTCTATCCTTCCCACCGATCCCCCCTTTTCAATCAACAACTCCACTTGTGAACTAAACATTTTTTTTCAAACTTAAGAGGCGGTCAGTGTTTACCCCGCCTGCCCTGCATCAACCCCTCCCATCCTACTGCTGCTGACCGCTTCAAGACTCAAGATTTCCTCATTGGTGGCGGTAGTATTGTCCTCGCCCCACCCCCTCGTCTCAATTCTAAAAACGATGTCATCCGGAAAGCCCATGAAAAAGCTCAACTCTTGGTACGCTCCGTACCCGAGCTCTGCGCCGAGTGGGTTAGGAGTGGATTGGAGTGCTGCTCACCTCCATCTAAATAGAAATCCCCCTAATAATCTGCTCTCTCGCATCGCCTTTATTGTTGCTCTTGCTCTTCTAGCACAACCCCATACTTAGCTGCAATGTTGCCAATCCAAGAGAGCGAGTTGAGAGTAATTGACCCTCCTTTTGCCGATGCGGAAATTCGAGGAGGTTCGCTTTGATGTTGCCCAAACGCGTGAAGAGCCTGGCTGGCTGCTCCAGTGTGGTCAATCTTGCCGGCCCCGCGGGACCTTGCATCCGCTCGGGAACGCGGGTCGTTGGTTACGTTCAATAGCTTTCCCTTGATTGTTGTGGGGGTTGTTTCTTCAGCTTCAGCTTCAGCTTCAGCTTCAGCTTCAGATTCAGATTCAGATTCAAACGCGTCGGTAAGGATATCGACGGAATTGCCGGCGAGGTGGATGTCGGCTGATACCTTTCTATCCGTGGTGATGGCGATATTGCCAACATTTGCAGAAATAGAGGAGTCCGAGAGGATTGAATCGAAGTGTATCTTGCTGGTGGCGTGGTAGGAGTGAAGGTGGGGGCGAGGAGATATAATTTCTAGCTGGCACGATCCGTTCACCCCCCCAAGGTGCACGGGAGTGATTGCTGATTCTGATTCCAATTCGGATTCCGATTCTGCACCAGTGAAATTGCACGATACGGAGATTGGGCCGTGGTTCGATTTGATCACAACAGCGATGTCACGAAGGGGACCATTGTAGGTAACTGTGGTGGGAAGGGGTGGAACACCGGGCTGAGTATAAAGGGAATCTATTGTTATGGGGGAGGAGGAGGAGATTGTGCCGGAGGACCAAAAACCTTTGTGAAGGGTGATTGTGGAAGGGGAGGTGATGAGAGCGGTTTGGGCCTCGAGGGAGGAGGCGATTGTGATTGGAGCGGAGTTGGAGGTGCCCGTGAGAGAAATGTGATGGGCTCGGATTTTTGAGAGGACGGTGATGGAGCCGGAGGTGAGGGTGAGGGAATTGGGGCTTTCAATCTTATGAGGGATGGTGATGGTAGATTGGGGGGAGGGGAGGTTGATGGAGAGGCTATGGAGTTTTGAAGGTATGTGGGCTGTTATAGAGGCGGACTGATTGATTGTAATGTCTGTAGAAGATGATGAGGAGACTGAGGAGATTGAATTAGGAGAGGAGGAGAGAGAATGGGAGGAGGAATCTATAATTTCTAGATCGGTGTTGTGGTAGTTCGAAACAAGCGTGAGGTTTATTGCGGAAGATTCGGCTGAGTGGAATGCCAAGTGTGAAGATTGAGGTGAGAGAGGAAAGCGAAGAGATGGTTGAAGGCTTGTGAGGTTTGTTGATGTTGATTTGGTGCGTGCAGCGCCTTGAGCTCTGACGGCTGCTTTATGTGCATAGGAGTGAAGATACATGGGGTGCAACAGCTTTCAATCAACCGCTCGCATCATGGGATGTGTCGAATATAGCCAATTTGAAGGAGATCATGAAATTATGATCGCTTTTAATTTTGAAATTTTGGTTGATCCGCCACACACAACGCTCGACCATTTGTCGGCCCTGCATTCAAAACTTGTTTCTGATTAAATGAACGCTCTCACACCGAGCTTCACTCATAGAAATTGGTTGCAAACCCACAATTTAAACTCGACCTCCTCTCTTAGGTTGACCACAGGGTCACACCCCTCGTCATTCTCCCTGAGCCAGCTCAGTTCAGTTTCACAGGAGAAGGGGGAGTCGACTCCCCCACTAACAACACAAGACCTCATCGCAAACGACGGGTTCAACCCACAGAATGGCCACAGTGTCAACAATTTGAGCAGGTTGGAGAGAGAGGAGCTATTATATTTGAGAAATTTGTGCGGTGTGAGAGGGCAAGTTGTCAAACGACAAGGGTGAGTGAGCGAAGCGAGCGAGCCTTTTTGGAGACGCGAAATGTTAACCCACCAAATTCTCGTCCTTCAGTTGGGTTGGGTTTGGGATGGCTGTACACAAGGTGAAGGGGGAGAAGGGGGGAAAGAAAAAGGAGAATGGGGACGACAAGGGGATTGTGATTGGGAGAAGTAGGAAGCGAGTAGAATCAAACATTTCCGAAGTGTACGGAAGCCCGATGGAAATGGAAGGGGTGGTGGGGGATGAGGGTTTTATGCAAAACACTTCAGATTAACTCCCACACCGCACCGGTTAAGAGTGACAATTAGAATAGTAATAAAGGTGAAATCATTTCCAAATGTTGAGGCAACCAACTTATAAATAAATACCACCCCAACAATTCAATTCTCTACAAATACGCCAGCGTGAATATGTTTGCGCGCACCACCTGTCCGCACTCCGCACCCTCAACACA
>Ga0302114_10001658_pt1 | contig 14609 bp, 6 predicted proteins | sample AG5_Surface_MG_FD_203107 | JGI IMG/M metagenome (GOLD analysis project Ga0302114, IMG submission 203107) | Marine microbial communities from Western Arctic Ocean, Canada - AG5_Surface | ecosystem: Environmental > Aquatic > Marine > Oceanic | place: Canada: Western Arctic Ocean | collected...
GGGAAGGCAATAAGGTTGATTTGTATAAAAACTAGTATGGATACCTCCAATATCTTCAAAGAATTGGCCTGTTTCTTCCATCTCTGGAAAAAAAGTTAATTGTTTGAGGCCAAAAGTTTGCCCGCTAGAAAACTTTGTATAAAGTTTTCTGCGTTGTGTCTTTGAATACAAGTTTTCAGAAGTTTTATTAAGTTTTGTATTTTCAAGAAAGCTTTTTAAAGGATGTTTACTTGTGGCTGTAGAGCTACAAAGCTTTGGGCGACACAAAACTTGAGGGCTTTGGGCATAAAGCTTTGTAGCGGCTTTCATCTCGTTAAACTCGTGATATAAAGATCTTTGTACAGATTTTTGTAAATTTGTTTGTGTTTTTTTATGCACAAAAACAAGACCTCGAAAACCACGAATTTTCGGAAAAACAAAGAAAAGAAGCTTTTCTAGGTAAGCGTATATAAATATTTTTTCCAACTTGAGAGAGGTTCCCAAAACACGTTTTGGGATTAATTTAAAATTGGCTAAGTACTTTTTAGCCTGATCTTTTTCTGGAAGTTTTCCAGTAAGTAAAGTAAGTTTGACCCAAGAAGCAAGAAGTCCTCGTTCATAAAGAAGATAACCACTTGAAGAATGGCTAAGGCTAAGAGCTTGCAAACGACTTACCTCCTGAGCTTGAAAAGGATTTTCTTTGAGAAGGAGGTCTTCCCACAAAAGATGTTCATACTGATAATGAAGATTTCTTCGCATGGATCTAAGTTTTTCTTTCTTTTTTGTCCAAAGGTATTCTAAAAAAACGCTTTTAAGGAGGATTAAAGCTTTATAAAAGGTTTCCGCAAGCCTTTTGGTATAAAGCTACAAAGCTTTACAAAGGCCTTTCGAGCAAAGCACACACGACACAAGCCACAACGGCTTGAGGGGGGGCATAAAGCTTTGTACAAGACACTAACGCCACTAACGCCTTGTGGCGTTAGTGGCGTTAGAGCGCTTTGCCCATGGCGACACAAGACACTAACGCCACAAGGCGTTAGTGGCGTTAGAGCGCTTTGCGCAAAGCTTTATGCTAACCAAACCTTACAATTTTATACTTGCTTCCAGTTAGTAGAGAGATTTCGCAGTAGAAACCAGTTTTAGAAAACCATCTTTCCTAATTGTATAAGGAAGAAGACCAAAATAGCGTGAACAAATAGGTACTCCCTGGCTATTCAAAAGGACTCCTAAGTTCTTAGCAAATTGGCTACTATTTCCAGCTATTTGCACAGGAGCCTTTTTCGTTTGCACAAGGAGAGCTTTATATAGTTTACCTACCTGAATTTTTGCTCTTTGTTTGCGAACTGCACTTTGCACAGATACAAGAAGTTGTTTGCCTATCTGACCAGCTTTTTTGGGCGAGGCCTGACAAACACGGATGCATTGTATTTCTTTGGTTCCTGAATTATCAAAACAAGTTAGATAGCTGCCCGGATAAATCATTGGAAACTTTTTTCTTCTCTTTCTACGAAAAGAAGAGGAATGGGGCTTTTTGCATAAATAAGGGCAAGAGCCTCTTGTGCAAGTTCTTTACTTGTGGACAATTCTAAAAGAATTTGCCCCGCATCTACTTGAGCTTCCCAAAAAGCAATGCTCCCCTTACCTTTACCCATTCGAACTTCTGCTGGTTTTTTAGTTCGTGGAATATGGGGAAATACACGAATCCATAGTTTACCGGTTCGCTTTAGTTTACGAACTAAAGTCTGCTTTATAGTTTCTAAAGTTTTTGCTGGGAGATAACCAGCTTTTAAGGCCTTTAAACCATATTGCCCATAGGCAAGTTGCTCGCGTATTCCTTTTTTTTTCGCTTGTACATTTTTATGTACTTTAAGATATTTACTTCTTTTTGGTTGCATCAATTTTTCTTTTTTTAAAAAAGTAGCATAGAATTTGAAAGGGGAGTATAAACCTAGTAAAAGCGCTTTAGGGGAGCATAAAGCTTTGTACAAGACATAAGGCGTTAGAGCGCTTTCTAAAGCCTTACACCCTCTAACGCCTTGTGTCGTTACAAAAGCGTTTTAACGCCTTGTGTTATAGGCCGTTAGTGTCCCCCTAACGACTTGACTCAAGGCGTTGTAACGACTTAAGAAAGCTCACACGACTTGACACAAAGCTTTATACCCAAAACTTTGTAACCTTAATCAGGTTGTTAGAAAACTTTAGAGCAAAATTTGAGTCAGGTCACTAAAAAGGTTTTCAGCTTACAAGCTTTACTCAGGTTGTAGAAAAATTTATACCCTTAAAAACTTTCTAGAGTCATACTTTATTTGTTTTTGTAAAGACTTCAAGAGTCAGTACTTCTTTTTTTCTAAATAATAAATAGTTTCTCTTTATTTTTCAAAAAGCTATACTATATAAGGCTATACATTATGAAGCTTTGTACAAGTTATATAGCCTGGTCAAGTCACTAAAGCTCACACGATTTTATCAAAGCTTTATAAGCTTTTTTTTTAAGTTTTTTGTGGGGCATAAAGCTTTGTACAAGGTGCTAGTACAAAGCTTTGCGCAAAGCGCTCTAACGCCACTAACGCCTTGTGGCGTTAGTGTCTTGTGTCGCCATGGGCAAAGCGCTCTAACGCCACAAGGCGTTAGTGTCATGGCGAAGCGCCTTTTAAGGCGTTAGTGTCGTCCCCCCATCAAAGCGTTTTTACTAGCTTTATAAAAAGCTTTAGAAAAACCTAACAATTTGACTAAAGTCGTGAAAGCTGTGAGTACTAGACAAAAGAAAGCCAAACTTTAATTCCTACAATACCCACTTTTTTAGTGCGTGCGCTTGCAAAACCGTAATCAATTTTTTTGGAAAATACATGAAGAGAAGTTTCCCCAGAAGCTTTTGTTTCTTGTTTAGCAAGATCTACTCTTCCTAATCGCCCAGAACAAGTAATACGAACCCCTTGAAGCCAAGAAGCATCTTTGGCTTGTTTCAAAGCAGTACGCACTACTTGTCGGTATGTTCGTATTTTTTTTTTTTCTAGAGCACGGGCGAGCTGTTGTGCAAGCACTAGTGCACTCTGGTAACAAAATACTGTTTCGGCGCTCTTATTCGCAGAACCACTCGGAGAACTCTTAAGTTTAATGGGTAAAATCTGTACTTGACTTTGATAAATTCGTTGAAGGTGTTCTTCTAAGTAGCCTAAAGCTGTACTCTTCTTAAACTTATTACGTTTTCTTTGCCAAACGCTTTGAACTGGTAAAAGAGAGAGGCTTTCACAGAGAAAAAAATTGTGCAAAAGCTGGGCTCGAATAGCAAATAATTTCTCCCGCCAACAAGAAGAAAGAAAAGCTGAAGCTAAACTTACCTGTAGAAAAGCTTTTTTAGAAGAAAACTTTTTTTTCCAAAAATCTTTACTAGGCTTATTTAATTTAGAGATGGCAAGGCGCTTTCGCCAAGACTTTAGTACGCGAGGCTGTGAAGCCACTAAACTTTTTGTAGGGCGCATACTTTTGCGCGTTTTTAAAGATTTTAGTGACTTTACCCCGAGTCGTGAGTGCTTTGGGGGGCATAAAGCTTTGTAGCGGCTCTGCCCAGCGGCTTTGCCCGTAAGCTCGTTTTCGCTTTTAGAACGACTTGAGTTAAGTCGTGAGGAAGCATAAAGCTTTGTAGCCGCTTTCGCCTGAGGCGCTTTCGCCAAGGCTTTAGAAAACCGCTTTGGTAACGGCTTGAGGGTGGAAGGCTTTAGTAAAGGCTTTGTAGCGGCTTTGCCCCCAAGGCTTTTGGGAAGCGTCTTTACTGGTTTTTTGCCTGCTTTATCAGCTTTCAAGCCCTTGGAACCTTTTTGGGAATAAGGCTTCGTACTAACGCCTTTGCGAAGCGGCTTTAATGGATTTCGTGCCTTGGGCGACAGTGGCTTTCTAAAGCCTTGTCTAACGACTTGATTCAAGTTGTTACCCAAGGCTTTCCCTTTGGTAGACTTTTGTTTGACTGCTAGTTTGATTTTCTTTAGCTTTTGCACAACGAAATAACCTTGAGTCTTGGCTATACTCCTGATGAAACATCTGATAGCTCGAGGATTCAAAGGTTTACTTTTATTCCTCGTATTGGATAAGGCATTACCTTTGGCACAAAGTCGTGTACGCTTTTCCTCAAGTTTTGTACTTAAGCCTTGTAAATTAAGAAGACGTTTTTGCCATAAACTTTTATTTAAGCTTTGTTTAAAAACTTTTTTTAATGTTTTGGAAGTTTTAGTTTTTTTTCTCTTAGAGCGAAGCGCTTTTAACGATTTTAGGCGTAACGACCTATTAATGCCTCTGCGAACCACCTTTACTGACTTTAGCACCTTAGAAGGCCTGCTCTTTTTGCTTGAAGAGTTAGGTTTTTTCCCATTTAAAGTAGTCAAGTCCTTAGCCTTCAAATCTTTGGGTTCTTGGGGAGCTTTCAAAGGAGAATTTACTTTTTTCTTTCCTAAAACCCTGCCCATTTGTTTCGGCCTTTCTTTCTTTCGAAGAAAAACTCTTCCAAAAACAGTGAGACCTTGGTTAGAGAATAGATGTTTTCTTTGTTTTGGTGAAGTTTTGTACAAAACCTTACTAAAGCTTTTGGCGAAGCGCCTTTTGGAGCGACGGCGTAACGACGTGTGCGCTTTCGCCAAGACACGAGGCTTGAGGGGGTAAGACTTTAGTAAAGGCTTTGTAGCGGCTTTGCCCTTAAAACACCTTTTCTGTAACTTTATCTTTTTGTTAGAAAAGATTGTGGACTTTTTCCTTGCAAGAGTTCTTTTTTTTTTTAACGAGTTTAACCTTTTTCTTACAGAAATTTTGTTTTTATGAATTCTTTCTTTTTTTCGTACTTTTCCTTCCTTTTCTTTACTAAGATGAGCAAATAGATTTCCTCCAGCTTTTTTTATTTTTTGTTTTCTATATGAGCTAATGCCCCAAGAAGCTAAATATTTTTTTCTTTGCCATAAATGCTTTTTACTATCCCAATGGAAAATTTCATCTAAAACAACTACATCAGCCTTTACCTGCTTCCCTTTTGAAATAGAGATGGCCAAAGCTAAAAACTTAATGCAGAAACGAGACCCATCTTTAGGTAGGTGATTTTGCTCTGACGGCTTGTAGCTTGATTCAACTATCTTCCAAAAGTCTTCTGTACTTAGTTGCTGGAAAGGTGTTAAAGACTTTCTAAATCGAAGAGAAGTTTTGACCAAGTTTTGACGCTGAAATAGAACTTGCTTATGAAAATGTGCACGTTTTTGAAGTGTCTTTTCTTTTTGGCTTTCAATTTGTTCTACAATTCTTGAAGAGTTACGAAGCTTTCGCAGGCGCTTTTTCTCAAGTTTTTTGGCAAAGCGTTTTTCCTTACGTCGTATGGCAAGGCGCTTTCGCCAAAGCTTTAGTGTGGAGTCGTGGCTTAATTCGTTAGAGCTTTTACTAGGCTTGCTACTTTTTTTTTCCTTAGCTTGTAAAAAAGTTTGAGTACTTCGCGCTAGTTTGGATTTAGTTTTTTTGTGTTTTTTTTTCTTGGGTTTTCCAGGGAAGAGGAAAGGATAAATTTGGATTGATTGTGGGTTCCAATGAATCACAAGACGTCCACACAAAAGATTTGCTCGTTGAAAAACTCGAGCAAAATATTTACGAAGTTGAATTTCTCGCCCAAGTAGATTCTCATAGTGGTAAGGACTATTCCAAGAAGAATCCCATTGGCGATTGATATCTAGACGAAGGGCAATTGGACTTGTTTTTTGACCCATATTTTATTTTCTTTTTCCTTTAGCGATAAAAACATTTTGTTTGCGGGTAGGAGCAAATTCTCCTAATTTGTGGCCTACTATTTCGGGTTGAATAACTAGGCGAACAAAAGTTAAACCATTGTGTACATAGAGATTAAGGCCTACCCATTGAGGGAGGATTACAGAATGACGTGCATAAGAATACAAAGGTTTCAAAGACAAAGGGTTTTCTGTTAAAATGTTTTCCTCTTTCTTTCCTGGGTCTAAAGGCTGAAATGACAGATCTTTAGAAGTCTTGGGCACAAAGCTTTGTAGCGGCTTTGCCCCACATACTTTTTTTCCAAGCATATTTAAAGAGGGGCAAACAAAAGGACCTTTACGTAAAGAACGTGCCATTTTTTCGTTTTTTTTGTTCTCAAATCTAATGCTAAAGCTTTCTTCAAGTCGTTAGGGGCTTACACCTTATTATGGCTTTTACGGTTTATACGGCTTGTACTTTATTATACGTCTCGCATTAAAGCTAATAAAAACTTTTCGCGACACTAACGCCTTGTGTCTAATGCCACAAGGCGTTAGTGTCATGGCGAAGCGCCTTTTAAGGCGTTAGCACAAAGCTTTATGCCCCCGAAGTATTTTACTTGAAAGTTTAGATTTTTTGAAAAAGCCCATCCCCGGAATTGAACCGGGGACCTTTTCCTTACCATGGAAAAGCTCTACCCCTGAGCTAGATGGGCAAGTATTTTTAAAGATAATAAGTTTTCTAGCCCCAATAGAGTTGTTTAAGTTTTTTGGGAATTTTGTAAGGGTTCCAAATCTTTGGGCGACACTAACGCCTTAAAAGGCGCTTCGCTATGACACAAGGCTTTAGAAAGCGGCTACAAAGCCTTTACTAAAGCCTTGCACCCTCAAGCCGTTGCGCAAAGCGGCTGTTGCCCAAAGCGCTCTAACGCCTTGTGTCTTGTGTCATAAGGCGTTAATACAAAGCTTTATGCCCCTAACGACTTGACTCAAATCACTAACGCTTTGTAACTTTATATCAATGACTTGAGCGACTTAAGTACTACTTAAAATCGCAACTTTTTCAAAGAATAACAGCTTTAGTGAAAAAAAATAGGATTGTTCTTTACGGAGATAATGGGATTCGAACCCATGATGCACAATTATGCATATTGGTTTAGCAAACCAACGCCTTCAGCCTCTCAGCCATATCTCCAAATTAAACGCACGCTTTACTAACGGCATTAAAGTCTTGCGGTCGAGGCTTACACTAAAGCTAGTAAAGGCGCTTCGGGCAAAGCGCTCTAACGCCACAAGGCGTTAGTGTCTTGTACAAAGCTTTATGCCCCCCACCGAAGGCGTAACGACACAAGGCGTTAGTACGCTTTTAACGCTTTTACTAGCTTTATACTAACGGCTTGAGCGACTTTACACCGCTTTAGACTTGTAAGTTTTATTTCTAAATCTTACTACAATAAAAGAAACTTTTTTTTACTTTGTGTACATACTTTGTACCTTTTTTATAAAGCAGTCAGGTTGAAGACGGACTCGAACCGTCATTACAGGATTTGCAATCCAATACATTACCTTTATGTTATCCAACCAACTAATATCTTAGGTTTTGCACAAAAATAAAGTTTTATTAGAAAAGCTCTTCTACAAGGAAAGAAAGCTTAACGAGTTGATTATAGTCGTTAGAAAACTTTATGTAAAGGTGTTTCTGCCTTTCTTTACTAATCTTGGTTTTTTGTAAAGCACTTCGCTAAAAGTTGTTTGTAAAATATTCTTAAAAGAATTTCTATATTCTTACAAAACCATTTTTTTTACTTTTTTTCTACTATGGATCTATTTCTCTATCTAAATAAAGTTAATTTTTATATGTTATATATTTCATTTTTTGTCAAGAAATTTGAAGAAAAAACAGAAAGGATTTAAGAAAATATTTTCTAGGAAAACCGAAAGGAGAACGAATTTAATGGTGTAAAGCTTCAAAGTTTTGTTTAACAATACTGAAACTTTGCTCACAACTTTAGAAGCACTTTAGTAAATGTTTATTCAAAGCTTTAACCTCATGTTAAAGCCTTACTACAAAAACCATTCAAGTCGTGTGAAGTTTACGAGCAAAGCGCTCTAACGCCTTGTGTCATGGCGAAGCGCCTTTTAAGCCGTTAGTGTCGCCTAAAGTTTAGGTCAACTCATTAAAAAACTACAGGTTGTGAGTGTAGAGACTTTAATGCCTTCCTTTCTTTGTGCCAAACAAAAGCTAGTAAAAGAGAAGGCGTTTCCTTAAGTCTTATGGCGAAAGCGCCTTTGGGCAAAGCCCACACGACTTGACACAAAGCTTTACTAAAGCCTTGCACCCTCTAACGCCTTGTGTCGTTGCGCAAAGTGGCTGTCCTAAAGCCTTGCACCCTCAAGCCGTTGCGCAAAGCGGCTGTCGCCCAAAACGCTCTAACGCCTTGTGTCATAAGGCGTTAGTGTCGCCCAAAGCTTTGTAGCTTTACTAGCTTACTTAAATCTTGTGCAAAGCTTAGATTTTTTCGTGATAGGCAATTTGCGTATAAACTAAGTTTGTTTTAAAAACTAATTAAATACAGAGGAGTAGAACCGTGAAATTATTTGTTAAAAGAAAATTTATCAAGTCTTAGCCTTTTTTTAAAGTATGCCAAAAGATACAATTTTTGAAGAGTACAGTTAAAGAACTAACATTATAAAACTTTAATTAACGACACTAAAGCCTTGTGTCTAACGCCACAAGGCGTTAGTGTCGTGTGGGCTTTCTAATGGCTTGTACCCTAAAGTTGTGCAAGCCTCGTCTAACAACTTGACTCAAGTTTTCAAGTCATAAGGCGTTAGTACAAAGCTTTATGCCCAAAGTGCCTTTAAAAGGTGTTTTTCTAAGGTCTTGTGCAAAGTTTTAGTAAGGCCGTTAGACCTTTAACGACACAAAGCGTTAGAGTGGTTTGTACCTTTACAGTAGGTTATTCAAGAGCCTATCAACTTTTTATCAAAGCTTTTGCGCCATTAATAAGGTAAAGTACTGTGGCTTTATATTTGAAAGACCTGTAAGACTAAAAAAAGTTTTTTTAGCAATAATCTTTAAAAAAAGAATGCGTATGCTAGATTGAAACTTTACTTTGAGATTTACTAAATTTTGTTTCAAAAAAGATAAAATTTATAAAGTTTTCCGTAAAGTTTTAAAAAAAGTTTTCGAAAGTCGTAAGTAAAGCTACAAAGCTTTACAAAGGCGCTTGGGCATAAAGCTTTGTACTAACGCCTTATGACATAAGGCGTTAGAGCGCTTTCGCTATAAGGCGCTAAAGCCATTAGTGTTGCCTTAAAAACGCACTCAAAAGGCGCTTCGCCAAGTTGTTAGTGTAAAAACTTTCATGCCCTTGTAGTTTTTGACAGCAAAAGGCACTTCGCCAAAAGGCGCTTCGCCAAAAGGTGCTTTGCCAAAAGGTGCTTCGCCAAAGCGTTTTTTAAAGCAAAAAGTTTTTTGTGGCTGGATTAAAGAAAACACCCTCTAAAAAAAAATATTCTATGTATTTGTTTCTTCTTTGTCTTCCTTGTCTAGGAAGTTTATTCGCTGGGTTTGGTGGTCGTTTTCTAGGTTCTCGTGGAGCAGGTGTTTTCTCTTCTACCTGTGTAGGGCTTGCTGCTATTCTTTCTTGGGTGGCTTTCTATGAAGTGGGGCTAGCTGGAAGCCCATGTTATATCAAATTTGCTCCTTGGTTTCATAGCGAATTGTTTGACGCTTCGTGGGGTTTTCTTTTTGATAGTTTAACTGTGGTGATGTTGGTTACTGTAACTACAGCAAGTACTTGTATTCACGTATACTCAATCTCCTATATGGGAGAAGATCCTCATTTACCTCGTTTCATGTCCTACCTAAGTATTTTTACCTTTTTTATGCTTGTCTTAGTGACTGCAGATAACTATGTCCAAATGTTTTTAGGTTGGGAAGGTATTGGGCTAGCCTCTTATCTACTGATTAACTTTTGGGTTACTCGTTTACAAGCCAATAAAGCAGCTTTAAAAGCTATGTTAGTCAATAAAATTGGAGATTTTGGTTTAGCTTTAGGTATTTTAAGTATTTTCCAGTTAACAAAAAGCGTAGACTACGCAACAGTTTTTGCTTGTACTCCTTATTTAGTCCAAAGCCCTTTATGCTTTTTCCACCAAACTTGTGATGGATTAACCTTAATTGGTTTCTTTCTTTTTGTTGGCGTAGTCGGGAAGTCTTCTCAAATTGGTCTTCATACTTGGTTACCAGACGCGATGGAAGGACCTACTCCAGTTTCTGCATTGATTCATGCAGCTACTCTTGTAACTGCCGGTGTTTTTTTAATGGCACGTTCTTCGCCTTTGCTAGAGTACGCTCCCAATGCTCTTCATTTAATTGCCCTTACAGGGGGAATAACTTGTTTTCTTGCAGCTTCCACAGGTCTCTTGCAAAATGATCTTAAACGAGTCATTGCCTACTCTACTTGTAGTCAACTGGGTTATATGGTTTTTGCTTGCGGCCTTTCAAGTTATGCTGTTAGTATGTTTCATTTAATGAATCACGCATTTTTTAAAGCCCTCCTTTTTTTAAGTGCTGGTGTTTTAATTCACGCTTTGTCTGATGAACAAGATATGCGTAAAATAGGAGGCTTAGCCCGGCTTTTACCTTATACATATGTAATAATTCTTATTGGTTCATTATCTTTAGCAGGATTCCCGTTTTTAACTGGTTTTTTTTCCAAAGATGTTATTTTAGAAATGGCTTATGCGAATTATAGTGTAACAGGGAATTTTGCTTATTGGTTGGGAGCTTTGTCTGTTTTCTGCACCTCTTACTATTCTTTTCGTTTGCTAGGCCTAGCTTTTCTAGCACCAACTAACGCTTATAAGTCTTCTATAAAGATGGCCCACGATGCGCCTTTCCTTCTAGGAGCTCCTTTACTGCCTTTAGTTTTCGGAAGTCTTTTTTTAGGTTACTTAGCAAAAGAAGCTATGATTGGTGGAGGGAGCCCTTTTTGGGGAAATGCTCTTTTTCTTTTACCTCAAAACGCTTTAGCTTTAGAAGCAGAATTTATTCCCCAAGAAATTAAGCTTCTTCCTTTTGTACTGACTTTAAGTGGAGCTCTCCTTGCTTATCTAGTCACAATCAGTTGGACTCCTTTCTTTTATCAAATCAAGATAAGCCAAATAGGAAGAAGTCTATATTTATTTTTGAATAAAAGATGGTTGTTTGACAAGGTATACAATGAGTTTGTAGCTAAACCAATGATGGTTTTTGGTTACGAAGTCTCTTTTAAAAGCATTGATAAAGGGATTTTAGAAATGGTAGGGCCTTACGGACTTACAGAAAGTATACAAAAATTTGTAAGTGAGCTTCGTCATTTTCAATCTGGATACATTTATCATTATGCATTAGTGATACTTCTTGGGCTTACCTTTATGATTAGTTTTGTGAGTTTTCCTCAACTTGTGAATTATTGGGTAGATAGTCGACTTTACTCTACTGTATTTTTCAGTATTCTTTTCTTGCATTTTTTTCCTCACACTGGTAAAACAACTAAAAAAACCTCATAAAACACACACGCCTCTAACGCCACAAGGCGTTAGTGTCATGGCGAAGCGCCTTTTAAGGCGCTAAAGCCATAAGACATTAGTACAAAGCTTTATGGCCCTCAAGGCGCTTTCGTCAAGGTTTTAGAGCCTTTCCTAAAACAAAAGAGTAAAACTTTATTCTTGGAATAATATTACGGCTAGATAGTTTAATAGGTAAAACAGTGGGCTCATAATCCGCATTTATCAGTTCAATTCTGGTTCTAGCCAGAAAGCCTTAACAAAAGTGCCTTTCCAAGTGTATAAAGCTAGTAAAGGCGCTTTGCCCAAAAGCGTTATAAAGTTTTATACCTCGTTACACCTAAAGCCGTTAGAGGTGTACACGTCATTACGCTTAAAGCCGTTAAAGGCGCTTCGCCAAAAGGCGCTTCGCCAAAAGGCGCTTCGCCAAAAGGCGCTTCGCCAAAAGGCGCTTCGCCAAAAGGCGCTTCGCCAAAAGGTGCTTCGCCAAAAGGTGCTTCGCCCTCTTGTTTACACTAAAATTGACGCTGCTACTTGGTGACAAACAACGAATAGAGGGCTTGGGTAAAGAAAAAAGAAAAGAATAAAGAAAAAAGTAATTCCTAATACAAAAGCTTTTTCTTGGTCTATAGGAGGATAATGAATCCATTTTGTAGGCTTTTCAAAAGTTAAAATTTTAATAAGACGAAGATAGTAAAAACAGCTAATCACACTTGTAATCACTCCAAGAAGGGCAGGAAGATATAAAGCAGAACTTAAAGCCGCAAAAAATAAGTAAAATTTACTACAAAAGCCAGCTAAAGGCGGAATACCTGCAATTGAAAATAAATTGCAACTTAGAGTTAAACTGAGTAAAGGGTTACTTCCTACTAATTGGTGTAAATCTCCAATATAGCGTAAAGGCTGGCCATGAGAAGAATGAGAAGGTAAACGAAGGCTAAGAAGCCCTGTAAACATATTTAAGGTTATTACCAGATAGACTACTAAGTAAATGAGAAGGGCTTGAAGGCCTTCCACACTTCCGCAAGCAAATCCTAGTAACATATAACCTACATGACCAATCGCACTATATACAAGAAGTCGCTTCATTCTCCTTTGAGCAATTCCAGCAAAGCAGGCTAAAAATATAGACGCCATACTTGACAGTAAAATTAAAGATTGCCAGGCAAATAAAAATTCGTAAAAACTATAAAGAAATAAACGAATGAATACGCCCATAATAGCCATTTTTGGGGTAATAAGAAAAAAAGCTGTTATAGAAGAAGGAGACCCCTCATAAACATCTGGAGCCCACATGTGAAAAGGTACTGCACTCAGTTTAAAAAGGAAACCTACAGCTAAAAAAAGAATACCCAAAAGAACTCCACTTGTATTCCAAATAGAGGCTTGGCTCAATCCTGTAAATAACTTAGCAAGTTCTTCAAAATGAAGACTTCCAGTAAACCCGTAGATCATTGAACAACCAAAAAGGAGAATTCCCGAGGAAAAAGCTCCCAATAGAAAATACTTCAGACCTGCTTCTGTAGAGTAAGCACAATCTCGTTTGGACGCAGCTAATACATAAAAAGATAAACTTTGAAGTTCAATAGCCAAATACATTGAAAGAAGGTCGTAAGAAGATACTAAAAAAAGCATACTCAAGGTAGAAAGTAGAACTAGTAGAATCGGTTCAAAGGCATTTTGACCTTCTTTTTTTATGTAATCTACAGAAATCAAAAGAGAAGCTAAAGCACTCAAGAGAATAAAAGACTTCAGAAATTGACTTAAAGGATCTACAATAAAACTGTTATGAAAAAGTACCATATGATGGATAGGGCTATTCATCAGCAGAAGAAAACCAAAGAACAAACTTAAACAAGTTAATCTGCTTAGATTTCCAGCGAGGATGGGGTATTTTTTTTGTCTAGCCGTACTATAAAATACTCCGTAAGCAAGTAAGGCTATTGAGGTCCAAGCTAAGAATAGCTCAGGACTTGCTCCTTTTAGATCATTAATAAAAAGGTGTGCAAATTGGAGCATAATACAACTTTTAGTCTTTTTTTCTTTGTACTCCAAAAAACCTATGGGCAAAGCTCTCTAACGCCACAAGGCGTTAGTGTCATGGCGAAGCGCCTTTTAAGGCGTTAGTGTCGCCATAATGACTCTAACGCCTTTACTACCTTCTATGTAGTTTTTTTAACCGTAGCCTTTTTTGGGAGAATAGTTTGAATGGTAGAACATTGGTCTCCAAAACCAATAGTGTGAGTTCGAATCTCACTTCTCCTGTATAAAAAGTTTTTTATAAACTAAAGCCTTATACTCAAAATAAGCTTTACTCTAAAACTACAAGGGGCGTTACTAACGTCTTATGACACAAGCCGTTAGAGCCTCTTGCCAAAGGCTTTAGGACAGCGGCTTTCTAAAGCCTTACACCCTCAAGTCGTTGTAAAGACTTGAGTCAAGTCATTAGGGCAACACAAGACTTGAATCAAGTCCCTACCAAAGCTTTACTAACAACTTCATTGAACCTTTGTGGCTAAAGAAGTGGTATTTTAATGGACTTGAGTTTTGTAGCTATTTTTAGATAAAAAAACTACTTCATGGTGAAGCACTTTATAAGCAAATACTTTTAAAAGGTTCATTTAACAAAAAGTTAGAGTTTTTTAAACAATGTGTTTCTCTAAAAAGGAATTTTCTAATAACTTCATTAAATTAATAGTTTAAAAAATTAATAGTTTAAAAAATTAAATAAACAAAGCTTTACTCAGGTTTAGGTATAAAAACAAATTCGAAAAATAAGTTTATAAAAAAAGCTTAACTTTTACTAAGGCAACAATTTTCCAATTATAAACATAAAAAAAGCAAGGCCTTATTCAGGATACAAAACTTTAATACAAGCTCTTAGACTTGTAGACTTAGCAAAACAAAGCTTTACTCAAAAAAAGGATACAAGATAAAAGATTGGTCTTCTCGTAAAATAAAAGACAAAGAATTGATGTTGTAGTTAGATGAAGGATATTAAGAGAAAGAATTAATGTCGTAGTTAGATGAAGGATAAAGAAGGAAAGATATGCGATAAAACCTTTACCCGCCGACACAGAGCCCAAAGCTCAAAACCCAACGCAGAAACAAAACCTATCCTCACACTGAGCCCAAACCTAAAAACCCAACACAGAGACAAGACCCGTTCTCATACAGAGCCCAAACCTAAAACTAGAACACAGAGACAAGACCCGTTCTCACACTGAGCCTAAACCTAAAACCTAACGCAGAAACAAAGCCTGTCCTCACACTGAGCCTAAACCTAAAACCCAACGCAGAGACAAGACCCATCCTCATATAGAACCATAAGAACCTAAACCTTAGCAC
>Ga0302114_10001666_pt1 | contig 14563 bp, 8 predicted proteins | sample AG5_Surface_MG_FD_203107 | JGI IMG/M metagenome (GOLD analysis project Ga0302114, IMG submission 203107) | Marine microbial communities from Western Arctic Ocean, Canada - AG5_Surface | ecosystem: Environmental > Aquatic > Marine > Oceanic | place: Canada: Western Arctic Ocean | collected...
AGCAAGAAAGGGTTGCTCTGCACCCTGACGGGCAACGACAAATCCTCCCAGCTGTCGCCGGAGACGCACGACTCGTCATCGATGTCCCACGCGTCGTCCCACGGCTCGGGGAACTCCACGTCGACTTCTTCGTACGAGGTGACGATGAACTCGCGCTCGGCCATGACGAACTTCACCGGGTGCCCGGTGGCTTTATCGTCGTAGTACTCCACGGTGTAAGATCCGGTGTACGGAACCTCCTCACCCGCGTTCAGGGTAAGCACGGTGTGCTGCGCCTCGGTGATACCGGTACCGATTCGAAAGTGTCGAACCATGCGGCCTTCGGAGAGGGATTCGCCAACCTTGACCGCCTCGGTGACGTTCCAGACCGCGGTATCCTCGCTCTCGACGCCGTCGAGCTCGAAGCAGTAGCTGGCGTCGCCGGTTGACTTATCGAGCTGCTCGATGACCTCGCGCACGGCTGAGCGGTACTTGTGCACGATGGAGTCGGGGTACTCGGCGTTCCAGGTGGCTTCCGAGGTGGCGTGCGTGTCGGAGTCGTAGAGCACCTCGTGGGTCAACTCGATGTACTCTGGGACGGCGGCGCCGGCGGGACCGGCGGCTTTGTGCCACGTGTCGTCGATGGGGTTGACGCAGGTCTTGTTCACCGTGCACGGGATGCGCTCGATGTATTTCATCTCGAAATCGCTCGCGCCGAAAGACGGTTTGAGTTCGCCGGCGTCGGCGTCCAGGCCGTCCCAGTTTTCAATCGAGTTGAACAGGCCGATGAGCTCGTAGATGCCCAACAGTTTGCGACCGCTGACCACCGAGAACCCGGCTTCGGAGAACACCTTGCCGGTGGTCTCCTCGAACGTCATCTCGTCCCCGTCCAGGGTGATAAATCCAGCGTACGTGATGATCTTGACGAACGAACCGGTCCTGGCTCTTTGTGCATCCGGAACGCGGTACCAGCCGAGGACCATGAGAGAGAGGAACGCGCCGTTGGCGGACTTGACCTCGAACTGCTTGAGCTCCGCGAAGGCACTGTCAGGCAGCGCGGAGGTGATCGCTCCGGTCTCGCCGTTCGCGGCGGTTCGGACAACCGCGCCGGGGTGGTCGGGCTGATTCGTGTTGACTCGCATTATGCCGTCGGGGGAGGCCTTGGTCTCCTTGCCGAGCTCGACCATCATGAAGGTCATGGCGGCGTTGACGCCGATGAGCGCGACGACGAAGAGGACGAGACCGATGATCATCTTGCGCATGCGCTTCTGGGATTTCTTGGAGTCCTGGTACATCTCCGCGGCGCGCATGAGCTCCTTGGGATCTACGGTCCCGTCGCCGTCGGCGTCGAAAACCTTGAGCGCGGGCTGGACCTTGGCGGGGAGGGCCGCGATGGACACGGAACCCTCGTCGTTGGCCTTGCGCAGCACCGCGTAGGTGCTGATCATCGTCTTGAATTCGTCCATGTCGAGGACGCCGTCGCCGTTCGCGTCGAGGTCTTCGAACACGCTTTGAACGTCCGCGGGGAGGGCGCGGACGTTGATCCCCCCCTCGCCGGTCATAAGGTCAGCGTTGGCATTGGCGGCCGACGTGAAGCGGAACATCGCGCGCGTTCGCGAAGCGCTCACGCGTTAACGATTTTAACGTCGATACCCTCGACGAAGAGCGCGTCGGGTGCAATTTTCACGAATGCGCGCCGTCTGGGGCGGCGCGGCGCTTGTGGGCCAGAATCGCGCCCCACACATTACCAAGGGCAAACCCCCGAAACACGTGGGGCGCGGCTCCACCGAATCTGAACGGTTCGGGACGGCAACCCCACAGCTAAGTAGTCTGAAAGAAATGAAATTGCGCGTCATTGCCGTCAGATGATGAGCAGAAAACACATTTTTGTTGAACGCGATTTCTTGGTGACAAAATTCTGAATGAGAGGCACACCGTATGGCTTATTAGTTTGCAATTTGTGAAAAAGCTGACTGATCGATTTTAAATGCGATTGCGCGATGATGTTGCGCGTTCAACAAAAACGTGATTTTCTGCTCTCATCAATGACGGCAATGACGCGCAATTTCATTTCTTTCAGTCTACTTAGCTATGGGGTTGCCGCCCGCACCGTTAATTCGCCCACTGTTCAGCGAAAGGACGCGAAAGGTCGCGCCGAATTTTGGTGTTGATCATCGACTGGCTTGCGAAGCAAGTTGGGGCGCAATTCTGGCCCACAAGCCGCCCAAGACGACGCACGCTCGTGAAAACTGCACCCGACGCTCTTCGCCGAAGGTATCGACGTTAAAATCGCGTGAGTGCTTCGCGAACGCGCGCGATGCTCCGCTTCACGTCGCCCGCCGACGGTGACATGACCGGGTCTCTCGCCTCAATGACCGGTGAGGGGAACGAAATCATCAATGTCGGAATCAACGTCCGCGCCCTCCCCGAGGACATTCAAAGCGTGTGCCAAGACCTCGTCGAGAAAGGCGACGGCGTCCTCGACATGGACGAATTCAGGAAGATGGTCAGCACCTACGCGGTGCTGCGCAAGGCCAACGACGAGGGTTCCGTGTCCATCGACCACCTGTTTACCCTACTCAACCCCTGCTCTCCGCCGCCTTCATCGCGTGAGCAATCTCCAGCAGACGCTCCAGCGCCACCTCGAACGTCGGTCGACGCTCCGGCTCCGTCGCCCAGCACTGCGTCAGCAGCGACACGTAGCTCGCCGGCAGCGCGGGCTGCGCCGGCAACTTTGGCCGTTCCCCCCGCAGCAGCGTCGCCACGATCTGCATGGGGCTGAACCCCCTGAAGGGCTCGTCCCTGGTCAGACACTCCCACATCACCACCCCGAACGAGTACACGTCGACGGAGCTGTTGTACGGCTGCGAGTCCAGCAGCTCCGGGGCCATGTACGGGTACGTGCCCACCAGCGTGAGCAGGTTCGAAGTCGGGCCGTGCGCCCTCGCCAGGCCAAAGTCGGCAACCTTGATCACGCCGCTGTCGTCCAGCAAGAGGTTCCCGGACTTGATGTCGCGGTGTATGATGTTCCTGGAGTGCAGGTACACCATGCCCCTGGCCGTATCCGCCATCCAACGCATCACGTGCGCCGCGGTGATGCTCTGACGCCGGTTGTGAAGCACCCCGTAGAGCGAACCCACGCCGCAAAAGTCCATCACCAGACACAGATCCGGCCCCGTCGTGCACGCGCCGAGAAACTGCACCACGTGGCGATGCCTCAGGCCGCACAGCACCCTGAGCTCACGCCTGAAGTCGTCCGCCGCCTGGGGCTGGTTAGGGTCCAGACGCAGACGCTTGACCGCGACGTCCGTGCCCTGGTACGTCGCCTTGAGAACCTCACCAAACGCGCCCGTGCCGACGCGCTTGCCGAACCTAATCGCGGAGATGGGAATCTCGTCGAACGAACCCTGCGAGAGGTCCCCGAGGAGCCCGCCCACGTCGGACTGGACCGGCGCGTCGTTCAGCGGGTGCACGATCGGGGTGTCCGCGGGCGTCTGAACGGACGGCGCATCCGCCGCGGGGGCGTCCCACTGGACCCAATCTCGCGGCGGGCTGTTCCACCTTGGCAGAGCGGGCTGAGGCTTCGCCGCCGGCTGAGGCGCCTGCATGGGAACCGGCCAGGGTGCCCGCGGGGCCGACATCGCGGATTGCTGTTGCATGACGTGCGGCTTCGGCTGCGGCGACGGCTTCGGCTGCGGCGACGGCGCGAACTGGTTCACCAGGGGTCTGGCCACCCGCTGCGCGTTCATGGACACCGGGGGCGGCGCCGCCGGTCGCGTGCTGTTGATCCCCGCGGGCGCGATGTCGGCGAACACCGACGGCTCCCTCGCGTTCAGCTTCATCTTCGGGCTCTCCTGTGGCCGGGTCGCGGTGAGCTCGAACGCCGCGAGGGATGCGTTGATGTCCAAAACCTTATCGCCGCTGTTGGTCCTCAAGTGCTCCTTCTTCGCTCCCTGCGCCGGTCCCTTCCCGCTGATGGACACCGGCGTCGTCGAGGCTCCGTGCGCGGGCGCGACGGGCGTGTTAGACACACCACCGTACCCGGCGAACAACGGCGGGCGTGGCGGCGCGGGCGCGAGGGGCGTCGGCGAGGGCCACTCCTGAACGAAGTGCGCAGCCGGCGGGCCCGCGGCGGCGCTCGGGTGCGAAAAGTCCTCAAAGTCGCCAAGGTCGATCAGGTCGGGCACGTCCACGATCTTGAGCGGCGGCGCCGGGGACTCCCCGCCCACGTCGTCGTCCGAAGGGTACTCATCGAACGGGCTGAACAGCTCGTCGTCGTCCTCCTCCTCCGTCGGAAGCGGCGGCAGGTGGCTCGACGGGGGACCAAACGACGACGCAATCATGGACGACATCGCCGCGCGCCCCTCCTCCGTGTCGAAGCTCGGCAGCGTCGCCGGCAGCTCCAAGAACCTGAACCCGCCCCGCCCTCCCGAGCCGTCCTCCCCACACCACCCCGACGGCAGCGCGGGGTCGCCGCCCTCCTCCACGAACGCCGACACGATCGCCGGTCTGCGTCGCGCCCGCTCAAACGCGCTCCGCAGCGCCGCGTGCTCCGACTCGAGCGCGTCGGCGTCCTCGACGACGAGCCCGCTCGTTCCCGGTCCCCCCGCGGTGGGTGTCGGCGCCAGCATCGCGGCGACGTACACCGCCGCGCCGTGCAGCAGGTGCGACTCCACCGCCATCAGCTTCCCCACGTGCGCCACCAGCCGCTGCCACTGGATGGTGATGAGCGGCGGGTTCGTCGGGAGGATCTCGGAGCAGTGCTCCAGAGCCTCCCTGCACGTCCTCCCCACCGACAGCATGCCGCGCAGGGCCGCCGCGCTGATCGGATGGGGTCCACCACCCCCGACTCCAGCCCCAGCCTCGCCGTCGAAGCTGTAGTTGTTCTCGAACGCCCGGTGCTCGGCGTGGAATCGCGCCTTGGCGGTGAGAAGCCTCGCGTACGCCACGACGAGGGGCGAGCACACCTCGCTCAGGCCGTAGTCCGCGTTCTTGCCGTTCCGATCCCAGTGGTTCTGCACCAGAGACATGTGATCGAGCCACCCGTAGACCGCCGGGAGCACCGCGGGGGAGCCGCGCTGCATCAGCTCGTGCACCGTGGACAGCGCCTTGAGGCTCACCGTGACGTTGTTCACGAGGTTGCACCGGGACAGCGCGTGCACCACCTCCGCGGGGGCGGTGTCCGGGTGGCTCCACGACTCCAGCACCAACCTCCTCGTGTGCTTCTCCTTCGGGGGACCGTCGATCTTGGTCGTCGCCTTCATCACGCTCATCTCCACGAAGCTCAGCTTGGCGATGTACCGCTTCACCTTGTCCTTGACCTTCTCGCGCTTGCCCAGGGCGCTGAGGTCCTCCGACGAGCCATCGGCGCCTGGCGCCAGGCTCCCGGTGCTGGAGCCCCGGGACCCAGCGACGAGCTGGTGCCGCGGAGGGGGTGGGACCCCTGGCCCGCGGTCCATGCCTCCCTCCCTATTCGCCCGGTCACCACCACCGGCGCGTCTCCCTCTTGTGCGCCCCCGCCCTCCCTCCAATCGCGTGTCGTTCGGAAAAATATACCTTCGTCCCTTCGACGAATAAACGAGGCAACCTCGTCACCCGAGTTGTGTGAAAGCTCTGAGTGTGTTTGCCCGTACATTTACATATTTACGCGGCATTGGAGCCTGGTAGGTCACATTGTGGCGCGACCCTGAACTCAGGGTTTGGATAAAGTGTTCAAGCATAAAGTGTTCGAACCCGCGCGCGGACGGACACCCCGCGAACGCACACGGATCCACCATGGCATCCGTGTCCATCGCGCAGCCGCACACACTAGCCGGCGCACGCGTCGCGCGCGGGGCGCAGGCGTCCTCCCGCGCCGCCCGCGTCGCGGCGACGATGCCCGTGGGACGCACGAAAATCAACCTGGTCAGCCGCAGCCGTTCCTCCTCCTGGTTGGCCCCGGGCGTGGACGCCCTCCGTCGCGGCCCGTCGTTCGGTGGCGCCGCGCGTCGTATCGTGAATGCCTCGGCCGATGCCGCGGCGGCCGCGACGGCCGATGAGGCTGCTCCCGAGAAGAGCACGGTGGTGACCGACATCATCGCCGGCGTCTCCACGGCGTGCGTCGCGATGCCCCAGAGCTGCGCCTACGCGCTGCTGGCGGGCACCGGCGTGAAGTGCGCGGTGATGGCCGCCGCCGCTGCGTCGATCCCCTGCGCCATCCTCGGGTCGTCAAGGTACCTCCAGGTCGGATGCCTCTCCCTCGGCGCGCTCCTCACCCGCGGCGCGCTCGTCAACCTCGGCATCCCCCTCGGTTCGGAGGTTTACGTGATGGGCGCGGCGACGCTCGCGTTCTACGCCGGCGTCACCCGCGTCGCGTGCGGCGTCGCCAAGCTCGGTAACATCATGACCTCGCTGCCTGTCTCCATCCTGCAAGGATTCGTGTGGGCGGCGACGTGGATGGTGTTCTTCAGCCAGGTGCCGGCGATGGTGGGCGCGGCGGCTTCGGGGCCGCTCGCGGGTCACTTTGCCACCGCCGCCGGGTGGCTCGCGGCGCACCCCATGATCTGGCACCCGGGTAACTTCGCCCTCGCCGCCGCCACCATCGTGATCATGCTCAACGGTGGGAAGATCCACAAGATGTTCCCCTCCGCGCTCGTGTGCTGCGTCCTCGGCTGCGTCCTCGCGGCTACCGGCGTGGACGTCGGCGCGTGCGTCGGAGCGATTCAGGTGGACCTGGGTTCGCTCTTCCCGCCCGCCGCGCTTCAGATTGGCCCGGAGATTGCGAAGGCGCTCGTCATCCCGGGCATCGCGCTCGGCGTGATCACCTACCTCGAGGGTGCGGCGGTGTGCAGGTTCTGGGCGGAGCAGGATGGGGAGGAGTGGAGCAGCGACAAGGAGCTCGTCGCGCAGGGCGTGGCCAACATCTGCTCGGCGGCGGTTGGCGGCATGACCGTCGCCGGCGTCATCTCCCGCTCGTCGTTCGGCATCCTGTCCGGTGCGAAGACCAAGCTGTCGCACTTCGTCACCGGGTGCTGCCTCATCGCGTTCACCGTGCTGGGCGGCGGTGCGCTCCTCGAGGTTCTCCCCAAGGCTGTCCTCGGTGCGTTGGTCAGCTGCGGCGTCCTGCCCCTCCTGGGCCCCACGCCCAAGATGAAGCCCTTGTTCGACAACATCAAGAGCCAGCCGTACGAGGTGAAGCGAGACTGCATCCTGGCGTGCGCCACCGCGGTGTTCACGTTCACGGCCAGGCCCACGCTGGACATCGGGCTCTACCGCGGCATCGGGCTGGCCCTCGTCTTCAAGTTATTCGAGTACACCAGGAACCTGGATAAGAAGAAGAACGAGGATTTCGAGAAGGCCCAGGGAAACAACGCGTGATTGGAGCGACGGGTTGATACGGGGGGGCGCCGGGAACGTATGTACGACTAGCAGGTATTATTTTCTTCTAATACACATCTTACAAATTGTAGCCAAGCGCGGGGTCTACGGAGAGAAGCAGGGTCCGCCCTCAACCGGGATAGCATTGGGTAGATATCCAAAGTGCGTCGCCTGCATGATGCCGACGACGATTCCTCCGAGGGCGACCAGGTACGCGATACCCTCCGCACCGCCCAGGATCCCTCCCGGGCCGGCGGGAAGGCCGCTGCCGGTCTTGGCCTTCTTGATGGCGCTCCACGCGATGAGACCCACGACGTACAGATAAGAGACTCCCTCGAGTGCACCCAGGACTCCACCCGGACCGGGGGGCAGCCCGCAGCCCGTGTCCTTCAAGGTGACCAACGACCAGGTCATGATCCCGCTGGTGACCAGTCCACCGACACCCACGGCGACCTGGAACTTGGCCTCGGGGTCGTCTCCCTTGAGGGCGTCCAGCGTCTCAGAGGCGTCGACACTCTCGAGATCTTCCTTCAGGTTCACCCTCGCCTTGACGGAAGGGCGGGGATACCCGAGTGCCGCGACGCGACGAGGCGCGAGCTTGGGAGTGGAAGCCTCGCGTCGGAGCGCGGGCTTGGATACGCACACGGGCGCGAGTCGCACGGCGGTGGCAAACATGCTGGGTTCCTCTTCGGGTGCGGAGTGAAATGACGTCGACGTTTCCGCGAGCTTGATGTGTTGAAAAGTGCAGGATCTGCGCGAGTAACAAACTCGGGCGGCGCAGATGGCGTCCAGCATGGAGGAAGATCAGCCGGCCTGGATTGCGGATGTGGAAGCCTACGTATCGGTCGATCGCGCCGTGTCCGATGAGGTGCGATCCGACGCCGCGGGTCGCATCGTCCAGCTCCTGGTCACCGGCGCGCTCACGTTCCTCGATCTGCTGCGAGGGATGGAGACCTGCCTGGTGACGACGGACGACGCTCGCCGCGCGCGGGGCGTGCTGCTGCTCGCCGAGACCGTCGCCGGGTACGCGGGGGACGATGAAACCGTCGGGGCCGGCGCCAGACCGCTCCCGGGCGGCGCGGCTTCGCTCCTGTCGCAGTACTTCGCGAGCAAGCTCGAGGATTTCGCGGTGCTCCGAGCGGCGCTGGCGGGCTGCATCGCCCTGCTCCGAGCGACCGCGACGGTCGACGGCGCCCCTGGACTATCCACGCCCGCCGTCTCGCACGCATCGGCGACGGAGATGGCGGACCGGTTCTTCGACGCGGTGCACGTGCCCAGCCTGGTGCAGGCGGACAGGCAGAGGGGCTACCAGTTCCTCCTCGCGCTCGTCTCTCACCCGGAAACCGCCGCCGTCGGGCCGCCGCTCGGATCGATGAACCCCGCGGAACAGATCGAGAGCGTGGTGGCGGCGTGCGACGGGGAGAAGGACCCACGTAACGTGCTGCTCCTGTGCGAGCTGTGGACCGCGCTGCCCCGCGCGTTCTGCGGCGACGCGGGATCAGACGCCGACGCCGACGACGTCAAGAAGCGGCGCGAGGCTTTCGCGTCGGCGGCGGAGGAACTGTACGACGTCGTGGCCGCCTACTTCCCGGTATCATTCCGGCCCCCGCCCGGGGACTCCATACGGGTCACCAGGGAGCAGCTCGCGGCGACGCTGCGGGGGGCGATGTGCGCGTCGGGTGATTTCGCGCCGTGGGCGGTGCCGCACGTGCTCGAGAGCCTCGCGCCCGATAAGAAACCCCAGACCCTCGACGACGCGCTCGCGACTTTGATCGCGTGCGGACGCGCGTTCGGGACGCACGGCATGGGTCCACACGTGAGGAACGTATGGTCATGCCTCCGTAACCTGCTGTTGCACCCGCCCGCGGGTCCCGAGCTCACGGCGGAGGGAACCGCGAGGTGGGCCACGAGGGCTTTCGCGTCCGAGTGGGGCGGAGCCGAACTGGTGGACCTGGCGCTCTCGGACCCGTGCCTCAAGGACGCCGCGCAGGCGCTCAGGGGCGAGGGCGCGGATGCTATGCATGTCGATTCGGGTGAGAACGACGGCGGCGGGTGCTGCGGCGGGTCCGGGGAGCACGAGCACGGCGAGGGCGGCGAGGGCGGCGGCGGCGGATGCTGCGGCGGGTCGGGGGGTGGCGCGGCTGAGGGCGCGTCGGCGACGGCCGCAGACGTGACTCGACGCGGCCACGCGCTCGTCGCCGGAGCCGGCCGAATCATCGGTGCGATCGCCGCGGCGGGTCCCAAGCCCGCGGCGGCGGCGATGTCCCTCGGATTGGCGCCGCTGCTCGACGCGGCTGGGGTGGGACCGGGTGGGGAGACGAGCGACGTTGGACCCGGCGTTGGACCCTTGGGGCTCGTGCTTGCCACGCCGGCGGCGTGCGGCGCCCTGGACGGCGCACTCGCCGGTGCCGATGCACCCGACGGACCCGTCGCTGTCTTGGGGGATGTCGGCGCGCGGCTCGTCGGGCTCTTCGCGGCGGCGGCGGCGAAGGAGATTGAGGGAACATCCGCGCTGCGCGTCGGGGAGGAGACGGAGGAGCCGGAGGAGGAGCGGCGGGACAACGGCGGCATCCTCGGCGTCGCGGGTCTGCGCACGCTCCTCTCGTTCCCCGCGGGCACGGGACTGATCGGCGAGGACGGGACACGCGCGGCCCTGAACGCGCTCGTGGACGCGTCACTCGAACACGACCCCGCGACGGTGGACCCCGACGACGACCTCGACCCGGAGGCTGACCTTCGCCGCCGAGCCGGGGAGGCTCTCGCCGCCGCCGCGTCGTCTAAATCGGACCGAGCGGTGGCGGCGGCGACGGTGCACACGGCTGTACCGAGGCTGTGCGCGGCGTGCGACGGGGCGTCCGCGTCGCTCGCGCTCGCCGCGCTCGCCCGGGTGTCCGCGGCGGCTGGCGACGCGAGGCGGACGGCGGTGACCACCCTCTGGTCCCGCGTCGGCGGCGGCAGCCGGTCGGACCCGGTATGGACCAAACCCATCTGGAAGGATTTCGTCGATGCCATGGCGGGACCGTCCACCACGACGTCGTCTTCCGTGCCCGGTATGCTTCAGAGCGCCGCGCTGGACCCCGTCACCGCGACAGCGACCGGCGACGAGGACGACGCCGTGAGGGACGTGGCGGCGACGATGCGCGGCGAGTCGGCGCCGGGGGCTAGGAACGACGCGGATGCCTGCCGGCTCATCCGTGCTGCGACCGCGGCGCTCGGTGACTCACACCAGGTTAAAGTCTTAACAGATGTGACGGGTGAGATTGTTGGCGGCGCGGCGTCCTTCCGAGCGGCATGCGCCGCGATCGTGGGGCTGAGGGTGTCGCCGGGCAAGTCGGGAGATTTTCCAAATTGCGAAGATCTCCTGCGTACTCTTGTCGGTCGCGCGGTGGGAGGCGGGGACGTGGACGACGCGCGCGCCGCCACGGAGGCGTTGTCGTCGCTAGTGCACAAGCTCGGCACGTCCGGGTCATTGGGCGAACGATCGGGTCTGACGGTGGCTAAGGACGCGGGTCTGATGGGCTCCCTCCACAGCGCCGCGGGCGTCGCAGCAGTCGGCGCTATGCTCAGGGCGCTCGCCGCGCGCATGGACCCCGCCACGGCTGACCTCGCGGCTGATATCGTCGCGCAACTGTCATCTTCGTCTCGAGAGGTGGCCGCGGGCGCTGCGCGTACGTTCGGGGTGGCGATGTCTCCCGGCGGCGGCGGCCCCGGCCTCACCCGCGCGTGCCACGGGTCGGAGAAGAAACTCTTCCGACAGAGGTTCTTCACCCAGACCATGCCCGCGGTGATGGCGGTGCTCAGACCCTCCGCTCGACCGGGCGAGACATCGGTCAACCCCGACCACAGACGCGCGCATCTATCGGCGCTGGTCCACCTCGCTCGCCACGCTCCCGTCTCCGCCGTGCTTCAATCGGGCGACTCCGTCCTCCCGGTGCTGGCCGAGGCTATCAACGCGCTCGCGGATCAGTCCACGCCGTTCGCGGACAAGGACGCGCTCGCCGGTGGGATCGTGTTGACCGCGGCGTTCCTCTCGGACCCGCGCGGCAGGGACACGCTAGCTCTGCACGCGGAGGAACACGCGGGGGCGATCATCGGCGCCCTCTGTCGCATGGGATCCGCCGGCGCCGGGTGGAGGAGATTGAAACCGAATTCACCGCCGGCTGTACCCATGGACGTGAGGGAGACTGCGCTGGATGCGCTGGTGGCGGCGACGTCCCTGCCGTTCTCGGCGGTGTACCCTCAGCGTAAGGCGGTGGAGAGGGCGTCGGTGGCGGCGTTGGACGATCCCAAGCGCCGAGTCAGGTTCGCGGCGGGGAGGTGTCGGGAGGTTTGGCTCGCGCTGGGTACGCAAACGTGAGCCGGGCGACCGTTCGTCGTTTGTGTGGTGCGTTAGACGTCGACGTTCAATTACAACAACAAAGTAATCCTACGTGTCCTCACGCGTGGTTGTTCGTTTGTCTTACGAGGAGGAAGAGTACGCGCACTTCTGAATGCACTGAGCGACGCAGCTGCAGGTGTCGGTGGAGCCGTGTTCAGACTCGTGGCTGGAGCCGTGGTTGGACTCATGGTTGGACTCGTGCTCGACCTCGTGGTTGGACTCGTGCTCGACCTCGTAGTTGGACTCGTGCTCGACCTCATGCTCGGTCTCGTGGTGAGACCCGTGGTGGGATCCGCCCTTGTCTTTGTTCTTGTTCTTGTGGTGGGAGCCCCACTTGTTCTTGTTCTTGTGGCGAGAGGCGGGGCGGGCGACGGCTCGGGTCTCGGCGGCCTGCACTCCGCTTCCGAGGAGCGCGACGATGCCCATCAGCGCGAGGAGGATCGCGACGATTCTGTTCATGGTTAACGGGTGGTGATGGGTGGTGACGGGTGGTGTCGGGCGTCGTGGTGCGAGGGTGGAGTGTCCCGCGGCCGTGCGAGTTCGGGAAATCAGAACACACCTGTCCGAGGACTCTCCTTTCATCGTCTCCGAGGCTGTCCATTTGTCGTCTCCCATAAGAAGACGGCACCTCTGCCAAGAAACACCCGGGCACCAGGTACCTCCGCGTAACCAATCGTCGGCCGCGATAAGGTACTTTTTCTTGGACATGTCTGCCCGCTGGCGGCGGCTGACCAATAGCCTTCTAGCTAGCTAGCTAGGATACCGTTCCGTTGACGTGTACGGCCAAAAAAGCATATCGCGAACGCCGAAGCGTCACTTTCCCTCGCGCAAGCCCGCCGACGCGCACTTCACGTCCAGCAGCTCGCTCGAAGGATCGTACGCACAGCATTCCACACAGTCTACACCCCGCCGCGGATACACATCCCCGCGCCGTGAGCACCGACCACTCGCGCGTGTAAAGTCACACCCGCTCTCCTCCTCCGAGGCCTCCACCGAACCCCAACCGGTTCGCTCGCGCACGACGCGCGCACACCGCCTCGCGACCATGACCACCGTCGCATCCACTTTCATGGTCGCCGTGTACTCCATCTTCGGCGACCTGTGCAGCACCGCACCTCGCGCGCGCGCCTCTGCGCCGCACGAGAGCCGGAAGAGCCGGAAGAGCAGGTCCCCCGATACGGGGTCCGATATCGCGGCAACTTTCTCCTCCCCGGCTTCGCGCGCCTTCGGCCGCGCCGCGCCGATCCTCGCCGTGATCGTCCTCGCCGCGCTCTTCACCACCGCGCACGCCGATGGCGGCCGATACTTGCTCCAGGGCGAACCGGTCGCAGCAGGCCGCAACGCGCCGATGCGGGCCGCCTCTCGGACCACGGGCAACCCCAACCCCAAGCCCAGAGGTGCGATATTTCCCTGAACATTCCAAGAACACTCTTTTTGCGACCTGAGGGCCCCCGACTTACTTCCCGCTGAGGCACCATCCCTCATCGTGATGACCCGTACCCATCCCCCCGCTCTCCAAGGCGAACCCCTCGAGGCTGTCTCACGGAGCATCAACAGCACCGTCCCCGCGCCGCGCACCTCGGCGCCAACCGCCGTACCGCGCGCCGCCGGGCCTGGGTCCCCCGCCAAGGGCCTCGTGCAGGTGGATCGACACCGCGACGACCGCGGCAAGTCATCCGACCCCATCGATGCCATCGTCGAGGCGTGCTGCGACAGCCGCAAGAAACACTCACGGAACGTCGAAGACGTCGAAGATGACGTCGAAGATGACGTCGAAGATGACGTCGAAGATGACGTCGAAGATGACGTCGAAGATGACGTCGAAGATGACGTCGAAGATGACGTCGAAGATGACGTCGAAGCGTCGCGCTCCGGCGGTTGGTCCGGCGGTTGGTCCGGCAGTTGGTCCGGCGGTTGGTCCGGCGGTTGGTCTGGCAACGGCAAGACCAAGTGCCGAGTCGGCGGAATCGTCAATAAGATCTGCCGCGCGATCGATACGTCAAAACGGTGCTGCAAGTCCCGTCGTCCTCACAAGTACAAACACGGCAGCGGCAACAAGTATCGCATCGCTTCCACATCTGAATCCGCGGATGGAATCGAGGCCAGAAGCGGCGACAGAGGCGGCGACAGACACAACAAGCACGGCCACTACGGCAAAGACAAACACGACCGCAACCGCGACAAGGACGTCATCAAGGCCTGCTGTGAACTCTTCGAGAGTGATTCGCACTCGAAGGATCATTACGCATGGAGGGCCGCGATTGCCGAGGTCGACGCGCGCACTGGCGGCGGGAAAAAATGCAAGCCGCCGATGAAAAAACTCGAGAAACTCTGCGCCAAGATCTCTAACAAGTGTTGCCAATGCGAGGTTGACGGTAAATACAAGGGCAAAACGTACTACACGCACGACAACAACAAGGGCAAAATTTGCATCGGCAAGCAAAGTGACTATACGTGCTGCGACGTGAAAGGTGAAGAGAAGTGTTGCAAAGACGGCCGATGTGTTGACAAAGAGGGCCTTTGTGTGAGCTGCCCGGACGTACTGATCCCCGCCTTTGATACATGCACTGGCCAGGACACATGCTGCGCTGCCGATCTGACCTGTATCCAAGGTGCTATCACCACAGCCGACAAGTTTTGCTGCCCCACAGCGCGTCCCGGTGTCGGCGACGAGTGCACAGAGGACTGCGGCGGCTGCCAGTCGGGAGATTGCGTCGGTGGCTTTTGTGTGAGCTGCCCGGACGTACTGATCCCCGCCTTTGATACATGCACTGGCCAGGACACATGCTGCGCTGCCGATCTGACCTGTATCCAAGGTGCTATCACCACAGCCGACAAGTTTTGCTGCCC
>Ga0302114_10001668_pt1 | contig 14562 bp, 19 predicted proteins | sample AG5_Surface_MG_FD_203107 | JGI IMG/M metagenome (GOLD analysis project Ga0302114, IMG submission 203107) | Marine microbial communities from Western Arctic Ocean, Canada - AG5_Surface | ecosystem: Environmental > Aquatic > Marine > Oceanic | place: Canada: Western Arctic Ocean | collected...
CCGGGTGATTGTGATGGTGAGGAGGAGGAAGAAAAAGAAAAAGAAAAAGAAGAAGAAAAAGAAGAAGAAGAAGAAGAAAAAGAAGAAGATGAAGAAACGGAAGATGAAGAAACAGAAAATGATGAAGATGTAAAATTCTAGGAAAAACTACAAAATAACCTTTTTCTCTCTAATTCTTACTGTCAGCAGCATCCCTTAATCTCAATTTCTCAAACTCTGTGACACTTGATCCACAAAAAACAGCCTTGTAAACGTGGGTGTGTGGATTGCGTTGGTTGTGGTTAACACTGGATTTGTTTACGTCGTCGCCTGCAAATGGCTGAACTCGCTTGTTTCTATCTCGTAGTAGCGAATTCATTAAAGTTGTCGGGTGAATTTGTGATTTGTCGACCGAGGTTTTGTAGTGGAGCTGGGTTGAAAGGAACGATGGATAGTGTGAAATTGGTGTAAATAATGCACTGGTGAAGAAGTTTATAATCAACAAAATCAAAATGACATAAAATTGCATATCGATCAGTCGTTCGAACTGAAAATGTGTGCTAGTAATAAGAGATAGAGAGATATGTCTTGTGAACCAAATTTATGCAAGGAAACGAGGAAACGAGGACTTGGGAAATTTAAACCTTCAATCTCGTGTCAGAGTGAAAAACCGTTTTTTGTGATATATTTTTCTCAAGTTTGTAACAACATATTCACTAGTTCCAGTTTCTCACAACTTTATATAAATGCCTTACCAACAAAATACCAAAATTTTGTTGGCATACCACCATCTCGAACGACTGATGAGGTGGCGGCCCACTTTTTCTATACCCACTTTTTCTCACACTCCTCTTACCAGCCCACTCTCACTATGCTCAAATTTCTCTTCGTTATCGCGGCTTCTGCCACCTCTGCTCATGGCACAAACTTCTATCCTGGGGGTTCCAAACTTGATGGTTGTGGATGTGTGCAGGGCAATCCTGCAGCCGCGTATGTCAATACGGAACCAGCCACTGGCAACCCCCACATGTTTGAGTCATCCGGCACTTGTTCTGGCGGTGTCTATGGAGATGGTTGCACCACACTCGTGCCCACCAACTGGACAGAGTCTTATGGCTCTATTTGTGATTTCCACGAGATTTCCAACGCGGAGAACCGCTATGGTGCGGCCTGTGTTGCCGGTAACCTTCTAACTGATCCTCCCCAGTACTGCTTTAGTGCGTGGTGTTATGTCAGTAAAGACTGCCCATCTGCTGTTAAGTCGGGTGAATTCCCCATGGCCACGGATCTTTACTACTCGTACGCTACGTGCAGTAACAAGGACTCCTACTCCGAGACGTCGTCGACGTCCAGTGGAGAAAGGCTGATGGTCGGAGCTGTTGCTGCTGTTGTTGGGCTTGTTTCACTTGCCATGTAGGACTGACATTAATTCATAGCACGAGATGAGAGGTGATATTAAGAGTGGAAAGGAAGGACACTTTGGAAAACAAACCCTTATTTAATTATTTACGGTTCTTACTGTGGGTCTTGTAGTCGGGCAAGAAAGGGGCGGCAAACGCAAACAACCCCGTAAAGAAGTTGAACGGCAGAAAGAACGTCCCCATCCTGGTTCCCCACGCCATCCCCCCAATATCCATCAAAGCCCCCCTACCGATCGCCTTCAGTATACTGTTCGGTAGTGCATCCGGCTCCACTGCCGATTTCTGCGCCGCCTCCATCATTTCGATTTTGTGGTCGACCTTATCGTAAAAGTTGCTCGCCACCGGACTTGGATGGACAGCAACCACATCGATTCCCAAGCTTTTCACCTCGATGTTCACACAGCACGCAAATGAGCTGAGGAAGGCTTTGGTGCTCGCGTACAGGGCCGCGAAAGGTGTCGGAATGAAACCGGCGACGCTGTGTCGGGATTGAGTTAGTGGTCAATTTATTTTTGAGAATTTTGAGATTTTGAGGGGTTGTGGAAAAATTACATAGGTTGAGGAAGGGTTCCGCGGCCTCTTACCTGCTCGTCATGACGACACACCCGGTGAGCTTTTGAGATACCAGTTTCTGCAAGAAGTGGTGGGTAATCTTTACACTTGCCGTCGCATTACACTCCATGTTCGCCAGCAATTTTCCCAAGGGCGTCTGGTCCAAAAACCCGGTCACAATGAACCCGGCGTTGTTGAAAATGCACTGCAAAGATTGAGAAAGCGAGCATTGAAGTGGGTTAGCTTGCCGTCACTGGTTGCGTTGCGTTGCGTTTGTGTTGCGTTGCGTTTGTGTTGCGTTGCGTTTGTGTTGCGTTGCGTTTGTGTTGCGTTGCGTTGCGTTTGTGTTGCGTTGCGTTTGTGTTGCGTTGTGTTGTGTTGTGTTGTGTTACGTTACGTTTGTATTACGTTGCGTTTGTGTTACGTTACGTTGCGTTGCGTTGCATTGCATTGCATTGCATTGCGTTGCGTTGCGTTGCGTTGCGTTGCGTTGCGTTGCGTTGCGTTGCGTTACATTGCGAAGCGATTTGCTTGCTGTTTGCGTAGTGCTTTGCTGTGGCTCGCTTCACTTCGCTTCGCTACGCCTAAAATCGCTAACTTCACTCCCTCACCTGCACACAAATGTCCTTCGTCGCCGCGTCAATCTTGGTTAGGTAGTCGTCTTTTTTTGACATCCCAGGGTTGAATGAAGTGGCTACGGATCGAAACTCCAAATCTGGGAAGGATGCTCGTAAATCCTTCATCGTTGTTTTCAAGAAGTCGTCGTCAAGAGAAACGACACAAACATTTAGTCCCTGTTTTGCAATGGCAAAAGCCAGCGATCGCCCAATTCCAGAACCGCCACCGGTCACGAGAGCCCAAGTGGCATTGTACTTCTTCTTTAAGTTAACAGGAGGGAGCAGGTTCATGTAGGCCTGAGGCAGGATGTAACAAATCAACCAAATCAACGTTGGAGCTGCTAGAATAACGGTGAGCCAACCTTTCCAGTCAATTCCGCTTGACAGCAGCATGCTCGGGTTGGCGCAATCTCCAGACATAAATAATAATCACAGTGTTTGTTTTATCAAGTGGAATCTGAGTGTGCTCATAAACAACCAATAAACTTTGCCATGACGACCCAAACTAACAACTACCCGGCGCTATCCAGCCCTATACCTGCAGCGGTTAAGCTGTGGCTACAACAATGGCCGAAACAACTAGCAGAACTCAATGCCTTCACTCTCTCTTTATCGACATCGTCCTCCACTTCCCCCTCCCCCTCCTACTCCTCCTCCTCGGTTGACAATTCTTTACCATCCTCTCGGCGGCTTCGCGCCGTGTACGTTGTGGAGCTCCTCCGCAAAATAACTGGCACGACAAAGTGGTTCACCCCCTTTTCTCTCCTGTGCCTATTAGAAGGAATTGGCCGTGAGATAAACAATGCTGGCGTGTGTGGCGGCCGTGATGTGGTGGTTGAGAACGTCGTTAGGCGGCTAATGAGCGTTGTGCGCCTTGAGGTGAGCCCCCCCCGCTCCCTTAAAACTATTTATTAAATAACAAAAACTAACTCACTCCACCTCCACTTTTAGGTTGTCAACAGTAACGGCGAGAAGAACGCCAATTCCACCGACATGTTCGGCGAATCATCGTCCCTTACGCCAGTCCCTCGTCCCCTATCCCCGCCGTCTCCTTCTTCTCTTTCTGTTTCTTTATCCTCGGAACAATCAAAATTAAATCTCGATCTGAACAAGCTCACTCAGCAGGTGAGCATTTTAATGTATGTAGCTGATCATATCCACTAATCTAAACTAAACAAAATTAACATGACCCAGCTGGACATAAATACCAATTTGCCAAAGTCTCCGAGCGTAATTGGACGAACGACGTCGACTCCGAGCATGACGAGCATGCTCTATGGGGCCGATGGGCACCTGAGCAGGAGCGTTAGCGGCGGTAGCGTAGCCGGCGTGGGTGGAAACGACAGTGCTAGTGAGAGCGAAAGGGAGGAGGTGAGTGAACGAGCGAGCGAGCGAAGTAGCGAGCTAGTCACAAGGAGAGTCTTGCGAGTGAAGCGCTGACGTGCAAATGCGTGTGTTTTGGACCGTCAAAAAAAACGACACCCTCGCTCAAAAAGATGCGCCTGGCCAAACTCGCCACTGTGTCCAATTTTGAGCGTCTAAAGACATTGTGCGTCGGAGTTACAGCCGATTTAGTGGTTCGCCTTTTTTTTGTATTTTCTTGATGTTTCACATTGGCAATCCCATTCGACGAATCGCTCTTTTTTTGTTTTTTTTTAGTTCTCATATTGGCGTGCACATGACATGACATGACATGACATGACATGACATGACATGACATGACATGACATGACATGACATGACCCTAATATGGACCGTTCCTGAACAATCCCTTCTCGCGAAAAGATGCGCCTGTCCGAACTCGCCACCTTTGTCCAATTCCTCGCGCCTAAAAATTCCAACGTTTGAGAAACGGCCGATTTAGGTTCGCCTTTTTTTGCCTTTTTTTCAACAAAAACAGTCACTAGATATGATGCATGATGCACCCACCCTAACCCTATCATACAGGTCGAGGTGAAGGTGATAACAACGAATCAACTATCTCCTTTTAGCAGTTTGGGTGGAATGGGAGGTGGAGGTGGGAAACATGGCAAAGGTGAGCGATATAACACCCCCCCCTTCCGCTCTCTCCGCCTAAGTGCTGTATTGGCAGGATATGATTGATGGGCTGAACTAACCCACTCAATGAATGCGCCTCGCACCTCCTTCGCTCGGCGCCTGCGCAGAAAAGGACAAGATGAGTTTGCCAATGAACTTTCACGAGCCAAAAGCAGACTTCAAGGAATCTGTGATGGAGGCCATCGCCGAAGTGAGGAACGAGCTGGACGACCTCCACAAAAAGATCAACGAGCAGTCCACCCTGCACATCCATGCCAACGAGGTGATACTGACCTACGGGCGGTCGCAAACTGTTGAGTTATTTTTGAAGGCGGCCAAGGCAAAGATGCGGAAGGTGAGTGGGTGTGGAGCACTTCGCACTCGGAGAGCGTGTGTACGAGACATAACTAACCCCGAAAATGCTCAGTTCCAAGTCATCGTTTGCGAGGCCGCACCCGATTTCGGCGGGCACAGCATGGCCAAAAACCTAGCCAACGCTGGAATTGACACGATGGTTATCAACGATTCTGAGATATTTGCGATCATGGCCCGAGTGAACCAAGTCATCCTCCCGGGTGAGCGAGCGAAGCGAGCGAGCCTTGATGAAGACGAGAATACTCGCGATGAATCCCGCGAAATGACTGCAGATGGCTACATCCACTGCTAAGCTAACCCACGCAAATTCGTTTGGCTCGCTCGTTTCGCTCATCCTTCACCAAAAATGCGCCTCGCACCTTCTTCGCTCGGCGCAGCACACGCCGTGCTGGCGAACGGGGGGTTGATCGCTTCGTCGGGCTGCCACCTCGTCGCCCTCGCGGCGGCGAAGAACTCCGTCCCGTGCGTTTGCGTCACGGCCATGTTTAAACTTTGCCCCTACTACCCCCACGAGGGACAGGACACGATGAACGAGCTGAGGCAGCCGAGCGGGGTGATGGACCTCACGGAGCTAGGAGAGGGGGAGAGCCTGGAGGACGTGAACGTGCTGAACCCTGTGCACGGTGAGTGAGCGAAGCGCAGCGCAGCGAAGCGAAGCGCAGCGAAGCGAAGCGAAGCGAAGCGAAGCGAAGCGAAGCGAATGGCTACATCCACAACCCAAACTAACCTTATGATGCTTGGTTCGCTCGTACTTCATTAAAAATGCGCCTTGCTTCCCTCGGCGCAGACTACGTTCCGCCAGAACTTGTGGACTTGTACGTCACGAATATCGGAGGATTCCAACCCAGCTATATTTACCGCCTTTTGAACGAATTTTACCACCCGGACGATTTGGTTTTTGGATAGATGAAAATTCGTTTAAACTACCGATTCATAATTTTTTTTTTTCTTGTATTTATTTTCGAGACTCTGCTCGCTCCATGCTTCGCAGCTGCGCGTCAACCTCGTCCATGGCCTTCCGCAAATTTAATATTGTGTCGACGGAATTCGCGTTGTGTTTATACAATCCATAAAACAGCTGCGCCGAGCGAAGCGAAGCGAAGCGAGGCGACGCGACGCGACGCGAGGCGCATTTTTAAACGAAGCAAGAGAGTAAGAGTGGGGTTGTTATGACAAACTCGCTTCGCTCGCAGTCGCTTCGCACTCTTTTGTCACAAGGCTCGCTCCCTTCGCTCGCTCACCTCGAACGAATCAGTCGTCGTGCTATCAACAAGATTCAAGACACTCTCGAAACCCTTGGTGTTGATTGGGGTGGAGGTGATCTTTTGCATTCCGAGAATTCGTCCAACGAGATGAGTCACAAACTGGCTGTCCGCCGAGTAAGTGTCGTGCTGTGCCGAGCGAAGCGAAGCGAGATTGTGTGCGCATTTTTAATGAAGGACGAGCGAAACGAGTGAAGTGAGCCAAACGAATTGGGTGGAATAATGTTAGCTCAGTAGTGGATGTAGCCATTATGTCTGTAGCCATTTCGCGAGATCCAGCGCGATTGGCTCGCTCGCTTCGCTTATCCTTCATTAAAAATATGCCTCTCTTCGGCTTCGGCTTCGGCTTCGGCTTCGGCTTCGGCTTCGGCTTCGGATTCGGCTCGCTCACCTCCGAACAGCTCATTTCTGTCATTTGGCAGCCCGCCTCCTCGAAAATGCTCAGAAATCTCTCCGCTCGATCGCTCCCGCTCCCGCTCCCCCCCTCCCCCCCCTCGTCTACCACCCTTGTCCTCTCGAAGACGAAATTCAAATTCCGCCAAGAATCCTTGCCACTGTCCGGTCCGAACATAGGATGAGTGCAAAGCACGTCAACTGAGGGTGGGAGGTGGGTCAAGAAAATTTTCTTGGCGTGCTCCTTCACGGACAGAACGTCGGCAACAAGGATGTTCTTGTTGATCAACATTGGAGCAAGGTTTTTCACGCTCTCCTCAAAGCTTAGAATTGAGACCGAGAAGACCAACACGTCAACTTGATCGACAAGCTTGCTGAGCTTGCTAACGTTGTCGAGAGGGACAAACGTTACGCCGAGCTTCTTCGCCTCGGAGGTGTAGTCGGACCTAGACGACGCAAAAACCTTCGCGCCGGAGGACACAAACGTTTCGGCCATGAACTGCCCAAACCGGCCAAAACCTATAATCCCAATCGACAATGGACGAGATTTTAGGATTTCCCTCTTCTGCGAGGACACGCTCGACAAGAGGGTGCGGAGTCTGTGCTCCTCCAACTTCAGGGTCTCCAGATCAGAGGAGGAGGAGGAGGAGGAGGAGGAGGAGGAAGAGGAGGAGGAAGAGGAAGTTGATAACCTTGAACATTTACGAACTGAGCTACCTGAAAATTGCCATCCGTGGGAAGAAAAGAGAGCGAGCAGGCAGCATATCAGCTGTAGGAACATGTTGGACAAAATTTGAGTCATCAACAAAAATCAGTCGAAAAATATTCCTACCTCACGTGTATGCTAGTATACCCCTGCCACGTGCTCCCTTAACATCTTACGTTGAAAAAAGATTGATTTCACAAGCAAAGTTTATGACATCCAACCAGCACCATGAGTGGCTCAAGATGAGTGATTGGCCCGCGGTGCAAGGAGCCATGCTTCACCCAGATAGGGACGTAGATTTGCTCAGGAGAAAGTATAAGGAGAGAGATGAGCATGGACGACTGCCACATCATTGGCTGGCAGCGAAAGCTCAGACACACACACATGCTCTTGCCAGTGTGGGCGTGTGGTCGATTCGCTTGAATCCAGAGGCCCTCACCACACGAGACAATAAAGGCGAAACTCCCCTCGACATTGCCCGTAGGAGTGGAGCCTGTGCTGAGATCATCGGCTTGCTCTCCCTCACTCCCGAGGAAGCTGATTCGTTGGAATGGAAGGGGATGGTCCGCTTGTACGCACCAGTGGCTTATTGGAGGAGTGAGATGAATGAGTGGATCAAATCACGATCGTATGCAGACTGCCACAAGTTCATCAATGAGCACGATGACGAGTTGGTGCGTGAAGTGCTCAAATACGACAATTCTCAATTTCTTCGAACAATTGCTTGCTATAGCCAGATATACAGCGACTCCCTCGTGTTTCTTGCTCTTCGAATGATCCATCGACACCCACTTTCCCTCTCCGCTGAGGACCCAGAACACACTGAAACAGCCCTCCAATGGGGACAACTCCCCCACTTCAATGCGTGCCAAAAGATCCAGCAAATCCTTTCATTAGACCCCACCCACATAACCTCCACCCCCTTCCCAACCCTCCTCCTTCATTCCCTCCCCGCCAAGTACCACGAGATCTACGACACCTACAACACCGTCTGCCAGTTCCTCCGTCGCACAGTCTCTCCCCAAGACAAAGCGGAGCTGGGAGAGCAGAGCAAAGTAGACCTTCCAGATGGAGAACATTTGGCGATTAGAATTCTCTACGACCTAAACCACAACATGTCGCTGGGGTATGCGATAGGTGGACAGATACTCTCGTTCCTCAAGCCAGACCCAAGTTAACCAAATCAACACAAATCTGTTTTTTGTTTCCCCAATCCAAATTTATTGTAATAAATTTTATAAAATTATTGCGTTGGCAGCATGCGGCAGTATGTGATCATTGGCAGCAAATGCAATAACACCCCCAAGTCCCCCCAACACCCCCCCCAACCCCCCCCCGGTCAGAACCGCCGTCTGAGCCAAGTACGTTCCAATCCCGGCGAAATAGCCAATGGCCGCCCCAACACTCACGTGCTTCGCGTACCAAACAAAGCTTATTTGTTCCAGTCCCATGAGCGCAACCCCGCTCGCGCTTCCTATCACCAAGATGCTACCACCCGTTCCTGCACACAGTGCAATAAGTTGCCACAGACTATCATCGGTTCCGAACTCCTTCAAGTCGTACATCCCCATGGTCGCCGCGACCAAGGGCACGTTGTCTATCAAGGCGCTAGCCAGCCCGATCACCGTGGCGATGATTTCTTGGTTCGGCAAATTGTTGTTGAGAAACTCTGCCAATTGCTTCAACGTTCCGCTCTGGTCCAGCACCCCAATGCTCATCAGAATTCCCAAGAAGAACAGGATCCCGCTCGTGTCTAGCTTCGACAGCGCCGCGGGGACCTGCGCCGAGCGAAGGAGTGGGTTAGTCGTCGTCGCTTCGCGCTCTTCTGTCACAAGGCTCGCTCGCTCGCTCACCTTCAGCCCTTCTCTCTCGTTGTCGCCCATGTGGATTGCATCGGTCAACGTCCACATCGCCCCCAATCCTGTAAGCATGGCCAAGTAGGGCGGAAGACCTGTGAGCTGCGCCGAACGAAGCGAGATTGTGCGCATTTATAACGAAGCACGAGAGCAAGAGTGGTTTAGGAGTGGGTTAGTCGTCGCCTAGCACTCTTTTTGTGTCACAAGGCTCGCTCGCTTCGCTCGCTCACCTCTGAGAAGACAGGAACCGCCAGCAGGCTAGCAATCCCCGCAGCGAAGACGAGTTGACCTGCACCGAGCGAAGCGATGTGCATTTTTAATGAAGCAAGAGCAAAACGAATGAAGTGAGCCAACGAATTGAGTGGGTTAGTTTAGTTTAGTTCAGTAGTGGATGTAGCCGTCTGTAGCCATTTCGCGGGATTAATCGCGAGTATCCTCATCTTCCTCAAAGCTCGCTCGCTTCGCTCGCTCACTCACCTCGCGGGGCAACGCTGCTCGGGGGAGGTAGCGGCATGGCAGCCTCGATGTTGCTCCCAATTCCGCTTCCTCCGACAATTTCGCTAAAACTATTACTATTACCCCCCAAAACCTTTTCCCCGCTCACTGCGCTGTCGTCAACTTGGTTCACCAAAAAGGCAAGGGACGAAACCAAGCACACGACGCTGCGCCGAGCGAAGTGGGGCGCATTTTTAATGAAGCAGGGGGGAGGCGAGCGAGCCATACGAATACGAATTGAGAGGAATAATGTTAGTTTTCGCAGTGGCTCGTCTTCCTCAAGGCTCGCTCGCTTTGCTCACTCACCTGGGGAGAAAGAGCTGCGTGACGGTGGGGAGCGTGGAGAGATTTCCGTTGATCCACAGCATGGTCGTCGTCACGTCGCCGATGGGCGTCCACACACCTCCGGCGTTAGCCGCGACCACCACCATCGCCCCGAAGAGGCGTCGATCTTCCTCGATCGGTATAATCTTCCGCAACAGGCTGATCATGACAATCGTCACGGTCAAATTGTTCAGAATGCTGCTCAGAAAAAACGTCAACCCGCCAATGATCCAGAACAGCTGCTTCTTATCGTCGGTCTTGATGGCGTTTGTCACCACCTTGAAGCCCTGGTGGGCGTCCACAACCTCAACAATGGTGCTCGCCGCGAGCAAAAAAAAGCAAATGTCCGACACATCCGCTAGCTGGTGCGAGAGCTGGGACAGCACGGTCTCGCTGGCCTTGCCGACATTGCCCGACACCTTGTCGAAAAAATCTGCGCCCGCGTGGGTTAGTTCAGGTTTCGCACCTTTTTGTCACAAATTCCCCCCCGCTTCGCTCGCTCACCGGCGTAGGTAATCCACATCGCCGTGCTCATCAACAGTGCCACTCCCGCCTTGTTGAACTCGAAAAGCTCCTCGAAGATGATGGCCACGTACCCGAGGACGAAAATCCCAATCAGCCCGAGCTGGGCATGGTCGGCCAGCCACTCGCTCGAAAGGACGAAATTCGCCGCTATGCCAAGAATAACCACGGCCGTGCCAGCGCGAATCGCGTCCTGCCTGCCGACGCCAGGTTCCTTGGCCTGCTGGTTGGCGAAGGACTTCTGCTCCTCCTGGAGGGCCTTGATAGGGTCGAGGGCGGTAATTGTTGGGAACTGGATTTGGTTGGTGTCAGAATTTGCCCATTGTAACACTAGTCATCACTTGCAGTTCGCTTCGCTCGCTGCACTCCACTCACCTTCTCCTTCAGCTTGGACAAACTGAGCCGCTCGTCCACCTGCACCTGCTTCATCAAGTCAGCCATCGACACAACAGCTCGAATTCCACCGCTAGTCAACACCCTCCCCCCAACCCTGTAGGTGATCTCGTCACTTTCACCCACAACAAGATGACGGAACTTGTTCAACTCCATCACCCGCAAAGCTTCGCCAGCCGATATCCCAGCGCTCGCTATTATGAGCTTCTCCTTGGGGGTCATCAGCGAGCTGATGGGAGTCGAAATTGTGGCGAGGGAGGCGGAGGCATCACGGGATTTCGTGAATTCAAGGTAATCTCGATCCGTAAAAATTCCAACAATCTCCTCTTGGGGGTTGAAGACGAGAGCGACATAGCCGCCCACCTCCCCAGTGCACTGAGTGTAAACCTTACCCATCACCTCGTCCACAGAATCGGAGTCCAATACCCTCACAAAACCATAGGATTTGCCCTCAGGAAGCTTCTGGGAAGCATTGGTTATGATTCGGTGGAGGGGGGACGAAAACCCGAAGCCTGAGGGGGTCAGGGTTGAGGGGGATGTTGAGGCTCGGGATAGAGAGAGCGTGAACAGATTAAATCTTGTTTTGGGGATGGTGACATGGTAACGAATGGAAGAATAATTTATTAGGGTTGGCACGGTTGGGGTGAAACCCAGAGTTTGGGAAAAGAGCAAGAAGATTACGAGAGGAATGGGTGAAGGCATGATAAGTCTATATGGTGCTATAGGTGTGCACGTGTGGCTTTCTGGGATTTCACACCCAAATATGTTTTTGACATGCCCGCCACTTTACACACCAAGAACTCCAAATCAAGATAGTCGAATCCCCTTTAGGTCCTCTCTCCTTCCCTTCTCAATACTAATACACATGAAGCTACTGCTCAACAAACAAAAGCTCAAAAAACAAGAGTTTATCAAATTTGCCTACAACTTCTCGCTCGCCTACACCGTTTTCAGCATCCTATCACATGTAATCTTAACTCCAACACAAAAGCACGTGTTTAATGGACATATAGTAACAGATGACCACTCCGGCGATTGTTTTTGCTCAAATTTCGATAAGTACTGTCTTTGCACACCTTCACTTGCTATAGATGTGGTCGTTGTGAATGCCATGGACCAAATACTCACCGTTAAGCGCAACTTTCCACCAGTGGGAAGTGCTTTGCCCGGGGGTTTTGTCAACATTGGCGAATCTGTAGAGGAAGCTGCAATCCGCGAGCTCAACGAAGAAACTGGTTTGACCATTACCGTTGACGATTTGAGTTTTATTCCGAAAATTTTCTCTGCTCCAAAGCGTGACCAACGACGCCACACGGCCAGCGTTTGCTATAAAGTCGAGTTCAATGAATCCATGGGCAAACCCAAAGCTGGCGACGACGCGAAAGAAGTGAAATTTGTTGCGCGAAAAGATCTTCACCTCCAATTTGATCATGAGGCAATCGTTGCGTATGTTCTTAGAATATAAGATAGAAGAATTAGCATATATCCGCTAAGTTGTATGGTGGGGAGTGGGTTGCATGAAGAGCTGTTTTAGAGTTAAATAAAATGCTGGCAAAGTCCTTTTTACACTCGTCAGGAAATTCTTCCAAAAATTCTACTTTAAAGTGCATAATAAAACAGTGCGAGTAACGCACTACTACATCCCATCTGCTAGCACAATACAAAAACAGCAATAGACTGCGATTCCTTTCAACAACTAGTAGCACTGCTCGAGTAGCGAAGGGTGCCTAACCTCAATCCCCTTCCCTCACATCATGGACAGTTTTGCGTCGATAGCAAAGGCAAAGTTGACAGCAAAACTCCTCAAGAGTAAGGTGCAGCTCAAGCGCCAGGAGAAGCTAAGCACTGTCGACATGATGGCAGCCATGAGAGAGGCTGACGAATACGAGGCCGCGGAGGAAAAACAAGATGATACTACAGGCAGCCCATTAGAAACAAAGGCCAATGAAGAATATAGACGCAGCACTAGTCCGTAACGAACGACAATTTACACATAACCATTTTAAATAATCTACAAAACAAATTACTAATGTTTTAAGGGATCATTTTGATCTTGAATGCCTTCATCTCTCGCGGAAACAACTTCACCCTCCCTCCTCGCTCTTCCTCTTCCCCATCTATCTTAGTAAAATCCAACCTAACCCTCATAACGCTCAAAACCCTCCTCGGCCTGAACAGGTAACTAACGTCAGCCTCGACCTCCTTCCCACTCTCTCCCACTGCGCTATTCTTAATCCTCAAGTAAATAACGTGCCGGTCCATCGGCGCGCTTTCGCTCCTAACTTCAAGCTCGGATTCCGTCCAGTACTGCACGCTGACAATTTCAAGGGGCCACCCTAGCTCTAGCCGCGGTTTGTTGCTGACCAAAAAGTTCGTAGGGTCATGTTTGGGGGGGGGTGGGGGAACCGATTTATCGATGCTTCTTTTACTACCCCCCTTATCGTTCCTCCTAACCGCGCTTCCAACAACGATAGCCGGCTTCTTATACATGGTCGTCGCCGTCGCTCTCATATATTCCACGTCACTCCCCTCGGTCTCGCTGTCCCCCTCCCCATAGAGCAGCAACCCCATACTATGCCAAACCCCCCTAGTATCCCTCAACGGCTCCTCAAGCCCCTTCTCATCGTCCTGGGTAAAACTCCTCCCCAGAACGAAGTCCTGTACCCCCTCCTCGACCCCGCAACCTCCAATACTCTGCCCCTGCACAACTGAGAACCCTCCCCCCCCCGAAGGTCCCGCAGGGGCGCCTCCCCCAGGGCTCCTCCGACGCCATAGGCTCCCAACAGTCACAGGATAAATGTTCTCAGGCTCAAAACTCAGTAGTCCAGCGCGGGGAATAACGGCCGTAAGCTCGAGCCCGTCGTCGACGACGAAGTCGAACTTACCCCTTTTAGGCGTTGCAGGAAGGTGGGTGAATCGAACTATGGGCTCAGAGTTGAGCGTCGGGAGGGAGTTGCTGTGGGTGTCGACCTCAAAATGCGTCGGGAGGTTGTTCTTGTTTCCTCCATTGCCATCCTTCATCATTGACTGGAACAAGTTCGTATTGAAGAGCTCCCCCCCCTCCTTGTAGTGAATAACGTTGCTGATAATTCCGTCAGCCGCCACGTGGGAAACTTGGAAAATTAGCGGGCCGTCACTAACAGCAATTACGATGTTGCTATCCACCTCGTTCCCGTCCTCCTCCTCCTCATACTCCTCCAAGGTCAAATACACCTTCCTCGCCTGCTCAAGCGGCCTCCCCTTCACGTACCCCACAGCGCCAAGCCCCACGAAAGGAGCAAAGGACAGATAGCCGAGGGGGGGGAGTGCAACCGTGGCGAGGAAACCCATTGTTAGGCCGGCTTGGCGGGCTATTAGGAAGCCTGAGGAGGAGGAGGAGGAGGAGGAGGGAGGTGGCGGGGAGGAGGAGTCGGGAAATAGAAACGGAGCAGATTCCTCGTTTTCGTCCTTTGCTTGAAACGTTTTTGTATGCCCCTGCACAGTAAATTTGAGAAGAGAGTCAAGACCTCCGGCCATGAACGATTTGGAGAGGGATGCCCCCATAGATAGTGCCAGGAGGGCCGAGAGGGCGAGGGATGCGAGGAGGCGACCCTTTCCGTTGCCTTTGTTTGGAATTTTCTTAGTTGCTGT
>Ga0302114_10001669_pt1 | contig 14553 bp, 16 predicted proteins | sample AG5_Surface_MG_FD_203107 | JGI IMG/M metagenome (GOLD analysis project Ga0302114, IMG submission 203107) | Marine microbial communities from Western Arctic Ocean, Canada - AG5_Surface | ecosystem: Environmental > Aquatic > Marine > Oceanic | place: Canada: Western Arctic Ocean | collected...
GGTCGGCATAGCCTCAGAGGGATAGATGGTTAATTGTGGTATGCGTTGAACTAATTACACTCGTAATGACGTGAAGTAAACTAGACTATTATTAGTTAAGGCTTCTACAGTGTTTAACAACCGTGTTTTCCATGGACCGAGTATGAAAAAGGTACTCTTGGATTCGGTGATAGTGGGAAAGCTAAACCATGATTTACGAGCTAAAAAAAATTTAAAACTCTTGGAATGGGTGAATGTATGAAGGGCTTAACCAAGATCTTCGAATTAAAAAAATAAAAAAGTCGACAATGTACGGAACGAATAGACCGTGATGTTTGATAAACGATACCAGGTGCACCGGACATTTTTTACAGTCAAAAATTTTCCGAATAGTGTAGATGCGGCTATGCCGAATACGTAACGTTACGAACGAAGTAAGCAAGGTATTATTTGACACTTCGTTCCCTTCATTCGAAGCACGTATAAATACTCTACTTTTAACTCTCGTCGGGAGAAAGAAACTGACACCACCGCCGCCGCCGAGCACGACAACGATCTTCAACACCGGTGCTGCGGGGAAAGGAGCTTCGGCATGAATATTAAACACTCGCCAGTGTGACTTCATTTGCGTATCCGGTCATAACCTGGAAATACTTCCACGTTCAACGGCCGAATAATTTCTGCGCCGCACTCTTCAAGCGATAAATATGGCAGATGCGGTAAACTTTTTGATAGAAAGCGGAGTCAGCGAAGCTGAACTCTATGAAAGAGCAGCGATTTTCACGACCCGTGAAATCCAGTGTGTATTCCGAAAGCGATCGCGTTTTGAATACCTACTGAGACGCCGTCGGATTGACATATCCTGCTACACAAACTATATTAAGTTTGAGATAAACCTCATCGAACTTCTCAGCCTACGCAAGGTACTGGTCTTATTTCCGCCCTCTCGCATATCTCCCAATGTATTTTATAGCCAGCAGAGACTCATCGCAACCAATCACTGCGCACACAGGGACATCAAGAGCATAATAGTGCACTCGTTCACTCTGTGTACCGCAGTTTAATTGGTAAGGTTGTTGTCCTTTACCAAAGAGCTCTTCGAGAAAGCAAAGGAAGTGTAGGTATGTGGTTGAGGTTTGCCACATTCTGCTACATACACGGCAATCGACGCCTACTCTCGGAAGTCATTACCCAAGCAATACAGATGAATCCCTCATGCGCAGGCCTTTGGGCTTTTGCCGCTTTTTGGGAATACAGAAGTCAGGTATGGCAGAACTCAACCTAACTAGTGAAGTGTTGGATACGGCCATCATAAAGACTTGACGTTCACGGCTCAACATTGCAGGGCGATGTGTCAGCAGCTCGGCGCTTCTTTCTACGCGGCCTGCGAAACTGTTCTCAAGCAAAAGGTAAAAATTACAATTCATACACAAAAAATGTATTTTCTCAGGAACAGTTATCATAAGATCTCCTGAGTTATCATTCATGAACAGTTCTTTGGCACGAATACTTCCGGTTAGAAGTATCACATGCCATTAATTTAGCAACAAGATGGCGACTTCTTGGCCTAATGACGCTTGATGCACCGCGTGCAGAGCAAGTAAGTTGTGTTCAACTTCATTCTCGTACTTATGGTGACCTTGGAGCTGGAACACCTGAATTTCTTTGGGCAAAGGGGGCAGCTGAGAAGGTGTTCAGCGCGGCAATTCTGAGACATCCAGGTATTTTTCATTCGTTTCGCACCAAACCAAACAATGCTTCAGCTTACCAGCTCGTCATTCTGCAGATGATGTCATGTTTCAGCTGTGCTTTATGGCCATAGCTCTTGGAATAAAGGTAGTACTGCGACTAGTTTGATTCAGTGGTGTACTAGAAAGTGTGATTTCACCAATTCAAATGTTTTTTTAATGCAGAGATCGACAAGCAGCATCGTTGATGATCTTGAGGTGTGCATAAATTTTTTTGCCCTCAAGCTATACTTTATCTATTATTTTTCAACAATAGGAGAGCATCGCTTTGAGCACTCCCGACACAAGGAAATGGCGCAACCTTCATCGTGAAAAATGCCTTTCCAGAGTAAATATAAACGCCACCTTCTCATTATAACTAAAAAGACACGAGCTTGTACCGCTAGTTTTTAAGCGCTGAGAAGAAGTCAACCAAGCTTGCGTGATTAGGAGAAAATACAAACATGAAGAAAATCATGTTTTTTGGCACTAAACTCGACTATAAGTGACGGGATCCTTATTGCATTGCCCTAGCCTGCTCACGCTCGCGCATTCTTCGACGCAACTCCTGAATCGAAACCGATGTGAAAAGAGAGGCAGTGACGGGATTCGGTGGCATACCTTCTTCCTCTGGACAATTTCACTGTAAAGCTTTTCTCGGTATTCTTGAACAGAGTATTTTATGTTATCATCAACGGGAATCAAAATACGGTGATCGCAGAGTGGCTCGTCTGCTGGATTGTGGAATTGAGCTAGGTATGGATGCCTCAACGCCTCCTCTGCTGTGATTCGCTTCTCAGGATTAAACTGGAGGAGCTTCTGCAACAAATCTGCAGCCTGATGACTTGCACGCGGAAAAAGCTACACGGCACCAAGATGGGCTGAATGTCATCACGTGTCGAAATGATTCTAATTAATTTGCCTACCTCTGGAGTTTTCTTTGGCTTCGGAGGTGGAAGAGATTCAAGCATCGTAACCGCAAACGGTGACTGCACAGCGACGATGTCTTCGTTCGCAGGTTTTCCCGTCACCTGTAGCGAATCAGGAAACTTCAGAAACACGTTGGTTCGACCTGACACCAATCTTTGCACCACCTCCATTATACGGTCGAGTTGATTCATGGTCGAGGTGCCGGGGAAAATGGGCTTCCTGGAAACAAACATCAGTTGTGAAATGCGTTGATTAAATTATGCCACACCCTCCAAGAAGCTCTCCCAGGATGCAACCACTTGACCATGTGTCAACTCCAAATGTGTACCTCGTAGAACCGAGAAGAATCTCTGGCGCTCGATACCTGTGAATCAAGCAATCAGACACTAGTCATAGATTCATCAAGTTAATCACTTTCCAACGCGTCGCCACATAATCCGTTAAAATAGGCGCGGACGTTTCGTCATCAGTTATGCTTGTCAAAGAGCGAGCAAGACCAAAGTCTGCTATCTTCATTTGACACTCGCTGTTCAACAGAAGATTGCTCGGCTGTTACATGAACGAGCGTGAGTGGGAAGCACGGCGACTCGTGAACAGAAGTCCACACCTTTACATCCCTGTGTAAAAGTTCTGCAGAATGCATGTATTTCAGTGCCTTGAAAAGTTGGTACATAATGAACTGTTTGTGGATGTCCTCCAAAATATTCGCGCGTATTACTGTTTCTCAAAAGTCACCATGTTGGTCATGCATAACAACACATGAGTGAAATAACTACCTGCATGCAAGTCGGTTTCCATGTATTCAAATATCAGATAGATGTCTCTGTCATTTTCTGCCTTCAGGACATTCAACAATCTGAAAAAGGTTGGTTTACCATCACAGAAACGAACGAAATTTGAGAAACGTGCTAAAACCTGATAATATTCTCATGGTTGTTGACCTCTTGCAGGAACATGATTTCGCGAAACGTTCTCTGGAAAATGTAAGGTTCGACGATGCCTGGAGGCTCGAACTTAGAGATCCAACCTGAGCATCTGTTGCGTTTTGGAACGCGTCAAAGATCTTTTTCAAGGCAACGACATCGCGGGTCTTCTTGTCGACAGATTTCCAAACAACCCCATATGCCTGCATTTCATCATCACCGCGCGTTTCAACATTTGAAACAATAATCAACGGCACATCCTTACCCCCTTTCCGAGCTTTTGCTGTATTTCGTACTTTCGTAGAACGTGCTTATCGATCTCTTCGCTCATGAAGAAACGAGAAGGAGGTGCAGCCTACGGCTGATCCTTGTCTAACCTTGCGAGTGAGAAAACCCCGAGAAAATATCAGGCTCTCTGCGAATGAAAATGCACGTATTTATAACGAACTCTTCAGTTATGCAATGGTTACGGTGCTGAACTTGGAGCTGTTGCGCGATAGAATTTTCGCGATGGAATTTGTACCTTTTTCATCTTTTCGTCTTCGATGAATAATAATATTACCTTTACGATACATTGATTGATACCGAATAATGAATGAAGGTATAGATACCTTCGAACGAAGTAATAATAATGAGGTATCATATTATCACACTTATTACAAGTTTCTGGAGCCAAAATGATTTTTTCAATGATTTTTTCAATGATTTTTTCCATGATGTTCTTTGTGCCGGATTTGGAAACGTATCGCCAAGCATTTCCCCTTGACGCAACCACGAAACCGACGACACAAAAGCGAAATGGCAGACACGCTCACTGATGAACAGATTGCGGAGTTCAAGGAAGCGTTCGCCCTTTTTGATAAGGATGGAGATGGCACGATCACCACCAAGGAGCTCGGTACCGTCATGCGCTCTCTCGGGCAGAACCCTACCGAGGCTGAGCTTCAAGACATGATCAACGAGGTCGATGCGGACGGCAACGGCACGATTGATTTTCCCGAGTTCCTCAATCTCATGGCTCGTAAGATGCAGGATACTGACTCCGAGGAGGAGCTAAAAGAGGCTTTCAAGGTATTCGACAAGGACGGGAACGGCTTCATTTCTGCCGCTGAGCTTCGTCACGTCATGACCAACCTCGGCGAGAAGCTCACTGACGAGGAGGTCGACGAAATGATCCGCGAGGCCGACGTGGACGGCGACGGCCAGGTCAACTACGACGAGTTCGTGAAAATGATGATGGCAAAATAATCAGGAATGCTCTCACCAGACAGGGCAGGAAGACTCTTGATCTTGAACTTTACACACTATAGCGGGGAAAATGCGCCTTTCGATGTTTTGAACGGAGCGACCAAGCGAAGCAGAAGGATGAAATGTCAGGTCCTCTCCATAAAGCACGTGTAGATAATATCGACTTGTACTCTTGAAAGGGGCGGTTTTATTTCGTAGGCGTTCTTTCCGAACGCGGTTGCAACTGCGCGTTCCTTTTTTACTTTTGAATTCGAAATTTTCTTATAGAAAAAAATCGCCGTGTTGAATGTTGTCGGCATCAGTAGTGTAGTTCCGCCGGATATCGCTCATTACACTTGAGGAACCATGTGTATTCACGCCGCTTGACTGGTGGACGTTACCGTCTCAGGCCAAACTCTCCCAAACTGTTGTACCTGATAAAATTCTTCCTCGAGCGAACAACAACGTTATAAATTTCCGTTAAGAGTATCATATCACACGAATGAAGGGATCGTGCGTGACCAAAGCATATTATTCGGCGATCGATGATTTATATATGGTTCAAGCAAGTGTATGCATGCATGTAACGGGAAAACGATATTTTTATCTTGCAAAATAAAGATATATAGACACCTCCACTGAATTTCTCTGCGAGTGTGCACGAAAAGTCCTTCATGTGAGCAAACCGTTTGTTTTCCAAAAAAATACGGTTTATTTAACAATACCTCACCCCTGCCTACATATACGCCTGTTCTTGTGTAATAATAAAGATCTTATTATTATTATCATATTATTCTGATCTTCATCAGGTAGGGTGAGACAATTTTAACGTAACTTAACTTGATTATAGTTAATAAGGATAAGTCGCTAACGTGAACATATATAAGCGGAATCATCACACTGTTTGCCCACTGGAGTGATTGTGTGGATCGTAATGATAAAGTCTTTACGTTATTATATAAAATCGTTATGCATAAAAAAGAGGCACACCCTTATGAAATTCAGAATAAGAACTTATTACGTACTGTAATAATAAGGTTATCAAATATATAACAATATATTTAATAAATAACAATATTTATTAATAAGATAATAATATTGTAATGTAATAAGATATCTTATTATTATTCGGCATAGCCGTTGATTACAGGACTCAATGTCAACAACATATTGAAAAATGTGCAGTCACCTGGTATCGTTAATCAAACACCACGGTCTATTCGCTCTTACATTGTCGCCATTTTTACACCCAATCCAACGTTTTTTTTAACTCGTTTAACTCGTAAATCTTGGTTTACCTCTTGACACACGTCACTGAATCCAAGGGTATTAACACAAAACAGCCACGCTTTACCTACGAGTATTCAAGGTGTGTTTTAATTGTCTAATTCAGATGGAACCGATCAATTCCGTACGGTGACCAGTCAGAAATCAGCACGTCGTTGGTGACACATTAACCGCATCACACTATCCGAGATTTCGACCGTTCCCAAACGAAACGTGTGATCGATCCGTGCGCGTCTACAGTCACGGTTTTCTTTTCGTATTAGCCGTTAACCGCATCGCCTGCGCCGGACGCGCCCCGGTCTCGTCCCGCGCGCCGCGCCGCGTGGCTATGCCGACCACCTGGGAACGGACGCACCACGCAAACCCCGACGCACGCCAACACCCACACCACACACCCACTCTCCGGTCTCTGGAGCCTTATTATTATTAAATATATAAGCAAGATATATAGATACCTTCGATGAAGGTACGTATTATCATTGTATGTGAACATCTCATCCAGAACTGTGATCGCCTTCGCCTGCTCGTGGGATATGTTCACCACGAGCTGCAGCGCTGGCAACGGCTAGCTCGTTCAAATATAGCTCACTCATGGCCTCAAGCTGCAAGCTATTCTTTCCTTTACAGAGCTGAAACAACGGCATTTGTAGCGCCGCGGACCAGGAAAAGGAGAGGTTCCACGGATCTTTCGGTCCCTTGTGCGAATTGATGGCATTTAAACGTGCGGCGGCATCCTCAAGACTCTGGCCGCCGGAGAGGAAGTTCGCCGTTGTGATTGCCGTCGGCAAACAGCGTCGGAAAACTACCAAATTTGCCTGAGCAATCTCATCCACGGTATAGGTTTTCTGGCAAGATTTGCCTGGATTAACCATGTTGCTCTTCAGGACTGAGCCTTCCATGAAAACACCATGGTCAAGCATGGCCTTGAAAAGCTCGGATTGAACCTTCACATTCACTCCGACGGCAGTTTCTAAATCATGGTCTCCCTGCAAAGATATATCAGGTTCCACAATAGGCACAAGGCCCTCCGCCTGGCAAATGAGCGCGTACCGAGCAAGATCTCGCATATTTGCTTGAATGATCAAGTCGGAAGGTTGTCCGGCAGACAGGTCGATCTCGAGCGGAGATCTCCACTTTGCAAACTCACAACCTGCAACCTTGTACTCTGCAAGGCGTGGTGCAAGGGAGTCCAAGCCTTGCATGACAGTGGCCCTAGCCTGACCGGGAAGCGCATATGCTTTTAGGTGAGGCTTCACCCCGGGTACGATTCCGCGGCTGGTCAAAACATCGGGAAAGAAATCACCCGTTTTGGTGCTCTTTTGATACAACGTTTCTGGGTCCAGTATCGCGGCCGAAAGGTACTTTTCACAACCCGGACTCTCAAAGAGAATTTGCCGATATGACCTGCGGTTCTCCTCGGTATTCTCAATACCTACGGCGGCAAAACGATCCCCAATTGTACCTGGCCCCTCATCGCAAGCGGTTATTCCTTTGCCTGGGGTTCCAATCATAGCAGCGATCTTTTCCAAATGAGCTTTCTCAGAGTCCGACAGGAAACAGCCACCATGACACGATCCTACGCCCGATGACAACGATTTCGCTGAGAGGATACGGGTGTAAGGACGGTTAGACACGTGTCCGTTTTTGTTGATTGATGATTTTGATTGAAAAGCTTGGACAGCAAGGTGAAAATGTGCGGCCATCCCGAGCGAATTACTGCGGGCGCTCGGGTTGAGGATATTGCAAGTGTTGATAACTTCTTGTTGCATGTTTTCGAACGACGAGTAAGATACCACACCGTAAAAACATGCTTTCCGATGATTCCAAATATATTCGGATACTAAGATAGTTACATATACTCGTAGATATATTATCTTCGAAATATATAATATGATATTAATATTAAATATCTAGATATATATTATTAAGATCATTGATATTATGATAATTCATATTATAATTATATAATTATTAATCTGTGTCGTAATAAACTATATATGTTGTTCTTATTAACACTTAGGGTGGAGATAAGCAACCCGGCAACCCGGGTAAATAAATTTTCTTCTAAGTTTTAAACCGTCATTTTGGGTCTGTTTCGCCCCGCATCCCCAAATTTATTTAGAGGAAATCGCGAGTTTGGAACGAAAATCTCGACTTCTAAATATTTTTCCAATTGGTGCTATTTTTGTTATTTTGTTGCATAACTTTGGGGTTTCGGAACTATTTCGGCGGAGCACGGTCGGTGCCGATCATCAGCCCGTTTCAGGTCACAGGAAGTGAAAACAGAGGGCGTCATGGGTAAGTAACAATTCTGGATCGGGACATTGTGATTCATTCGCCGAGGGTCAGTTTTGTGGCTCCCGCCAGTCATGCCGACTACACGTTCGCGTCAAAGTTTTTAGGGTTCCTAAACTTTGCCGTAATCGGCCGTCGTGACCGCAAGACGCAACTCCCGTGGAACCAAATGGTTTTCTCCTACTTTTTTCGATGGGTTTTTGATTTCGCCTTCCTGCGAACCTCCCATGTGTGAATCGTTTGCGCCCTGTGCGATCGTGACAAATCGGCAACGGCAGTCTTTTTGTTCTGCAAACCCGCCGGAGTCCAGAAGCACTGACCTTTCGCACCCCGCCACTATCTCGCAATCCACAATAAAATCTCGCAGCTGGTTTCAAGGTACACGAACTTCGTACGAAGAGCAAGGGAGAATTGCTTGGTCAGCTCAAGGAGCTCAAAACGGAACTTGCCGCTCTTCGCGTGGCGAAGGTTACCGGTGGTGCTCCCAACAAACTTTCTAAGATCAAAGTTGTGCGCTTGTCCATAGCCCAGGTTCTGACAGTTATTCGCCAGAATCAACTTAAGAATCTGCGAGTTGCATTTGCCGGAAAGAAATACATTCCCATTGACCTCAGGCCCAAGAAAACCCGTGCTATTCGCCGCAGACTCACTGCTGAGGAGGCAGGTGCTAAAACGGCGAAGATGGCAAAGAAGGACTCTTACTTTCCGAACCGCAAATACTCCATCAAAAACTAAACAACCAAGTGCGTGCTCTAGAGCTTTCAATAGGTTTAGTCTTGATTCAAACCTCGGAAGGGACTTCTAAACACGAACAGCTATTAAAGTATGTTTGCACATGACCTCCCCGACAACAACTAAAGGAACCCCCACAGACACTTGTCCCCATTTTTTGCTTTGTGTTTGTCTATTCAAATAGCCCAGCGTGTTATCTTCGAAAATAATCCTCTCCGATGGTGCAAGTACTTGTCTTCATACTAATAATGGTTTCTAGCTGGAACAACAATGTGACACCATTAAGAAATGCAAATGTGATAAAAGTTTTTCCCTTCGGAAGGCTTTGAAGGCAGACATAGCTCCGAAATTCGAAAAAACCTTTCCCCCTCTAGAGTTTGAACTAAAAGTTGGATACACGGGCTTTGGATCCGTACCTGACCTCGCTTCCCCAGTGGTTGCAAGATATCCAAAAGAGCCATTTTCAAATCTGCAGCAAGGTTTCTGATTTAGAACAACAGGTCCCAGCGGAACTGCCAAAAAAACGTCCAGAACTCACCCGCACGGACGATGAGTTTGCAGTCGGGTTCAGCGTACCCGAGCGATATACATCCACGCTCACCTTGACGCATGATGTGTAACTCAAAGTGTGCATCTTGCTCAATATCGAATTACATGAGAGCGTCTGGATCGCTTCAGCATCGCTTTCACTAAAGCCAACACCCACGTAATTAACGGCACCTTCCTCGACCTTGAATCCAGGGTTTTTGGAGGTTACGTTGAAAGCCATTTGTTCCGTGCGAGATCATTGAGGGGAGGTGTTCGATATCTAGCTCATGCACCGCTTGTCCCAACAGAAAATTCCCGGGGAGAGTCGGCATGAAGGCCCTGCGCCATAGTTGCGGCGAATAGTTCTGGTAATTTGGCAAGTCTGTTAGGCTCTGTGTGTTTAATCGAAAGGTACGAAACTTACGAAGCCTGTTGGTTCCAATGCGATCATCGAGATTTTAGAATTCATCTCTGATAACGGCTGTGGGGAAGGTAGTGACACTTCGTAGGCTAGTCTACGTATACGTATTATATGGATATTCTAAAGTAGTGTCACGTGTACAGTCGTAGCGTGGAGAAATTTCTCGAGCGAGGTCCAACCTTCGACAGCTTTTTTTACATCCTCGGGCTAAACAAGGAGCCCAGAAAAGTTGATTTTCGATTCATGCCCTCGCCAACGAGCAGTCTGCGGGCCAGGAGCCAGAACTCTGTGGCGGATCTTGCGCCATCAAAGCGAGTTTTCAAAATCCGCTCGACAACTTTGAAGCGCGGTTCGCGGGCAACGGTAAAGCGAGTTTTTTATCTTAAGCAGAACAAACACAACGGCTGAATTTCTCGGTTTATTAAAATAATTACGTCACCCATGCTACCTGCAGGGCCTGTGTCCTAACTCTTAGAAATCGGCATTCAAAACAATGCGTGTCTCATTCTTCCTCACAGTCTCTTTCTCGACACGGCCTATACCGTGGCCATTGTCCAACCCACATGTCGGCTGTCGTCTCAGTGCGTTCAATCGAAAATACGATGAATCCCCTGCTACACACCCAGCGGCGCGCCTCCACAGCGCTTAGAGTCTGGCTTTTCCATCCCTCCGCGAGAGTCAACCGCCCCGAATTGGCGACTCGCGCAGTGAACACCAAGGGGGGCGCTTCCTCCTCCTCCTCCTCCTCCTCCTCATCCTCCTCTCCGCCGTCATCGTCATCGCCAGCGGCGGCGGCGGCTTCGTTTAAACACGCGCAGGACAGCGGAAATGGAATCGTATCACGCGAGCCTGTATCACGGCAGATCCGTGGACACAACACAAACGCTGCCGCGCCCGCGAATAGCACGGGAGCGACCGCGACACAGCTCGAACCGTGGCAGGGCTCCAGATCCCGGCAGCAGCGGCATAATGATCATAATCGTCAGCAGCAGCAGCAGCAGCGCACCAACGGTGGCTACAGCACTAAACTACAAAGGGGTTCCTTTAGTGGCGGCGCACCATCGGGACATTCGAACGCCCTGAAGAGTGCACTGCCTGACGATATCGACGCTTTGTACCATCAGATGCAGCACCTCGGCTCAAGGTGGGCAGACCTACACGCGGAGGCCGAGCTTCTTGAGGAATCCAAAAAATGTGTGTTGGCATCGATAACACTGCACTACATGAATGACGGGGACAACAAGAGCGCTGGGGAGACCAAGGCTTTCGCTGCGCCTGAGTATAGGGAGCATGTTCAAAAGATGGTCGAGGCGAGGCGAAGGGCCAACCAGGCAAAGGTGGAATTCGAGGGAATGAAGGCACAACTGAATCTGACGAGGACATACGAGGCAAGCAGACGCGAAGAGATGAAACTACTGTGAACGCCAATACTCCGTGACGTAGCAGTCGCCTTTTGCGTGTTTATTGGGGTGTCTTGAGTCGTTGCAGTTGTTCCCTCTCGTACTTCAAGAACGCACACTTTCTTCAACCTCTGATCAATGGTTTAGGCCAAGCACGTGGCTGTCAACGAGCCAATGATGATCGCCTACGTGTTCGCCACTCCTTCTAGTTGAGGGCTGAAATCCTCAGCGCAACACTCCAGTCCTGGCCCGCTCCACCACCTGACACATCTTTGCACACAAGCCCCCGATCTGAAGCAGAGAGTTCACACCATCACCTACCCTCATGTGCGTGAAGCCGACCTCGCGAATCATTTCAAGTTTGACATACTCGGGCATGCTCTCTGCGTCAAAGTTTTTTACAACCCTGTACACAGTTCCTATGACATCTGCGGCGCTGAACCCAGCGTCGTGTAGGGACTTCATCTTGTCATAGGCATCGTCAACATTTCCCCGGAGGCAATACGATACGAAGTCGACCACTACCTGGGGATGCGGCTGATCGCACACCTTGTACACATTCTCTTGGTTCACAAAACCAAACCCCGAGTGCGTGGCCTGCAGGTTGTTCAGTGCCTGTCGCATATCGCCATCAGCGGTGAAGACAACAGCCTCCAGGCCGTCAGGGACATACGGTACTTCTTCCTTCTCGACCACCTTGACTACGCGCTCAAGCACCTCCTGATCACTAAGACGAGTAAATCGAACTATGGCACACCGCGATTGGATGGGTTCAATAATCTTTTCGGATGCGTTGCAGGCAAGCGCGAATCGAGTGGTGGAGGAATACAGCTCCATGGTCCTTCGCAACGCCTGCTGTGCGGCACTTGTCATTGAGTCTGCCTCATCGAGCAGGATGATCTTGTGTCGACCGAGAGGAAGGGTGACCCTCTTTTGTGCAAACATTTTGATCTTGTTGCGCACCACATCGATACCGCGGTCGTCGGACGCGTTCAGTTCGAGGACCGCGTCCTTGTATGAAGGGCCCAGGAGCGTGTGCGCTAGGCAGAGGACAGAGGTGGTCTTTCCGATACCAGGTGGACCAGTGAAGATGAGGTTAGGCATGTTGCCGGTAGAAGCCATAGCAGCAAGACGATCCACTGCGTCCTTGTTCCCGACGATCTCGTCGATCTTGGTGGGGCGGTATTTCTCAACCCAAGGCAGAGAAGCGCTGGCCTGGGTACTGCTCATGCTTTCGCCCTGTTATTCGTGTACTCGCGGTAGTAGCGTTTAAAGCCTTCTAGACGAATCCGGGTTTGATGGAGGGTCACAGCGATGCGATGATGTTTATGTGACAAACTTGTAATTTCGCACTACCCTGCCTCGCGAGTGCTGGTGGAATGGAACTTGCGCGAAGATCTGTTTCTCGATGTTTGAACTGTATGTGCTGCTATATATGATCATATGACAACGGAAATGAAAGTACGTACGTAGTACATTCCAAAGTTGTTTTCAAGTTGTTTTCAAGTATTATTATAAATAGTTTACTCGTGAACAATGGTTTAAATTCTACCGTACATATTCGAAATTTATTCGAAATAATACGAAGCTTATATTTAGATAGGATTTTGAAATATGGCCATTGCTGGCTAATAATAAAATGCCTTATTAAAACAATATATAATAAACTATTCTTATTATAATAATTGTATATAATTGTGATATTCTGATATTCACCCGGTAGCATCTTTGCAAGCGGTCCAGCGCGCTCGCCGTTCTGACTTGGCCTGATTAGGCGCCATAGGAAAAAAACATGCGCGACCCAAAATATAGTACAACCGACCGAAATTGGGTCCGACCGCGAGTCAACGATAGGGGGAATGGTATATTATTAATGCACACTACAATTAACCATCTATCCCTCTCGGGCAGGCTATGCCGACGCACATGGAGCGAACCACCGTCCTGGTTCGATCTTGTAGAATTATTATTATTATATTCGATATTACGAACGAACGAACGAATAAATGAATGAAGGTACAAGCAATTCGCAAGCAATAATCAAGTAAGTAATAATAATATTATTCGTAAATATTTAAAGTTATTAATAATATTATTATAATAATAATAGCTACTATATCCTCGAGTATCTAGCGAGCGTTCTGATTGGCTTCGGCAGATATGCTACGGCTTATGCGAGGCACACTTTAAACCGCACTCCGACGCAACCGACAATATGCTCGCCCAGTCTTCCTTCGTTGGTGCTCGGCTCATCAGAACAACTCAAGTCTCTAAAGGCAGCCGCCGCTCATCCCTGATAGTCGAGGCTCGCCGCACGAAGGCTTCCGCACCCTCCCGCTCTGCAGCCAAGGTGCGTGCCATCTTCAACAGACAACTCACGGAGAATTTGCTTGTCCCCCGATGGACTGCAAAAAGCCAGCCTTATTACTCAACCAAGTATCATTTCCCGCTCGAAATGTGTTTATCTTCTTTCTTTGTTAAAGTATCGCTCTGAGAACGGGCCTTCGAAATCATTTCCAGGTTGCAAAGTTCGGTTCCACCGCCCCTCCAGATCTCTATCCAGAGTTTGGCGTCTACCCTGGTGGTGGCGAGTCCCCTATTATCCCGTTCGACGACGACAAGAATGCAGAGCGCGAAATCATTCACGGACGTTGGGCTATGCTCGGCGTGACGGGCGCGTGGGCAGCTGAAAACGGTACGGGTATCCCTTGGTTCACTGCTGGCACCCTCTGCACACCCGACGACTGCACCGCTGTTGCAGACAAGTTTCCGGGTGCTGTCGCCCCTCTTGCGCCTGAAGGATCTGGATATCCATCATTCTGGGCGGTCCTTGCCATCGAAATATTTCTCGTCGGTTCCGCTGAATGCTACCGCACTGGCCTGTTTGAAAACCCTTTCCCTGAGCTTGAGCTCTCAGTTACTCCCGGTGGTCGATTTGACCCACTTGGTTTCGCTGAAGCTGGTGATCTCGAAGAACTGAAGGTTAAAGAGCTGAAGCACTGCCGCCTTTCTATGTTTGCATGGCTGGGTTGCATTTTTCAGGCTCTCGCCACACAAGAAGGACCTATTGCCAACTGGCAGGCCCATGTTGCCGACCCCGTGCA
>Ga0302114_10001670_pt1 | contig 14552 bp, 19 predicted proteins | sample AG5_Surface_MG_FD_203107 | JGI IMG/M metagenome (GOLD analysis project Ga0302114, IMG submission 203107) | Marine microbial communities from Western Arctic Ocean, Canada - AG5_Surface | ecosystem: Environmental > Aquatic > Marine > Oceanic | place: Canada: Western Arctic Ocean | collected...
GCACTCTTCTGTCACAAGGCGAGCTAGTCACTACTAGTGTATAGTGTTGCTGGCTCACTTTGCTCGCTCGCTCGTCGCTTCGCACTCTTCTGTCACAAGGCGAGCTAGTCACTACTAGTGTAGTGTTGCTGGCTCACTTTGCTCGCTCGCTCGTCGCTTCGCACTCTTCTGTCACAAGGCTCGCTCGCTTCGCTCGCTCACCTCGTCATAGACGAGATAGTCATCGGAAAAGATGAACCCCAGGGCTGTTTTGATTTTGGAGCAGGAAGCATCAATTTGGTTGTCGTTCTTCGAGTTCAACGCGATCATGGCCATTCTTGAGATTTGCTTTCCGATGCCATAAACGTCGAGGGCGTCAATTGGAATCGCAGCATCGTCTGCAGCATCGATTGCAGCATCGTCAAAAATACTCGGAGTCTCGTAGCGAAACTGGACGTCGCTCGTGAGCGTGATGGGGGGGAAAGACCAAGTTTCGCCCAGAATCGCGGTCATGTTACCCTTGATGGTGATGTACGTTGTGTCGAGTTTTGAGTTCAGAACCGTGGCAGAATGATGGGGATGCCCCAGCATCAGAAGGTTCGTGCTGCCGTCGTTTTGATTTGTGTTCGTGTCGAATGTGAATGACATACGCTGCGAGTCTGCGCCGAGCGAAGGAACGAATTGGGTGGGTTTGGGGTTAGCTTAGTACTTCATCGCGAGTATGCTCGTTTTTTTCCCCAAAAAAATTATGTCTCGATCGCTCACCTTCACCAAATTCAATATTGACTCTCCCCCCAAGGGGAACGACGCTGGAGAAATGCTTCAACGTTTCGAGGAGGTTAGGGTTGCTGCCAGGCGGCAGAATTGCTATTCTCAGAAAGCCGCTGTACTCTGATTTCGACGATAGAGTTTTTCGATCATCGTCTAGCTCGAACGTTAGGGAACCGTCAGAGACGAGGAGCCAACGCGCGTCGTCTTGTTCGATTATTGAAAATCGAGGATCCTCTAGAGGCTGGAACTTGGAAATTTCCGTGAGGGCGGACAAAATCGGTTTCGTTTTTTTGAAATTGGCGGATATGAACGGGGAGCCCTTGCACACAGGGAACGAGACGAAGGAATCGGTGTCGAGAGTGAATTGCAAAGTTACGCTCAAGGCTGAAAAATGCTCAACGGACCTTTTAAAACCAGGAAAAACGAAGGTGAAGTCTGGTGCAAATATGTCAGAGACTGACCTTGCGGTGTGGGTTCGTCGAGCAGCAGAGTAGGAAATTTGGAGATTGGCTTGGGATTGGTCGTCGTCCCACTTGATGGCATAAGGTGGGACGACGACTTGGTTCGAGGGGCCAGCTAGAACCAGATTGGTCCAAAACGAACCGGTTGGGAACGCTCGCTTGGAGAAGAAGTTGGAGGATAGGAGGTTTTGATTGAAAAACCTGGAGGTTGAGGTGGTGGATCTTTGAAATGATGTGAACGCAGGTACACCGTTATCGTTGGGGGGTGCTGAGGAAACTTTATAGTAATTCTTGAAAAAGAGCAAGGTGAAGCCTGAGAGGAAGAGGAGAAGAGAGAAAAATGTAACTGTGGCAAGCCTAACGAATCGAGGAGCATTGATGATTCTGGGCGAAGGTGGTCGTACTAATGGTGGGTTAGCTGCTGTCAGGGGAGTGGCTTCTGAAACTCCTGGAGCTGAATTGGTCCACATTTGGGTGTTTGAGTTATTTGACATAAATTCTTGAAACTCCTGGAGCTGAATTGGTCCACATTTGGGCGTTTGAGTTATTTGACATAAATTCTGCAGCTCTGGAGTTCTGGTGCTCTGGTGTTCTGGGTTTATAATGTAAATTCAATACTATTTTCATTTACCTTTGTCAACTTTGAGTTGAGCTGGATTCATAAACTCATACACAAATATAACGTATGTCCCTCCTATCCACCCAGGACAGACACCAGCTCCGCTGCTTCAACTGTGGGGAGAAGGGCCACAGCAACAAGAACAAAGACTGCCCTAACCCCAAGTCCCCCAAGGGTGACGAGGCCTGGGCAGTCTACAAGCGTTGGCGGCGAACCGACGCGAAGAACTACATACCGCTGAAGCTCGATCGCGACTACACGAAGATTTTCGCGCAGTGGATGTCGCAAACGACGACTCCTTCGGACGTACTCAAAATTGCCTTGAATAGAAAAACCAAGAACAGTGTCCATGACTTCACGTGTGCCTACAGAATATTTTTCATGAAGCGATTGGAAAAAGTGACGGAGAGCTTAGACGAGCATATATACACACAGCACGTACACATTGGGTCGACGAGTGCAGAGCAGGCGAAGGCCGTGGAGCAGCTGAACAAGAATTTGAACCTGGCTGTAAAGGAAGGGGCGCCACCGACATTTGTGGACGCCGATGCGAACATTGTTTACGCCAGGGACAGGCTGCCGACACGGGTGCGGTACATGTACGCTGCGATAATGAACGATTTGGCGGTTAGTAGCGTGGTCAGGGGCATGTTCGTGCCCTCCGTTAAATCCACAAAAATAGTAAAAATTGCGAGGTGAGTTAGTGAAGCGAAGCGAACGAGCTTCTTTTGGTTGTGACACCGGGCGCAGCTGGTAGGGGCAGCGTTGGGGAGGATTTTTTACCTTTCAACCGCGGTAGACAACCGGTGACGATCGAGCCAGGCTGGAAGGAAGCCAGCGAGGATCAGTCTCGTACCTACTAGACATCTCATTGGTGGTGACACCGGGCGCATGCAGTGTTTCGGCTTGAGGGTGGGCGGTGGGGGGTGGAGCATGGACAAGTGAAAATGAGGACGACGAGACTAAACTAACATTGCATTGCATTGCTAAACTCCTCCCCCCTGCTCCATCCACGCTTCGCTCGGTGCAGCATCGGAAGTGGCCCGGCAAACGACTACGTTGCCTATTCCCTACTGCGAGACTTTATGTATGAGAGTCAGTCGACCGAGGTGCAAAAACCAACCCTAGAGTGCACCAACTACGATCTCTTTGCGGACGATTGGGCTCCAATTGTCAACACCGTCGTTTCTGCCGTGCAATCAAATTGCCCAAACAACGACACAATTGATGACCAATTTATGGACCTCCGAGCACCAATCTCCCACCCCACCAACCGCAACCTGGAGGCAAACGTCAATAGGTGAGCGGCGATGCGGAGATTTTTAATGTAATGGCAACATCCACTTAAACAAAGTACTACGCAGCTTCGACATTTTCTGCTTCACGTTTGTGCTCCACGAGAATCGCTCTTTTCTTGAATGCAGAGATTCTCAAAATAATGTCACGGGTGTCGACAATTGTTTGCTCGGGATCTTGGAGGCGGCCAAGGTGGGCTCGGTAATCATTGCGTTGGACGCAGGCGAGCGTTTGTTTCCTACTCTCTTGGACCACGCGAGGAGGTTGGGTTGGGATGGCGAATGTCCAAAAAGAAAGTGGAAAATGGGGTGCAAGAGCGTGTGCATGCTCGAGAAGAAAACGGGTGGTTTTGGGGGGAGGAAGAGTAGTTTTAGGGGATCAGGATTTGAAAACTTGCTGCGGGCTGCGCCGAGGAAAATGCAAGCGCCGCCGGCTGAATCTATGGACGCAGGCGCGAAATTAGAGCTTGCCAAGGTCGAGGAGGATAAAATCAACCGATCGAAAGACCAGTTTGATTTTCGGTCCGGGTTTCAGGTTCCTGAGTCGTATCGAGATGATAGTAGGTGAGCTAGCGAAAGTCGGAGTTATGGTTGGAATTCTGTGAGCGTCTAAAGGCATTGTGCGTTGGAGTTGGGGGGCGATTCAGTGAGTGATTTGCGTTTTTTTTGGTTTTGACCTGTAAATGGCGTGTTTCGGACCGTCCCTGAACAGCCCCTTGCACAAAATGATGCGCCTGGTCAAACCCGCACCGTATCCAAATTTGAGCGTCTAAAACCTCCATACGTTGGAGTTACGGCCGATACAGTGATTCGCCTACATTTGCGTATTTTTGAGTTTCGCATCCACCTCCACATGCCCCCATTTGGACCGTCTCGTTCGATGGATCTCGCGAAACTGCTGCAGACCTCTACATCCACCTACTAACTAAACTCACTCAATTCGCTTCACACCTTTTTCGCTCGGCTCGGCTCTGCTAGTGAAAACGAAAACGAGCAAAACGAAAACAAGGAAAAAGTCAAAGTCAACGACGAGACTCTTGCTGCTGCAACTTTAGCTACTTTCAATACATCAAACACAATGCTCGAACGCGTCATATCTTTGAAAAATGACAATTCGAGCGCCGTTGACGATGATAAAGATGATTGGGATTAAATTTTTTTATGATCACTTAGTTTCTCATTTCCATTTTCCTCATTTCCCTTCTCCATGCCTCTAAACCGTCAGAAGCTAACTTCAAAGGACGCCAAAGTCTATTGACAAGCAGCGACTTCGTGTTTGCGCTCATTCCTCCGCCTCTGTTGCACAACTTGAGAAAGTCATCCTTCTGGTTAAATTTTCTTATGAAGACCTCCACCGAAAGATTCGAGAGGAGCGGCTGACTATAGAATTTAAGGATCCCTTTGAATACCTGGTCGAGCCCTGATATGGCAGCAGAAGCGGTAGGCGGAACGAATTTTCCGAAGATACAGTCCAAGAAAAAAAAGCGTACACTTCTTTTGGTTATGCTACGATTAGAATTGTCTGTTTTTACTTGACAGGGGAGTGCTGCTGATATAGGAGAAGTTAAAAACCATGATGCTTTTTCGATTGACATAGTGTGAAGGTTAAATGGGCACAATCCAGTTTTCTAAGTTTTCTTGAAGTTTTCTATTTTCAAATGACATTGACTTAAATAAGTGCATGTTTCTTACCTCAATTAAGGCATCGGTTGGACGACATCCACAACAAAACACTTGATACTAAATAAGTTGCATGTTTCTAACCTCATTAAGGCATCGGTTGGACGACATCCACAACTCCAACGAAAAAAATATCAATTCACACAGTGAAGCCCTATCAAGAGTCCTTTCTGCCGCTGTATCACTTTCGGATGATCACTTTCATGCAGCTTTGGAGGCCCACGGACGGGTTATAGGGGGGGTACTCGATAGGCCGGTCTACGGTTACCATACTGAGTGGCGTGGGTCATCGGATTACTTCTGCAAACAAGCTTTTGATGAGGCAGATGTTGATTTCGAGCCCACATCAAACGACCAAACAATTGCAGACCACGACAATGATGGTTTGAGCACGCAGCAGGCCATGGCTAGAATATCAGACTTGACGAGCGCGGTTCGTTCTAATATTAGCCGCATCGAGTTTGGGACTGCTGCTGCTGCTGTTGTTGATGAAGAGGAAGAGGAAGAGGAAGAGGAAGAGGAAGAGGAAGAGCAAACCCAAATAGACAATGACAGTGAAATGGCGCAAGACGACTACATCACTCGCTCGCTATTGCAAAAACTCACGAGCAACGCAATTCTTGCGGCAAAAAGAATCAACGAAAATTTCAACGACGATGAAGTAGTCAGGCAATCGAATGATTTCAGTGTCGCGTACTCGGAGGATTTCGAAAGTTTTGTCGAAGAATCCCCCCCGCGCCTTGCCAACACCAGCACCACTTCAATTATTGAAGACGACCTCCCGTACCCCCAAGTCGACAATTCTCCACCCCGGCTGCCACCGAGTAAGAAAGTTTTGGTGGTCGCGAAGAGCAAAACAGTTCCAATTCCGATTCCGATCGAGCTGCAGAAAAAGAGGCGGGAGCTGGATTTGTGGGCTTCGGTGACTGCGCTCCCGAGTCCACCAAGACCGCCAAAGCCAAAGCAAAACGAAATTCAAGTCCGCAACACACACACGGCGAATTGCTTTGCCGCGGAACGAATAATATCCATGGCCAAGCTCCGGAGGCGTCAACAGCAGCAGCAACACGAGGGGCCAGATTTAGATTTAGATAATAAAACTCTCGGCCGCACAGACAACTCATTTCACAACCGCAAGCCCTTATTCTCAAAAGAACGTATAAAAAAACTTCGAAGCACAATATTGTTTGAAAAAACTTCCCGTTCTACTAGCCATTATACCACATCATTCAGCATGCTCATCAAGTGTTGCACACACTATGAACAACTTCCCGTTCTACTAGCCATTACCACGTCGTTCAGCATGCTTATCAAGTGATGCTTGTTGTCTGTTCGGGACTCGAACTTTTCGGTTGTGAAGATTAGCTCGTTCTTGTTTGCTCGGTACCTCGATCCGCAAATCTTCTTCATGTTTTCAAACGCATAGGGGTCGAGATCTAGGAGGGGCACTGAGACAGCCATTTTGACTTTGAACTCAGCAGGATGGATATGAGGAGCTAGAGCAAATTTTGCATAGGAGGTTGTTTGAAAACGAAGCTTGTGGATGGTGTGTAAGGAGAGGTCGGAGAAAGGGTTATTTGGGGGGGTGGTAGAGGTTGGGGTAGGGGTTGGGGTAGGCGTTGGGGTAAGCGTTGGGGTGGAGGGGATAGATTCAAGAGAGGAGAAGAGGCTTATGTGCGAGTGAAGCAATCGCCCAAGTCCCGGCCGGCCGAGACATGTTAGCATGGTATATATGTATATATTAAGCTGTTGGTGGTGGTGGTGAATGAAGCGTGTTTATGTGAGAAAGACGTTCTATTGGTGCAAAAAGATTTCCAAACAATTTGCCCACCCCCGGGATTCCCATCATGTCATTTTAAGACCCAACATCATGGTTAACTCATGCAACTCCTTCACGACCATCGTTACCACCCCTCAGTACTGCATTGGGGCAATCGTGCTAGCGAAGTCTCTGAAGATTGTCAAGACCATCTATAAGCTTCGCATTTATGTCACTGCTCCATCGCTTGAATCTCAACTATTAGTTTTGGGCACCACCCATGACGTGCTAGACACAATAGAGGTCCTTCCCTTGAATATTGATGAATTCTTCGAGGGCAGCACACCGGTGGAGAACTTCCTCGATTCTCCTCGAAGGCAGCTCTACAAGCTCAACGAACCATTTGTCTATCTCGACTGCGACATGATCGTTGCCCAGAATATAGATTCGCTGATGAATCTTATCGACTTAAAAGATGACACAACAGAATTTGAGTGCTACGCTGTGGCGAATTTCCGCAACAAGAAGCGAGCTTTTGCGGACGTATCGAATTCCAACAGCATGGGGAACTTCAATGCAGGGTTAATGGTCTGCACGAAGCCCAGCACGTTTCCGGCTTTGTACAAATGTTGCGCGGAGATACTGTCCGATCCTCAGTTCAACGACACGGAGGAGAAATTGCTGAACGATGTGTATAAGGTGAGGCACCGAAGCGAGCGAGCCAATGACTGCGGACACGGCTACATCCCCTCTAAACTAACTAAAATGCGCGCTAATCTCGCTTCGCTCGGCGCAGAATAAATGGAAGCCCATCGACATAGAATTCAATTTGCAGAAGAGATGCTACAATTTGAACCCAACCTTATGGGATTCGAAATTGGCTAACGCGAAAATTCTCCATTACGTGGGGGGGAAGCCCTGGCAGACTGACGATTACATTTCAGGTGATCGAGCGAAGCGAGCGAGCCTTTTGGAAAACGGAGCACACTAGCGATTAAGTGCGCGAAATGGTTATAATATTGGCTACATCCACGAAGCTAACCCACCCAATTCGTTGCGCCTCACTTCGCTCGGCGCAGCTCACGACTGGGAGCCGCGCGTTCCTGCGAAGTATTCTGCCCTCTTCTCCATTTGGACGAAGCTGTTACTCAGCAACGTGAACGAATTTACCCCAGAGACGCTGTTTTCATTGGTCACTTCGTGCACTGCCTCCATTTCACCCCCACCCCCTATACCCATAGCCATAGCCACTGCGGCCGCAATCTCCCACGAAGCAACTTGGGCCGAGGCGTTCCCCGCCTTGAACTTGACGAGCAAGTTTGCCACCGAAGATGAGATGGCCGAAAAATCAAGAACTCTGGCCAAACGTCACTCCGCCATATTTGGCGAACCGAGCAAAAACATCTACCAGAACGAGTCGCACGCAAGTCGGGACCAGCACGAGGAGTTGAAGGACAAAACAATATACGGATACGGAGAGATCCTCCCCGTTTCCATCTGCAACAACATTTTTCGGATCCTTCACCTCCACAACTTCTCCCCAACCACCTGCTTCGACATAGGATCGGGGGGAGGGCGCGTTTTGTTCGCGGCAAACATGGCCCACAAATTTCAATCCTGCGTGGGGGTTGAAATTGTTCCTGGCCTGCACCACAAGGCGCTAGAGAATTTGAAGCTGTGGAACGACGCCAACAAGTTGGTGGGAACAGCACAAGAAGAAACCAAGTTTGAATTTTTGTTTGGAGATTTTACAAAAATCTTCCAGCTCAACGAGGGATCTGTCGGCTCCAGAAATATACCGCCCAACTCGCTTATCATTTGCCACAGCACCCTTTTCGACAACGACCTGATGGCAGCCTTGCAGTGCCTGGCGGAGTCGGACGCTTGTCCGATAGGTACTTATTTTTTGTTCGTCAGCAATTGCTTGCGAAAAAACAGCGTCTCTAGGCGAACAGGAATAGAAGAAATTGAGCGGGGAGAGTACGGCTGCACCTGGGGCGAAGCAACCTTCTATTTGCAGCGCAAAGAATATATTTGAACTATGAAATGATATATTGGAACTAGATTTTTTGACATTTTTGCTTACAAATCTTGAAAATTGAGCTCCGAGCTCATCAGATCGCCTCCGCCTCCGCCTCTAGCTTTCTTCTTGCTGCGAGTGTTGCTCGCCGGAGAGTTCACCGAGTTCTGCGAGCTGAGAGGGGTCAGCGCTTTGTTGTTGTTGTTGTTGTTGTTGTTGTTGCTTATCTTGATACACCTTGTAACCCCCAGTCCGTGACTCGCTGAACGAATGTTCATCTCTTCGCACTTTGAGTGAATAAATCTGCGCTCAGTTGAGGTGAGAGCCGGCGGGAAACTGAAACTGAATGCGAAAGAGTTTTTATTATTCTCGCAAACCGAAATGATTTGGTTGGTGAGCTCTCTCTGCCGGTCTTCGGTCATTGTCGATTGTTGGTTCCGCCTCCTCTTTTCAATTATTTGATTTTTTGTCTTCGATCTGGTGTTTCCACTGGGACTATTATTACTACTGGTTGCTACTGGGGCAACTTCCAACCCCCCACCTCCAAAATCTTCAATGTACTCCACGTAATTCAGCCCCAAAGTCTCCATGAAGAAGGTTCGAAGATTGGCAACGTCGCCGGTCGCCAGCATGAGCATCAGCCGATGCCTCAGACTCTCGCTCGCCCTCACCGTGTGAACCGCACGGGCGAACATGTAGAGCTTGGGGACGATGAAGTTGACGAAATTTTGGCCGTGGTTGGTTGAGGGGGAATCTAGAGTGATTCGAGTGATGTTTATTTCGAGTTTGGGGCTGGAGCTGGGGCTGGGGTTGAAGTTGGGTTTTGGGGCGGGTTTGGGTTTGGGGGCGGGGGTTCCCTGCTTGCTGCAACGTATTTCGTGGGCTTTGAGGCGGTTGGCCTCTGCTCGTTGGCGCTGCTCGGTTGTCATTTTCGTCTGGGGCGGGACGGGGGCGTCCAATCGCAGACACTGGAGAAGATCGCCGGAAGGGACGCTTAGCATCAGCATGTACGCCACGAGCTGGATGAGGTCGTAGAAAGGAGGAGGAGCTGGATTGGGACCAAAGTAGCGGCCGTTCATGCGGTGCTTTGCTTCAACAACAACTTTCTCCCCTTTTTCTATGGCAACCCCATCAACAATCCCTAGACAACTGAATAGAATTTTGGTCTCCCCCCTCCCCCTCCCTCTCTCGCACGCCTTGACCACCTCCCAATTCTTCTCCTTCTCATCGTCCTCCATAAAGTTCCAAGCGAGCAGGTCAGTGTTCCGCTCTCCTACCACGCTCCCCGTGACTCGCTCGTACTCGTCGAGACCCTCGTCCTCGTGGTCATTGCCGAAGTTGCAATCGACCTGCTGCCGAACTGAAGATTTGAGGGTTGCGACATCTGAGGAGGAGAGAAGATTGCCGAACTTGCATTCCAGGTTTGCGAGGGCTTGCTGGGAGGAGAGGAGGGCAGCTTTTAGACCGGGGATTTTGGAGGGTGGGGGGGAGAGAAGGAGGGCAGACTTGGCAGAGTTGAGGGTGGTGGTGGCGGCATGTAGAAGTGATTGATTTTGATCGATTTGGGATGTGAAACTCTGTTTGGCGGAGGAGGCTTCGGACAAGGAAGAGGACTTGGAGATGGAGATCTGGGCAAATTTAGCCTGCAGGGCGGGGGTAGTGGAGAGGATGTTCGAGATGTTCTCCTGCTCAGAGACGAGAGATATGTTCAGGTGGGTAGCATCGGAATTTTTTAGTTTGGGGTCGTGTTGGTATACATACGTGAAGAAGATGTGTGGGATGTTCTTCGAGTTGAAAGGATGGAGGCCCACTATGGCTGCAATAGACGAGCAGGGGAAGGAGAGGGGGGAGAGGGATTGCGATTGGTTCATCTCAATGAGATGGGAGATGGTGGGAGAATTTGATTTCTCGATCGACAAAAGGAACGATATCACGTCTTTGATAGCTTTGTTATTATGGGTTGGCTGGGAGAGGAGGAAGGAAAAGTCAAAAACAAGGTCTCTCCACCTCTTTGCGTCTATTTTTGTAACCTTTTTTTGGTGCACGTGCCCGGGCGCAGCATTATCCAAAACCAGCAACACACTTCTCCCCTCTCCCCCTGCTCGTTTGAGATATTTTCACGAGCATATCACTATGGCAACCAATGAGCACCACGAGTGGCTAAAGAAGCGTGATTGGCCCGCTGTGTATGGAGTCATGTATGACCCCCCAGATAGTAACTTAGATTTGCTCTGGAGAAAGTTCAAGGAGAGAGATGAGCATGGACGACTGCCACATCATTGGATGGCAGAGAATGCTCAGACACACACACATATTCTTGCCTTTGTGGGCGTGCAGTCGATTGGCTACAATCCAGAGGCCCTCATCACACGAGACAAGGAAGGCAAAACTCCCCTCGACATTGCCCGTAGGAGTGGAGCCTGTGCTGAGATCATCGGCTTGCTCTCCCTCACTCCCGAGGAAGTTCGTTCGTTGGGTGGTGATGGGATGTTCCGCTTGTATGCACCAGTGTGTTATTGGAGGGGTGAGATGATTGGGTGGATCAGATCACTATCGTATGCAGACTGCCACAAGTGGATCAATGAGCACGATGACGAGTTGGTGCGTGAAGTGCTCAAATTCATCAATTCTGAACTTCTTCGAGGTATTGCTTGCTATAGCCAATTATACAGCGACTCCCTCGTGTTTCTTGCTCTTCGAATGATCCATCGGCACCCACTTTCCCTTACTGGTACGAATTTTAAGGAAGAAACCCCCCGTTTCCTTGCCGAGCACCCCCAATTCAATGCGTGCAAAGAGATCCGAAACGTCCTCCGCCGCACCCCCCAGAACAACATCTCCTCCACCCCCTTCCCCACCCTCCTCCGACAACACCTCCCCAAACAGTTTGTCGACGAGGAGGTCTTCGGCACCTACAACACCGCTTGCACCTTCATCAAGCACATGAAGTACGACAAGGCTGAGCTGGTTAAAGTAGATGACATGGTGAAGAAACCGACTCGCCAGTGCGATGTCTGTAAGACCGCCACAACGAAATCTTGCGCACGGTGCAAAACCAGCTACTTCTGCAGCGCCGAGTGCCAGAAGTCGGCGTGGAAGAAGCACAAGAAGGTTTGCAAGGCGCCGACGAGCCCACCATCGAGTGAGGCAGAATTGCGGGTTTTGCATGAGGGCATGCTGCTACTGAACCGGTGCATTCAGGAGCCTGGAGCTGGAGACGGACCCACAAGTGTGGTGTTAGATTTCTTGAAACTCCGCGGCTTATAAACCTATAGAAATTGTTTTCCCAAAATTCCCGTCCAAACTTTTCACACATTATCGAGTGGACTCATGTTGTCTACCGCCTCTGCCAAGGCCAGCACGTCCTTCGCCTTTTGACTCTCCTCTCCTGCGTCCAATCCCATATTCGTGAAGAACATTTCAAAGTTAGCTTGGCTCTTCTTCGCCACCATGAGCTCACTCGCGTTCAGTTGCGCAAACGCCGTAGTCATGACCAGCCTTCTCTCCTCGTTGAACCTGTCAATCTCGCTGAAGAACATCGCCCTCGCCATCGCCTCTACGTTACGCCGCTTGTTGGTCACCTCCTCCTCCTCCCGTTCAATTGCGTCGTCCAGCGTCTCCGTCTTGCCCCCGAATCCAAACTGTGCGGCGTGTCGAGAGTTAGTTTTTGTCTCCCCCTCCCCCACTGTCCTATACTATCCACTCACCATGCTCTTGTTGGCACTTTGCCCCCCCTTCTTGTCCCTCTCCTCCTTCTTGGTTGCCAAAACCTTCTCATTCTTCTGCAATTCCCTCAGCGCAGCGTCTTTATCCCTGATAAGGGCCTTGAACGACTCCACCTGCTGCAGCTGAAACGCGAGGAACGCACAGACGACGTTGTCAATAATCGTCGGCTCAACCCCCGACACGCTCGCCCAGCCGTTCAGCGCGTCCGTCGAGCCGCGCATGAGCTTCCCCATCTGTTCGGAGTCCTTGTTGGGGTATTCGAATTTCGCGCCGTTCCCGAATTCCGTCTCGGTCTTCGCCCACTCGGCGAAGTTGGAGTTGAAGGCGACCAGGTCGTTCTTCTTCGCCTGGGCGGTCGCCGCAAACTTGTTCGCGTCGTTGACCATCTTCTTCAAGTGTCCCTCCATGTAGTCGAGCTGGGTGATGAAGTCCATCAGGATGCGAAGACCGTTGTGGGGAATTTCGGCGCTGCGGAGCGCTTCCCTCCACTTGATGCTCCCCTGGCTGGCGCTGTTCCACAGGTTCGGCTGCGCAGTAACCTGCTGGGCCTGCTCCCAGTCCTTCTCAGTCTGCACGCTCAGAAAGGCTAGCACGCTGTCGTCCCCCCGAAGATACGGGATCTGTTTATGGTTTGGTTTTTGGTTAGTTCTAATTTTGATATTCGATATGATATTCTCACCCAAAAGAAACTCTCACCTCTACTAACTTCTCCAAAAACAACCCCAACATCCTCATCCTCTGCTTAACGTGGTTCGACCCGTCGTTACTCTTCGCCTGGGTAAACGTCTTCGGCGGCAAGCTCGGAACGAGCAGCCCAACATACCTGCTCACTAGGGTCTCCCTCAACCAAACAAAATCACTGTACCTGCGCCTGACCAAGTACGTATACGGCTCGGTTCTCACAAGGTAGTTAACGTGCTTGTTCATCATCCCTCCGTTTACCTGAGGCTCGGCGACGGTACAGGAGAGGACGGCGGTTGCCTGGGCGACCGCGGCCTGGCAGGACTCGAAGGCTTCCTTCCAGGAGGTGAACTTTGGGGAGGGGGAGGGGCCTGTGGGGGAGTTCACATCGGTGGGGGCTGAGGGGGGGGCGGTTGGGCTTGAGGCTGAGGGGGAGGAGGAGGAAAACGATGACATGTTGGGTTTTATGGTAAAGATCTTGCAAAAAAAATCACATTTTGCACTTTTGCATTTTGATTTTGATTTCTTGTGATTTCAAGTGATTTTGTGTTAATATTTCATGATTCATGCTCCATACTGGCAGCCTGAATGATGAAATCCTATTCAAAACTCGACCCATCAAGCGGAGTATTCGCCCCTGTAACCTGGTCTGATGCCTTGTCCCTATCCGTCGAGACCATCCTAGGCAGGGAGCTGCACCTGAGCGGCTTGGAGCTGCTCCAGGAGCTAGGGGAGGAGGGGTTGGAGAGCGAGCCGGGGTACGTGGTTTTGAGGGATTTTTTTGAGGAGTTTGACGAGAGGGGTGGGGGGGTGTGTGAGGATGGTGGTGGTTGTGATGGTGATGATGAAGACGACAATGGTGTCGCTGTTGGCAAAATCATCTCGTCGCCATCGCCATCGTCGCACGGCTTCACCCCCCCATCCTCCATCCGTCAAGTCCTTCAGTCTCGCGACGCTCAAATCGCCACCCTATCCTACGACCTTCGTTGCCTCAACGAGGACAAGGTCGCTCTACAGGTCGCTCTACAGGTCGAGAAGGCACAGGCACAGGCACAGGGGGCGAGAGAAGTGAGGGAGGCGGTAGAGGAGGCGACGACGAAGAAAGAGGAGGAGGAGGGACTTAGGGAAACGGTTGAGAGGCAGGGGAAGGAACTCGAGAGGGTGAAGCTGGAGCTGGAGGAGGCAAAACTGGAGCTGAAGAAGACTCAGGCTCAGGCGATTGTGGAGAAGGTTGTGGAGAAGGCGAATGCGAATGGAGGGAACGAAACTGAAAACGTCTCGGCCTCGGCGGGGGGAGCGAAAGCGAAAGCGACACACGCAAACGAAGGCAAAGGTGATGGCGATTGCGATTGCGATTGCGATGGCATACTCCCCCTCCCACCCCCTTCAAACTCATCATCATCATCATCATCATCATCATCATCATCATCATCATCATCATCATCATCATCATCATCATCATCATCATCATCATCATCACCACCACCATCACCCCCCCTTGGGCTGTTTCTCCCCCCCTCCGTCCCCCCCCTCCTCTCCCTCCTCTCCTCCCTCCTCCCCG
>Ga0302114_10001673_pt1 | contig 14549 bp, 6 predicted proteins | sample AG5_Surface_MG_FD_203107 | JGI IMG/M metagenome (GOLD analysis project Ga0302114, IMG submission 203107) | Marine microbial communities from Western Arctic Ocean, Canada - AG5_Surface | ecosystem: Environmental > Aquatic > Marine > Oceanic | place: Canada: Western Arctic Ocean | collected...
TGTTGGGGCTGAAGAGGAGTAATGATATCGGTAGCCGGAGAGAATTGCAAACATTCGCTCATCATCAGTAATGGTCCAATCTCGGAAACCGTAACTACCGTAGTAGGAACTTGGGTGGAGAGTAGGTAATGTGCATTGGCCTTGGTCGAGGGTAATGACGGATTCTTTCGTAGCATTATTCGGGTAAAGACGATGGACAATGTTCTGGAAGGTCGAAGTACTCCAAGTTGACATGAAGAGCCAATCGTGATGCTTTAGAATTGCACCTTGGCTTTGTTTCATGAGATTCGAAGATGCCTTGAGAGCTTGTTGTGAGAATCTACTTTCGGTCGAGTTCGAAGTGTGCGGTTGACGAACGGCGTACGAACCATTGTCAAGCCAGGCATCTGATGCAGAATTTTCGAGTTCATCGTAGCCGTGTGGGAAGAAAGTCGTTGAACGGTTGGCAAAGGCAAGACTCAATTCTCCACTACGTGCGTCAGTCGCCGAGGTTGTACCTTCGATCCAATCGTCACGGTCATCGGTAACCGTTTGACTCCACCCAGTAGCAGAGGCACCAGAAAGTGTCATCGATACTTCGGTGACCAAAGCGCCCTTTGGAAGAGAGACCATTGCCCCAACGTCGGGGTTCGCACCTTGGTAGAGAGCAACATATTCACTTGAACCATCATGCAGTGAGTAAATGTGACGTGATACGCCTGCAGCATCAGCAGAGCCGACAAAAACGTCTGCCATTGGACCCATCGGAGACAAGACCATAATGAAAAAAAGGACGAGCATTATTCCGCGGCCGTTGGTTGAATCCTTCTGCATGTCAGCCCCCCTTTTTACATGCTTAGAGCCATTGGCCTTTGAACCATACGCTTACCGGTTATTGAAAATCATCCAGTTTGACGTGAATCATATCGGATTGGTGATGAGTCGCCACGGATACCGTCCTCTTCATCATCATGAACTTCAAACCAATCAACCATCCAATCACCATCTGTATCCCAGTTCATTGGATCTGAGCCTTCAGCAATGTGGTCATTATCTAAATCGAGAAGATACCAGCCGAATTCATGCTCACCAACTGCTCGGACTGGAGCAGTGTTCGGTGAACCTGCATAGTAAATCTCCCAAGCATCTGTTCTGTTTCCAGCCAAATGAATTTCATCATCGCTTGAATCAAGGACAAGGAAATTGGTATCCTTATCATCGACAATGTAAGCAAATCGAATATCATTCCCGAAGGATTTGTCCATTTTCAAATAGTTCTCTGGACTTGCACCATCCGAATCAAGTTTCAAAAGAGCTGCACGGAGTTGCCACCATTCCAGCACAATCTCTCCATCATAGATCATACCGCTAAGGCGTACGGCATTTGGAGCAGAGAGATCGGCGTCCGTGATGCTATAAAATTCTTGGAAATTCGTATACGGTTCATAGACACAGCCTGCACCAGAACAATCCCAATTACCATCTTGGTCAGGGTCATAATTAGCATCAACGGGGTCTGCGGGATTCAAAGTAAACCAAGTTGAAGAGAGGTCTGGTCGTGAAAGAATTCCATTCGAACCTTGTTGTGACAACGGCAAACATGAATCTGTATCGGTTGAACAAGCGCCACCAGTAGCAGCATCAATCCAAACAACTCGTATTTGTAAGAACGAACTGAAATTATCGTTTGTTTCGTTCCATGCTTTCGAATATTCATACCAGTCAGGTAACATGTCACCGTCGGTATCATTGTCACTCGGATTGATTCCATACTTGAACACTTCACGGCCATCAGTGAGATTGAAGTCTTGCTGATGGTACACGACCTGGCCATTGGAAACGACTGTTGAATACGATACACTGTCTTCATCAGAATCATTCAAATCTGGGCGAGTTAAATTATCCCATTCCATCCAATTGGTAAAGGGCAAATCACCAAGTCCGGATTGAATGAGTGCAGTCTCTGGAGTAAACACACGTCCCGACCATGTCCCTTGTTGAGCAGGTTGGTCAAAGACAGACCGGTCGTACCAGCCGTCGTGATCTCCATCGTAATTGACGTCCCATGGATTCAATGGGTTCGAGGCCCAGTGATTGATAGTAGAAGCATCTTCCATTCCATAAACTGCATAACAATACTCCCATCCATCTTCAATACCATCAGAATCGGAATCGGAATTGGTTGGGTCAGCAACTCCAAGTAGAGTTTGATTGAAGTTGTTCTCATTGAACTGATTAATCATATCCATACGATCAGAACTTGCTTGACTCTTTGATACGAAATCAGTGTAGAGTGCTTGTTGAGCCTGAGCAAAGGTCATACCGAGTTCTTCCATATACGCTTGAATAGCATCGTCGCCAAAGTCAATAATTCCATCAGCAACTGGCACACTAAAGCGAGAGATGTATTTCCCATAGGTGCGAGATTCCCATTCACGTAAATTCGAGAATCGTTCATCCATCGAGATGTTACCGTCACCATCGCAGTCGAAACTATCACCATCGGTATCGAGGTTCACGTCGCTATCGATCAGCGGGTTCATACTCCAACGGTTCTCTTCCAAGTCCCATTCGGTAAACCAGTACTCGAAGCCGTCAAACATGCCATCATCATCCGTGTCAGGATTGGTTGGGTCAGACATACCGAGAAGTGTTGAAAGGATTGCGTTTGGTGGAACACCGGCTTGCCAATCGTTGAAATCATTCAGAAGACGCTTGCCACGAGTTTCTTTGGTGATGAGGATATTAAACACACGTTGAGCTTTTTCGGTTGGTTGCTGAACATCGCCATCAAGGTGCAAGAGTGGAGCATCTGCTGGGTGGTCTAATCCATTGTCAGGATTCTCCACTGCAATAGCAAACTCTTGACTATCAGTCAAGCCATCGCCATCGCCATCAAAGTCGCCATCACCTGCAACCAAAGGATTGAGAGTCCAAGTTTCAGCAGTATAATTCCACGTTGTGAACAACTGTTCAATACCATCAATCATGCCGTCGCCATCGGTATCAACGTTGTTCGGATCCGAAGTTAAGCCGGTAAGATTGACTTGGTCTGAAGTCATAAAAGAACCAAAGGATTTGTCAAAGGTATAGCCTGGCCATTGTTGTAAAGCAAATGCAGAACCAACCGTTGTAACAAACCATTGAGGTGAAGTGCGGTTTTGGTCAGTTTCGCTCAGTTGCGGAGAAATCGCGTTGTATTCTTCCCAATTCGCCATACCATCATCATCAGCATCTTCCCAACGGTCTGCAGAGTCCAACGGATTCAAAGTCCAAGCATCATCAAGAACATTCCAACGGGCGAACCAAATTTCCCAGCCATCTGGCATTCCATCGGAATCTGAATCGGCATCGAAGGGGTCTGCTGAACCAATGTTCGTGACTGTTTGAAGAGCCGTAACTGAGCCTGATGCTCGGTCCCCGAAGTTCTCTTCAGGAATCCCATATGCACTGATATTTGAAAACAAATCAGTGGAAAAACCGTTTGGAAGTGCTTCACCATCAAAGGTTTGATTTCCAATGAATAAATCAGAACGGAGGTGGAATTCTAAGTAATTAACAAAAGCCTCGGAATCTTCTAACACACCATTGTGATTGATATCATATCCATCCCCATCGGGGTTTTCAAAGAGATCTGAAGCATTGAGTGGATTCACACCTTGTTTCGAAGGGTCCCAGGTGCATGCACCACCAGATTCCCATCCATCGGGTAAAGAGTCGCCATCAGAATCAATGTTGTTCGGGTCTGCTTCAAACCATTCAAGGGTCGAGTTAACTGATTCGCCATGCGATTCAAACAGCAGTCCTTCAACACCGGCGCCACGAACAAGTGACCATTGGTATTCACAAAGATTTGCCAGCCCATCTCGGTCTGCATCCCAATCTGCATCATCTGCACGGTTAGGGTCGAGAGTCCAATTGTTTCCACCAGTAAAGGAAGAGCCGATCCAACGACGGTGTTCAATTTCCCAACCATCTGGCATACCGTCTCCGTCACTGTCAAAGTTGGTTGGGTCTGTACCTCGGTCGCTGCTTGAAAGACCAAGATACGTCACATTGGCTGCTTGCCCTGCTGCATCATCACAGATGTATTCCATTTGAACTGAATAGTGGCACCAGAGCGTGGAATCCTCATAGAAGAAACCGAAATATTCGCTACCATCACCCAATCCATCCCCATCGGTATCACCGACTTTGGGATTGGTGGAATTGTAACCATTGAGTGTTTGTGACTCATATCGATATTCATCTAAATTCGTCCAGAGCCGTTCCAAGAATCCATCACCTGCTTGGTCGAGGTCAATTCCATCGCCATCGGTATCGAAAATTGAATCCCAAGGGTCAGTCGGGTCTAATCCATTGGCAACTTCCCAACCATCCGGCATACCATCGTTATCAGAATCATTGGCGCCTGGGTTCATCAATTCGAGATTTGCATACCGACCTGGTGAGGAACCTGTGAAGACGGTGGTATTACCGTCAACCGTGATTGTTTGCACTGTGACAATTTCTCCAAATACATCTTCTTGATTCTGGAAACCATAGACCGCAGAATAATCTCCGGAAATCGCCCAAAGACCCTTTTGAGAGCCGACGAGGATCTCATCACCAGTTGTATGGAGTGAGTAGACGTTATTGTAATCACGAACATATTTTCCTTCAACACCTGGGTGTTCAAGCAATCCACCGTATGAAATTGAGTTGTCAACAAGATTCATCCTGTGGACTCCAGAGGGTGTACCAAACCACAAAACCTGTGCATTCGATTGTGTAGGACCAGCCAGAGACATCGTTCGGACATTCGCAGGATTGGCAATCATACCGAGTGAGAGAGAACGCAGTTCATCAATCGCTGTGGGGTAAGGAGTAACTTCTGGCGTGTAATAAAATCTCCATGTCGCCTCGAAAGCATCGCGTGCAGTGCTTGTTTCTCCGAATAACAATCCTCGGTCTGTACCAACATACAGAGTATTGTTGCCACCGCCAGCGGGGCCGTGTGCAATTCCAGTCACCGTAGCTTCAGATTGACTCAGTGCTGTGTAGAGTCCTGTTGCGAGTTCGTAGTTTTCCGCGATTTGAGAAGAAGAAGTAACTTCGAACACAGCGCCTTCACCGGATTGACCTAAGCCAATGATGTGTTGGTTTTGACCATCGAAGTTCAAAAGCGTGAGGGCGAAGATTTCGTCCGAAAGAGACCAGTCCCAAGTGGCAAGTGGACCGAGATTGCCATCTGCTTGCAGTGGAGCAACGGCCAAACCAATGTTGGTTGCAATTGCTAATGCATAGGAGACATCTTCAAGAGAGAGAAGTAAAGATTCATGCAACTCAACGCCTTGAGGCATCCAATGGTCAAAACTCACCATTTGGTCATAGTCGAAAACCGTCAAACCATAACGAGTTGTTGCATACAGCATAGTACCGTCTTCATCGAGATCACGTACATCGTGATGGATAAGACTCATTTCATCTTCGAGCGCAGTAAAACTCAACGGTACATATTGATGGGAGTCGAGTTGATTGCCAAGCAATACAGATTTCATCCCAGGAAGAACAGAATTCCCATCATCGTCATGAACAAAGTATTCTTCAAGAGTCGAAAGTGATTCACCTAAAGCCAGCGCTGTCAGAGTACGACTTACATCGGGTGAAACGCCTCCATCACGGTTCGCATCCCAGCCGTCAGCATCAGGATCGAGGAGAGCGTTCGTGCGGTTCAAAGGTTCAAGACCAAAGTGGACTTCCCATCCATCAGGAATCCCATCTCCAAAAGAAGGGAACAAACGGCGAATAGAAAATCCATCCCAATGATAGCGGTCAGAATCTGCAAGCAGAGGGTCAGTACCGAGCCAAAGGTCTTCATCGATAACCATGGAAGCATTTTCGGTACATGCTGCAAGTATATTCTTGAACGTTGCATTTTGTCCTGTCGCAATAAATGGCCAATTTTTGAACACTGAACCTTCTGGTAAAGAAGCCGAACACCACATCCCATCCAATTCAGTGGTATGGTTCAATGGAGCACCGTGAATATATTCTTCAGGCGAGGAAAAACGTTCTGTAATCGAAAGTACACCGTCACGATCCACGTCAAATCCATCCTCGTCAGGGTCATCATAGACATCGGAACCGTTCAAAGGGTCAAAGTTTTGACATTCATACTTCAGAGAAAAAGAGTTGTAGCCGCCGACACGCTCACACATGTATGCCTCATATCCATCAGGCATTCCATCGCCATCTGTATCAGACATACGAGGGTCGAGATAACTTCGTTCACCTTCTTCATTGACTGTACCTGTTAATCCACGCGGGAATCCAGGTGACGTACAATTTGCAGGATAAGGCCAGCAAAACTCTTCGGTAGCGTTCAAACCATCGTGATCTCGGTCAACAAAAGCATCTGATGCGTTGTTATTGTCCATACCTTGCATGAAAATAGAACGCCCATCGACTGTACTCCAATTCATCCATTCCTCAAACAGGTTTTCATGAACATCGGGGATTTTATCGCCATCGGTATCAGTCGTAGGGGGCTTCGAACCGTCCGTCGTATCCGGGTGGAGGTTCGAAACCGGCGAAACCGCAGGAAATTGCGACATGAACAGGAGACTTGCAACAACGGCAAGTGTGGTTAGAAGAGTGGTTAAACTACGACGCATTTTGAGACCAGCCTACAAAGCATACGCTTCGCAGATGTGTAACCCTCTCAAGACACTTATGAGGATGATGGAGCGATGTTCGGACAATTCTAGATTCAACAACCAGTGAAACTTCACCACTTTATCGAAAAAAGACATGTGTCCCGCATGAACGAGGTAAGAAAAACACCGCATTGCATCGAACCGATGCGGTTTCTTCAAAGGCCGCTCGCGCCCCGTGATGAATGATTGAGATGGCAATGACACTCACGCATCTTGGAACAGGCAGTCGTGGAAACGCGACTTTGCTTGAAACTGAGCATGCAAAAGTGTTGATTGACCAAGGATTTAGTGGAGCTCAACTTGAAAAAAGACTGGGGCGGCTGAATATTCATCCTAGCGAAATTGATTTCATGTTCATCAGCCATCATCACGGGGACCACGGAGGTGGTGCTGCTGTCGCACAGAAGCGTTGGAAGATCAAGGTCCAAGCAAATCACAGAACTGCTGAGGAACTCGGTTTAATCCCAGAACTCACTTACTATTTCGAATCATTAGACATGATTCGAGTGAGCCAAGACCTCGCAGTCCTCCCGGTGCCAGTCCCACATTCTGGTGCAGACAATGTTGCCTTCATCGCCAGCCACAATGGAGGCCGAGCTGCTATCATTACCGACCTTGGTTCTTGGACCGATGAATTGGTGACCCATGTTCGAGGTTGTGAACACATTGCGATTGAAGCAAATTATGACCATAATCGATTGATGAACGGGCCATACCCTTACTCACTCAAAGACAGAATTAGTGGAAGAGGTGGGCACTTGTCTAATGATCAAACTGGACAGTTTCTCGCACAAGTTTGCACCCCTGAAACCAAGAGTATTTCATTGACACATTTGTCGATAAAAAATAACCAACCACACCTGGCAGAATCAACAGTTTTGTACCACATCGATGAAGTCTTTACGGGAGACATCTCAATTTCACTTCAAGATGGACCTGAATGCTCTCACTATATTGGCAAGAATGAACCAATTGAGGCATCCAACACCCTCAATCCGACCCATCTGTAATCACTCAAATCACCCCCCTTAGGGGGGGTGTTAGGGTCAATGGCTAAATGATGCCAAAGGGTGAGCCTTCTGTGAACGCACAGTCAAGCACAGTTTCGCACCCGTCCCTTCGCCGGGACCAACGTGGTGTGAGCGAAGTGCTTGGTGTTGTCATGATGCTTGCCATGGTAATCACCATCATGGGTGGGGTGTGGGTGTTTTTGAACCCATACATCGGTGATTTCGAAGACAACACAAATTGGAACAGTGCCAATGGAATTGCTGAACGATTCCAAGACCGCATCGATGTAGCAGGAAGTGCTCCAGAAGGAACGGGCATCCGCCACACACTTGCACTGCAATCAACAATGATTCAGCCAATCGAAAAGGTCGAAACATGGACCATCGCCGCTGATCTAACACCTTATGATTCTGTGATTGTTCGAAATGTAAACATTTCCACGATTGGAGTTTATTCAATGAATGAGACGGCTCGCAGCATGAGCATTGAGACGGAATCGAGTATCGAAAACTATGCCTTTGATTCTTCGCATCAAGAGGTGCTCATCAACCACACCTCTTCTCGTCAGCATTGGATTTCAGTGACGGTTTACGATGCCGATGGTATTGCAATTCATCGAAGCGTCACCTACATCGTTTCAGGGATTCAAATTACGACATCTCTGGGAATGGGTGAACATCAAATCGCTTTGATGAACGATGCACGTGTGGAACGTTTCCCGAATGAACCGTGGCGTGTCACGCAATATCCAAACCTTGAAATTGACACGCTTGTCAACGGTGAGTTCCGACTGTCATTGGTTCTCAATGATGTCCTCATTAACGGGTCACTCGGTTCTGGAAACAACATTGGCATGAACATGATTTCACTTGGGCCAATGACGCTGTTCACTGGACATGCCTACAATGTCAAATTCACGGTCGATAATGCACTCAACGATGTGATTACTCCTCAATACCATGAGCGAATGCTCGACGAGTACACGTTGAACAGAGCGTCGGGAACTTTGGATACCTATGTTGGATATGCACCTTATTTGCGAGCAAGTGGTGCTGACGGTTTTACCGTTGAAACTCAAGGCGCCCAGTTATTCTTAGAAGTCGATGTCAAGCGAGTGGAGGTTTCAAGATGAGATCCGCTCTCTTACGAGATGAAGAAGCAGTCTCTGCAGCAGTGGCAACCGTACTGTTATTCGGTGGAGTCCTCTCGATTATCGCCATGATGATGGTTTCAATGATTCCCGTGATTGAAGAGTTGGAAGGCTCAATCGAACGCCATGACATGTCATCACAAATGTCCCTTTTAGCACATCAAACTGCATCACTGAGTGAAACTGGAATGCCGGGTGACTCGACTGAAATTGAATTGATCCCAGTTGATGGAACACTCAATTGGAACATGATGCAGAGCAGTATGTGGTATTCGGCTACATGGGTTGATGACACGAGTTTCCGAGTCCAAGGAGCCCTTGACTATGACGATGAAATCAGTATTCGCCACCCAGAATCAATGAACACGGCAGTTTGCATTGATGACCTGCGACTCGGACCTGCAAACCCGTATATGTTCACCATCCCAGAATGGGCCGAGAGTGTATCGATGACAGCTTCACCTGGTCTTGCATTGCCACTCGGTCCAATTGAAATTGAAATTTGGAACCAATCTGTCAAACAATCGGAACTCAACCTCATGGTTGACGGAATGTATACCCTTGACACCAGTGCTTTGGGCGAAACTGTCATCCATTCATCGCATCAACTGCACCTGTTAATTTCCGTAGGGTCTGGAGGAACCACTCTTATGCAAGCAAACGACCCAAGCCCTGTAGATTCAACTGGATCTTCTTGGTCACTCCCCTTACCGAGTGGCAACAGTCAAATCCATGTCGTCAGTGAAGTTGCAAACCAAATCATTGTCACCAATCAAACTTCCACCTCATATTATGCATTACCATCGAATCAAAACCGTGTTGGCGTGACGTTCAATCATCAATTCGCTCTCGATGCGGCTGAAGTGGTACACATCACAACAAGTTCCCCATCACGATTGGTACTCCGAACCAATACGGAAGCAGATGTTGGACAAATTGCTTGGCCCAGTGTTGATGGACAATATCTTGGGCATTCCTTCGTCACTCCTTCACTTGAAGGCGAAGTTGTGTTCACAAATCCTGGACTTAACAGTGTCACGGTCACTTGGAGAGGTGGAGGACTTTCTGTTGCTCCAAACCAAACGATTGTCTTTGATTGGCCACCAGCAGAAATCGAAGGTGCGCCAATGCTTGATGCCAACGGTGACATCTTCGTATCGTGGAGAAGTGATACCAACGGTTCAGGACTGCAAGTGATTGCAGCTGACGATACTGGTGCATTATCCGGCCAGTCTCACACGCTTCATATTGATGGAGTGAATACCAATCAAGTTCATCTTGCTCGAGCAGGAATGGACGCAGATTGGAATTTAACTGGAACCACAAATCAAAATGGCACTCTTTTCGATACGGATACTCAAGATACTTTGAACCTCAATCAAGGGATCAGCCAAATGAACATCGAAGATGGACACGCACTGCGGTTATACCTTTTACGAGGTCAAGATGGACTCATACAAGCTCATCACGACGGCGCTCAGCGTTGCCTCTCGATCAATGTGCAGGCAAGTGGCTGGATCGCATCGCAACTTCCTTGGGAATCGATGAGTGGGAGAAGTCAAGTCGACCTTCAAAGAGCCTGGAGAGAAGGAAATCACCCCGCAAGTATGCAAATCACCCTCATTGGAGTCAATGGTCCTTCAACACACGCTAACTTAGGAACAGTTTGGGGCTTTCACCTTTCTCGCCTGAGTTATGAATTTTCATCTTCCATCATGGGAATGGAAGTGGCCTATGTTGGCGGTGCCGTGGTAACCAATCACCCAGAGTTCGAATCATACATTGTGGTCGCTCCTTCTGACCGAGGTGGCCCCGGCCCGAGGTTTGCGGCAACCATTCCATCCCTCCATCCAACTCCAGACAGTGTAAGTGGTGCAGGTACTATGAATTTGGATATCGAACTTGTTGACCGTTCGTCACTGGCATCTGCAATTGCATATGAAGTTCGACGTGGATGGTCAAAACCGTATGGAGTGGCCATTGCGGATGCTTCATCAGACGGCCTTGAATCAAGTGAAGATTGGACAATCTTCCCAGGCAGAATCGACTTACTCACCGACTATGTCGGATGGGTCCCCGACCCTTCGTATGCCACCACCGAAGCAGTTTGGCACACCAATGGACTACCGATTCAATTCACTTTACAAATGTCAACACTGAATGCCCATATGACCGAGGTGATTTCATGAAGAGAGATGCACTGAAGCGAGATGAACGGGCAGCTGCAACAGAATTAGGATATATTTTCACGTTCTTGCTTGGCGTATTGTTGCTTACTATGTTCAGTTTGTGGGCATATGATATTGAAACGGCAACACGGGAACGGTGGAATGTAAATGCTATTCAATCGAACCTTGACGACCTTGCGGCAGCAGTTGAAAGAGCAGATGAAGCAAGCCGAATGGGTTCTGTAGACTACGCTGAAAAGGTCACATGGAGATTAACTGAGGCGGATGAACATCGTATGACACTTGTCTTGACAGATACCTCAATTGAATTGATCCATGACGGAGGAAATTTAGATTCAAATGTATCAATATCAGGCACGGGTGCTGGAGGCCATGAGGGAAGTGTTGTTCTTGCTGGAGTGACCTCGATATGGATTGTACATTCCGATGGAATCACATCTCTTGAATACGATCGACCACAGTCGAATTATTGACTCATCGGCGCATAACTGCAGCGTGGACTTGTGCTTGCACTTCACGCATCCTTGACTTTGCACCGAGTTCTCTAAACACGGATAAAGCACGTTGTAAGTATTCCATACGACGAGGTTTGTCTGGTGCAACCCCACCTAAACGTGAGAGGAGTTCTCCGATTTGCATACGCAAGTCATTTGCTTCAGCAATAACCAATGCTTCACGATAATGTTCCATCGCATCTTCGGCTCGACCAGAGTCCTGTAGAACTTCACCGAGCAAAATCGTGATTTCCACTAATGAGAGTAAATCACCTGCTTCACTCATTGTCTCAAGTGCTGTTGAATAATGGTGTGATGCGACATCTGCATCCCCTACCTTGGCATAATATCGTCCAAGAACTGCTTGTGCACGAGCATGGAGTAAAGCATCATCTCCGCCATCCGTATTCTCGAAGGCTTGGAGTGCATGGATTCGAGCCCTGTCAATTTCACCAAGTTCAATGAAGGAACGAGCAAGCGTCAGTTGTGTACCAATGAGTTCAGTATCGTTTGAACCCTTGAGAATAGCCTCAACTTCGCCGTATGCTTCCAATGCCTTTGGAATGTCATTCTTTCGTCGAAGCAAATAACCCATGTTATTGTATGAACGAGCAGCACCTTTTGCATCTCCAAACTCAATAAACTTCTCAAGTGCATCATGATGCATAGTGAGTGCTTTGTCGGTGTCTCCTTGTTTGAGAGCGATATCGGCTAAAGCTGAGAGGACTTCTGCATCAAGCCGTGTTACCTTCGAAGATGTACCAAGTGTTTGTGTTGAGAGGAAGATGGTCTCTGCTTCAGCAAATCGTCCGAGAAGGACGAGAATTTCACCACGAAGTTGCAAGACTCGCATTTGAACTGGAATATCGAGTGATTCCAAAGAAAGACTTTCGATCAAACTGAGCAATTCCATGTGGCCCTGTGCTATGAGGTCTCTTCCTTCGTCTGCGATCAGCAATGCTGCATCGCCACCTTCTCCGGAACGTATCAGGTGATAGATTCGTTCAATGATGATACCTGCAGTGAAGTTCTGCTTTTGATACCAAGTGTGACACTTGGTATGGAATTCTTTCTTGGTATTCTCATCAAGGCTCCGCAAGAGGAATTCTCGAATCAAATCGTGAACATCGTAGGTATCAATATCTCCCTGACGGGCAAGCCCTTGTTCAACCAGTGAATCGAGTTCATCGGTATCCAATCCTTGTTCAGCCAGCGCACTCAGAAGCACTGGCTCTCGGTAAATGGCAAGTGCAGAAAGTACACGCTTTTGTTCAGCACTCAACTTTGAAAAGATTTCAACGGTGACATAGTTTTCCAATGTTTCGTGGAATGCACCTGCTGAAGCACCACGATTGATCAGTTCCAAAACCAAGGGGTGGCCACGTGAGAGACCGTGAATGTGCAGCCATTGTTCATCACCAAGGTCTTCGAAACTACTCAAGAGTTGACGGCCAGCATCTGAATCAAGCCCATCAAGTGGGAGAACTAAACTTGCAATTCGACCTTCTGCGTCCTTTGCAGGGACCACTGGTTTGAAAGAACGTGAAAAGATAACCAGCCCAATTTCTTCCTCACTTCCAAGTAAAGCAAGTGACATTGCTTGAAATGTTTGATGGAGAGTGGTATCGGCAACTTTGTGGAAATCATCGATGACAATCAATGTTGGAGTTCCTTCGAGGCAGTCAACAAGTAACCGTGCTGCATCTGCAGGCTGTGGAACAGGAGTTGCAGCCAGATAATCAGAAAAGCTTGAGTCGCCAATATTCGATAACCAATCGGCAACAGCCTCAAAAAAGGAGCGTGAACCTTCCCAATCTTGACATCGATGGTACAAGAGATTACGTCGATGCATAAAGCGTTCAATGAGTTTTGAAGCAATGGTTGTTTTACCAATACCAGCAATACCAGGAACCAGTAAAGTGGTCGCACGAGCATCAATTAGACTCGCCATATTATCCATTTCTTTTTCTCGACCATAGAAATGCCGTAGACGAGGGAGGTCACCGAGTGATGTCACAAGTTGCTTTTCAACATGTTTTGAAAGGTCTCTCTCGACCAGGTCTGCAGACAATGTACGGGTATCCAATACACAGTTCTCATCCATGTAACGAATGATATCAACAGGTCGCATCGAGAAGTTAAGATGGTCATTGAGTTCACCTAAAGTTGAATGAATAATTGCTCCATCATCCATGATACTTCTTAATTCGAAATTTCGGAGTCTTGACCATGTGTCTTCGGAAACATTAATCCCAGAATCTGTCAAAAAATACGCTTTACGTTTTCGAGACACACCTGAAACGTGTGCTTGCCGTTCAATCAAAAGACCTTCATCTTTCAATCCTGCAATGGCCCGAGGAACATTTGACCGAGCGATAGCAACCGCATTGGCAATTCCCATCTGCGAAAGGGCGAATGGAACCTCGACACTGTTCTTGAAATCGGAGTAATCAAGCAAATGCAAGAGGATTCTCTCTTGGACACCAGGTTTAGGTTGAAGAGCCATATCCTTGTCTCCCTCTTATCTCCTCTTCAATACTTCCGATTCAGTGAGCCGTAGATGCTTCACTGGTTTGGAGTATAATTTGGATCTGGAACCCAATTATTCGTCTCAGCATCCCAAATCCATCCAGGATGTTGCGCAGCCTGTGGGGCAGCAGCCGCTTGAGACTGTGCCGCAACAGGAGTCATTGCAACTTGTGATGATGGAAGAATGGCAGGTTCTTGGCGAGTTTTGGTCCAAGCATAGGGATCAACAGCCTCTTTCTCCTGTGAAGCGAGCAATTCAGCCGCTTCATCAAGATCCTCATATTCAACTTGCAGGAAGAACATTCCAACGCCCAAGAGAAGGATGATACCAACAATAACCGCTGCAATCATTCCAATATTGGAATTTGAACTTTCACCATCTCCAACACTTAATTGGAACAAAGCATCTGAGTTTTCACCCGGAAGAGCAAACACTTGGTCATCCATTTCAAAGATGATATTACGTGCACCCTCATTACCGGAGAGTTGGCTGCTTGAG
>Ga0302114_10001677_pt1 | contig 14536 bp, 6 predicted proteins | sample AG5_Surface_MG_FD_203107 | JGI IMG/M metagenome (GOLD analysis project Ga0302114, IMG submission 203107) | Marine microbial communities from Western Arctic Ocean, Canada - AG5_Surface | ecosystem: Environmental > Aquatic > Marine > Oceanic | place: Canada: Western Arctic Ocean | collected...
GCAACAAAGGTGCCCGCATTCACGACCTGGTCAAAGCCCCTGCCAACACGCCCTGGGCAAAGGCCAGACAACAGTCTTGGGATGCCAACGAACCTGCTACGGTGTACTTCACGCCAGAAACACTTGCTGATGGCACACCAACCAGTGCAGTCACCGTCATTCTGCGGACCAAGGGTTGCCATTGGTGGTGGTCGAGCGGCTGTACGTTCTGCGGTTATTTCAACGACACACGTGACGATGTAACCAACGAAGATTTGCATGCTCAATGGGCTTATGCAAAAAATAAATTTGATGATTTCAAGGACCATGGCATGGTCAAGGTCTACACCAGCGGGTCACTGCTCGAAGACCGAGAGATTCCCGTCCCGTTCCAAGAAACCGTGCTTCGTGAATGCCAAGAACTCGGCAAGGAATTGATTGTAGAATCTCGTTGTGAGCAACTGACGGAAGAGAAGCTCGAATGGGCAACCTCGATCAACACCAGTTTTGCTGTTGCAATTGGTCTCGAAGCCTATGATGACGAAGTGTTAAGGTTCCACGTCAACAAAGGATTCACCACCAAATCGTGGGATCGTGCCGTGACAAACCTCCAAAAATACAACATTCGCGTGAAAACATACCTGATGTTCAAACCCCCATTCATGAACGAAGCCGATGCTTTGCTGCACGGCGTTAAGTGGATTGAAGCCGTTGCAGACCGAAGCGATGAAATTTCAGTGAATCCAATGAACATCCAACGAGGGACCATCATCGATCGATTGCACAGGCACAACGAGTATCGGCCACCTTGGTTGTGGTCACTTGTTGAAATGATCACCAGGGCCCATCCAACCATCCATCCTCAAGGGACCGGAAACGGAGGCGCTGGCCAAGTGAGTCGGCTGATCGTTCATCCTACTGCAGGTGGAAGGGTCCGTGGTGCGCACAATTGTGGTGCTTGCGACTCACATGTTGTTGCTGCAATCGAACGCTATGCGGTTTCAGGTGATATTCAAGAGTTTGATGGACTTGCATGTGATTGCCAAAAAGCATGGGCTGAAGAAGTCGCTTTAGAGCACGCATTGCCAACACCACTTGGCATTTCCAAACCTCGCCGAGGCAACATGTTGAACGCTCTCCGGGCGCCTTGAGTGGTTGCCAGCAATCCCTCGTATCCCTCTTTGCGGGGTGTGAATCTTTATGACTGCTGTACGAGTGGGCGGAATGTCCCCTTTGGGGTCTTGTTCGGGTGAACCTCATGACAAACGCAACCAGTCTTCCTGATGTAACCGTTGGAACCGGCGAACCGGCTTCCAGTCGTATTCTTTTGACCCTCTTCTTTGTGGGCGTCATCGGCATGCTCGCTTTGTTCTCAAATGTCTTTGGATGGGATAACATCCCACTCCTCGGTGAACTCGTGCCATTGATCGGTAATCTCGGCGGCAGTGGCATCTGGTACTACCTCATTGGGCTCTTGATTGGCCTAGGTGCGATTGTTGCATCTGTTTTAGCAGAGGTCATCGTCGATTAGGAGGTGTGATGTATGGAAACCGTCTTCATTACTTCCGGCCTTTTACTTGCCATCCTGGCGCTGACAGCAAATTACCTCGTCAAAGGCATCGGTGGCATGAGTGCCCCTTTGCAACAAATTGGTCTCTTTTTGCTTAACAAAGCCCCAGCCGGCCTCATTGATTTGTTCAATGACGAAGCAGGAAGTGGAAGCAAAACATGGATCCGTTTCGGTATGGTTTGGTTTTTGTTTGCAGCCATTGCTTCTTTCCTCGGTCTATGGCACAGTTATGATGGAGCTGCATTGAATTCCCTCGCCAGCATTGGCTGGTCGTACGACGACGGTTCGATGCTCACCACGTACACGAACGTCTTCTTCATGACGGCGCTCAATTACATGCTTATTGGTGGCGCTCTTGTTGCGGTATCCCGAACTGCAAAGGGCCGATTGGCCAGTGAAAAGAGCGCATCAATGGTCGCATTACTGTTGACAGTTTCAACAGTAGCCTACCTCTTGCTCCCAGCGCTTCTCTCCTTCGTGTCCTTGAATAACGAGGCTGGCATCATTGAGAATGTCACCAACCTGTCTGCCTTCGTTCTTGCGGGTCTGCTCCACGCTGCGATTCTGATCAACGTCTTGATCACCGTTGCAAACCGTGATTCAGAAAACATCACCCCAACAACATGGTTCCTCGTTCTCGCCCTTGTGGCTAAGATTGCAGGTGGCATGATGGCCTTCTTCGGTGATCTTGCTGGGTCTACTCAGACGGTTTGGATGGCTGAACACGTGATCACCGGATGGGTGCCACTTGCTCTCATGTTCGGACTCGCATACCATATCATCCCGTTCACCACAGGCACGCCTGTTTGGTCTGAATCCCTGCTCAAGGTCAACATGGTCTTGCTCTTCCTCACCATTCCACCCTTCTACATGACGGCTGCTTCAAGCGCTGAGTTGCTCCAAAACCTCGGCGCAATTTTGCTCACCCTTGGCTTGCTACCAATCCTTGCAGGTTCGTTCAACCTCCTGATCACAGCAAAATCCAATGCAGAAGCAATTGTCAAGAGTCCAGGCGCATTTGCAGCAACAGGGGCTATGCTCCTCTTGCCAGTGTTTGCTGTTGGCGGTTACTTCACCGGCATGGATGTCTTTGTCGGCCTCGGTAACCTTGGTACCATGGCTGAAACCGTGGATCAAGGATTCATGTACACCGTTGGCGGCTTAATGATGCTTGCAAGTATCTTCACAGCCTACCCACTGGCTGCTCGTAAGCAACTTGCTAACCCTTCGAACGCCCAACTCGCTGTCTGGTTCACTTTCATTGGTGGAGCCACATCCACCATCGTTCGCTTGATGGGAGATTTCACAACCCAGGCTGTCGTCAATTCCGGCGTTGAAGAAGCCGTCCCATCCAGTGGCGGTTTCCTTCTGGTTTCCTCTGCTCTGTTCTACCTCTGCGCTCTGGCTGCCATCATGGCTGCGTTGATCATGATTCGAACCGGGAACCGAAGCAACGCTGATGCTGAGGAATCAAGCACAGTAAGCGACATTGATTCCTACACGCTTGTGGAAGGATCGACAACCATCCGCACCCTTCTGGGCCGTGGGGTCGGTATCGACACTCAACTCAACGTCGGTCACACTGAAGAAGAATCAGGATCGACCATCATCGCCGTTGGTGCTCATTTGCACAACGACGAAGTGACAGAATTCCCAGACGATGAAAAAGAACCAGCGTCAGAACTTGTCATGCTTGCGGACTACCTTGACAAATCAGACCAGTCGCTTGCTCAATTTTTCAAATCAATTGACCTTGATGACTCAGGAACCGTCGATGGTTATGAATTCCAAAAAGCGTTGAAGGGTGCAGATATCGCCAACCTTCCTCCATGGGGAATGGGCGCATTGTTAGAAGCAATGGATCTTGATGGTGATGGAAAAATCAACCTCCCAGAACTCCAGATTGCTTTGATGAAAATCCGAGCCAGTCAAGGTTCAGAAGAAGAGTGATTTCGTTAAGCGTGGGTGTGTGAACAAGGTGCGAATCGGCCTTGTTGGCAAACCAAATGTTGGCAAATCAACATTCTTCAGTGCTGCTACTTTAGCTAAAGTTGACATTGCGAATTACCCCTTCTGTACCATTGAACCAAACGTCGGTGTAGCATTTGTTGCTGCCCGTCTCCCATGCCCGTGCAAGGACCTTCGTGCGAAATTGGAAGCTGAAGGAAGGCTTGAGCCCGTTGCCGATGATGATGCGAGGGAAGGTAGCCTGTGCGAGCCTCGGACTGGTTCGTGCGTTGGCCATCGCAGACTTGTGCCCTGTTTCCTCGTCGATATTGCCGGCTTGGTACCCGGTGCGAGTGAGGGCCGGGGACGTGGCAATGCTTTCTTGGCTGACCTTGCCAACTGCAACGCTCTGATTCAGGTGGTGGATGCAGCAGGCAGCACCGATCTCGAAGGCAACCCTCAGGGATTGAACCAGACGGTTGAAACCGCTCGTTCGAGGGTGAATGAAGAAATTGAATTCCTGGGTCTCGAACTTGATGCTTGGATTGCAGGTCTGCTGAACGATGGGTGGGTTCGTGGCGTTCGAAGAGTCCAAGCAGAAGGCGACAAAGGATTGACTTCCTTCATCCATGAACGGCTGACAGGGCTCGGAGCAACCCTTCAATCTGTTACTTCCGCATATGAAGCGTTTCGCTCAGAGCAAACTGAATTGGGCTCTCCTTGGGATTGGAAAGAATCAGTCATTGCTTCCCTCGCCGTCCACTTGCGAAAGGCGCTGTTCCCGATTCACATCGCTGCTAACAAATTTGATGTCGCCCCCGAGGGCGTCTTAGACGGCGTGGTGGCGAATGGCATCATCGTACCTTGCATGGCTGATGTTGAACTTGGCTTGCGACGTGCTGCTGGCGCAGAACTCATCGCCTATGTGCCTGGTTCGAACGGTTTTTCGTTTACTGACGCCTCCTCATTGAATGAAGCCCAACTCAAAGCCTTGGATCACATGCAAGAACGCCTTCACTCCAATCAAGGAACTGGCGTGGCCACCGTGCTTGACACCGTCTTGTTTGACGAATTGGACCACATTGTTGTGTACCCCGTCCAAGACGAAGCACGATGGACGGACGGTGATGGAAAAATTCTCCCAGATGCATTTGTTGTACCATCTGCAATCCTGGCCAAGGCCCTTGCATACAAGGTACACAGCGATCTCGGTGACGGATTTATTCGAGGTGTCGACGGACGGAGTCGCCGAGTTGTTGGCTCAGATTATGAACTTCAAGACGGTGACGTGTTGAAGATACATGCCAAATCGTGATCAATGGCCCTTTGGCCGATCATAAGCAGGGGTAAGCCTTGCCATATCTCCAGAATATTGGCCACCACGGTAGATGAACCAAACAGGTGTGATCAAGGTCAAAACGAGGAAGAGGAGGAGGAAGTAGAAGCCCCATGGCTGAACATCTTTGAGCACCATGACCCAAAGGGTCCACAACAAAGGGATGTAGAGGAAGATGCTGTACCTTCGAGCCATGATTTGAAGGCGAGCGCTTCCAGTGCCGCTGTCAAACATGTTTGCAGCATCCTCTTTGGACACCAATCCTTTCTCAACTCCGCAGCGAACACAGACTTGGCTCATTGGGCCATTTCCATGGATGAACTGCTCACGTGGATAGGTGCTTGAGCAATGACGGCAGGTTGGCATGGTCTTCCCTCAAACCGTCCCACACACTCAAGATTCTTCAAGCATCCGCTCTCATCTTGAGGAAATTACGCAGCACTTTGATTCCATTTGGAGAGCCGACGGACTCTGGATGGAATTGAATCCCGAAGACCATGTCTTCTTGATGGCGAATCCCCATGATGTCCCCAGTTGTTTCGAGGTGGGCGGTTTCAATCCATGCAGAAACCCCCGCGTTCACGAGAACGAGGGAGTTGTACAACGCAAAGGGGTGAGGTGAATCAAGTCCTTCGAAGACGTGAGTTTGTTCGTGCTTTATCGCTCGAGGAGAGCCATGCACGGGGCCTGTAGGGACTTGAATCAGTTCCATGCCTGCAGCCACGCCGAGGGCTTGATGGCCGAGGCAAATACCCAATATTGGTAGGTTGAGAAGTCCGCTAACCGCTTGATGTGCGATCTCGAGGGTGAGTGGCGAGTCGCTTGGTTCACCAGGCCCTGGCCCAAGGAGGACATGAGTCGGATTCAGCCGTTGGACAAGGGACGCCAACACTTCTGCTTCAGTGGCTGTGTGTTCGATGGCCGATCGTGACTGATGAATCACAACGGTATGGCCGAGGCCTGCAACAGCATGAGCGATGTTCTGAGTAAACGAGTCAAGGTTGTCGATCAACAGCACACACTGCTCCAATTCCAGCCCCTCAGCGTCCCGATAAATGCGCCCGATTTCCATAGGTGTGGGCACGGGTTCTGGCTCAAGGGCATGAATTTCTAATCGGCCTTTAGGAAGGTCTCCGATTTTTTGTGCATCCCATCCGCAAGCAGTTCGAAGTGCTGCAGCTTTCCATTTTGCTTCTTCAACTTCATTGGCAGGGGATGAGCCGATGGTGATCCCACCGCCTGCTGCAATTGCACCATGCCACTGCTTCTTGGTTTTCTGTGCAATCAATGTTCGAATCAAAATGTTCCAAGCGGATGCACCCGAATGTGCATCAAACCAGCCGATGGACCCAGTCCAGAATGAACGAGGTCGCGCTTCAAGTTCATCGATGGTAGCGCAGACAACAGTGCGGGGGCATCCGGTGATGCTGCCACCCGGGAACACCGCTTGCAAAGCATCGAGTGAGGTCACACCCTCTGATAATTCTCCAGCCACTTGGGACACGAGGTGTTGAACAGTGGCATAAGCTTCGACGTCAAATCGCTCGACTTCGACGGAACCAACAGCGCATACGGACCCCAAATCATTGCGCATAAGGTCGACAAGCATGCGATGTTCAGCACGCTCTTTCTCGTCATTAAGCATTTCAAAGCGCAGCTCCTCTTCTTGTTCTGCAGTCGCTCCACGAGGCCGAGTGCCTTTGATTGGTGACGTTTTCAATCTTTTTCCGTCCGACTGTAGCAACAATTCTGGAGACGAACTTACCAAAGCAAGTCCAAGATCATCTGAATGAAGGTACGCCGAGAATGGTGCTGGGTTTGTATGGCACAGGCGCTCAAAAATGGTTCTTGGATGCTCATTGAGTTGTCCCTCCCACCATCTTCCAAGGTTCACTTGGTAGAGTTGCCCAGCAGCAATGCTCTTTCGGATTGTTTCGATCCCTTGTTCGTGTTCAGCATCGGACATGCTCGAACTCTCTGGGTGGGGGTTGGAGTCGTGTGACGGAGGGTGCCATTTTGGGGCGGTATCTTTCAGGGCATTGACACGCTCTGCCCAATCATCGCCTTCCATTGCAAAGGCTTCGGTTTGACCCGTTGCTCGGGTTTCGACTACAAAGCGCTCGACCAACCACAACACACAGAGGAGGTCGCCTTCTTTTGGCGGGTGTTGTAACGCAAGCGGCTGCGTCCATTGAACGAGGTCGTATGCGAGGCTACCCGCCCAAAATGGACGTTGTGGAAGTTCATTTGCTGGAAGTTCAGTGAAGGTTTCTGAATCAGAAAATCCTTTCAGTTTTTCCAACAATCCTGCAAGACTCTCGTCAAAGATCGATGTAGCATGGTACCAACAGCCATGCTTCCATTCCTCAATCCGTCCGACCAATTGGACCGATTGTTGGGCGAGGAGTGTTTCTCCTTCGCTTGGTTTGTGAGGTGGTGCTGGTTCAATTAATGGTTGACGAACAATGAACCGCCGGGAAGAGGGTCCACAGAACATTGAGTGTGTTGACAAGTGCGAGGCGGGACCGCCAGAAAGGAGAACCACTTCATCAGGACCGCCGTACTTAATCGCAGATGGACCGACCAGTTCAGCACCTTCAAGATGGTGCATGAGGGCCAACGTACGCTCTTCGATGGTCACGCCCCCACATGACTCCAAGCGTTGTCGTTTTCATAGTGTTGGGTCAGTAAGGTTTGACATTTCTCAGTGAAGCCGCGTTGTTCACCAACGGCTTCTCCATCGATTGATTCGATTCTTGATGCTCCAATGCCACTGCCTAAAGCGACAACTTCCAACGCTCTTGCTATGAGCCGTTCATTGAGTCTTCCTCGGTGGACGGGGATGCCTTCGCTCTCCAACATCGGCGCTAAGGCTTCGGCGGTGATGCTCGAAACACCACCTTCGCTAATTTCTGCGAACCAAGCAGTTCCATCTTCATCAAAAACAACAGGGGTGGCACGATCTGCATCCACCACCGCAAAGTCGTGGACTAAGAGTGCGAGGTCTGCCCCTTTTGAATCAGCAATTCTACTTGCCTCGCGATAAGGCTGCCAATCACCATGTTTTGTTCCATTAATTTTTGGTGACCAACGTGGGGCTGGAAGGGTGATTGCTTCAACGCCTTCATTTCTCAAATCAAACGTTCGTGCTTCGATGGAAAGGTCACCGGTGCGCGTTAATTCTACTCGAATCAAACCGAGAGGCGTGCATGGATGCGATGAATCTTGATGCATCACGCTCTTTTTCCAAACTGTGGCAAAATCTTGCCCCATGTCTTCAGGCCATGAAATTCGTAAGCGCCGGGCATGCTGCTCCATTCGTTTCAACTGTGGGCCAAAATCTGCGAGGTGGCTGCCCTGGTCCCAGACAATGGTCGTGAACACGCTGTCACGTGGGTTCGCCTCACTTGGTTCAGGCATCCTTCATCCTCAGAGTAAGTCATCCAAGAAGGATGTGTCAATGGTCTTCGCTGGTTGAGCTGGTGCATTTCCTACACCAAGGTCGTTTAACAGATTATTGTTCTGGACTGGCTGCATGACAGGCTGGTTTGGTTGGTATTGCGTCCTTCCATAGATGTCCTGCTGGCCTGCTGGTTGAGCGTACATGTTGGTTGCAGGTGCCGCAACGGCAGCTGGTTGTGCTGCAGTCGTTGGCGGCGCAGTCGGTGCTGTTGCACCAGCGTCACCCCATCCTTGGTCGTCTTGAATGCCCCAAGTTGCTTCTTGAAGTTCCCATGATTTGGAACGGCCACGTTGATTTCCACGGGATCGAACCACGGCGACAAAGAGGATCATTGCTGTTAGGAACAAGCCTGCAGCAAGCATGTTAGGAGTGGTCAAAAGCGATGAGAATTCAGCGCCATCGTTGGTGCTTTCTTCGCCATTGTTTCCACTTCCATCAGCATTGAAAGCATCCAGCATAACGGGTGAAACGGCTTGTTTCTCAAACAGGTTGTCTTCAGCGTTCACGGCCACATACCATGCCGTGGCGTTGGTGAGGTCTCCAAAGGAATCAGATGTGATCAGGAAGGAGTTTGACTGCTTCACCCCAGCCAACCAAGTTGCTTCCAAGGTCGTCGAATATTCTTCTTCAGCGATGTAGATGTTGTAGCCTTCAATGTCTTCATTCTGCGAAAGCGTCCATGTCACCAAAATATTGGTTTCGTCAACCCAGGTAAGGGCGATGCCACTCACATCAGGCAAGTAATCGCCCTTTGCATCAACACCATCGTCAACCGATTGTGAAGACACGGCCACGAGGTCGGAGGTGAATGCGTTATCCGAGGTGTCTCGCACCACAACAACAGCCCAAATTTCTTGGCCCGGTATGACTGGTGTGTCGCCGGCAACCAAGTCAATGGTAACCGGGAGGGTCGGAGCTCGCTCGAGTATGGCAATTGGTGTGCTTGGGCCAAGTGTTCCTGGTCCGACGCTCGTGAACGACCATGTTGCGGCGTAGACTTCGTAGGATCCAACATCGCTTGCTGCGCTCAAATCAAATCCAAGCATCAGTGCGCTACCATCATCGTTTGGACGATCGAACAAATCAATCGCTTCAAGACGAGCAGGAGCCTCATCGTCTTGTTCGTTGTCGATTGGAGTGACTGTTGCTTGAACCAGGTCCGTGAGATACACATTGCCAGCGAGGTCATGAACGGTCACGACAACATAGAGTTCGATGTTGGGCCGAATTGGTTGTGGCGTCGTCTGGGTGATGTCCATCATGTTACCTTGGCCACCATAGAGGGCGGTGGAGATGGTAACCTCGATTGGATTGAATTCTTCATCGACCCATTGTTTGTTGATTTTAAGGCATCCACAAAGGTCCGAGTTTTCACCAAACGCAGCCCATGCAGCGGAGAGGTCTGTGAGGGGTTGATCAGCGGCCCACACCGTGTAATGGGAGAAATCGTCCGCATCAGAAATTGACCACAGTACATCGATTGCAGTTCCGTCATCTTCCGGATGATCGAAGGATTGAACCGAGGTGATTCGGCTTGGGGTCGTGCCGCTTCCAGCGGTGTTCCGGAGCGGTGTGACGTTGATGAGGTCGACATCTTCGAGGTTGACGTTCAACCAATCATCGTAAGCCACGACGCCAACATAGTACATCTGCCCGTCTTGGAGTGCAACCCCGTCGATGCTTGCGACGATCGTTGATTCTTCAGAACAGTCGTTGATGATTTTAGCCTGAGAAAACCCGCTTTCTGTGAATAAAACTTGCTCATCTATCTCGGCATCAGCATCTTCCCAGAGGCGCATGAAGATAGCGTAGAAGGTGCAGTCTTCTGCCGGGTTCACATCCCATGAAACGGTGATTCGTCCGCCGTCATCGTCAGGTGTGTCAATGGCTGCAACGTTTTCCATCCTTGGTGGAGCCGTGTTGTCGTTCAAGCCACCGGTTGGAACGAATGGTCCAACGATGAGAGCGTTCGACATGTCTTCTTGCCCAGCTTCGTCGACACACGTGAGGCCGAGCCAATACGGCTGGCCTGGTTCAAGTGCAAGCACCGTCGAATTCCCTTCCATCTTCATGACTTCAGATTGAGGTGTGAGACCCAATACATCGGTTATTGGTTGAGTGGAAGGATAGATGTTTGTTTGAACTAAGTCGAGGCTTGTGCATCGTGCCCATTCGACATCCAGATCGCCATCTTCGCCACCTTCGTGAGGTCCAGCGTTCGCCCAAATTGGCGGTAGAGGTACTTCGTCACTTGGTGAGGCGGGGCCGAGCACCGCTGATGGGGTGCCCAAGCGACCATCGTCATATTCGACAACGATGATTGCGTAGTAGTCTGTCCCGTCGACCAACGGCACACCGTTTGCAGTCGTAATATCGCTCGACAGGCGGCTGTGCAGGGAAATGGCCTTGTCAATTTGGCGATTTGTTAAATCGAAGTCATCAATCATTCCACCCACAATGAATGGGCCTTCGTTGACATAAATCAGGTAACGTGCAAAGTCTTCATCGTGAACAAGGCTCCAATCGGCGAGCAATGCGCCACCGCCATCATCTGTGCGATCAACTAAATCAGTGAGTTCAACTGGTGTTTCGACCTTGATGTAATCGTACATCAGACGAACATGTAGTGAGCCATTCGACGGTGAGCGGAGTGTCAGTTGGAGGAATTGAGTTCCGTTGATGATTACGCCGTTATCAACAGCGAGTTGCATTGTGGTTTCGAAATCTGGGTTGTTGTTCAGTTCAATGGTTGCGTTGTACTTCAGGCTGACAGATTTCGCCCATGTGGCTGCGTTGTTTACCGGAGAAGTGAACGCCAACGGCACCGTTTGGAACATGATTCCGTTTGTGCCTTCAACGCCAAACGCCGGGTCGAGGGAAACGGTGTTGGAAGCGTCTGCCAATGTGATTGGCATTCCAGGATGGGTCATATCACTGATGTCGAGGGATTGAAGGTTGAATCCAACGCTTAATGGATCTGCCTTGCGAAGTGAGAACCGCTCCATTTCGGAGTATTGAGCGTTGTTTTCATAGCCAAAGAGGCCGATGTAATCGGTTGTCAGCCAGATGGCGTCGGTTGTGATTGTACCGCCTGTCATCCCGGGGCCTTGGAACATCTTGAGGGTTGCATGCGATGGGGTGCGAGCGCTCAGAATTGAGGCGCCATTTTCACCAATGGCAAGGACATGATCGCCATCGCTGACCATCTTCTGTATAGGCCACCCAGCAACTTGGAAGGACGGAGCCCCATCTTCAAATTGATTGGATTGTCCGTTGTAATGGGTCATTGGACCGATGTCCGTTGCAATATGCAAGCCCCACCAGTCTGCAGCCAAAGCATCAACAGTGTTTGATGACAGTTGATCGAATTTATGCCAGGTAACGGCGTTTGTCGTCGAGTCGACGCTGGTGACGCCAGGCCGTTCAGATCCCGCACCATCGTGGCCGATGAAGAGGGAAGTGGAAGTTGATGAGGTGCCATTGACAACAGCGGTAGTGACGGCAGTGGTCAAGGATTGTGCCGAGGTTGCCATGAGGCCCGTGCCACTCGAATAGAGGGTTGTTGCGTTGGTGAGCGTGTCCATTTTGACGACACCCGCTGCTGTAGCAATCCAGAGGTCGGTCCCGAGGAACTGAACATCCTCGATTACATTTGTTGGTAGCCCATCGCTCGTCGTGAGCGGGTTTATCCAATCCGATAGTGCGTAGTCCCATCGTCCGATTCCTCCGTTGGTCGCGATGTAGAGCATGGTTGAGGATTCAGTGAATGCGTTGACGTTGTTTGAGGGCAGGCCGCCAAGCAACCTGCCGTTTCCGAAGCCTGTGTTCGGGTCGTACACCTGGACTCCAGCTGCTGAACCTGAACTACCTTGCAACCCGATGACGAAGGTGTTTCCATAGGCGAAAAGCCCATCCATGTTGTTGTGCAAAGCTCCGCCGACTCGACTGAGTACGCCGGTTAAGGTGTCGAGTTTGTAGAGCCCTGTTGGGGTTGTCGTGATGTAAAGGTCAGTGCCCATGAGTTTCATGTCTTTGACCACAGTGTTTGCAATCATTGTCCATCCTTGCTGCCAATCCATCGTTCCATCGGTTTGCCGCTCGCCCTGAAGCAATCCGGCGCCTGCCGATCCGCCTTGTCCGAACCCTTGGATTGCGCCTTGAGTCGAGATCCATAAGTGCGTGCTATTGCCTGCCATACTGGTCACTTGACCGCTTACAAGCCCTGGGAAGTCCAGCAACGTGTTTTGCCCCAAGGAACTGATTGTGTCGACATGGCTGTATCCAGATGAACCACCAGCTTGCCCGACGAGCCACTCACTGGTGAGCCATTGGAAGGAAGTAACCGAAGAGCCTTGTCCGTTGAAGGCAACTTGTGCAGTGGACCCGCCAGATGTTGCAACGGCGCTGTAGCCTCCTCCGATGAGATTGTCCCCGCTTGTGCCAATGCCATGGCCCAGCACAAGCATGCTGTTGGAATAATCAATAGCGTCCCACCAAACACGATCGCTCGGTAAGTTGTGGTTTGCCGTGGTGATTGGGTTGAGCCAAGTATTGGAGGTGTAACTGTACTTCTTGACGTCTGCCTCATCTTCATAGAAGGCCACATAGAGGGTGTCTGCGCTGTCACAAGCGACACCAGAAACTTCGCCATAATTCTCGTTCCAGTCAGCTTCTCTAAAGGTGGTCAAAAAGGAATCATTTGCCATATCAAATCGGGCTACGCCTCCATTGTTTGCGTAAATGCCAATGTGGACAATACCCGCACACTCGGTCATCGTAATCGGGTAACCATTTGGTAATCCGTTGGATCCGGTTTCGTAATTATTCCATGTTGCGCCATCCCAATGGGAAATGGCGCCGTTTCTGAACTGGCCGAATCCATTCACTTCACCGCTGCCAACAACCAGGTCTGTGCCGTCGGTCCACAACTCGTAGATTTGGTCGCCAGCATCATTGGGTAGGCCGGAGCCAGGGGTCCATTCAGACAACCATTGACCTGCAGATTCATTGTACCGTGCGACACCATCCTCGGTTGCAAACATCACTTCGCCGTCGTATTCGATGATCTCACGGATTGGGAACTCAAAGTCACCATCGTCCCATTCACCGAGCAGTGTTCCATTAGCGTCCATGTATTGGAGAGAATTTTCGCCCCATGAAACCCACATGTTTCCTGTTGAAGATTGGTAAGCTGTCACGCGGTCCACTTGCCCAATTGGCAGAATGTTTTCGCCCCACGAACCGTTGCTTGTGTTGAATTGTGCGATGCCACCAGAGCCATCAACCTGCCACCAATTTTGAGAGGCTACGCTGATCATGATGATGTCACCAATAAGGTTCATTCCATTGACATCGCCGTTGTTCTGGCCCACCTGTGCGCCAGCATCAAGGGCAGGAAGGGAAGTGAAACTTTGAACATCAAACCGATACAGATTATCGCTGCTAGCTCCGTCATGGTAGTACATGACAGTGCCTTTGAGGATCATATCAAGAGGGTCCCCATTTCCAGCAAACAGGCTGCTTGTTTTTTCGATGTCATAGATTTCGGCTCCTGTCGTAGCGTTGAGCAATTGGAATCCATCAGCGCCTCCAATCCAAATGTAATTTGGATTCATATCGGCCGAGATTGCGGTTGCATCCTCATTTCCATCATCGAGTACATTGTCATCGGTCCACAGGGTGAGCCATTCATCGTTAGGGAGGTCATACCGAGCGATACCAATGCCATCCAAAGCAATGAACGCCACATCTCCAATCACCACGACAGGTGCGTTGTTTGTTTGTTCTCCAGCGGTCCACTCACCGACCACTTCAAAGGGCGAAGTGGTGATGATGCCAACGCCAGAATTCGTCCCTCCGAAGAGGTATGAGTTTGAGAGGCCAGCCCCAATCGAGTAGGTCGCCCAGTTCGGCATACCGTCGTATACATTGAGGCATTCGTTGATTCCCAAAGTAGCAATGCTGTACTTGCATACGCCGATGTTGGTGCCAGCGTAGAGGTCGCCACCAGAGATGCTAGAAATGGCTACGAAGTCGTAAAATTGTTGAGGGCGTGTGTCCCAGGAGGAACCTTGGCCGAACGTCGTCATTTGGTTTCCGTCCCATCGGCTTGCACCTTGTTGTGTTCCGATGTAGAGGTTAGCACCGTCGGATTCGAGAGCGTAGATGTTGTCGCTGGGCAGGGAACTTGTTGCAGCACCTTGGCCAGGCGTGTTGCCAGCCGCTGTGAGCGGTATCATCA
>Ga0302114_10001679_pt1 | contig 14527 bp, 9 predicted proteins | sample AG5_Surface_MG_FD_203107 | JGI IMG/M metagenome (GOLD analysis project Ga0302114, IMG submission 203107) | Marine microbial communities from Western Arctic Ocean, Canada - AG5_Surface | ecosystem: Environmental > Aquatic > Marine > Oceanic | place: Canada: Western Arctic Ocean | collected...
GGCCGCGTCCAAGGGTGCCAAGCCCGGGGACGTTCCCGTCGCGGGCGCGTTCGACTTTGACGGCGCGGCTGCGGCTGCGGCGGTGGCGGCTGCGGCGGCGGCGGTGGTCACGGGCACCGCGGGCGCGGCTACCGGCGGGACCAACTCGATCGCCAGGGCGCTCGACTCCATCGTCGCGTCGGCGTCCGCCGCGGGTGCGCTCGGCGGGCTTCACTCGCCGTCGGGGTCGAACACCCCGCTGAGCGCCGCGAACCTCGGCGTGCTGGGCGCCAACTTTGGGGCGTTGGCGGCGAGCGCGAACGGCGCTTTGGGCGCCGCCGACAAGTCGAAAAAGTCAGACGACGAGCACGCGCTCGCGTCCATGCTCGGCGGTTTGTCGCAGGTGCTCGGCACCACGGCGTCCGAGGCGGACCAGGAGGCGATCCTCCAGATGGCGCGATCGGGCATCGGCACGGGCGGCGCGTTGACCCCCGCGCAAGCCGCCGCCGCCGCGATGCAAGCGGCGGCGGTGAACACCATGCAGGCGCGGCAACAGGCGCAGCAGCAGCAGGCGGCCAAGGCGGTCAAGGCGGCGGCGGCTGCGTCCGAACGCGCCGTCGCCGCACGGTTCGCCGCGAAGGATGCCGCGCTCAACCCCCCGCCGATTCACAACGACATCGGCGACATCATCGAGGCTACCGTGGAACCCTTGGATCTCGCTCGATACCTCGACGCGGTTCGCGACGGCGACCTCTCCGCGGATACCGGCTCCGAGCTCGCCACCATCGTCAGCAGCATCAAGTCCGAGGTCAACGACGGTAAGCAGCCGCTCGGTGAGTCACTCGCGCAGCACGGCGCGTTGGTCGAAGGTGCGTTGCTCCGCATCTCGTCCATGATTCGCAAACGGTGGACCGGGGTGAGACGGATGGCGTTGGTGTTGCGACTCGGTGAAGCAGCGCACGGCGACGTCAGCTTGATCATCGCGTGCTCCGCGGGTAAGTGGCGCGACGCCGCGGGCGCCGCGGAGCACGCCGCGATCGAGATCAAGGATAAGCTCATCGCGTCCATCGCGCCGCAGTGTTTGTCCAAGCAGCCCGTCGCGGCGGCGGCGCTCAAGGCGGTCGCCGCCGCCACCGGTCGAAGCCCCACCGACGCAGAGGTGGCCGCGGACGCCGAGGGTGCCGAGGAGGGTGCCGAGGAGGGTGCCGAGGGGGGTGCCGAGGAGAACGAGGAGGACGATAACGACGAGGCGGCTGCCGCGATGGACGCGCTCGCCGGATTCGCGGATGCCGGCGACGGGCCTCCGGCGCCGACGAACGCTCCTCTCCCTCTCGGCAAGGAGAAGAACTCCCGCCTCGTAGACGTCGAGGTCAAGGCTGAGGATTCGGAGCCCAAGGGTCTGGACACCCCGGACGAACGCGTCCACGCGTGATGTCCACGCGTGATGTCCACATGAACGAACGGAGAACGCGAGCGTGGAGTGCCTCGAGGGAGGACGCGATACGAACTTGTACTTGCGATGTAATTTGCGAGAGAATACTTAAAATCCGACTACACTCGTAACTGTTGTAACTCCCGTCTCGGCACCGCACGATGTTACAGTCACGACTCCATGGGCGCCGCGCCCCCGCCCGCGGCTCCCCCCGCACCCGCGTCTTCCCGCGGCCCGGCTTCTTCTCCCCCCTCCCCCTTTTCTTTTCCTTTCAAGCTCGCCGCGTACGTAGGCGCCACTCCCTCCAACCCCACCCGCTTCAACAAGTCCTCCTGCACCGCGTTCACCCACTTCGCCGGCCCGACGATCTCGAACATCGCCGCGTCCAGCTCGTGCGCGGGGATGATGTCGTCCGCGGGCGTCGCCGGCGGCGGATCGGCCGAGTCCAACGGCAGCAAAAACGTCGGCGGCGTCACTCCCTGTGAACAAAAAACGACGTCAATCTAATTGCCAATACGGATACGATAACCAAAATAACCAAAATAACCAAAATAACCAAAAATAACCAAAAATAAACTCACCGATACGCCCCTCGACGTCAGGTTCCGACTCTCCCTGACGCAGATGTAGTACGTCTTCGTCAGCTCTACCCAGCAGCACAGCGCTTCGAACGGGTTTTGGTCCAGTATGCCTTTCGCGCATTTGGTCTGGATCCCTTGGAGCATGGCGCATTTTTTCGCGAGTTCCGCGGCGTCAAAGTTTTTGGCGTGATCGTCGAGCCACAGTTCGACTCCGACGGCGGCGTCGAACTGCGACTCCGTGGTGTACTTTGGCGGTTCGTACGTCCGCCCACTGCGTTCGTATACACTCTTAGACTCAGCCTGCTCGCGCCTGATGAGGTCGAGGTTTTGTCTGAGTTCGTTGCGGACGTCCGGTGGTGGTCGTTGGCGCAGCGGTGGTGGCCTGGGCGGGCCCCCGCCTGGTTGGGGCTGATTGGGCGTCGCTTGTGTGTGCTGGGTGGGCATGGACGCGGTTTGGGGCATCGTCACCGGTTGCCCGGGCATCATCTGGTGCATGGGGATCTGCGGCGCCGCGGACGCCACCGCGGCGGCCTGCGCCGCGTGCGCGGCGGCCGCGCGTTCCTGCGCTGCGATCTGCGCCTTTGTGAGCTTCTTGGGCTTGGGCTCGCCTCGCCCGCGTCCTCGGCCTCGGCCTCGGCCGGAGGCGGCGGCCATCGCGGCGGTCTGCTGCGCGGCGATCTGCGCGAGCGTGAGGTTCTCCCCGGGGGGAGCGCCTTTGTCCGCCATGGCTCTCTACGTGCCGACGTGCCCTCTCCTCTGCCTCCTCTGCGTCTAGGGCAAGGGATTGGAAGATTTGAGCGAGCTTGTTGGTTTTCTGAAATTTCTCTGAAATTTTGTTTGTCTTCATGGGCCCAAACAGTAACCTTGAGTCTATTTTTCATTTCGTATGGGCAATTAGAGTGACGTGTTTTTTTCACAGGCGGTTACACAGTTTTACAGCTTTTCGACGGTTACTGCCGCGGCTTATTTCGCCCGCGTCGCCGCGCCGCTGGGACACACGCACGCGCACGCGACCCGCGTTTTCGCATCGATACCCGATCGAACTCGCGTCATCGCATCGGTGTCGGACGGTATCGCGAATCGCACCGTACCAAGCACCATGGCGCGCGCCCAGCGACGCCGCGATGCCGCCGCCCCATCCCGCGGCCTCATCGCGGCGGTTGCGATGTTTTCGGTGGCCGCGGCCTGCGTCGTGACGGGCGCGGATGCGACGTTCCACGTCTCCTCCGAGCTCGGCGGCGATCTCCCCGCGAGCGTCGGCGCCCGCGGCGGATCCCACGGCCGCGTCGCGACCCAGGGCGAGACGCACGGAGACCACCCGGCCGCCGTCGCCCCTCACGGCGACGACTGCGCCATGATGAAGTTGGTGGTGGATTTCGCCCAACACCACGGGCGTCAGGCGGTGCACGCGCGCTTCGACGTGCGCGCCATCCACCACGACGCCGTCCCGGACGGCGTCCAGGACCACCTCGGATCCCTTCTCGGGTCCTCCTCCTCGGAAGGGCCCGTGACCGTCGAGGCGAAGATGTGCCTGCCGCGCGATCAAGGCTACGTCCTCGTCGCCTCGGGCAACGCCACGCGCGGCTCATCCTTCGACCGCTTCAACGTCACGGTGATCAACGAGGAGTACCTCGGCCTCGTCGCCTTCCGCGCGGGATCCGACTGGACCCGCGGATCCTCCTTCCGCTCCGACAGGCTCGCCGCCGCCGCGGAGACCAGCGCCACGCTGGGCGTCATGGCCACCGAAGATCCCCACGCGAACGACTACGAGGTTGAATTCTTCGAAGACGAAGGCGTCGGCCCGCCGCTGTTCGAATCAATCGACGGAGGTAAAACATACCGCCTCCACGGCCGCGCACGCTTCGACGTCTGGCCCGAAGCGCCAATCGACGCCAACGGTGTGTGGACCGAGTGCGGCGTCCTCGCCGCGGTCAGCGTCGGAGCAACATCCTACGGCAACGGCGCCGCGCCGCGAGACATGTCCTGGGCGCTCTGGGACAAATCCGACGTCGACGATGCCGGCCGCCCGAAAGGCGACCCGCTCGTCGCCGCCGGCGGCGACAGCTTCACGTGGGGCTCCACCATGACCGCGGTGGCGTGTTTGCAGCCCGGCGCGTACGACCTCGTCGCGGAGGACGGCGGCGACTTGAACCGCGGTTGGGGCTTCGGCACCTCCGTGAACGTCGTCGAGGTCGTCGTGGATGCGAAGGACAAGTCGATGCGCGAGAAGAAGATCGCGGACGTGGACGCGCCGACGTGGTTCACCAGCGGCAGGCGCAAGGCGTTGACCTTTGACGTCGACGCCTCCGCCGGGGTCGTCGAAGCCGCGGCTCGGGCGCGAATTCACGTCGATCCGGAACCCGCTCCGGAAGAATCTCCGGAAGAAGAGGTTGTCGAGATCGAAACGCACGATACCGTCGTCAAGGACGACGGGTACGGCGAGGAGGAGAACTTCGTGACGGAACCCACCGTCGTGGACGCCATCGACGAAGTTCGAACCGCCGAGGCGAAGTTGGCCCAGCCCGAGAACTCGAACTCGAACGCAAACGCCGGCACCGACTGGAGCAAGTACGCCAGCGACAGCGGCCGCAAGGGAGTGGTCACCGGCGGCATGGCCTGGGCCTCCCTCGGGAAGGCTCCCCGCCGCAAACTCCTCGCGTCTGACGATGTTGTCGGACAAACGTCGGACAAGAACGCGTTTCAAACCGCGTCCGTCGCCGCGATGGCCGTCGCCGCCGTCGCCGCCGGCGTCGCTCACCTCGCTCACGCGTCCAAGCGCCAGCGAACGCTCCGCTTCGGCGCCGCGTCCGTCGCCGCCGCCGTCGTCGACCCGGAGAAGCAGGCGCTTCTCCCAAACAGGCTCAAGTTCTCCGCCGCGGTTCGCGGTCAGAGAACCTCGCCGGCGACGGCGCCGTTGTTGGCGGTGGCCGCCGTCTGCGGCCTGATCGCCTTCTCCGGACCATCCATCACCTCGGCACCCTTCGGCACCTCCGCGCGCCTCGGCGATGCCGTCGCGGACGCCGCGAAGGTTCTCGCCGCGCGTGAAGCTGCCGCGCTCGCCGGCGAACCCGGCTTGCCCCTCTGCGGCGCGGGCGTCGACCACTGCCACCTCCTCTCCCCCGCCGATTGCCGCGGCCGGGTGTTCGCGTACAAGCCCGGGGTCCTCGCGCACATGCAAGGCGGCGTCCAGACCGCGGACGTCCTCGCGCCGATGGGTGCGGTGAGTGTCGACGGATCTAACCAAGGGTTCAGCGTCATCGACCAGAACCCCGGAGCTTGCGAACATCGCGTGAACATCGGCTCCGACAAAGCCGCCAAGGGTGTCACCTGCGTGCGCGCGGTTGGCCACTTTGAGCACTCCGTCACTCTCGAAGGTTGCGTCAAGTCATGCCGCGAGACCCCTGGGTGCGAGTGGTACCACGCGTACCGCACCACCGGCAGCGCGGAGGGTGGCGCCTTCGACGAGTGCCGGCTCTGCGCCGGCGGGGGCGAAGGGGTCTGGGCGGGTCCCAAAGATGGCTCCGACGTCGTCTCCGTGCACGGCCCCGCGTGGTGCCTCACGAACCACAACCTGACTGCCCACGCCACCGGTACCAAGCCGTCCGTGCAGCAGTGCAGGGCGGCGTGCGACGCCACCGAGGGTTGCGACGCGTTCAACTACGGCGACAAGAAGGGTGAGTGTACTTTACTTCGCCTGGGCGCCGACGCTAAGCGATCCGCGGTGTGGAGGGGTAGCGGCTTCTCCCCGCTCGGGGTCACCGGGTACGCCACGTACTACGCGGTGTCCCACGCCGAGGTGGCGGATGCCGTGGGCGAGGCCGCCACGTTGGGTGGCCACGCGCATGATGGACACAAAGTCGAGGGCTCCGAATCCGAAAAATCCGATCCCGAGGATTGGACCCAGGCGCCCCCGGTTGAATCCCGCCGGCTCGTACACGGCGCCGCGGACACCCGCTGCGTGGCGCACGACTCCAGGGTTAAGCCCGGCGAGAACCTGGCGAGGGGTAAGCCCACTGTCCCGCTCGAGGCGGCGTCCGTCGTCGACGGCGTCGCCTCGGACGAGAAGGGCGCGGACCCGAAATCGTGCCCCGTCGTCAACAAGGGGCTGTCCGCCGCGGGCGCCGCCGATCAATCCGTGGAGATTGACCTGCGCGGATCCTTCACCCTCGGCGCGCTCTCCGTGTTTGCGCTCGCGGGCGATGCCGCGGCGCTCGCGGGCGTCGACCGCTCGGCGCTCCTCGGCGCCGCCAAGGTTCCCGCGTCGGCGCTAATCTCCGCCGTCAACGAATTCGACGGAGTGGAGCGAACCTGCGGCGAGATCATCCCGGGCGCGGGCGAGGCGACCCCGAACGCCGTGGAGCTCTTTAACGTGCGCGGGTGCGAAGGTTTCGTCGCGACGCACGTCCGCGTGGAGTCTGCGCGCGCCGGCGCGGTGACGCACCTCTGCGAGGTGCTCGCGCACGCCGCGCGGCAGCCGGCGATGACCAAGTTCCCGACTCTTCCGAAATGGCTCGAGCTTCGCGAGGAGACCCGCGTCGCGATGGAGGAAGCCGCGGCTGAGTTCGTCAAGGGCCACGCCGACGATTCCATGATCATCAACCGCATGGAGGTCGACGATTCGCAGACGGAAACCGCCCGGAAATCCGAGCCGTTCGTCACGGGGGAAGACGCCAAGGCTAAGATTGAAGCCCTGGAGACCTCGGGCGACGACGAGGGCGCCGCCGCCGCGCACCACGCGCACCACGTCGCCAACGTCCCGGGCCACGAGCTCCACGAGCAGCACCTCGAGGAAGAAGCCGACGCGCTGAAGCAGACGGAGGATGCCATCGAAGCGCAGGAGAAGCAGCGACTGCACTCGTACCAGAAGGACGTCGCGGAGCCCAAGCGCACCTCCGACGAATTCTCTCACAAGGACGACGACGACGACGTGAAAGTGACCAACTCGGCGTACCACCACGACGACGACGCCGAGCCCGTCCCGGAGGATGCCATGAACCTCATCTCCGAACACTTCGCGGTGCCCAAGACGATCGAGTCGCCGTACGACGTCGACGAAGCCGCCGCTACGAAGGAGAAACACGCGATGGCGCCGGGTCCGTCCCCAGCGCACGTGCCCTTCTCCGACCGCGCCGTCCCCGACGAGGACCGCGCGGGTCACCACGAGCCCCAGGAGCATCAAGCCGCCGGGCACCACCACTGGCCGCCCGTCCCCACCGGCACCTTCTCCGCCGCCGGTCCGACCTCCGCCCCGGTTCAACAAGTTCAACAAGTTCAACCGGAACTTGTTCAACAGGTTGAGCAGCGTAAGCCCCAGGTTGTGAGCCCGGAGGTTGACGAGAACTCCTGCGAGTTTGTGTGCGAGGGCCACGGATTCAACAAGGACCAGTGCGACGCCATTCCGGGTTGCGAGTTTGGCGAGGATGCCAACTGCTGGTCCGCGGTTGGTCCCAACCCGTGCCCGAGCCAGGCGGAGTGGGAGCTGTACGTGTCCAAGCACCCCAAGTCGGTTCCCAAAGAGGACTTCATCGAGGTTGTCACATCCCTGGACAACTGCGAGAAGGTTTGTGAAGGGCACGGTTTCGACGCGAAGCAGTGCCTCGCCGTTCCGGGCTGCGCGTTCAACGCGGAGGAGAACGACTGCTACAGCGCCGTCGGTCCCAACCCGTGCCCGAGTCTGCTGGAGTGGAATTTCTGGCACCAACACGCGCAGGACCACATCTTCCACGACGACCACGGCCACGGCGAGTACAAGGAGGAGTACAACCAGGAGTTCATCGAGCAACACCCGGAGTACGCTGACCACGCGGTGCACGACGAGCACACCGACTTTCACCCTTACGAGATCATCGATCAGATGGCGCACGCGCACGATCACGATGAGTCCCACGAGATGCCCCATCACATGGACGTCGAGCCCAACCCCGAGCTCCACGAAGACGCCGACGGCGAGGTTCACATGTACCACGTCGACGAGTCCCTCGACGAGCACTACGCCGACGACCTCGAGGGACACGGCGTGCACGTCGAGGACCATCACGATGACCACCACCGCGATGATGTCCACGAGGAAGACCACGAATTCGATTCAATCGAACACCCCGCGCACACCGCCGAGGAGGAGGAGGCCCACATCCTCCACGCACAAACGCACGACGCGACGATGCACCCGGACGAGCACGAGCAGTCCACCCACGAGGAACAGCACGAGGAACCGTATCGTCCCGATCCGATTCACACCCACGCGGAGCACCTCGAAAACGAGGATAACCACGTGGCTCACGAGGAGGTCATGAACGTCCCCATCGAGACCGAGGCGACCGCCTCGATGAAGGCGGAGGTCACCACCGCCGCCATCCCCACGCACCACACCGAGGACGTCGAGGACATCCACGCGGACGAGCCCGCTCATCGCGTCGGCCCGGTTGAGATCACCGAGACGACGCACCGAACGGACCCCGCCGAGGATTCAATCGAAAAGGTTGAGGAGCCGACGGTACCCTCCGAGGTTCCCCTCGTCCACCCCACCACCGCGCACGCCGCCGTCCCCGACATCGTCGAGGTACACGGCGCCGGCGCCACCGACGCCGCGCCCGTCGCCGTTCCCGACGAAGAGGCGGCGCCCTTCCCGGAACTCGACGGCGACGCCGCGTACGATCCAGCTCCGGCGCCTTCTTTCCCCCCGGGGCAGAGCGCGACGCTTCACGACCTCCAGTTCGTGACGTGCCCGGGGCCGAAACAGTGCGACAAGCCCCCGTGCGTGCCATACGTCCACGACCTGCTCGAGGCGCACTTAGTGGAGAGCGCGGAGTCGTGCTGCCAGGCTGACGACCAGTGGGAGTACGGAAACCCGAGAAGGTTCCCACACGTGTGCGGACAGTGCAGCGCCAACGAGAAGGAGCACTACATGACGTACGACAAGGCTGAGGCGTTCTGCGCCGCGAAGGGTGGCGGCCTGTGCCGTAACAACCAGGTGACCGTCGCGGGACGCGCCGATCACTGCGCGCTCGATCCGGATAGCGTGGTGTGGACGGACAAGGTGTGCGACAGGGGGAAGGGCCGCGCGGCGGTGAAGCTCAACGGGGATTACAGCCACTGCGTCAGCGACTTGGAGGAGAAGCTGCCGGTGGTGTGCTGCGCGAACACGTGCGAGGGGTTCGTGCCCAAGCGCATGTGCCCGCACGTCGCAGCGTAGATCTATTATGAGAGGAGGAGGAGGAAAGGAGTGAAACTACACTCACGACAAACCCGCCGGGGTCTGCCAGCGCGGCGACTTCGCGGGAAACAACCAAACTTATTTATTTTAGCCAAACCGAACCCTGCTTGACTTGACCTTGTACATACGAACAAAGAGGTTCCTCATCATTGACTCTCATTGATTACACTGTCGCGTCTACATCGACCGTCGACGCCGTCGTTCCCTCGTGGCGTGAGCGCGAGTCGAACCGTCTTCGCTCGTCCCCTAACTAAGGAGGCTACGTAACTCAAGGCTAAACAAAACACATGGCGCGGCTCCGTCTCTGCGCCGTCGTCCTCGCCGCGCTCCTCCTCGGGGCGGCGCACGCGGAGCGTATCGAGGATGCCAGCGAGGAGGACGACGCCGGTTTGGGGTACATCGTGACCTTGAACGACGACGACGCGGACGCGGAGGATCTGTGCGCGGCGCTCGCGGCGGACACCGACGACTTCACGGGAGGAGCCGCAGCGCTGGACTTCACCGCCGAGTTCCCGCTGCTCAGGCGGTACGAGCAGGTGGCGTGCGCGCGCCGTGTTCAGGGCATCTGCCGGCGCGTGTTCCGCCGAGGCGCGCTGGGTATCAACGGCATGGTCGTCGACGCGCTCTCCCGCGGCAGGATACGCGCGCTCGCGCGGTGCCTGCCCAACGCCGTCGTCGAGCCCGACCTGCCCGTCACCGCGCAGGCCCTCGACTCTGGAAACCGAGTCCCTTGGAACCTCGACCGGTTGGACCAAGCGTTCCTACCACTCGACGGAGTCGCGGGGCTGTACACCGCCGCGAACGGCGGCGGCGACGGAGTGCACGCGTACGTCATCGACAGCGGCGTTCGCGCCACGCACCGCGAGTTCACGGTCCAGTCGTCAGACCCGAACGATATAAAATTCGGGTGGGACAAAACCAGCCGAGTGGAGCGGGGCGTAGACCTCGTCGTCGGTTCCAACTCACGTCCCGACCTGTCACTCGCGAACCGCGATTGCGACGGGCACGGCACGCACATCGCCGCGACGCTCGCGGGGACCCACGTCGGCGTCGCGCCCCTGGCCACCGTCCACCCCGCGCGCGTGTTGGACTGCAGGGGCGACGGGCGAGCCAGCGACGTAGTAGCCGCGCTGGACTGGTGCGTTTCTTTTTATTTTCGTACGGGCAATTAGTATGACGATGACGATGACGTCGTGTTTTGTTTATTCAACAGGTGCGCTGGGCACATCGTGTATAACCGAGTCGCGAAAGGGGGCCGCGACGGCGCGGACGCGTCGACGCACCCGGCGGTCGCGACCCTCGCGCTCGGGCTCATGGCGGGCGCGCGGTCCATCGCGATGGAACGCGCGGTGGCGCAGTTCACGCGGCGAACGGGAGCGCTGGTGGTGGTGAGTCTATTTTTGGTTATTTTTGGTTATTTTTGGTTATTTTGGTTATTTTCACATATGGGCAATTAGTATGACGGCGTGTTTTGTGTACAGGTCGCCGCGGGAAACTTTCGGGACGCAAACGCTTGCGACGTGTCACCGGCTCGCGTGCCGTCCGCCCTGACAGTGGGCGCGAGTGGTTCGGACGATAGGGCGTACGTTCACGGGGCGTCCGGGCCGTGCGTCGACGCGTGGGTTCCCGGCGTGGACATACGAAGCGCGTGCGGCGGCGCTCGAAGGTGCGTTTATTTTTATTTACGTATGGGCAATTAGTTTGACGTCGTGTTTTATTTACAGGTGCGAGAACCCGTCGGATGAATCGTACGTATCTCAATCGGGTGAGTTTATTTTAATCTTCATATGGGCAATTAGTATGACGTCGTGTTTTGTTTAACTCGTAACTCTTACAGGAACGTCTATGGCGGTTGGTCACGCCGCGGGAATCGCGGCTTTGTTCCTCGGTGAATTCCCGGGCGCCGAGGCATCCGACGTGAAGACATCGCTGGTGGATGGATCGACGGGTGGTATTGTGTGGGGACGGACGCTGCCGGGCACGACGGATGCCATGCTCCGCGTGCCCACAGAGGGTTGGAACGATAGACTTAAATCCGTCGACGCGTTCGGTCTCTGAGCCTAAGTCTCCGTACGCGGTCCTGACGTCTAGTCTATGAATCGAAACGCGAATCACGGTGTTATGTTACCTATCGGGCGGGTAGGTGTCTCCACCGCCGCCGCGAACTCCCGAACACCCACTCGCGAGACTCGTGTCGCACTTATTAGCCGTGTTTTGTAGCCAGCTTTTTTTGCAGCACTCGTGTTTGTTGCTTGTTAACCTTTCCTTTTTGATGATCACACGCGCGATGCGCGAGCACGTGCTGTGCCCGTCGACGGAGGGGTGCCATTCGGTGTTTAGGGGTTGGTCGCAGCCGCTCGGAGACTTCGCGGTGCACGAGTTCCTGGCGCTGTATCGCCTGTTCAGCACGAGTGAGTCAGCCGGGGCCGAAGCCGAGGCGCACGTTCTAGGAGAAGCCGATGATGTCGCACGGAGGCTCATGCGTGACTCCGTCGGGCCGGTGCCGATACGCGCGAGGCTGAGCGAGAGCGTCGCGGACGCCATCGGGAGACGACTCGTGGCGGGTACGCTGCACGAGATCGTGTGCGAGGGGGCAGACGGTCGCGGTCTACGAGACGCCATCCAACGGTCGTCGACGGAAAGGACGCTCTTCAGTCCGGATGATGGGAAATCGGGGCGACGGCCGCACGTCCTGCTGCAAACGTTCCCGGGAGCATCCGATGCAGGACCGATTCGCAGCCTCGGAGCCAAGCGGCGCAAAGCGTTCCTCGCGGACGTGGTCAGGGGCACCGCGCTGGACCCGACGCTCGACGATGAACACGCGGGATGCGGACCGAGGTGCGCGGGTCAAAAACGCCCGCACGTGTCCATCATGTGGCTCCCGCATAAATCGTCCCTCGCGCTGACGCGACCGGTGCGAGCCGAGGATGCGCTGCGATTCGTCCACGCGTGTGGTGAATGCGGCGATGAACAACAACAACAATCCACGGCGACGTCACGGTACGATCCGGCGCCTCCGAAACCCGAGCTCGCGGCGTGCATCGCGAACATAGCGATGGCGACTGGGTCATCAATCGCGTTTGACCCGTTCGCGGGCACCGGCGGTTTATTGCGTCCACTCACCGAAGCGTTGGGTTCACCCTACGTGCTCGGGATGGACGTGGTGGGTGGTACGTGTGGTACGGGGCGTGATATGGTCGCCGGGAACGCGCTTCGATTGCCCCTGCGCGGAGAGGCCAGCCAAAGCCAAAGCCAAAACCAAAGCCAAAGCCAAAGCCAAAGCCAAAGCCAAAGCCAAAACCAAAGCCAAAGCCAAAGCCAAAGCCAAAGCCAAAGCAAAAGCCAAATGGGCGTGTACGACGTTATAGTGTGTGACCCACCCTACGGCATGCGCGCGCCAAGGATCGAGGGCGCGTCCGGTGAGAAAGACCCGGTCGTCGCCGGCCCGCGCGCGATGGAGGCGGCGACGATGGATTTCATTCGGCCAGTCGTCGCCTTCGCGGGTTCGAGTTGTGGGCTGGTAAGTTTTTCTTTATTTTAATCATCGTATGGGCAATTACATACTGATAGAACTGACGTCGTGTTTTATTCACAGGTGGAGGGCGGGCGGTTGGTGTATTTGGCCCCGACGCATCGAAGTCGCGACGAGGATGAAATATTAGCCAACCTGGACCTCGACGCGGGCGCGGACCTGGGCTCCAGGCGACGACGGCGCGCCGAGACTGGGGACAATGAAGGGGGCCGGGGATCCAAGTGGCCGACGCACCCGGCGCTCCGGTTGATCGGGACGTGCGCGCAGGAGTTCAAGGGCATGACACGACACGCGGTGATAATGGAAAAGGCGTTTAGCACTATTTGAATGAATGAATGAATCCGAATGAGAGGCTGCACCTCTGAGAGTGTTATTACGCCGCGCTCGCGAGGAAGAGTTAGGGTGATTTACGATATCTGGTGCAGGGTGATGAGCGAGGGGACGATGTTGATGAGGTCGTCCACCGCCACCGCGAACCCCACTCCCGCCTGCCCTTTCCCGTACGGCGTCACCGTCAGGCCCACCAGCCTCCCGCCGCTGTCCAGCAGCGCCCCGCCCGACGCGTTCTCCGGGACTTTGGCATCCTACAAGTAAAGAAAACACGACGTCAATCTAATCGCCACGACGGTGAGAGTTATCAGGAAATAAAAATAAAAATATAAACGTCTCTTACCGTCTGGATGGCTCCGCGGATGGTGGTCGCGTTCTTGCTCGGCACGCTCCTGCGCAGCCCGCTCACCACCCCCGCGCTCATCGTTGCCTGCTGCCGGAACGATGCCGTGGTGTTCGTTCCTTTTAAATTCGAAACACCCGCGTCGCCGGCGCCCAGCGCGTAACACGTCTGCCCGACTTTAAGATCCTTGCTCGTGCCAACCTTGTAAACAAAACACGACGTCAACCGAATTGCCCATACGAAGATTACCAAAAATAACCAAAAATAACCAAAAATAAACTCACCTTGACTGGTACGAGCCCGCCGTCTTTGCCTTCCCCGTCCGCGAGCTGCACCCTGAGCACCGCGAGGTCGCTGGACCGCTGCGTGCCCACGACGGACGCTTCGTACCACACGGGCTCGCCGCTCTTGGCGTCTGCGACCGCGACTCTCAACCGGGTGGATGAGTTTTGTGAGTTGGCGTTGGACCCGCCCCTGTGAACAAAACACGACGTCATACAAATTGCCCATACGGAAATAAAAATAAACTTACCGGACTCCTTGTTTGTTCTCGTTGGATGGGAGGTGGTCGGGTGCGACGACGTGGAAGTTGGTGACGACGTAGCCGACGCCGGCGTCCCCGGCGGGTAGGTTAGCCCACACCACGCCGGTGCCGCGCGGGACGTACCCGCCGTTGGCGCCGCCCGGGGTGTAATCCGCGAGTCCGACGACCGATCGACGCGCTTGTTCAAAGACTTTCCGCGCGTTGGCGTCGTCGACGAGTGCGCGCGCGGGAGGGGTGTGCGATGTGTAGGGGGGCCCGATGGATGCGGCGAGCGCGATGGAGGCGAGCGCGGCGCGGCGGGATGTCGCGGCGTCGGGATGTCGCGGCGCATCGAGCTCGGACGCGTCTTCCCGGTGCACCGCCCTCGTCCTCATTGCGATGCGTCGATGATTGTTAGTCGATCGACGTCCGGGATCGTCGCGACGGGGCGCGGACGTGGACAGCTGTGGGGGCGTACGCGATCGCGCGAGCGCCGACGCGTTCATGGCCGAGCGTTCGATGCGGTGCGAGGTTGCGGTGGATCTCCGTCCGGCGCGTCGTACCCTCCGAGGCGCGTCCAGCTGTGGATACGGT
>Ga0302114_10001682_pt1 | contig 14515 bp, 10 predicted proteins | sample AG5_Surface_MG_FD_203107 | JGI IMG/M metagenome (GOLD analysis project Ga0302114, IMG submission 203107) | Marine microbial communities from Western Arctic Ocean, Canada - AG5_Surface | ecosystem: Environmental > Aquatic > Marine > Oceanic | place: Canada: Western Arctic Ocean | collected...
CGAACACGTCTCTGTGTTTATCCAACCGGTGAATCTCCAACCCTCTCTTATCGTAAATGTACGTGTATTTCGTCTGCGCCACCGCGAAAAACTCCGTGTTGTGTAAATACTTCACGCATTTCACCGCAGGTATACCTACCTCTCTCAAATTCTCATCGTCCTTGTTCTCCTCCAAATAAATCTCGCTCAACAGTTTATGCCTGTTCCACTCCACGTTCGCCACGTGCCCGCCGTCGCCGCTCCCGCCGATGACCAAATGTTGCCCGTTCGGCGAAAAATCAACAGACCGGTACGGCCCAGACCCTTCCAAACGTAAATCAAACGCTTTCTTCTTCGCGTTCACATCCACGTTCGCGATAATCTCTGATTGTTGAAACCGCCACGTCCGTTCGCCTTTCTCCGTTTCCGCCTCTAAAACACCCGACGGTTCCATCGATAAGTATCTTTCTCGTCTCGCGTTCTCCATCGCTGCGCTTTCATCCAACTCCATCGCGCGTTCGAATTTTCCTCTCGTTTTCTTGTCGCTGATAGTGTCTTTTTTCGAAGATATCGTCTCTTTTAGCGAGCGTCCGGAGGCGTGCGCGTAGTACTTCTTCTTGAGGTGATGGAGCTCCTCGTCGATGATTTTGGCGGCGACGGTTTTCATCTTTCTTTTATTGTTCTTCTTCTTATTCTTCTTATTCTCATCATTTTCAACGGGAACAACAGAAAGAGTAGCAGTCATCTTCGTGTTTTACTCTTAAGAGTCGAGAGTGTAAACGAGAGGTTAAAGTTGATGCTTAAAGCGCGCGCAAAGCAGCAGTATTATGGGAAGAATTTTACGGGGAAAATGCAGCTCACATTTTATTTAGGGTGTCCAACCCTAAAACTCCGAATTAGGGAAAAATCCATCATCGCTTAAATACTTTACTTTAAACGACTGTTGTGTTGGAGACGAATAACACTAAGAATAAGAATAAGAATGTCGCAACCTCAACCGGAGGAAGTCATGCACCAAGTCCAAGCGGAACTCGCGAACGCGTACGCGCAAGAGTTCTTCACGACAGTTCGGGAAAAATGCTTCAAATTGTGCGTCTCGAAACCGTCGTCGTCGTTGAGTTCGTACGAGAGGAAGTGCTTGGAACAGTGCACGGAACGGTACGTGGACGCGACGAGGATGATCAGCCAAGTGGTTTTGAAACAGTATAGCAACGGGGGTGGGTCTGGTGGGATGTAGCGGAAAGAGCGGATTGATGTGTGATTTTTAGCGAGAGAGAGGGAGAAACAGAGAGAGAAATGTCGATAGCGAGCGCGTATAATACTACGTATATTTAGCAGATTTAATGATAATAATAATGACATAACAAGAAGGAATAAGCGGTGATGATATAATTGTTAGTGTAAAATTGTTGTTGTACAAACGGCGATTGTTCATCGCGCGTCACTGAACTCGCTCGCTGAACTCGCTTTTCCCTCATACGCTTTCTAAACGTATTCATGATGTTGTTGGTACATTTTTTTTAGGAGCCGCCGAGATATAACTTCTGCCGTCGTTCAATCACGACTCTGCATATCGGGCACCGGCGTAAGCGTCTGCAGCACTTTCTGCACGTGCACGCGTGGCCGCACGGGATGAGTACCGCTTGGACGGGAGCGTCTAAGCACAAGGCGCACTCGGAGAATTTTTTACCCTTGGCTTTGCGAATGAGAGAAGCGTGGGGGTCTTCGAGATCGGCGGCGGCTGCTCCTGCTGATGCTGCTGCGGTTGGCGTTGTTGTCGTCGTGACGTTGTTATCGTCGTTCGCTTCGAGAAAAACTTCTTCTTCTCCTTCTTCTTCTTCATCTTCATCTTCGCCGTCATCGGAGGCTGATATCAATCCTTGATCTACCGGGCGTTTCTTTTTCTTTTGGTTGCGTTTTTTCCGTCGAGCGGTTCGCGGGCCATCTTCCGGGCGAACGGTGTTTTCTCCGTTTTCTTCGTCACCTTCTTCGTTATTATTACTATTATTGTCGTCGGATTCCGTGTCGTTGTCGCTTCCGTCTTCGTCTTCGTCGTCATCATCCGACGTGCTCAAATCGCTCGCTTCGAAATCCCAATCGTTCGGTCTTCGTTGTTGTTGGTGTTCGCCGTTCAACATCAACGGATGGAGTAACGCATCATTCAACCGTCGAAACCGTTGGTGACGAGCGAGTATCCCATTTCTCGCGAAACATCCGAAAATGACTCCGATTAACATCAAACTCACCGCCAAGCTCGGGTCTCTAAAGAGATCTTCCATGGCCAAACCGCCGTCCTCGTCCGAGATTAATTCGCACGATTCGCCAAAGTACCCTTCCTCGCAGGCGCATCCGTACGCGCCGTAATCTTTCAAGACGCTCGTGCCGTGTTTCCCGCAATCCGGTTGCTCGCTGTCGCCATTCGTTGGGTTGATGCACATGGAGCAGCATTCAAACGGCGACGTGACAACCATTTCTGGTTTGGCAAAGTTCGATTTACCCGACCCCGAGGCCTCGATGGCGTGGTCAAACATTCTCAAGAATTTGTTCTTCGGACACGTGACGACAGAACTGGTGGTCGAATCGCCTTTATTTTTGTTTTCGTCGTCGTTCGTGTCGTTGTCGGACGCATCGCTGCTATCCGTGTTCTTTCCGCACGCGCAAGATTGCAACAAAAACTTCGTATCGTCCGTCTTCAAAATCGTCGGTTTGCAGCACGTTTGCGCGCCAGTCGGGAAGAATAAATCGTCGCCAATGTCCGCGGTGGACGCTGGATTGGCCTCGGCGGCGTGCTCGAACGCCGTTGCGAAATATCCAGAAGGACACTTGGCTTCGTTGTTCGACAAAGCCGAGATGGGATTCGAAGAAGACGCTAAACCACTACTCTCGTCGGCGATATCACTGCCGCTGCTGCTGCTACCACCTCCAGCAGCACTGCTCTCTAGACTCCCTCTCTCGCAATTCTCGCTCAAAACTCTCACGTCCGTCCCGTCTTCGTTCAAAAGTTTCCGTAAATCCGCATCCTCTTTCATCCTCTCGAGCGTCGTCTCTCCGTCCTCGTCCTCGTCGTCAGACGCTTTACTCGACGCGCACGGTCGACAGCACCTCGCTCTCGACAGCGGCACGTACCTGTTCTCTTTCGCGCCACCAGCGTATTGCCCGGCATTTTCAAACCCGACGATAAAATACCCTTCCTTATCGCATCGCAACCCGACGCCGACGGCGTTCTCCGCGTTCCTCTTCGCCGCGTCGCGCTTCTCGTACGCCGCAAAATAACACTCGCACGCGGATAATTCAATCAAAGACGACGACGACGTCAAAAGAGGCGACGACGAATATATCATCGGAGGATGACGATCATCATCATCATCCCGCGCTACTACTGTTACTCCCGTTTTCAGCTCTTCTTCAACTTCTTCGCTTGAAAGAGGAGTTGAAAGAACTCTTCCTTGCGCGAGACCAACGATAAAAACGGAGAACATCACAAACGCCAAAAACATCATCGACGAAATCCTCCTTTTGGTCGTCGTCATCGCGTTGTTTACTCTTCTTGTGTTCTTCTTCTTTTAATCAGAACGAGAGAGAGATTGGAAGTTGCCGTTACCCCGAGGAAAAGGTCGACCTTTTCCCTAAACTCTCTGCGTTTACTAGGCGCTCAAAAACACGCTCTAATACAACAACAACACCGAGGGGAAGCAGTTGACACACTCGCGCGTTTATTTGCTCGTTTGTTTGAGTGTAAATGTGTTCTTTGTGTGTGATATATATCGCGCGAAAAATGAGCAAATTGTGAGGATCGCTTCGAGGAGAAAAGACAGATATTGAGCGCGAGAGAGCGAGATAGTTAGCGAGATGTTCTTCTGCGCCTTTCTGCGCGATTACGGTGACTTTTGTATTATAATGCGTATGAGCAAATCATATGTGCGTGTTCTCTTTCTTTCTTTTTCTCTCTCTTTCTATCAATGTTAGTATTATTATTTCTCGTCGTACGCGTCTCTCAAACTGGCGAAATCCTCGTTCGCGTGTCCTTTCCGGGACGCTTTTACGTATCGCTGGTGGACAGCACTCGCGACGGGGACTTCGCAGTGGACTTTTTCCGCGGTTTCGATGGCTAACTTTAGATCTTTTTGCTGCAAGTAGAGTTGGAACAACGTTTGCGGCCACGTGCGGTTGTTTTCGACGCCTTTGAACATTCGATTGCCGACCGATCGCAACAACGGGTTCATCATCACGCCTTTATCGAGGACGTCGAACCAGACTTTCTCGTCCACTCCAGTATATTCGCAAAACGCGAGGCATTCGGCTAACAAGGCGGCTTGTCCGCCCATCATAATCTGTAAGGCCATTTTCGCGTCCGTGGCGTTTTTACACTCCGGACCCATCAACCAGGACTGTTTCCCCATCTTGTCAAAGTCGATTAAACACTTTTCGTACGCTTCCTTCGCGCCCGCCGCTAAGATCAACAACTCGCCTTCTTTCGCATCTTTCTGACCGCCCGAGACTGGTGCCGCTAAATATTCCGCCATTTGGTCTCTCTCGATGACCAGCTTTATGTTCTCGGACGTTTGCGCGTCGATCGTGGACATTTCCACGTACGTTATCACGTCGTCGCTTTCCTCCGTATCTCTGGTGACAGACATCTCCCTTTGCTTCCTCTGCATCTTCTTTTCCCTCAACCCTTCCGCGAACTGCTCGGCGACCATCACGCTCGCTTTCGGATCCGCTAACATCGCGTACACGACTGAACACTGGCCGTTTTTCGCGAGTTCTTTCGGTGATTCGCAGACGTGAGCGCCGTTCGCTTTCAACGCATCCGCTTTGGATATCGTTCGGTTCCAGACGGTTAAATTGGATTGTTGTGTATTCGTATTCGTATTCGTGGTATTAAACGCGTTTAAAAGCACCGAAGCCATGCCTTGACCCATCATCCCGAGACCGAGGAAGCCTACTTTGCGAGGTAGGGTTGTGGTTGTCGTCGTCGTTGCTGCCATTATTCGTATTCTATTAGTGCGTTTAGGGAAATTTGTGATGAGGGGCATGTGCTTCTCGGGAAAAAAAACTCGCATGTGTGTTCTTCACTTTTCTTTTCCTCTCTGCGTAAAGGCGAGTTTTATCGCGATAGAGTTCGATATACACAACACGCGATATGATGCTCGCGACGAGCGGCAAGATGCGAGAAACGCGGTATCAGAATTTGTGGGATTTGATCGTCAATAACGACGATATAAGTTTCAAACACATTCTTCCGAGATTCAATCGAACGGATCTCAAATTCTTGTACGAGGTGAATGGTGAAACGAGAAAGTTGATTAAGAGATCGTCTCGCGCGGGTGATTTGAAAGAGACGTTTCAAGTAAAAGAGATGTCGTCGGTATCGACTTTGGAGTTTGTGTGGGAGCATAAATCGTTGTGGCCGAGGCGCTGGAGCGAAAGATCTTTCTGCTGGCAAGTTGCTCACACGAATAAACTCGAGTTGCTCAAGTGGGCGCGAGAGGAGAAAAAGTGTAAGTGGGATGAAAGGACGATTATTGCGGCCGCATATCGAGGTAATCTGGAAATGGTAAAGTATTGCGTTGCAAATGAATGTCCTATCCATGAGGACGCGTGTGCATTTGCTGCCTTAAACGGTCATCTCGAGTGCCTCAAATACTTACGCGAAGAAGCGAAAGCGCCTTGGGGTACGTCGGTTTTGTACCAAGCTCACACGAATAAAAACCTCGAGTGTTTACGCTACGCCGTCGAAAAGAAATGTCCGGGATGGTCAAATTACACAGAACAACTGAAGAATTTAGAGCAAAGCCAGTAAACGTTTTTCGTTCTAAAAACACACACACATACAACGCGTTCATTATTCACTCGACGAACGCGCAAATCTCGCATCGTCGCACTATCATCTTACTATTACACAAAACCAATGCTTAATAATGGCTACTCAAAATACTCTCTCTACGTGCTACTCGAAGATGTCGCTGCTCCTTGTGGTTGCCACGTCCCTTGCACGCTCGATATCCTCGTCCGCATCACTCGCCTCGGTATTTTCTTCACCGTTCGCCCTTTCTCGCTCATCACGTTTTCGACCAAAATCGCAATTTCCTCCTCCCTTTTATTCTTCACCCCGATCGTTTTCTCGCGTTTGTTTACGAACATCGCGTGCAAGTACGGGTCTTTTCCTTTCCTTTGTTGAATTTCGAACACGTTTTTATGGTCTTCGCCTCTCCTTTCTTCCGTTTGCACGCGTAATGAAGGCAACGCGTTCACGAGGAATTGGTTTATCCCTTTGGAAGTTCCCGTGTGTGGGCAGTGAACGAATGTGAGTTTGGTAAGTTGAAAGATGCCTCGGATGGACATTATCTCGCGCAAAGGACGAGAAAAACCGAAGAAACGCAAACACACGGATGCCTTTTCTCCTCGTGAGCGCTCTAGCGCGCTCTCTTCTTCGTGTTGTCTTCTTTTAGAGCGGAGTAAACGCGTCAGTAAAAGTGAAGTCTTTTCCCTCACATTTTGTTCCCTAACTGCTACTCTGACTTGCACGGATAAAGAAGAAGAAGAAGAACGATGTTTTCCTCCTCCTATTCCTCCTCCTCTCGCTCTTCTGGACGTGCTCTCTTACGCACCAGCAAAATGCAAAAGAATGCGCGGCAAAACAGAAAGAATACGCAGCTCAAAGCCGTCAAAGACGAATCCAACGTAGTGAAATCCAACAAACCAGCGAACGCGCCGAAAGACGCTTTTAAAGCTTTAACCGGCGCAAAAGTCCTCCAAGTTTCCTCATCGGACGCGAAAGAAGTCGAAGTGCACTCGTTATTCGATCCTGAATTCGATACGCACGTTTTAGTTTTCATGCGTTCGTTCGGGTGATTCTTCTGTTGGGAGCTCAGTCAAATCATCAAGAAGGAGCTCTGGCCAAAGATGTTAAAAGCGGAGACGAAGCGGATAAAGTTGATCGTAATCTCCATCGGAACGGAAGAAAGAGCGCGAGATTTTTGCAGAGAAAACGAATTCCCGATGGAGATTTTATACGCCGACCCGATAAACGTGACGTACGATAAACTTCGATTGAACTTTGGGGTGAAGGAGACGTTGTTCGATGCGTCGACGCCGTATTCCATCGCGGAGAGGATTCGAGAGGGGAAGATTAAGGAGTTGACGGATGTGCTCAAGCGGTGGAAACCGTGGATACCGCCGAAAAGGGAACAAGGGTTACAACAAGGCGGGACGTTTGTGTTTGATACGAAGAGGATTAAAGGAGATTCGGAGGTGGAGTACGAATGCGTGTACGATTGGTACGATCCGAGTACAGGCGCGCACGCTCCCGCGGAGGAGATTTTGGAAGCGTGCGGGATTGAATAATAATCTTCTTCCAAGTAAAGAAGAGATCATCTTCAGAACACAAACTCGGAGGCGATCATCATTTATCGTTAGTCGATACCTTCTTCAACACCGGTGACGTTCAACGACTCGTAAAAAGTTAACAAAAAACTCGATTCTAAGAATCGGCGAGATTGAACCGATAAAACAAGAAGTACGGTATCGACGCGCGAGACGCGAGCGGCGGTTCCCTCCCACCCCCAAAAGCGAGAAAATGAAACAGTAATAATAGAAAGCACGCAGCAGCAAACACGAGCGGCATAAATACAGCGGATATGAAACCTCTCAGATTCCGCCGAGACGGCGTTTCGAAGGCCGAGCGTTCGACGAGCGAGCGAGCGAGAGAAAAGATAGAAACCTCTCGATGTATATATATATATGTATAGTTCAAGTTGTCTGAAAGTTGTCTGCTGATTAAATTAAACCTTCCATTTTGCGTTAGGGTTCAAGCAAACTGTCTAAGGAGTGCGATTCCAACATATTAACCACGCTTCATAATAAAAATGGATTTAGGATCTCGAGAAAGGCGTCGTCCTTTTGTGGAGTCTAAGATAAGCAATAACTCATTAGGAGTAGGAGGGGATAGTTTCTCCGAAACTTTTGTATACAGTAGCGACGGTAGCAATAATAGCAAGGCTTTTCCTCCATGTGTTGTTGATGATGATTCGGAGGAGAAGAATTTGGTTCTTCGAAAGAAGAGTTCCTCATCAAGACACACAAAAGCAATAGCAAAAATTATCATCTTGATCATGTTCGTAATCGTGCTTGCAGGTGCTTTTCTTGTCAACTGGTACATGAAATCAACACGATTGATCATCTTATCAATGGCAAATCCGAATCAAGAGGTTGTGAAAATCCAAGAAAATTTTCTCTCATACATTGAGCTCGAGCAGCTACAGACGTGCGTTGCTAATCATAGCAAACTCAGAGCGAAGAGACAACCATTAAACACGAAACTGTTCGCTGGAACAAAGGGATTCGTTTTGAGATTTAACGACGATGGATACGAAAAATTTAGGACGCATCCAGACTATGCGTGCTTCGTCGAAGTTTTCAACCGGTTGCGTCTTCCAAAAATGAACGCGTTTGTGTTAAATATTGTAGCTTTTGAACAAAAATATAGCGTGGGCATACATTTAGACAACTCAGTGGGGATATTATCGAGGCATATCTTTGTTGCGCATCAGACGGATGTGTTCTATACTAGCATAGCCTCTGATATGAAGGGCGGAGAACTTGACGTATTCAACTACACGAACAATCCATCGGAATTAAACTTTGCTATGCCAGAGAAAACCATCATTCCTAAAGAGAACATGTTGGTACGATTTAGAGGAGATAGTTATCATCGAGTAAGAAATTATACATCATCAAGTGGTGTTGAAAGGACTAGCTTAATAGTAGAACAGTATAAGATTGATGGTGAATATTACAAGTGGACGACTACGTTTATCGAAGTTGGTGGGGACCCAAACGACCACGAATTACGACAAATTGTGCGTGATTTAGTGAAGATGGTACTTTTCTGTTTCTTTGTGTACTCTGTGTACGTTATGTCATCGCGGGGTAGATTAAGGAGGAGTAACGGGAGAGAAAAGAGCAGACGTTGGAGAAGGAGAGACTGCGGGAGCAGAAGCAGATAGAACTGAGGGAGAGAATAGGTGTCCTTTCAAATATAACGACTGGATTATTGATGGAACGGGTAATTACGATGGGTTTATTAATGTATGTGCGGGACTTGAGTTTTCTGGGACACTCACGAATGTGAAAAATAAGAAGGTTTATAATTTTTCTTTTTCGTATAAGCATAACGGTAGAAATGGTGGCGAAGAATACAAAGAACTTAATTGGAAAGAAGATTTTGAAGATAGTGCGAGGGAAGTCGTAGGCAATTACTAATTTACGACTTTGTATTCTGCGGATAAAGAAGTACTTAGAAGGCGTGAGTGAAAACGCCTTTTAGCTGCCCTGTTTTAATTTTAATTTTATAATTTTCACCTAAACACGTCTTCGAAGAACGGGTCCCACGACATGATTTTTTTCTGCAAACTTTCTTCATTATATACGCACGATGATAACGATGATGATGTAGATTAGAGAGTGTATACTATATATAGCGTCTCTCTTCAAAGGAAACGGTGTAAATATAGTAGAAAGGTACACTTTTACTCTTCCTTCATCCTTTGACCAAGTCCGGGGGTGTTTAAAAACGTCCTCATATTAGTCAGGAACTGAGCAAAGCATGAATCACATGCGCGCTTACCCAACACTCCTTCCACGTCGTTGGTTTTGAAGTCGGTAAACTTGATCTTTTTACCCAGAGTAACGTCATCGGTGGCAAACCATGATTCTTCTTTCTCATCGTTCTTATCTTGCTTAAGACTCTTTGCATCCATTTCAGGGTTCACAACATCGTTCATGAACGATTGTTTTCCAATCTCCGTCAAATGGTGATCTTTTGCGCCTTCTGTCAGCCAATCGTCCCGCACGCTCAGCACGGCATCTACCAAGTCGTTCTTGAGCTGCTCGATATTTTCATCGCTTCGACCATCACCTTTCATAGCCGCGTCCAATTCAAAAGCCGTCATTGCAATCGGGGCTTTCTTATCGTCCTCGAACCCCGTTAAATAGTTTTGGGGGTTGTGGTACGCAGACATGACAGAGTTTACAAGTTTCTCGCGATTTTCTATTGTAGTAAGTAACGAAGAGAGCAACCAAAAGGTTAATTAACGAATGCGACATGATTTAAATATGCATGGGTGGAGTGCACATAGCATCCTCTCCAAAATAATACTAGATGTTGAACAAAAACACTCTTTTGAAATTTGTTACTTACCCGGCGTGTCGTCTTTGACAAGACGTTCTGCGAATTCCAAAACGTCCTCCTCAAACTGCGAAGGTGTTGGGAATGTTTGCTTTGCGGTTGCCACTGTTGAGGTATGATATTGCCTGTCCAATCCATCGCCAATATTTGCCACTGATGATGGTCTATTCGACACTCCGGAGGAGCTTTGATGATAGGCGAGTGCGGTTGAACCGGCGATGAGGCCCGCGGTCAAAGCGATCTTTACTCTTTTACTATCACTGACTCCGCTTTTTTGAATCAGAAGATTATCGTTGTCATGCGCGGCGTGTGCACTTTTTGTCGATGCGTACATAATATTGTTTTGATAGTGAGTTACGGGGCGTGTAGCTTGTAAGCGCGGGTGATAGTTATGAGGAAGGGTGGAGGTTGGAGGCCAGGCCTTCTTTATAGTGTTGTAAAACTTATCTCAACTTTTTCGAAAAACAAAGAAAGTATGCAGAAAGTATGCAGAAGGTATGCAGTTCGCGTTGGGAGTGTCAATAGTGAGTACATGAAGTGCAGAATATTAGAAAAAATGAGTACATACGAGTAGTTGCATTACAAGCGTTATATCAAATAATTATAAATGCACCACCATCTGCTAATTGACATCTAATTGACGTAATTGGTTGTGCGTTTCTGATTTTGTCCCTAATAACTAGAGCACGGCTCCGTAGTGTTGTTGTTGTTGTTTACTGCTTATTTCTGTTAATTTGTCTGTTTTTGTGTCATAAGGAGGAGATAGAACGAGTGAATTGGTTTCATTGGCGTGTTCTGCACAAGACAATGTCGTCGTCATTCGTTTTCCATTCACTTTCCGCGTGGCGGTGATAAACATCACCATCATCGCGAGAAGGGCACACATGGCAACTCTACTGTATGTGTTTGACAAGAGCAATGCGACATTTTGCTTTAATCGATCAGTCGTCAAATTTGTACTTTTACTTTGTTCTTTTAATTCATCACCGAGAAAAGAAGTTGCAGTTGCCGACGAGCTCGCGCAATCAATCCACGAAGTTTGAAACGTTTGCTTCTCTGCAATATTTCCATTCGCGTCTTGAACAAAAGTACCGAGTTTATCGGCATTTACCGTGACTTCATACATGCCCGGTTTTGAGGTTGGGTGACCAGGCCATTTTACGGCCAAGCTACCTCTATCGCCGGGGAGACATACAAAGTCGTAATGTAAATATATATCCGACGACGAAACGTCTTCGCCGTACGTTGAAATCGTTTTACCATCGCACGACTTTATTCGTTTCACTTGATATGTCATATGATCAGCGTTTAATTGGGGGCATATAATTCTCTCAGAATATTCAACTTTGAACACTCTGGACAAAGTTGTCGTTTCAAGTGCCATTGGTGACTGGACGTCAACACTGAGACTTAAATTTTCATCCGTCACGGAACCTTTAATTGGCGCGGTTGCGAAAGCGTCGTACCCGGAACAAAATACTTTCGCGCGAATCTCATACGAACCGTCCTTGAGACCGTTCAAAAAATACTGTCGTTCCAAGTTCCATTTCAAAGTGCATCCTTCGATTCGAGAATTACTGCACTGCGTGTCGGGTCGGTCGTCGATTTCGTTTTCCCAAATATCTTCGTTTGTACCTACCATCTTCCAAGCGTTGATCCATTCGCCTACGCCCGTAGTCCTCCATTGAATGCGAACAAATTGGACATTTGGATGGACAAATGGATCTTTGTTCGTATCAAATCCCGGGTTAAGAGTCATCTTTTTCGCTCCGTCGGCATATTTGTCTTTCGTCCACAAATTTGTTGGGTCTGGATTCGTAACCGTCAGTTTCATTTCGTGTCCACTTTCTGCGCTAGCAAGATGGTTCAAAAACTTATTATACGTATCGGTTCCCCATGCAACTTTCGGGCACTCGCGCTCCCACGCAAATTTGCCCAAATTCGCCGTATTTGACTCTAAAGGGTTTCGATATAACAAGTCTCTTGACATTTGCCACTCGCATTCACTTACGAGCTTCACGGCGATGTTCGAATCATATTCGTTCAAAAGTGGACTCTTTTCTACTGCAAGCGAAAGCTTCGTATGTTTCAATGCGCCCGTTTTCTCATCCTTAGATGGTACGTCATGGAGGGTAACTATATCGCCGAATGGCCTCATACCCCATGCGCCGTTTACTACAAAGCCTGTATTCGCCCAATCTAAATAGTCGCCCGTGTACGATTCACTACTTGTTAATAGCATTCCATAAATATGCGACTCGCGATAAGGGCTATTGTTTGTGATTGTAATATCGAACAAGGCCTTGTTACCAGGAGTAATATGTGCGATATTCAATCCATATGCAGCTGACGGTTTCGTTGAAATTTCCATGCCACCTTCGCGCCACATTGTATTCGGTTCACCAGGACATTTCGATGCGCCGCCGATGGTTTTAAATATTGGAGTTCCAAACCGCTTATCCGTCGAGACTTGTACAACAAATTTATCGTACGGATCTGGGTCACCGAGAGAATAAGAAACATCGAGATCTCCGTACTTAGCCCATGCCATCGCTCGCTCGATCGTCGCAGATTTACCAAAAGAGTCTCCTTGATTTAAACCCGCGTGCGCGATACTCAAACTACCTCCAATTTCTAGCGTGTTCGAGACCGTGCTTTCGGCCTCAAAGGTCCACTCATAGCCCCAGCTATCAATATTTGAGCTGACGGATGAGGAGAACTCGAGCGAGTGTCCACCGCCAGCAAATGTTAAGAATATGTCTTCCTTTTCCCCACCTAGTGTTGGCGCATCTCCTATAAAGCCGAAATTGGTTTGACTTCCAAACATTGACGCATCAATCATATTGGACGCTCTGTTGTCTTTTCCAAATTCTTTTTTCGCATCGTTTTCCCAAATGCTAGGTAATTCATTCATAGCGATAGTACTCATACCTCTGCTGAAAGCACCCTCATCAACTGTGTTCTCAACAGATGTGAATGTATTCTGTCCGTCGTTTGGGATGTCTGTTGGTTCGAACGTTTTCAGCCACTTGTCTGTTGTTTCTGGGTACCAAATATCTTTGTTGGTGCCCTTCGCGCCTTCACCTTTGACTATCGTTCCGATCGCAAGATCGGTCATATATCCTTGCGGATTTGGATTCACCGCGCGATCTGAAATAGCGCCAGCCACTGCACCCATAAGAGCCCCTTTAGGCCCATAAAGCATCATACCTACTTCCGCACCTTTTGAGGCAGCTGCCGAGTTTGCACTCGGGCCGTCTCGATCTGCGAATTCATCTGTCCTTTTTATTTCTGAAATTCCTGATACTGGAAGACTGTCCCAAACGTAACTTAATTCCTCCCAATCAGATTCGGCGTTACTTGCTTCGGCTCCTTGAGCGTACGCACCGTAAGCCTCTTCAATTTTTGGTTGCATTAATTTACCAAAGATGCTCTCGTTTGAAGTAAAAGATGTTTTTATAGCATCCATACTTTTTGCAGCCGCATTCGCGGCGACCATTTTCTTCTCCAAAGTATCTGCACCGTTCGGGTTAAAATCTGGACTCGACCACTCGATCGTTTTCTCCCAATCGCTTATTGATTGCTTAAGTCTCCCTTTCCAGATTTTCTTGACCATGAAGCTCGATGCATCTCTCATTTCACCATCGCTCATTATCGAAGTCCTGTTCTCGGCAACTTCTATCAAATCTTTGAGCTCGGGTATAATACGCTCTTCGATTGAGAATATTGAAATTACGTACGATGTTGGTTTCCGGGGCAACCACTGCACTTCATCAATTTGTTGCACACAAAAATTCGACGGTTCTTTTGAAAAGGAAATATCCGTATCTTTTGGTCGCACGTCAATGGTATCTACCTTCACGTAGACGATTTCGAACCCGCCTCCTAGAATGACATCTGCAGGCCTTCCCGGTAGAGCTGGGTCTTCGCTCGTTTGTAGGTTGCGATTCAAAGTCATATGGAAGTCCCAACCATTATCCGTACTTGCCGAAGCGGTGACTTGTGGACCTTCTTCCTCTCGGCCACCATCGATGTCTAGCCCAAAACCAAGCATGCCAGCTGAATCTTTGGCTTCATCGTCAAATTCAAGCAAAAAGTTAGCATAGCCCGAACCTGCACTGAAGCCAGGTACCTCTACCGAGAATTTTGTTGAAATACCGGCATCAAATCCCCACGCGCTTGATCGAGTGACTCCGCGAGTGGTTACAAACCCCAACTCCAACTCTATGTGAGTTCCCTGCGCAATAGACGAAGACGAGGAACCTCCAGGAGGGTCGTGTACGACGGTATAAACTAACCCACGAATAGGTGCGGTTGCGTAGAATTTAGTATCGGACATATAACGAG